>JAABUQ010003650.1_pt1 | contig 27674 bp, 29 predicted proteins | sample 5560001 | NCBI WGS metagenome assembly JAABUQ01 (sample SAMN10711888, study PRJNA513371) | rock metagenome | isolation source: Antarctica rocks | place: Antarctica: Victoria Land, Finger Mt nord | collected 2015-12-18 | reverse complement strand
AATCGGGAGAGTGGCGATCCTCGACGACCGACACTACCGCGCCGCCCCGACCGCCGCAAACCTCCCCCGCCCGGCCCTCGGCGGAAAGCCGAAGGTCAGCCGGCCTCGCCCTCGGCCGACCTGGCCGCCGCAGCGTCGACGGGCTCGATCGTGGTGACGTGGAGCAGCGAGCAGATCCGGAATCGGCCAGGGACCCCATCCCTCGTCTCGTCGAGCCCGACCAGCAAATCGGTCCGGGTCAGCCAGGCCATCTCGGGGTGGCGGACCTCGTAGCTCTCCCCGCTCGACATGATGACGCGGAAGGGCCGGAATGGCTGCGCTTTCAGCAAGTCTCGAAAGGTTTGTACCGTCATGATTCGCATGATAACGGACGAGTCGGGCGATTGTCGAGGCGGCCGGACGGCTCGCCAATCGGGCCGGGGGTCGGCTAGGATGGGCCGGCGGGTCGGCGGGTGTCGAGAGGGTCCGGAGGGGCGGGTTCTCATGGCGTCAGGCGTTTGCGTGTCCTTCGACCTCGGGCGGGGGTTCGGGTTCATCCGGTCGTCGGCGTACCGGGAAGACGTGTTCGTGCACCTCTCGGCGATCGACGGCGGCAAGCCCTTGCGGACCGGGCAGCGGGTGGAGTTCGCCGCCGAGCCGACCGACCGAGGGCTCCGGGCGATCCGGGTCGTGCCCGGCCGGCCGGGGCTCTCGCCGGCGATGGCGGCGGCCGGCCTGCTCTGCGCGGCGTTGGTGGCGCTGGAGGAGACCTTCCGGAGGCTGGGCCTGCGCTGGTTCGTCGCCTGGCTCGGGGCGATCTGGGCGGTGACCTGGGCCGCCTACGCCTGGGACAAGCGGAAGGCCGGCCTGGGCGGGCGCCGGGTCCCGGAGTCGGCCCTGCTCGGCCTGGCCCTGATCGGCGGCTCGCCCTCGGCGCTGCTGGCGATGGTCGTCCTCCAGCACAAGACCCGCAAGCCCAGCTTCCTGATCCGCTTCGCCGCGGTCCTGCTCGTCCAGGCCGGGGCGATCTTCGCCTACCTCCGTTGGCGCTGAGCCGCCGGTGCCGAGGTCCCCGGCGGCCATCGAGGGTTCAGGCGTCGGCCTCGGGGTGATCGGTGCTCAGGGTGAGCCGCTCCCAGCGGTCGAACTCGCCGGAGAGCCGGGCGGCCCGGGCCCTGGCCCGGTCGAGGGCGTCGGAGCCGAGCAGGAGGTGGAGCGGGGGCTCGGCGGCCTCGACGGCCTCGATCATCGCCAGGGCCCCCAGCCTCGGGTCGCCGAGCTGCCGGCCGGAGATCGACCCGAGGCGGCGGACGACCTCGCCGCTGGTCGCGTCGTAGTCCTCGATCCGCCCCGAGGCCATCCGGATCGACTTCGCCGAGAGGAAGTCGGTCCGGAACGCCCCGGGCTCGACGACGGTCACCCGGATGCCCAGCGGGGCCACCTCCTGCGCGAGGCTCTCGGACATCCCCACCAGCGCGAACTTGGCCGCCGCGTACAGCGCGGAGCCGGCCATCGGGGCCAGGCCGGCGATCGACGAGACGTTGACGATCCGGCCGCCTCGCCGCTCCCGCATCAGCGGCAAGGCGGCCTGGACGAGCCGGAGCGGCCCGAAGAAGTTGACCTCGAAGACCTCGGCGGCCTCGGCGGCGCCGGACTCCTCGACGGCGCCGAGCAGGCCGGAGCCGGCGTTGTTGACCAGGACGTCGATCCGGCCGTGGAGCCGGTGGGCCTCGCGGACGACGGCTTCGGCCTGCTCGGGGACCACCGCGTCGAACGCCAGCATCCGGAGCCGCCCCGAGCCCCCGTCCAGGTCCGGGTCCGGGGCCCCCGCCCTGCTGGTGCCGACGACGACCTCCCCCCGGGCCAGGACCGCCCGGGCCAGCTCCCGGCCCAGGCCCCGAGACGCCCCCGTGATCAGCCAGACTTTCGCTTCGCTCGCCATCGCTCCGGGCTCCTTGTCGGGGTTGAAGTCGACCCGTGTTATCGTAGGGCCGGGCCGGGCCGGGGCGTGACCCGGATCGTCGCGAATCCTTGCACGATCCTGCACGGCCGGCGGATTTCCCCGGGCGGTCGGCCCCCCGGTCGCTTACACTGGGTGAGGGCCGGGATCGGGCCCCGGCGCCGATCGAGTCGGGGGGGGAGAAGGCGATGAGCGGGTCGACCCTGGCGGAATTGGCGGCCCTCGTCGAGCGTCAGGCCGGCGGGGACGGGAGGCACCCGACCGCGATCGGGGCCCTATCGCTGTCCCGCTACTCGAAGCCGACCGAGCCGGTGATGGCGGTCTGCGGGCCCTCGCTCTGCCTGGTCGCCGGGGGCCGGAAGCGGGTGATCCTCGGCGACGAGATGTATACCTACGACCCGGCCCGGTTCCTCCTGGCCTCGGTGGCCCTGCCGGTCGCCGGGCAGGTGGTCGAGGCGTCGCCTGCGGCCCCCTACCTCGCCCTCCGGATCGGCCTCGACCCCGGCCACGTGGCCGAGCTGATCGCCGAAGCCGGGCCGGTCGAGCCGGCCGACCCGGCGCCCGCCCGGGGCCTGGCCATCAGCCCGGTCGAGCCGCCGCTGCTCGACGCGGTCGTCCGGCTGGTCCGGCTGCTCGACGCCCCGAGGGAGATCGGCGTCCTCGGCCCGTTGGTCCTCCGGGAGATCACCTACCGCCTCCTCCTGGGCGAGCAAGGCCCGAGGCTCCGCCAGATCGCCGCCGTCGACGGCGGGCCCGCCGGGTCGCCCGGGCGATCCGCTGGCTCAAGGACCACTTCGCCGAGCCGCTCCGGATCGAAAGCCTGGCCCGCCAGGTCGGGATGAGCCCCTCCGCCCTGCACCACAACTTCAAGGCCGTGACGGCGATGAGCCCGCTCCAGTACCAGAAGCAGCTCCGCCTCCAGGAAGCCCGCCGCCTGATGCTCGCCGACGACCTCGACGCCGCCTCGGCCGGATACCGCGTCGGCTACGAGAGCGCCTCCCAGTTCAGCCGCGAATACCGCCGCCTCTTCGGCCGGCCCCCCCGCCTCGACCTCGCCACGCTCCGCCCCGCCTCCCGGCCGTGAAGCCCCTGCGGGAATAGACCCACGTCGCAAAGGCACATGTCCATGCCCATCCGGGTGGCAGGGGTCTGCGGTACTCCGCAACCCCGGCATGCCGCCGGCCCGGGATCGCCCGACCGGGGTTGCGGAGTACCGCAGACCCCTGCCACCCCCCGACCCCGCTCGCGACGGCCCGCCTCGTCTCCGAGTTCGAGCGTGGGCCGACCTCGGGCCGGCCTGCATGCCGGAGATTTCCGGGGCGATCCGTTCCCCGGCCGGCTCGGGGCTGCCTATCATGGTCCTTTGCGGCGTTGAGCGTAGCTCGATCGATCGGACGGATGGACGGAGGCGGATGGGTCCCATGAATCGAATCTTCGGGCGGGCGGGCCTGGCGGCCCTGGGCCTGGCGCTGGCGGGCTTCGGCCTGGCGATGGACGCGGGTCGGGCCGACCCGGAGGTGGGCAAGTCGTATCGGGTGCCGTACCGGATGACGGACACGAACCACTTCCTGGTCCGGGTCCGGGTCGACGGCAAGGGGCCGTTCAACTTCCTGGTCGACACCGGGGCCCCCGCCCTGTTCATCGGGACCGAGGCGGCGAAGAAGATCGGCCTCGTGGCCGACCCCGAGGTGTTCTTCACGCCGATCGGCAAGCTGGAGTTCGAAGGGGGGGCGAGCCTGACCGGGATGAAGGCCCGGGTCGAGGACCCGTTCCAGATGGTCGGGATGAACGCCCTGGGCCTGCCCGGGGCGTCGATCGACGGCATCCTCGGGTTCACCGCCCTGGCCCGGTTCAAGATCGAGCTCGACCCGACCGACGACCGGATGACCTGGACCCGGCTCGACTACGAGCCCAAGGACCCGTTCGTCCCCAAGGCCGCGCTGAAGGCCCAGGCGTCCGGCGAGATGCGGGCGATGAACGCCCTCGGCCCGATCGCCAAGCTCGCCGCGGCCCTGGTGGGCAAGCAGCCCGAGGAGGTCCTCAACCCCCAGGGGTTCCTCGGCCTCGCCCTGATCGAGGGGGACGGGAGGCTCCGGGTCTCGGCCGTCCTGGCCGACTCGCCGGCCTCGGCCGGCGGCGTGCAGGCGGGCGACGCGATCGTCCGGATCGAGAACCGCCCGGTCGCCACGATCAAGGACGCCCACGAGGCCGTCGCCCGGCTCCGGCCCGGCGACCAGATCAAGATGTCGATCCTCAGCGACGGCCAGATCGAGGAACTGACCCTGACCGCCGGGGAGGGCTTCTGAGATGAGTTGGACCCGCAAATACGTCGGCATCCGTCGCCCGGTCGCGGCCCTGGCCGTGGCCCTGATCGTGGCGGCCTTGGCCCCCGTGCTGGGGGCGCAAGAGGCCCCGCCGGCGGCCGAGATCAAGGCCCAGGCCAAGCCGGCCTCGGTGCCGTTCGAGCTGGTGGCGTCGAACCACATGGTGGTCCGGGCCAAGATCAACGGCAAGGGGCCGTTCCGCCTGGTCTTCGACCTCGGGGCGCCGGTGACGCTCCTGAGCAACAAGGCGGCCGAGGACTCGGGCGCCGTCGAGAAGGGGGCGCCCAAGTCGTTCCTGATGGGGATGCGGGGCGAGGGGAAGGTCAAGACGCTGGAGGTGGGCGAGCTGACGGCCGAGGACCTGCCGGTGATCGTCCTCGACCACCCCACGCTCAAGGCCCTCGGCGGGTTCCTGGGCCGGCCGCTCGACGGCCTGATGGGCTTCACCTTCTTCGCCCGCTACCGGACCACGATCGACTATCAGGCCAAGGTGATGACCTTCACGCCCAACAAGTTCGCCGTCCGGAACCTGATGGAAGACCTGCCCGAGCGCCTGGCCGGCCCCAGGGTCGCCAAGACCCGCATCCTGGCCCCGACGGCCCTCTGGGGCCTGACCCTGGGCGAGCCCGACGGCTCGGGCCGGGGGGTGGCGATCCGGACCGTCCGCCCCGGGAGCCCCGCCGAGGCCGCCGGCCTCAAAGGCGGCGACCTCCTCACGACCCTCGACGGCCGCTGGACCGCCACCGTCGCCGACGTCTATGCCGCGGCCCACGGCTCGGCGCCCGGTCGACCGGCCGAGGTCGTCGTCCTCCGCGACGGCAAGGAGATGCGGCTCACGGTCCGGCCGGTCGACGGGATCTGAGCCGACGGCCTCGGCAGGCCTGGGCCCGGGCCCTTCGGCCGAGGCCTCGCGGCGTCTCGCGTGGTTTGTTGGGATGAGCATTCGCCGTGGTGGATAAGAAAGCACTCCAGATCCTGTTCCAGACCTACTGGTCCTCCGCCGGATGGCATGACGAGCCCCGGCGCGAGCCCGCGCCGGAGCACTTTCGGTACGCCAAGCAAGCCGGCGTGATGTTCGACCCCGTCGGGCTCACGCACGATCGGGCCGTCAGGTGGGTGCTCGATGTCCGGGCGAAGGTCCAGCCCGGGGAGGTCGCCGATGCCTTCCTGGCGAGCCTGACGACCAGGCGGCTCGATCTCCGATCGGCGCTGGGGAGCTACGCGGTCATCCGCCACTTCCCCGACCACGAGCACGGAGGAGCGACCGGGCCGTGCGGCGTCTGCGGCGAATCCGATCCTTGCGACGCCGACGAGACCGACCTCAACATCCTCAACTTCGAGCGCTTCAAGTGGGGCGGCGTGCGGCACGACTCGCCCGTCTATGCGGCCTTCGACCTGGAGCGGTTCGCGTCGACGGAGCGTCCGAAGCCCACCCGCGAGGATATCGTCATCATGGGCGCGATCCTCGACGCGATCGGCGGGGTGGGGCCCGAGACGACAGCGCCGCAATTGCAGGGCAAATTGGGCGGCCTGTTCAAGTCCAACAAGGCCGAGCGCGAAGCGATCCTCAACATCCTGGGCTACTGCGGCATCTTGAGGACGCCCGGGCACCCGGGCTACTGGGATCAGTTCGTCCCCCATGACAACCGGGAGCTACCCTCGCATCGATTCGTGGACATGACCTATCCCGCATGCTGGTGGCGCGGGCGTGACGGCCTGGACCGAAACGCCCTGCACCGCGTCTTCCCGATGCTTTGAGGGGACACGGCCGGGCCTCGAAAGCCGATCCGCTATGTTGAATTCGGGCACGACGGCCGGTCCCGCGCCTTGACGGGCGGGATCGGCCGTAGTATCTTCGCCTTGCGATCCACAGATCTGAAATCCTCTTCGATCGATTACCCACACACACTTTTCCGCGGACGGTTCGCCATGCGGGCACCGGTTTCGAAGGGTCGCGCCTGGTCGGGCGCCGGGGCGTTGATGACGCTCCTGGCGGTCGTCCTGCTCGCGCCTTCGCAAGCTCGGGCCGATTGCTCGCACCCGGCCGACCGGCCCGCCATCGCCGGCGACCTGTCTCGGCTCTCCTTCGACGGGGCCTCGGGCGACCCGGCTTCGGACCCGGCCCAAGCCCCGCTGCCAAAGCCGTGCTCGGGCCCGCAGTGCTCGGGCAAGTCGGCCCCGCCCCTGTCCGCCCCGCCGACCGTCCCCCCTCGGGCCAAGCTCTGGGCCCTGACGGTCGACCCCGGCCCCGCCCCCTCGCCCGACCCGGCCGCTTCCTGGCCGGAAGAGGCCCCCTCGCGACCGATCCGCATCGCCCCCTCGATCTTCCATCCCCCTCAGCTCCCCCGCTGAACCCCTCCGCCCGCTGAGGCACGCCTCGACGCGGCTGCGCCCCGATTGCGCGGGTCCCGGATGACCCTCGGATCGAGCCAGGCGCCGCACGCCGGGCCGACCTCCGCCCGTTCGGCCTCGACCGCGCCGACGGACCCCCGGTCCGCGCGCCGATCGATGTCGGCCCGGGCCATTCATTCCCGCGATCGCTCACATCTCGTTTGATCATTCGTCTGCATCCCGAGGGGGGGATTCCATGCGTCGTCGCGGCTTTACGTTGATCGAATTGCTCGTGGTCATCGCCATCATCGCCGTCCTGATCGCGCTGCTCTTGCCCGCCGTGCAGGCCGCCCGCGAGGCCGCCCGGCGGAACTCGTGCATCAACAACCTCAAGCAGATGGGCCTGGCCCTGCACAACTACGAGGGGTCGTGGGGCACGATCCCGCCCTCGTGCACCTTGCAGGTCGCGGCGATCTCGAACACCTACTCGGTGCACGCCCGGATCTTGCCCTACCTCGAACAGGCCGGGCTGTACAACGCGATCAACTTCAACCTGGACTACACGGCCCAGTCGACCGTGACGGCGACCAAGGTCTCGGCCTTCCTCTGCCCGAGCGAGATCAACACCCAGCCGCTGGTGACGCCCACCCTCACCTACACACCGACCAGCTACGGCGCCAGCACCGGCACCTGGTTCGCCTGGGACCCCCAGTCCAACGCCTGCGGCGACGGCGCCTTCTCGGTCAACCGGGGCAACCGCTTCGCCGACTTCACCGACGGCCTGAGCGGCACGATCGCCCTGGCCGAGGTGAAGACGTACACCGCGGTGATGCGCGACGGCGCCAACCCCAACACCCTCGGCGCCCCGGTGCCGGCCAACGCCCCGGCCGTGGTGGCCCTGGGCGGGACGGTCACGCCGGCCACGACCCACACCCAGTGGGTCAACGGGATCATCATCCAGACCGGGATGTCGACCGCCCTCACGCCCAACACCAAGGTCACGGCGACCCAAGGGGGGCAGGCCTACGACGTCGACTTCACCACCAGCCGGCTCGGCCTGACCGCCACCAACCTGACCTACGTGGCCATCACCGCCCGGAGCTTCCACCCCGCCGGCGTCAACGTCGGGCTGATGGACGGCTCGGTCCGGTTCGTCAAGGACTCGATCAACCTGGCCACCTGGCGGGCCCTGGGCACCCGGTCCGGCAACGAGGTCGTCAGCGCCGACTCGTATTGATCCGAGCAAATCCCGGCCGATCCGGGCCGAGGCCCGCGATCGCCCATCCTCCAAGCCCTCGACGCCGGCCGGCCGGGTGCCCCGCCACCCCGGTCCCGGCCCGGGCTGCGCGAGGCGCCGCCCCGGATCGTCGGTCCCATCGATTCATCCCCATAAATTTCCGAACCGGAGACCAGCCATGCCCCGCCGCCGCCGAGGTTTCACGCTGATCGAATTGCTCGTGGTCATCGCCATCATCGCCGTCCTGATCGCCCTGCTCCTGCCGGCGGTGCAGTCGGCCCGCGAGGCCGCCCGGCGGACCCAGTGCGTCAACAACCTCAAGCAGATCGGGCTGGCCCTGCAGAACTACCACGACACGGTCGGGTGCTTCCCGCTGGGCCGGACGATCCCCTCGCCCCTCTCGTTCTCCCCCCTGGCCCGGTTCCTGCCGTACATCGAGCAGGCCAACCTGGGCAACGCCCTGAACTACAACTTCGGCTACGCCGACCCGACCAACCTGACCGTCACCAACGCCACGGTCGCCACCTTCCTCTGCCCGTCCGACGCCGGCGCCTCGATCCCCGCCGGGATCGGCGGCCCGACCAACTACCGCTCGAATGAGGGGACGAGCGTGGTCATGTGGTACGGGGCCTCCGACACCGCGGGCGTCAACGCGACCATGCCCCCGCCCAACGGCCTGTTCTTCGCCAGCCTCCAGGTCCGGATCGCCGACGTGACCGACGGCCTGAGCAACACCGCGGCCTTCAGCGAGCACGTCACCGGCGACTTCAGCCAGGCCGTCGCCACCGACAAGTCCGACACCTTCGAGCCGGGCACCCACCCGACCAACCCCGACGACGCCTACGCCCAGTGCCGCGCGATCAACACCTCGGACCTCTCGCTCCAGGGGTATTCCAACGTCGGCGCCCCCTGGACCTACGGCTACCACTCGACGGCCAGCTACTGGCACTCCGCCCCGCCCAACGCCCGGTCGTGCATGTTCCCCCCGTCGCGGATCATGACCACCGCCAACAGCCGCCACCCCGGCGGGGTCAACGTGGCGATGACCGACGGCTCGGTCCGCTTCAGCAAGGATTCGACCAGCCTGGCCGCCTGGCGAGCCCTCGGGACCCGCAACGGCGGCGAGATCATCAGCGCCGATTCCCTCTGAGCCGAGCCGGCACCATCCCGGATCGTCACCCGAATTTGTCTTCAACTTTCGGATCGAACACTCTCATCTGAGGATCTCTCGCATGACGACCCGCCCTCGTCCGACCTTCGCCGCCCTGCTCGGGCTCGCCCTGGCCGCGCCCGCCCTCGCCGCCGACGGCCCGCCCCCGGTGGCGGCGACCCGGCCCGAGCTGAAGCAGTTCCTCGAAGATTCCAAGCACAACCGGCCCCGGCTCCCCCTGCCCGAGCTCACGCCCGAGGAGCGGGAGAAGGCCGCCAAGGGGGACTGGTCGGTCGTCAACAACGGCCGGATGCGGCGGTCCTACCTGCCGCCCGAGCTGGCCGGCGGCGGCCTGACCCGCGACCCCGAGCCGGCCATGTCGCTGGGCTACCCGTTCCAGACGATGCTCTTCTGGATCGTCTCCCGGGCCAACAACTGCACCTATTGCATGGGCCACCAGGAGAGCAAGCTCGCCGCCGCCGGCCTGCCCGAAGACCGGGTCGCCGCGCTCGACGGCGACTGGTCCGAGTTCACCGAGGCCGAGCGGGCCGCCATGGTCCTGGCCCGCAAGCTGACCCTCAGGCCCGACACCGTCAATGCCGCCGACATCGAGGCCCTGCGCCGCCATGAGACCGACCTCCAGGTCCTCGAAGTCATCGTCTCCACCGCCGGCTTCAACGCCATGAACCGCTGGACTGGCGCGCTCAAGATCCCCCAGGAGGAGCACCGCGACTACCTCTCGGCGACCTCGGCGAAGTACCGGGACGGCGCCAGCCGGGTCGCCCCGCTCTCGGCCGACCGCCCGGGCTCGGCGATGGCCTGCGCCGCGCCGAGCCGGAGGCCGCCGCTGGAGTCGGCCGAGGCCGTCGCCAAGGGCCTGGAAGCCTGCCGAGGCCGGACCCCCTTGATCCCCCTGGCCTCCGAGGCCCAGGCCCGCGCCCTCCTGCCGGCCGACGCCTCGGGCTCGGTCGCGACGCAAGAATGGGCCCGGCTCCTGGCCAACTTCCCCAAGGCGGGCGGGGCCCGGATCGGCCTCCACCTGGCGGCCGAGGAGAAGGGGACGCTCGACCGGAAGCTCCGGGCCGAGATCGCCTACACCGCCGCCCGGCTCGACCGGGCCTGGTATGCGCTCGGGCATGCCCGCCGCCGGCTCGCCGGGTTCGGCGTGACCGAGGCCGGGGTCGCCGCCCTCGACGGCCCCCTCGACGCCTTCGCGCCCGGGGAGCGGGCCGCCCTGGCCCTGGCCCGCAAGCTGACCACCGACCCCGCGCTGATCGACGACGCCGACGTCGCCGCCCTCCGCCCGCACTTCACCGACAAGCAGGTCGCCGAGGTGATCCACCAGGTCGCCGAGGCCGCCTTCTTCGACCGGGTCACCGAGGCCACCCGGCTCCGCCTGGAGGACTGATCGCCGCACGACGCCGTGAGGGCCGATCGGGATTCCCGACGGTCCGGGTGAACGCCCGCCGCAATCCGCTGGACAAGCCCCAGGCGTGGCCTAGGGTTGGAGCAGTGACCGACCGGCCGATGCGTCGCCGCCCTCCAATCGCGGCGACCTCGCCTGCCCGACCTGCCCCGAGGTGGTCCCGCCACCTTCGGCCGCTCGACGAAGCGGCCCGGGCAGGTCATTCCGGGAAGAGCACGGGGCTCGACCCCCAAGCCGCCCGCCCGTCCCGATCTCGGGGCGGCCCGGGGGCGGCCGCGCGGTGCCGGATTGGTCTTCGGGCGGATGGCGACACCTTATTCCTTGAGGATTCGACGGATGATCCACTTCTCGAAGCGGTCGGCGATGGTGGCGGTGTTCGGCCTGGCGGCCCTGGCCGGCCCGGCGAAGGCTGGCCTGATCCTGAGCGTCGAGGCCCCCAAGGTCGAGGCGTCCACCGTCTCCGGCGTGGCGACCGAGACGTTCAACGGGTTCGACACGAGGAACAACTACAACCTGCTGAGCACGACCGTCGGCACCCTGACCTCACCGGGCGAGGCGATCGTCGCCGCCGACCAGTTCGGCGGCGCGACCTCCCCCGCCGTCCCGTCCGGCAGCTCCAGCAAGTACTTCGCGATCGGCGTCGAGTCGGGCAAGACGACCGCCTCGCTCGCCCTGAACGGGTCGCAGTCCTACTTCGGGTTCTGGTGGTCGGCCGCCGACGCGCTCAACAGCGTCGAGCTCTATTCCAAGGGGACCCTCCTGGCCACCTTGAACACCGGCGTCGCCCTCTCCGCCCTCAACGCCAACACCAAGTATCTGGGCAACCCCAACACGGGGGCCGACAACAGCGAGCCGTTCGCCTACCTCAACTTCACCGCCACCGGCGGGACCACCTTCGACCAGATCGTCTTCAACAACGCGAACCTGAGCACCGGGTTCGAGATGGACAACTTCAGCGTCCTGAAGGGGCCGACCGCCGTCTCCGGCACGGTCATCAACAACGGGCTGATCCTGGCCGCCGTGCCCGGGCCGTCCTCGCTGGCCCTGGCCACCGTGGGCGGGGCGATCGGCCTCGGGGCCGCCCGGCTCCGCCGCAAGCAGGCCGTCGCCGCCTGACCCCGGCCGGCCCCTTCCCCCCTTCCCCCTCGCCCCCCGGACGCCCCATGCGTCCGGGGGGCTTCGGTCATTTCGAACCCGGGCCGGGGCCCGGCCGGCCTTCGCCCCAGGCCCGGGCCAGGTTCGAGCAGGAGGCGGCCAGGGCGGGGTCGGCGGCCAAGCGGCCGGCGGCGGCCTTGCAGGCGTGGCGGACGGTGGCCGGGTCGCGATGGCCGAAGTAGTCGCCGATGGCCCGGAAGCTCGACCGGGTGTGCAGCCTGGCCAGGTGCATGGCCAGGTGCCTGGCCTCGGCCACGACGGCCCGCCGGGTGTCCGACCGGAGCTCGCGGATGCCCAGGCCCGACGAGGCGGCCACCGCCCTGGCGATCGCGTCGACCGTCGGCCCCTCGGCCGCCGGGTCGCCCGCGAGGATCGAATCGACCAGCCCCGGCCCGATCGGCCGCCGCTCCACCTTCGAGGCCAGGGCCAGCTTCGCCAGCCAGCCGTCGAGCGTCCGGTAGCCGTCGGCCGCCTCGGCCAGCGGTTCCGACACGTCCGACGGCAGGGCCAGGCCCCGCGCCCTCGCCCGGTCGAGCAGGTACCGCCGCCTCGACTCCGGCGAGGGGGCGTCGAGCCGGACCGCCAGGCCGCCGACGAGCCGGCTGACCAGCCGGGCCGGCCAGCCCGACCACTGCCCCGGGCCCACCCGCGCCGAGACCGCCACCGACCCCCCGCCCTGATCCAGGGCGTCCAGCGTGTGCGACAGCTCCTCCATCGCCCAGGGGGTCCGCTCCAGCGAGTGGACGTCGTCCAGGACGAACAGGTCGAGCCCCCGGAACCGCTCGCGGACCTCCAGCCACCCCCCGGGCCGCCGGGTCGCCTCGGCGCAGGCCGCGGCGAACCCCTCCGCCTCCAGGTGGGCCAGGCTCGCCCCCGGCCGCCGGCCCAGCCGCTCCGCCACCAACCCCGCCAGCAGCCGCGACTTCCCCGAGCCCGCCGGCCCGTGCACCACCAGCGGCGACACCCCGGCCGGCTCTCCCCGGGCCAACGCCAAGGCCCCGGCCTGGGCCAGGGCGTTCTCCGGCCCGACCAGATACCCATCCCACGGGTGCGCCGGGGCCGAAGCCCGCTCGAACTCCGCCATCGTCCCGAGCCTCCGCGACCCGACCCGTCCTGGATCGCGTCCGTCTAACACACCCCGCCCGAGGCGCGAAGGGCGGAATCAGGACGGGGAGGCCGGGGCCCGACGTCAACCCGGGCCGGGCTCGCCCTCGGTCGGCGACTTCTTGATGCGTTCCGCCGCGGTCACGAGCTGCAATTGATCGCTTCGAAGTTCGATGTAAGCGGCCGTCGGCCTCTTCCCGACCCGGACGCGATAGATGAGCGCCCCTCCGGGACCGAGGGGGCCGCGATACTCGACGACCCGGGCGATCCCGTCGTGATACTTGATCTTCACCCGGTCGCCGATATGGAACGGGATGGCCACTTCGGGCTGATCTGGCTTCGCCATCGCGGTCTAGCCTCTTTCTCAAGGGGTCCAAGGCCGGCGCCGGAGGATGCTCCGCAGCCGATTGTACATGATCCCGTCGAGCGAAGTCCCCAGCCCGTCGCAGGAACCCCGCCAGCCCCGGACCTCGGCCAGGGTGGGCGGGCCGCCCGGCGGCACGGTGCCGTGGTGGGCCGCGATGTTTCGCCACTTGTTCAACTCCTTGAGATCGGCCAGTCGGGCGTGGTTCGCCGGGTCGGACGCGGCCAGGTCCAAGGAGAAGCCGAATCGATCGAAATCTCTTTTGATGTTCTCCAGATTCGGGTTCCCGTGGTCGAGGACACGATGCGCCGAGAATTGCCGCTGGATCAAGGTTTCAAGCGTTGGCCTGACCCTGGACGCGATGATCTGGGAGCATTCGGTGTAGAGGTCGCGGCAGAATCCCTGGAAGTGGGCGGAGAGCAGGAGGATGAACCCCCGGACGTTCTCCTCGGCGAGACTGGGGTTCGCCGGGGGCGCGGCGTGCGAGGAGGCGCATTGAGAGGCGACCTCGGCGAGTCGCGGCATCCTGTCGTCCGACCACCGCGCCAGCGAAGCTGAAGGCATCGGCCCCTCCCAACGAATCCGGCCCTCGACGGGCCGCGAGGGCGACGGCCGGGGCCTTGGTCCCCGAACCGGCGGGGCGACCGCCCTCCCCGACCGGCCCGGGCGACGAGGCCGGGGACCGGGATGATACGACACGAGTCTCGATCTCGGCCCCGGATCTCCCCGGCCCTTCGCCCCGCCGAGGAGGCCGGGCGTCGCCCCGGGCCTGCCCCGAGGAACGCATCCCGGCCCCCGCCCCCCACGTCGCGAACCCGTTGCCGGGGCGGGACTTGGACTCGGGACTCGGGGTCGATCGGAGGTTGCCGGTCGGGGGGCTTCTCGTGTACAATGATCTCCTTGTCCCGGAGCTTCGCGCGACCCGGATTTGACCGCCGCGCGACGCCTCCGTTCCGCCGAGGGATCGACCCGTGAGCACCGCCGTCCCCGCCAATCCCGAGCACCTGCCGACGCCGCCGCTGAACATCGAGACGGAGCTGAAGGAGAGTTACCTCACCTATGCGATGTCGGTCATCGTCAGCCGGGCGTTGCCCGACATCCGCGACGGGTTGAAGCCGTCGCAGCGGCGCATCCTGATGGCGATGCTCGACCTCGGCCTCACGCCCGGCGGCTCGACCAGCAAGTGCGCGGGGATCGTCGGCGAGACGATGAAGCGGTATCACCCGCACGGCGACAACTCGATCTACCCCACCCTGGCCCGGATGGCCCAGTGGTGGAACATGCGGCACCTGATGGTCACCGGCCAGGGGAACTTCGGCTCGATCCACGGCCTGCCCCCGGCGGCCATGCGGTACACCGAGGCCAAGCTCAGCCCGGTCGCCGCCGAGATGCTCGAGGACATCCGCTACGACACCGTCGACTTCCAGCCGAGCTACGACGAGAAGCACATGGAGCCCCGGGTGTTGCCCGGCAAGTTCCCCAACCTGCTCGTCAACGGCTCCGGCGGGATCGCCGTCGGGATGGCCACGAGCATCCCGCCGCACAACCTCGGCGAGGTCTGCTCCGCCGCCGTCGCCCTGATCGACGACCCCGAGATCGACCTCGAAGGGCTGTTGGAGCACATCCACGGGCCCGACTTCCCCACCGGCGGCACCATCTGCGGCCGCTGGGGCATCCGCGAGGCCTACCGGACCGGCCGGGGCAAGGTCATCATCCGCGCCAAGCACGAGATCGAAGAACTTCGCGACGGCCGGTCGCAGATCATCTTCACCGAGATCCCCTACCAGCTCACCAAGGAGCCCCTGCTCAAGAAGCTGGCCGAGCTCGTCACCGGCGACCGGGTCAACGGCGTCACCGACATCGTCGACGAGTCCGACCGCAAGCAGCCGGTCCGGATCGTGGTCAAGGTGAAGAAGGGCGAGGACCCCAACGTCATCCTCAACCAGTTGTATCAATACTCGCCCCTGCAAGACTCGTTCAGCGTGATCATGCTGGCCCTGGTCGACGGCCGGCCCGAGGAGTTGCCGCTGAAGCGGATGCTCCGGCTGTTCGTCGACCACCGGGTCAACGTGATCCGCCGCCGGACCCAGTTCCAGCTCCGCCAGGCCAGGCAGCGGGCGCACATCGTCGAGGGCTTGCTGATCGCCCTGGCCTACATCGACGAGATCATCCGGGTGATCCGCTCGTCGGCCAACCCGGTCGAGGCCCGGGCCCGGTTGATGGGGATGGAGGTCTCCGCCGAGATCCTCCGGAGGGCCCTGGACAACCCCGACGCCCGGGCCGCCGCCGGCCTGACCCGGATGCAGGCCGACGCGATCCTGGCGATGAGGCTCCAGCAGCTCACCGGCCTGGAGGCCGACAAGCTCGTGGCCGAGTACACCGGGCTCCGCAAGGACATCGACAACTACGAGCGCATCCTCGGCGACGAGCGGCTGATCCTCGACCTGATCCGCGCCGACCTCCGCGAATTGCAGCAGAAGTACGCCAACCCCCGCCGCTCGGTGATCGACCCGCAGGAGCTGGGCGACTACGACAAGGAGGCCCTGATCCGCGAGGAGTACATGGTGGTGACCGTCACCCACGACGGCTACATCAAGCGGCTCCCGCCCAGCACGTACCGGGCCCAGGTCCGGGGCGGCCGGGGGATCTCCGCCACCAACACCAAGGGGGACGACTTCCTCGAACACATGTTCGTCGCCCTGACGCACGACTACATCCTCTTCTTCACCGACCGCGGCAAGGTCTACTGGCTCAAAGTCTACGACATCCCCGAGCAGACCCGGACCTCCGGCGGCCGGGCGATCGTCAACCTGCTCCAACTGGCCGAGGGGGAGAAGATCACCGGCCTGGTCCCGGTCCGCAAGTTCCACGAGGACGAGTGCCTCTTCATGGTCACCCGCCGGGGGACGGTCAAGAAGACCGACCTGCCCGCCTTCAAGCGCCCCCTGGGCCGGGGGATCATCGCCCTCGGGCTGGACGAGGGCGACACCCTGATCGGCGTGGCCCGGACCAAGGCCGACGACCACGTGATCCTCTCCACCCGCAACGGGATGTCGATCCGGTTCGACGAGTCGAGGGTCCGCTCGATGGGCCGGCCCGCCTTCGGCGTCCGGGGGATCGACCTCGAAGAGGGGGACGAGGTCGTCGGGATGGTCGTGGCCAACGGCACCGACGACCCGGCCAGCCTCCTGACCGTCTGCGCCAACGGCTTCGGCAAGCGGACCGCGCTGACCGAGTACCGCTCGCAGAACCGGGGCGGCAAGGGCCTGATCGACATCAAGGTGACCGACCGCAACGGCCCGGTCGTCGCCATCGCCAAGGTGACCGACCCCGACGAGGTGATGCTGACCACCAGCGCCGGGATCTTGATCCGGACCTCGGTCTCCGAGATGAGGCCGATCGGCCGGAACACCCAGGGGGTCCGCCTGATCCGGGTCGAGGAGGGCTCCTCCGTCTCCTCCCTGGCCAAGCTCCCCGAGACCGAGCTCCTCCCCACCACCGACGGCCCCGCCGCCATCGACGGCGAAGGCCCGCCCCCCCCGCCGACCCACATCCTCGACGACGGCGTCGGCCCCGCCGACGCCAAGGACCACATCGACGACCAGGACGGCGACGGCGAGCCGGACGCGGAGTGAACCGACCCGATGGGCAAGCTGTCCCGTCTACGATCGGAGCGATTGATCATGGGCGAGCGGCGCGAGAAGAGGAAGCGTTGGGTGCAGCGGGGCCGATTCGCGGTCGAGGTGGAGGTCGAGGTCATCTATCCGGACGATGACCCGAGCGAACCCTGTCTGGAGCCCGAGTCCGCCCGGAGGCTCGACGAGATCGCCCGCCGCGCCGAGCAGGGCGACCTCGCCTACCTCCGGTCGGTCGGCCGCGTGTTCGAGGCGGTCGCACCCTGAATGTCGCGATGAGGGCGGGAGGAATATTCATGTCGGCCGAACCAACTGCGATCGAGTTGATTCCTTATGAGAAACGATTGCACGAGGACCGGAGGTGGGCGATGGCCCAAGGCGGCGGCTACTTCCGGAAAGACAACGACGTCTTCAAGACGATGTATCGGATCGCCGGTCGGCTCGACGCCCTGGGCATACCCTACGCCGTCGTCGGGGGGATGGCGCTGTTCGAGCACGGATTCGAGCGGTTTACCGACGATGTCGACCTCCTGGTGACGCCCGAAAACCTCAAGGTCATCCACGAGCGGCTCGAAGGGCTGGGCTATGTCCCTCCGTTCACGGGGAGCAAGCAGCTCCGCGACGTCGAGAGCGGCGTCCGGATCGAGTTCCTGATCTCGGGGGCCTTCCCCGGCGACGGCAAGCCCAAGCCCGTCGCCTTCCCCAACCCCGCCGACGTCGGCATCGACCGAGACGGGATCGTGTTCTTGAGCCTGCCCAAGCTCATCGAACTGAAGCTTGCTTCGGGCATGACCGGCGGGATCCACCGGATGAAGGATTTCACCGACGTCGTCGAGATGATCAAGATCCGCCAACTGCCCGCCGACTTCGCCGAGCAATTGGACCCCTACGTCCGCGGCCGTTATCTCGAGTTCTGGACCGCCCTCCAGGAACCGACGAACCCCGAGCCCTGAGCGGCCCGGGGCTCGGTCGTCCGGCCCTCGGTCACTTCTCCTCCTTGACGTCGAGGTGGGTCCACTCGCCTTCCAAGCCGGATTTAATCCTATAGACGTGGATCTGATCGCCGTCCGGGATGATCTCCGTGTCGCCGTACATCATGCCGTGGCCCATCAAGGCACTCCGACCCGAGTCGTCCCCCTTCAATTCCTGGACAGACCATGTCTTCTTCTGAGGGACGAAGGAATATAGGAGTCGGCCGATCCGGTAAGTCGCCCGGCCGTAGCCGACGACGGGGACGACCTGGCCCTTGACGGAATCCGGGAGATCATAGGGAGACCAGTCCCCGCCGGTGGTATCGAATCCGACGAGTTGCTTGATCTCCGGCCCTTTGATCCAAAGCGCCCCCCCGTTGGCGCCGAGGATGGGGATGACCTCGGTCACGCCCCGGGGCGCCCGGTAGGTGCTCCTGGCGTTCGTCTCGGTGTCGAGGATCGTGACCCGGTCCATCGCGGGGGAGATCACCAGGACGACGGGCGATCCGGAGACGGGCATCACGGTGGGGATCGTCCGGGGGTCCCCCCCCGCCCCTCCGCCCATGATCCGCCTCTCGGGGCCCGGACCTGCCTGGGGTGCGTGAGGCGCCGGGGGGACGGGCGGGGCCGGCGCGGCCGCGGACGGCGGGCTCGGCGCGGCGGGCGGGGTCGGGGGGACCGGCGGCGCCGGCAAGGCATCGGCCGAGGAGGGTGTCGATCTCGCCGTGCCCGTCCTCTCCTCGGTACGCTGGATTGTCCGGGTCGTCGCCCGGAGCTTGGCCAGCTCGGATTCAAGCTGCTTGATCCGCTCGTTGGCGGCTTCGAGTGGATCGGGCGAGGCGGCGGGGGTGGCCGGCCGCGAGCCGGATACCGAAGCCCTCCAGCGCGCCTCCCACTGGTCGCGTACAGCCTTCTTGTTCGCGAGTTGCTTGCCGAGATGCTCCAATTGATAGCCGGACTCGAGGGACTCGAGTTGGAGTAGTTGCATCCGCGCCGTGATCGCATCCACCTCGGCGGTGAGCCTGGCCCTCTCCTGTTGGATCGCGTTGATTTGCTTCGCATCCTCCGGCGGCGGTGCCGGCTGCGAGGGGGCTTTGGCCGGGCCGTCCCCGGCTTGGTGCGACATCGCCCCGGCACCGCCGGCGGCGAGGCCGCCGAGGACTCCGAGGGCCGCGATCAGCTTGAGCTTGGAGGTCATCATCGCGATCATCGCTCCTTTCGCCAGGCTCGCGACGTGGGCCGAGGGGGTCCCGGCGGTCGTCGCGAGGCGGACGGTGGTCGTCAACAGGGGGGCGGGGAGGTGGGCGGCCGGCGGCCCGGCCGGGAGGGCGGCGGAGGGGGACAGGCCGCGTCGGGCGAGGCGCCCTCGGAGGCGGTCCCGGCCGCCGGCGAGGCGGCTCCGGACGGTCCCGACGGGCCATCGGAGCCGGCCGGCGGCCTCGTCGTGGGTCAGGCCTTCGAGGTAGCAGAGGACCAGGGGGGCCCGATACTTCTCGGGCAGTCGGCCGAGTTCTTCGTCGAGGGCGGAGCGGAGTTCGTCCGCTTCGGGGCCGGCCGGGCCGTCGGCCACCGCGACCGCATGGGCCTCGCCGCCCGGGCCTTCGAAGGCCCGGCGGCGGGCGGATTGGGCCCGGGCCCGGCGGGCGACCCGGCGGGCGACGCCGTGGAGCCAGGGGCCGAGCCGGTCGGCGTCGCGGATCGAGCCGGCCTTGCGGGCCAGGACGAGGAAGGTCGCCTGGAAGGCGTCCTCGACGTCGTGGCCGTCGCCGAGCATCCGCCGGCAGGTCCCCAGGACCATCGGCCCATGCCGGGCGACCAGGGCCTCGAAGGCCGCGCCGTCCCCCTCGGCGGCGAACCGCTCCAGGAGCCCGTCCTCCCCCAAGGCGGCGGCCGACCCGCCCCTCAGGAGCCGGTTCACCTGCCGGACCACCTCGCCATAGCGTGCGACCGTCATCGTCAAGGCCCTCCACTCGTTTCACCCCTAGACTACGCCCCCGGGCCGATCCAATCTGCTTTTCCGGCGGGAGGGGGAATTTTCCCGGGATCGGAGGGTAATCCCTCGGTCCCGACGATGCATCGACCCCCGGGCCGGCCAACTCCGGCTTGCCCGACGGCCGAGCCCCCGCTAGGGTTATGCTTGCGCCGGCGGCGGCCGTCGGGGCCTTCCGGGTCGAAGGGGACAACCGCCCATGCGAGCGCTGGTGACCGGGATCTCGGGGTTCGTCGGCGGCCACCTGGCCGAGCACCTGATCGCCTCGGGCGACGTCGTGGTCGGGCTGTCGACGTCGGGCCGGTGGCCCGACGGCCTGGCCCACCTGGCCCCGACGGCCCGGATCGAGCCGTGCGACCTGGCCAAGGTCTCCGACGCCGACCTGTCCGACCTGATCGCCCGCAAGCAGCCCGAGGTGATCTACCACCTCGCCGCGCAGGCCAATCCCCAGGCCAGCGTGGGCGACCCCCGGGGGACCTGGGCCCTCAACCTCGGCGGGACCCTGACCCTGCTCGAAGCGGCCAAGACCTCGGGCGTGAAACCCCGGGTCGTCCTGGTCGGCTCGGGCGTCTGCTACGGCAACCCCCCGGCCGAGCTGATGCCGGTCTCCGAGTCCTGCCCGCTCCGGCCCAACAACCCCTATTCCGCCAGCAAGGGGGCGGCCGACCTCCTGGGAGTCCAGCACTTCCTGGCCCACGCGACCGACGTGGTCATGGTCCGGCCCTTCAACCACGCCGGCCCCCGCCAGTCCTCCAGCTACGTCCTCAGCGCCCTGGCCCGCCAGGTGGCCGAGGTCGAGGCCGGCCTCAAAGCCGCCGTCGAGGTCGGCAACCTCGACATCGTCCGCGACTTCACCGACGTCCGCGACGTCGTCGCCGCCTACCGCCTCCTCGCCACCAAGGGCCAGCCCGGCGAGATCTACAACCTCGGCTCCGGCCGGGGGACCCGCCTCGCCGATGCCCTCGAAACCCTCAAGAACCTCGCCCGGACCCCCATCGAGGTCCGAGTCGACCCCGCCCGGGTCCGGCCCGTCGACCAACCCCTCCTCGTCGCCGACGCCACCAAGCTCCGCCACGCCACCGGCTGGGCCCCCCGGTTCGCGATCGAGGCGACACTTGCGGATATGTTGGATGATTGGCGCCGCGCGGTCCGAACGTGAGGGCGTGGCGACCGCCCGGGACCGAATCCGATTTGCCTCGACTTACCGCGGCTCGGGCGGATCGGGCCCGACAGGGGACCAAGGAAACATGGTCAGGATTTGGTACTTTTTCATCATGTTATATTCCCACTCGCGAATTTTTGCCGATGGATTTTTCGGGTTCGCGTCGTACCGCCGCTCGTAATAGTTCGCCCTCGTCGAATAATGGCGCGATAATCGATGTATTTTTGCGCCCCACGCCGCACCGCCGAGGATCGCCCCGGCAATTCCGGTGAGGACCATGAGCCGACGGACGGTGAACCGGGGGCGGACGGGTCGCATCGAACTTGATCCGCGAGTTCGGGGTTATCGGTGGCCACGACGGCGGGATACGGCGACCGCCCGGCTCACCTGGGCTCGGGCACGTCGGGCTCGACGGGGAGCCAGGGAGAGCGGGCTGCTCGCTCGTATTTCCGCCGGAGGCGGGCATGGCTTTCGACCCGGCCTTGCAGCTCGGCGGCCCCGTAGCCCGGGGACGGATCGGTGTCGTAGACGAGGGTGCCGCCGCCTTCGACCTCGATCCGGGTGGTTGAAGGGCCGTGGATCTCGGTTACCTTGCCGTCGGCCATCCGCATGATCGCCGTCCCCCCGTCGAGCAGCAAGCGGTCGAAATCTTCGCGCTGGGCGTGGGAGCGGGCGAGGGCCGCGAAGTGCAGGGCCCGGCGGCGGGTCATTTCGGCCCCGAGGAGCAACGCCGCGACGGCGACGGCGATCAGGAGATGACGGATCGTGAACCGCGATCGGTGCCATCGCATCGGGGGAGTCTCCGGATTCCAGGATGTCGCCGGCCCTTCGATCGGGAAGATCGAGCCTAGCCGGCGCCGGCGGGTTCCGCCAGCGGGCCGGCGGCAACCGGGGGGCACGCGACCACTTCCGAGGACTCCAAATGGGTTCGTTTTGTCGCCCGAGGGCGAGTGCCCGGGGCGCATCCGGCGGCCTTCGGGTCAAGATCGGCGGCGGTCGCGCTTGCGTCGGCGGTCGGCCTGGCGGGCCTTTTCGAGGGCGGCGCGAGGGTCGGGGCGGGGGGCTGCGGCGATGGGCAAATCGGAGGTCTTGGCGTCGGCCTGGGCCTTGGCCTCGGCCCAGCCCATCATGGACTTGAACCGGGCCACGGGATCGACTCCGAGGGCTTCGGCGGGCTCGGGCCGGGGCGCAGGGAGGGGGATGGGAGGCGGGGCGGGCGGTGGTGGGGGCGGGGTGTCGGCCTTGGCGAGCTGGGCGACGCACCAGCGGAGGCGGCGGTGGAGGTCGAATTCGTGGCGCTGGAGCTTGCGGAGGTCGGGGTCGTCGCCGATGTCGGGGTCGGTCCGGGCGGCGGCGCGGTCGAGGGCGTCGGCGGGGGCGACTTCGGTTTTGCGGCGGCGGAGGGCGGCGACCTCTCGGCGGGCGAGCGCGGCGAGGTCGGCGGCGGCGGGGGTCGCGAGGTCCGGGCGGCCTTCGGGGTCGATCGCCTCGGTGGGGTCGCCTCCCCGGAGTTCGCAGGGGCGGCCGAGGAGGTCGAAGGCGAGGGCGCGCTGCTCGGCGGTCCAGGTGCCTTCGCGGTCGGCGGCCCGGGCCAGGAGCGCCCAGCGCTCGATCATCCAGTCGCAGCCGTGGGGCGACATCCGGAGGGATCGGGCGACGGCGGCGGGGTCCCGGGCGAGGCCGGAGCCGAGGAACTCGGCTTCGAGCCGGCGGTCGTCGTCCCAGTGGGATTCAGCCCGGCGGGCGACCCGGGCGCGATGCCGGCGGTCGAGCCGGTCGCAGCGGCGGAGCCGGCTGGCGATCACGGCCACCTGCTCGGCCAGCCAGGCGGGCCAGTCGGCGACCGGGTCGGCCGGGCCTCGATCGGGTTCGGCCCCGGGCAAGGCCGCCGGCTCGTCCTCGGGCAGGCGGACGACGGCGGCCGAGAGGCCGTGCGTCAGGGCGTTGCGGCGGGAGCGGTCCTTGCCCGCCTCGGTCCTCGGGCCGGTGGACAGGAGGGTGTTGCGGCGGTTCGCCTCGCGGCGGGCTTCGCTGACGATCATGGGCGGATCTCCGACCTTCGAAGGGGGCCAGCCGACCGGGTTCCGATGGGAGACGCGAACTCCATCGAACACTATCTTTGTCCCGGCGGGCCGATAGCAGCGTTTCCGCCCCCGGACGCCGGAATTTCGCCGATCGCCGACGGCCGAGGCCGTCCCCCCGGCCAGGGTTGATCGGTCCGCGAGACCGATTTGGTTCGTGCGCTCTTGGATATGAGCAAGCATGTAGGGTGGGTCGAGCGGAGCGAGCCCCACCATCGAGACGTGGTAATGGTGGGGCTTGCAAGCTCGACCCACCCTACACATTCCGATTTTAAAATTTGACGAATGGATTGGGCCCGCCGGCCGGGAGCCTCGATCGGGCCGGTTCGGGGCGGTATGCTGGACGCATGGCCCCGAGTGATCCGCAGGGAGGTCCGATCATGAGCACCATCCGCGACCCCAAGATCGAGGCCGAGCCCGTGCCCGGCTCGGCGGCCGACCCTTTCCGCCACGGGTGGCGGTACGTCACCCGAAGGCGAGCCGACGGCGGGGTCGAGCAGGAACAGGTCCCCTTGACGCTCGACGACCTCCTGTTCCCGGAGGAGGGGGACTTCGCCGTGCTCCACCCGGCCCACACCGAGGATTGCTTCTACCTGATGGCCATCCTCCAATATGTGACGGCCGGCGACCCCGGCGCCAGGGTCCTCTGCGACTGCCGGGTCCGCTGGGACGTGCCGGGCTTGAAGCCGATGGGGCCCGACATCGCGGCCTTCTTCGGGGTGCCCGAGGATTGGGAAGCGGCGACGCTCGACGTGGCCGAGACGGGGGCCCGTCCCGCCCTGGTCGCCGAGGTCACCTCGCCCGAGACCCGGATCAACGACTTCGGGATCAAGAAGGCGCTCTACCACCGGGCCGGGGTCCCCCTCTACGTCATCGTCGACGCCCGGTCCGACGGCCCCCGGCGGAGGGTCAAGGTCCTCGGCTTCCGCCACGCCCCCGGCGGCTACGAGCCGATCCCCCTCGACGACCAAGGGCGGCTCTGGCTCGAACCGTTCGGCATCTGGCTGGCTGCCGCCGACGGCCGCCTCGCCTGCCTCGACGGCCGGACCGGCCAGCCCATCACCCACTTCCGCAACGCGCTCCAGGCCCGCGACGAGGCCGTCGCCCACGCCGCCGAGGCCGAGGCCCGAGCCGCCGAGTCGGTCGCCGAGGCCGAGGCCCGCGCCGCCGAGTCGGCCCGCGCCCGCGCCGAGGCCGAGGCCCGAGCCGCCGAGGCCGAGGCCCGGATGCTCGCGATGGAGGCGGAACTCCGGCGGCTCAAGCGCGAGGATTGAGGAGGACCGGGGGCCCGCGTCGTCCTCGGGCATGCCGCTCGGCCTCAATCGTTGTAGTATTTCGTGGCCTCCATCACCCGCCAGGCCTCGCGAATCCCCCCGGACCAGAGGCCCTTGTGGCCGGTGAGGGTCTTGTCGAACACCCCTTCGATCAGGACGAACTTGCGGTTGTACTGCTTGGGGCCCATCCCCCTGGGGGTCCCCCTGGCGAGGTCCGGGCCGAACGAGATCCAGAGGCCGTTGCGCGTGATCAGGTGGTTCGCGTCGTCGCCGGACAGATACAGCGCGGTCCCCTCGAACTCGACGTGGAGGAAGCCTTTCACGCGGACGGGCTTGCCGTCGAAGCGGTCGGGGTCGGCGATCAGTTGGATCAGCGAGGCGTCGACGATCGGCCCGTCGGGGCGCCCGGGCGCCGGGCCCGGGGGCTCGGCCGCTTGCATCCGGATCGCCCGGGACCCGCGGAGGGCGGCCACGGCGGACGCGGCGATCATCAGCCGACGCGTGATGGATCGGGGGCGGGGCGGCGACATGGCGGGGTCTCCGGGGGCTTTGCGTTCGTCCCGGGCCCGCCGATGATGACGATCGGCCCGCGCCGACGACCCGGGGGACGCCCGGGACATCCCGGGCGGGCGGCGGCCTCGGAGGCTTTATGGGCAACCGCCCGTCGTCTTAGGATGGGGACCCTCCCGGCCGCGAAATCCCCCTTTTGGATCATCGACCAGCGAGGTTCGGCGCGCGATGGCGAGCATGACGGCGGACTACCTGGCCTTGGACCTGGGGGCGGAGAGCGGCCGGGGGCTGCTCGGCCGGTTCGACGGCGATCGTTTGACGCTGGAGGAGGTCCACCGGTTCCCCAACGGGCCGGTCCGGATGCTCGACACGCTCCACTGGGACCTGCCCCGGCTCTACGCCGAGATGAAGCTGGCCCTGGGCAAGGCGGCCTCGGGCCACCCGGGGCTGGAGGGGGTGGGGGTCGACACCTGGGGGGTGGACTTCGGCCTGGTGGGCCGGGGGGATACGCTGCTCGGCAACCCGGTCCACTACCGCGACGCCCGGACCGAGGGGATGATGGAGCTGGCCGCCCGGCTGGTGCCGAACGAGCGGATCTACGAGATCACCGGGCTCCAGTTCCTGCCGATCAACTCGGCCTATCAACTGCTGGCCCTCAAGGCGAGCGGCTCGCCGCTGCTCGACGCGGCCGAGACGCTCCTGATGATGCCCGACCTGTTCGGCTGGCTCCTGACCGGCCGGAGGGCCGGCGAGCGGACCAACGCCTCGACCACGCAGCTCCTCGACCCCCGGGATGGGGAGTGGTCGGGCGAGCTGTGCTCGGGCTTCGGGCTCCCGAGGGAGATCCTCCCCCCCCTGATCGACCCGGGCACCGAGCTGGGGCCGCTCCGCCGCTCGGTCGCCGAGGAATTGGGGATCACCACGCCGATCGCGGTGATCGCCCCGGGCACGCACGACACCGCCAGCGCGGTGGCCGCGGTCCCGACGCGGAACACCGCCTCGTCGGGCCCCCCCGACTGGTGCTACCTCAGCTCGGGGACCTGGAGCCTGCTCGGGGTCGAGGTGCCCGCGCCGGTGATCACCGAGGCGACCCGTCGGGCCAACTTCACCAATGAAGGGGGCGTCGCCGGGACCACCCGCCTGCTCAAGAACATCATGGGGCTCTGGCTGGTCCAGGAGTGCCGCCGGACCTGGGCCCGCCAGGGGCGCGACCACTCCTACGACGACCTGATCGCCCGCGCCCGGGCTTCCCGGCCCTTCGCCGCGATCATCGAGCCCGACGACCCGAGCTTCCTCGCCCCCGGCGACATGCCGACTCGGATCGCCGCCTACGCCGCCCGGACCGGCCAAACCCCCCCCGAGGACGAGGGGGCGTTCGTCCGCTCGGCCCTGGAAAGCCTCGCCCTCAAATACCGCTGGACCATCGCCCGGCTCGAAGCGATCCTCGGCACCAAGATCCGGACCATCCACGTCGTCGGCGGAGGCGCCCGCAACGCCCTCCTCTGCCAGTTCACCGCCGACGCCTGCGGCATCCCCGTCCAGGCCGGCCCCGTCGAGGCCACCGCCGCCGGCAACGTCCTCCTCCAGGCGATGGGCAAAGGCCGGGTCGCCAACCTCGCCGAAGCCCGGGCCATCGTCGCCGCCTCCTTCCCCGTCGAGACCTACGAGCCCCAGGATGTCGAGGCTTGGAAAGACGCCTTCGGCCGGTTCGAGGCGCTGGCCACCGCCGCTCGTCCTGCGTAACCTTGGATAGCGAGGCGACGCTTATCTTCTTCCAGGGAGGCGAACCGCGATGCTTTACTACGGAGTGACGGACCCCGGCTTGGTGGTGATGTACTTCGTCACCGAGCGGCCCGACGAGCCCGGCCTCATCATCGAGGATGACGTCCGGGTCGACCCCCTGGACTTCATGACCGGGTCCCTCTGGCCCGAGGGGACCCCCCGGCCCGAGCAGGTCCTCTGCCGGTCGAAGGCCGACCCCAAGTTCTACAAGCAGTTCAAGTATCGGGCGGACTTCGACCCGGCCGAATTCGAGGAGACGGGCCGGGCCTACGGCGGGACCTACTCGCTGGAGCGATACCGCCAGCTCAGGGGCAGGGTCGACCGATGGGGCGCGACGAAGAAGGCCCTCGACGCCCTCCCCCTCGACCCGAACGAGACCGATGAGGCCTGGGGCGAGATCCTCCACAACCTCGGCGTCATCTCGACCGGAGAGGGGCCGACCCGTCGATGAGCCGCTTGGTGGTCCTCGATAGCGGCCCCCTCGGCCTGCTGGTCATGGACCCCAAGGGGAAGAAGGCGAGGGGCACCCCGGCGGCGGCCCGGTGCGTCGTTTGGGTGGACCGGCTGGTGGAGACCGGGACCATCGTGGCGATCCCGGAGATCATCCGCTTCGAGCTTCGCCGCGAGCTGGTCCTCAAGGGATTCGCCGTCAGCCTCGAACGACTCGACGAGCTTTGCTACTCCCTGGCATTCTCGCCGATCGCCGACCCGGTCATGGACCGGGCCTCGGACTTATGGGCCGAGGTCCGGAGGAGGGGCAAGCCGACGGCCGACGACAAGGCCCTCGACGTGGACGCCATTCTTGCGGCCCAGGCCCTCGTCGAAGCCGAGGCCGGCCAATGGGACCAGGTCATCATCGCCACGACGAACGTCGAGCACCTGTCCCGCTTCCCCGGCGTCAAGGCCGAACCCTGGGAGCGGATCCTCTGACTCCCACCGGACCATCGCCCGGCTCGGGCGCGATCCTCGGCACCAAGATCCGAGCGGTCCACGTCGCCGCCTCCTTCCCCGTCGAGACCTACGAGCCCCGGGACACCGCCGCCTGGCGGGACGCCTACGGCCGGTTCGAGCGGCTGGCCGATGCCAGGACGTCCTGACGCCTTCTTCGGGATTTGGCTCATGATTCCGGAACGGTGGCCGGTACTTGCTGGCTGCCGTGAGGGGTGCTGTAATCACGGCGGGTCGCGACGCTCACTCAGGGGCACCGGCATGGACTTCCCGCTGACCGAGTTGATGGAT
>JAABUQ010003649.1_pt1 | contig 27675 bp, 17 predicted proteins | sample 5560001 | NCBI WGS metagenome assembly JAABUQ01 (sample SAMN10711888, study PRJNA513371) | rock metagenome | isolation source: Antarctica rocks | place: Antarctica: Victoria Land, Finger Mt nord | collected 2015-12-18 | reverse complement strand
CGCGTTACCGCAATCGCCACGCCCATCACACGCTCCCCGAATCGACCGTGGACGGAGCGAATCAGATCAGAACAGAAATGGGAATCCCAGGTGCGCGAGAGTCAGGATCAGCGGCGGCTGGTATGAGCGTGCGACGCCCCAGAACCGACTTGCTGATGCACCGGGCGTGCACGATGACGAACGCCACAAACGGAGCACGTTGCGTCGCCGAATGGGCCGTAAGCGGTCTTTCCGCTATGGAGCGGAGGCCATGGAAAAGCCGACATGGACAACGTATCGGACGATAGTAACGTGGCTGCGGCGCGCCGCGACGCGGTATAAATCTCCCTGCCGTAGCCCCGCTCTTCGCGGGTAGCATTACAAGGGGTTTTCGGGAGGCCACCAACCAAGCCTCTCAGAACAGCAACGATTGCGTCTCCGTAAAGACTAACCGCCGCCCCTTCGATGTCGGCACCGGCCCGTAAGCATCCGCCATATCCGTAATGAACTCCTCATACTCGCCGATCACCAATCGATAGGGACCCAACCCATCCGTCGCCTCCGGCACTCGCACCTCCCCGTTCCACAACACCTCCGCCGAACTCCCTGTCGGTCCCGAAACCGGTGTTTGCGTCACCACCACACTCGTCACCTGTTGCCACCCGAAATCCTCGCCCAACCGCGCATCGAGTTGCTCCACCCACACCTCGATGACGCTTTTTCGCGCCACCGCCACCGCCCCCGCAATTCCGCTCGTTTCGTACGAGCCGCTCGAATTCGTGTAACCGTAGCCCGACACCGTCACCCGCCTGCTCCGCGCGTCCGCCGTCGTCGCAACCGCCAGCCACCGCGATGGCGTCAAAACCGTGAAATCTGCCAGCACGATGTTGGAGAGGTAAGCTCCTTCAATCGAAACCGGCTGGTAACGCGCCAACGCCAACCGGACGAACGGGAAATACGCCGTCCCTGGATCGAGGCCGATATCGCAGTACCAAAGCTGCCGCTCGTCACTCCACGCCACATCGTGCGGCGCTACCTCCAGCGCTGCTGCATGCCCGGACGACGTCAAACCAGCCACCTTGAACGGCCCAACTGGTTGATCGCTCTCCGTCGCCGGCGCGCCGGGTGGCAACCACGCGCCGCTGGGGTCCGGCGCAAACCGGGCGAGCGGGAAGTCGGTCCGGTGCGGCGCCATCCCGCTCACGACTCCGCTGTCCCACACCGGATCGGCGCCCCATTGGGTCACGTAGGCCTTCAGTGGATCGCCCGCCGGCACGGTCTCCAAATCGCCGGTAAAATCGCCCGGCGGTAGCACTACCGCGAGCATCTCGCCGAAACCGGATGTGTTCCACGGTCGGTCTAGATACACCCGCAATCCGCCGCGCCGCTCGCTGACCGCGTTCCCGTCGCCATCCTCCTCCCGCCGCCACGCGAAAGTCGGCACCACGTAGAGCACGCCGGGCGCCGGCGCCGGCGCGGAGCTTGGGACCCAGGCGCCGCTCGCCTGCCCGGTGACGATGATGTTCTGCTCGCTCGGGCCTGGCCCGGTCAGCAGCGCGCTCGGCAGGTACTCGCGAAACCGGCTCGTCGCGTCGAACCAGTATGCGATCCGCCGGTAGCGCGTGTCGTGGAATTCCTGCGCCTTCACGGTCAGGTCGGCACTGGCCGGCGCATTGATCGACACGTGGTCCGATGCCGGAATGGTGTGGTCGGGGAAGCCGCCGTCCGCCGCCCCGTCCAGCACGGTGGCGTAGGTGCTGGGATCGGTCACTTTCACCTGAAATGCGGCGTCGTTGCGCTGCCGGGCCGCCGGACCGTCGGCTCCGTCCACCGGCTCGTGCGAGGTGGACCTCAGGTCGAGCCGGTCCGTGCTCGCGATGGAACACCGCGCCAGGATGATGGGCCGGACGTGCGTCTCGCCCAAATTGCGCTTGTCAATGGATACCGAAACGATCTCCGGGGTCAGCAACGGCCGCTGCACCGCGTGCACCACGTCGAGCGTCCGCCACGGCGTCAGCATCCAATGCTGCCCATCCCGCGCCCGCTGGCGCTGCGCTGCCTGCCCGGCCGAATCCAGCCAGCCGAACACGCCCATCGTCGCCAGCGCCGCGTCGCCCAGCGTCATCGACATACGCACCACCGCGCGCGCTGCCTTCGGCAACGGCACGAACAATTGCCGTTTGCCCGCGTCGAACGACGGCGCGGCCGTCGCATCATCGAGCACGACGATCACGAACGGCCGCGCCTCCGGCCAGGCGCCCTCCGGATAGAGCGGGATCTTAATGATGGCGTCTTCATCGGCGTTGGGGTGACCGAAGATGCGCACCGCCACCTCGGACGCGAGCGGGTCCGGCAGATACGTCATGGCGCGGCCGAGCTCATGCACGGCAAATGTGGTCTGCGCCGTGTCCGACCCGAGTGGGCCGCCCGTCTCCATGACCACCTCCCGCACCACCGCGAGCGGATCGTGGCCGTCTCGGTCGCGCTCGTTGGCCAGCATCACGAAGGTACTCGCGTCGACGAGCCCACCCTTGTCGAGCATCCCGTGCTGCTCGGCTTCGCGCGCGCTGACGCGCGGCGGCACGGCGGCCCGATGGGCGACCTCGGTCGTCGGCACCGTGTTGTCCGCTGCCGTATCGTTCAGGCTCCGGATCGCCATGCGCGCGATCGACTCGCCCGGTCCCGGCGGCGCGACCGCACCACGCTGTGACAGCAGCGCCAATACCGGCGCCGCGACCGGCTCGAACCGCACGTACGCGACGGCGTGCGAGGCCGGATTCTCACTGCCGAAGTCGGTCGGCTGGAAATCGAGCGAGTTCCCGGCCAGATCGACCGCGCGCGCCCGCAGCCAATAGCGCCGCCCGAAACGCAGTCGCGGCAAGGAGCCCGGCACCGGCCTGAAGCGGGACGAGAAATGCAGGCCGGGCGGAATCGCTGCCTCGCCGTGGTCCTGGCTCGTGTCGACGCCGTCATCCGTGCCGACATTGCGCCCCGGGGGCGGCGCCGCCAGGCTCCACCCGTTCCACGTCAGCAACGCCTCGTGCAGGGACACCGCGTGGGCATTGCTGGTCGGATCGGCCGACGTCGTCGCCGCCAGTCGGAGCGTGCTCTCCTCCTCCGCGACGTCGACGACGGCCGGGCTGTCGCCGAGCTCGTAGTGCGCCATGCGTCGGCACAACGACGCCCATCGCTTGGCCGTCCCGTCCCAGATATCCACCCGATAGCCGCGCAGCAGGTCTTCCGCGTGCAGCGCGACCACGCCCGTGCCGCCGCCCATTTGCCGCTGCACCGTGTCGTTGCGCTGCTTGTTGACCTGGAAACGCTGGGCAAGCCACTTCGCGCGCTGCCGTTGGACGAGCATCAATCCGGCGCTCCGCAGCGACGGCACTCCCGCCGTGTCCGGCTGCCGGGTCACCGGGTCCACGTCGCTGCCTGCCGTCCCGCGCCGCAGCAGCGATCGCACGAAATTTATCAGCTTCGAGCCGGCGCCGTCGATGTCGCTCTGCAGCAGAGTGAGCCGGGCGGGATCAAGGTCGAGCAGCCGGTTGCGGAGCGGATACGCTGCCGCCGGGTCGGACAGCGGCTCGAAAATGGTCGGGCTCAACGTCGACCGCGTGACTGGCGCGCCGTCGGTTGTCTTCGTCGTTGGCAGTACGCCCGCTGGGAACGTGACCGCGACGGACAACGCGACGTCGCGCCCGTCCGTGAACGCCGTCGGGTCGAGCAGCAGGTCCACGACCAGCCCGAGCCGTCGCAACAGAGTCGGGTATGACGCCATCGCCGAAACGATTTGGTGAAAATCGAGCTGCGGCGCGATATCCTCCGGCTTCGGCAGCTTCTGCCGGTTGTACTCCGTCCAGCGCGCCGAGATCCGGCTGTCATCGGTCCGCGTCGCGGTGCGCTTAATCGGTCCCGAAAGCGGCGTGTGGAACGCCTTGAACGGCGCCAGCGGATTTGCCGCCGCCGCCGCCGCGATCCCGACCACCGGTGGCGCGTCGAGCGCTCGGACCGCTTGCGACAGTGAAAACAACGGCCGGCCGTAGCTCGAGACGGCGGGCAGTTGATCTCCGGCTCCGCCGGCCAGTTTGGCGTATACGCCTTGCACCAGCGCGGCCATTGCCGTCGCGTCGTAGGAGATCACTCGCCGCGCCGTCAGGTCCTGGAATTGATACGGCCGCACGAATAGCTTGGGCGTGAACAGCGCCTTCCATGTCGCGCTGTCTGGCACGCCGAGGCGGCCATCCCGCACGTTCCCCGAACCGCTGCCATCGGCGGGAACCGTCACTGTCGTCCCGTTGCACGACACGACGATCTGCGCCTGGTGCAGCGTCGCCGGCCAATCCAGCCATTCCGGAAAACTGTCGAGCCGTTGCGGGTCGTCGCCCGGATCGAGACGCGGTGATAGCATCACCGACAGACGCAGCGCGCTGCCGTCAGCCGTGATGCCGTTCGGCAACGCGGTCCACACGAGCGATCGTTGCGCCATTACGCCGGTTCCGCCGCGAAAGCGTTGCAGTATTCCGACCAGATCGCCTGGGTCGGGATGAGGTCGATGAACTTTGGATCAGCCGGACCGCCGGAAAGTTCGCGCCGGCAATGCACCGAAACCGAAGTGCTGAAGAACAGGATGTCGATCTCGACCGTCAGCTTCGCTTCGCCATAGACGGTGGTCTTTCCCCCCGCTTTCTCGAAGCCGAGTTGCAGGTTGAATGTCAGCGCAACCGAAATGAGCCCGAGCACGCTACACTCGCCGTAGATCCGCACGTAACCCGCCAGCTCGACGCTGCCCTGGCCCGGTGTCGGCTCGAGCCAGTGGAAGTAAATACCGGCTTTGACCTCAACCGTGCCGGAGGCCACGCCCAGATTGATCGCCAGCACCGCCCCGAACTCGAGCGCCGCCTCGATCTCGCGCACCCCGTCCGACCCGATACCAATTCCGAAATAGCCGCCGCCGCCCAGCAACGACACGGTCAGGCTGAACGGATGCTCGCGCGTCGAGAAGGCGAACTTCACGAAGGCCGGCGTCCCGTCGAAGGGTAGGCTGAAACTCGCGCTCAGGCCCAGGTTTGCCAGCGCGAACACGCCGACCTCAATCGCCGGCAGGTTCAGCGTGTATGACGCGCTGATCCCGCTGGGCGTTACCTCGAGGCTCGGCGGATCGGAAAACCCGTTGCTCGGAATGTATTTGCGGATCTCGTTGACGAACTCGAGCGGGCCGCCGAACGCGACCGCGTCGTCTCCGCTCCGCATATTCACGGCGACGTCCGGTTTCTGGCCGCTCTTGGTGGTGAACTGCAGGCTCTCGAACCATAGGATGATGAAGCCGAACAGGTTGACTTTGAAATTGTTGAGGACCGCGGTCGCCTGGAAGCTGGATGCTTGCGCCGGGTCCAGCGGTGTGCGGATGGTTCCGTTCATCACCAGCCGGGTCTCGCTCTCGGCGGGATCCGCATCCGGAATGAGCAGCGGATTGCCGCCCGGCACGAAGCGCCCGTTCCAGTCGAAGCTCGCTTCGACCCGATCCGGGAAGTCGCGCGACAGCAGCTTGGGCACGTCTTGGCCGCCGAGCGCGAGGCTGCCGCGCACCACGTCGCTCAGCTTTATGCCCCCGAGCAGCGTCGCATTGCCGAAGAAATCGGCCGGGTCGAAGGTCCCCTGCGAAACCTTGCCGAGCGCGGCTGCGACCGCACCGGGGGTGCTCGCATTCTGGCCCGCGACGAGCCCCGTGATCCGCGACAGGCCGAGCACGTTCATCTGCGGTGTCGCGAGCGCTCCGAGCGCATCGCTCTTGGCCTGGTTCGCCTGACCACCAAATTGCAACGGCAGCGCCGCGGTTACCTGCAGGAACACCTCGCCCGCATTCGCCGCACCGCCAAATCCATTCTTGGCATACACGTCGGGATAGGCGACCTCCGTGGCAAACTTCGGCTGCGCCAGCAGCTTCTGCACCGCCTTGATCCCCACCATCGCGCGGTCGACCTCGGGATAGAAATCCGGATCGCCCGGAGCGATCAAATCCCCCGCGCGGAACGTCACCGTTGTTGTCGGCAACGTCGAATCGCCCGGCCCGGAAGGGTCCGCCGGCGCATACGTCACCATCGCACCGCCCAACCCCGCTTGCCGCCGCGGCACGGCCGGCACCGCGTTATAGGCCTTGCGCAACACGCCCTGCTTGTCGGCTCGCGCGTGGTCGTTGGCCGCCTTGCCCACGAACAGCAGCGGCATCGGGAAGGTGATCCGGTTGCCGGCGATGTCCGTCGCCGCGATCTGGAACATCATGTCCGTCATCGCACCCGGCGCGCCCGGCACCATCGGCCAAAACAACATCCGCGGCGTGATTCCGGCATACGGATCCTCGCCGGACGGCGGCCGCGCCACCCGGCTCGCCCCGACCCCGGGCTCGGCTAAATCCGGCGTCACCGTGGTGAGGATTTCGACCTGCGTGAACGGGAAGGTCCGCCCGGCATCGACGTGGCCCGCACCCGAGTAGTGCCGCACCCGCTCTCGCACGACGATGAAAAAACGCTGGCGGAGCATGGCCATCCGTCGTCTCGGGTCGCCGCCAATTGGTTGGAATTGTCGCTCGGTGACTTTGACCAACGAGGCGGCATGCCCGAATGAGCACAGATAGCCGGCGTACACGACGCGGACGTAATGATCGCGCCCGAGCGTCGCCTGATGCCGCCATTGCGTGAGGTCGATCCCGTCCGGCAGCGTCGTCCAGTTCCCCTCCGCGTCCAGCGCGCCGCCGAGCGCGGACAGATGCAGCCGCTTCGCCTCGCTCGAGATTGGCAGATAGGCTTGCCCGCCCTTCAGTTTCGCCTCGTATCCGGCCATCAGCGTGACCAGCATCGCCCGATCTACCGGGTCGAGGCTCATTCGGATCAGCGCCGGATTGAATTGCGCCGGCGCTCCCGGCGGACCGGGCACGCCGATCAGCTTGTATAGGCTGTCCAACTGCGCCGGCGGCCGGTAGTCCGGCGACCAGATCGCGCGGATGCGGCTTGGCGGCTCGGCGACGTTCGTATCGACCGGATTGGCGAGCCGTGTGTGCCACAACTCGGTTCGCCCGGCGAGCGTCACCGGCGGGATGCTATGCCGCCACGAGGCCGGCTGGAGCGGCGACAGCAGCAGCCGGTATGGCAGTTCCAGCGCCGTCACCGCGCTGCCCGGCGGCTGCGGCCCTGGACCGGTGGCCGAACCGGCAACAGCGCCCGGCGCGAGACGCATTGGCCACATCGCGAGCGCGTTCAGCACGCTCGAGAGGTCGAACTTGACGCTCTCTTGCGCGTCGGGCATCGCCACCACGACCCGGCTCGCCCCGGCCATCCGGATGCGCGCCGCCGGCAGGTTCGTCGGCACCGTGGCATCCGTTCCAGCAGCGTTCTGCGGCGGGTAGTCCTTATTGTTCGTTACCTCCTGAGTCTTGTCGGGCACCACGCTCTGGCCCGAGACCAACAGGAAGGCTTCCTCGCCAAAACTCTGCGGCGGGAACTCCACGATGATCAGCGACTCCGCAGCCGCCCGGACCAGCCGCGGCGGATCGCGCAGGAAGGCGAAGCCGACGAACCGCAGCGTGCAGACGAGCAGGTCGTCCGGCCGGCGGACGACGACGCTGTCGGGGAACACCAGCGGCGGCTCGCGAGCCCCGTCGCCCAGCTGTCCGCCGCCGCCCGGACCACCTCCGCTACCGCCCGCATCCGTGCCCGCAGGCAGCGGCACGTTCTGCGGTAGCGGCCGCCTAGGGATCGGGTATGGGGCGTAGGGTGGATAGGGTGGATTGGGCGGATACGGGGGATAAGGCGGAAACGGCGCCGAGGTGCCCAAACAGTGCGCGTTGCGCGTTCGACGCGAGTCGCGGTCGCCCGGATCGTCCATGCGCGTTATTTCACCCCGCGTAGGAGCCGAGCGCCAAGGCGGACCGGCCCGTCGAAAAATCTCATCAGCAGAACTTTACCACTGACCGCTCCAGGAATGGTTCACAAACAGGACATTCATGCGCTATCACTTTGGGCGTAACAGAACAGCGGTCATCTCGGATGAAGGGCTCGCGCAACGACATGTGTCGCAGCCTCGACGCGATCCGGCAAGAGCTCGCCGGGTTCCGTTACGGTTACGAGACTGACGACTGCGGGCGCGACTGCGATGTCAGCGCATTGATTGCGGAGTTGCGACAATTGCGTAAACTTCTGGAGTCAAGGGCCTGCCACGAACGCGCGCTCGACAAGGCGCTGGCCGACCTCGGCGATGCCGTCTTACGGCTCGCCCAATCGCGGCGCTCATCCGGCGGGTGCAAGCCCGGGCCCTGCCCGCCTTATCCACCGTTCCCGCCGTACCCACCCTACCCGCCATTTCCGCCCTATCCGCCGTATCCGCCGTATCCGCCGCAGTGCGGGTGTGCGTCGCAGTCCTGCGCACCCGCTTGCGCGCCGCAAGCCGCGGCGCCTTGGCCGGCGCCCACACCGGCACCGATGCCGACGCCAAAGCCACCGCCTTCGGCCAGCTCCAGCTCGTCGAGTCCCTGGCCCGCTCTCCGGTACCCTCGGTAGCAGCTCGGAGATCGGCAATGTCACGTAACGATGACCGGTTAGAGAACGAACTGCACCGAACCATCACTCGGCTTCGCTACGAGCTCGACCGACTGGAGCGAGACGCGAATAGGTCGCCTGAATACGAGTCTGCGCTACAACCCGAGATCGATCGCCTACAGCGTACGATCGCCGAATTCGGCCGTGGCGCGCGACCGGAGCCGGAAGGCTGCGACGAGATCGGCGCTACTCTGGGGCATCTGCGCGCGCTGATGGGCGAGCTGCATCGGCAAGAACACGTCGAAGACGCGCGGGTACGGCTGCTCGTTGCACTTCGCCAGGCGGTCGAAGATTTGTGCGGTGGCGAATCGTGCGACGATAGCGCGTGCTGCGCGCCGCCGGGTTCGCCTTACCCGCCCTACCCGCCGTATCCACCCTTCCCGCCGTTTCCGCCGTTCCCGCCCTATCCACCCGTCTGCGCCGCGCCGCCCTGCACTTATCCGCCGAGCACCACCCCGCCCGCCAGCAGTTCCTCGTCTGCCAGTCGATCGAGCAGCAGCAGTAGCCGCCCGACCAGTTCGAGCAGCTCGTCCGCGGCGCCGAGCAGCTCCTCATCCAGCTCCAGCAGCTCAGTGCCGGGCTCGACCAGTTCGAGTAGCTCGAGGCCGCCGTCGAGCAGCTCCTCGTCCAGCTCCAGCAGTCCGCCATCGAGCTCCAGCTCCAGCAGCGCCCCACCGAGCTCAAGCAGTTCCAGCTCGAGCAGCTCAAGCTCCAGCAGCTCGAGTTCGAGCCCTCCGCCGACGGTCCTTCGCCGGATCGTGCTGGCCGGGCTTAGCGACTGGGGAACGTACGTCAATGCGTTCTGCAACGCCGAGCCGCTGGCGTCGGGCGTGCTCGCTTCGGTGCTTGCGGGGATCTGGGATTTCGACAGCGACATCGCGACGCCCAAGCTCAACGCGACGCAAGTCCTGAACGCCCCCATCCGGGCCTACTACCAGGCAGGAGCGCTCCCGAGCGGCGCGGCCACCGGTTCGGTACTCATCAACGCCGCGCCCGCGCGTTGGCAGAAGTATGTTGAACGCGGCGCGAGCGAGCCGGCGGAAGTGCCGCCGCTACCACCCGAACGCTCCAACAGCAACACCGACAAGGCCCATGACGGCCACGACACGCCCAGACGCGCGCCCCCCGTGTCGCCCAGCCTGTTGTACACGCACCACCTCATCCGCGACTTCATGTTCTTGGACGCTACCGCCAACAACGCCGAAGCGTCTGGCCCGTCGACCCTGCTGACACCCACCAATCCCCAAGAATTCACAGTCAGCTTTCTGCAGCTCAACCCGGCCACCTTCGCCGGCGAGGACAGTGCGTTGCCGCAGTTCACCCGCGGGACCGGCCCCCAGCTCGTCAATGACAAGCACCTGCTCGCGAAGCCGGTCAGCGGCACCGACCCGTTCGACTTCATTCGAGACGCTTCCGGTCTGTCGTTCAAGACGATGCTCTACCAATTGGTAGACTTACGTAATAATCCGATCGATGGCAACCAATCTTCGCCGAACTGGTTTGGCGTCGCCGTGCCGGCCGGCATCACCGACTTTACCAACGTCATCCTCTACTTCCACCCGACGCCCGGTCAGGCCAACTACAAAGACGCCGACTATGCCTCCAAAACCAATGGCGGCGCTTCGACACACGCCAACTGGAAGGAGTTGCTCGGCTACGTCGACCGCCTTGGCAGCCAATTGGCCGGTGCGATCAAAAACGCCCGAGCGACCCCCAACCAGGTCGTCATCGTGCCGCTCATGCGCAACAGCAACCTGGACGGCGGTGCGAGCGCGGGCGCCGGTATCCTGCCGCGGCAATGGTATTACATCGTCAACGACATTCTCCGCGATCTTCCGAAGCATCTCTGATCGATGTCGGGCCCGCTCGTCTCCTGCATCATGCCCACCTACGGCCGCCGCGACTATGTCAGCCAATCGGTGCGGATGTTCCTCGCGCAAGACTATCCCTATAAGGAACTGCTGATCCTGAACGACTGCCCGGGCCAGACCCTGCACTGCGACGCGCCCGGCGTACGCGTCTTCAACACTGCCTCACGCTTCCCCAGTCTCGGCGAAAAGCGTAACGCCCTCATCGAGCAGGCACATGGCGAATTCATTGCGGTTTGGGACGACGATGACATCTACCTGCCGTGGCGGCTATCCTTCTCGGTCGCGCAAGCATACGCTCTGCAGACTCCCTTCTACATCCCCGCGGAATACTGGGCCTACTGGGGTGAGAAAGATCTCCACGACAACCAAACGATCCAGTCATGGGTCAGCCATCCGATGTTCCTGTTCGACAAGACGCTCTGGGACAAAGCCGGCCGCTACCCGCCGCTTAATTTGGGGGAGGATCATGCCCTGGCCGATCAGATGTCGGCCGTATTGGGCCGCGATTGGCCCCGCTTCGAGCTCCCCCGCTTCGAACGCTTCTACATCCTGCGCGGACGCTCCAAATACCACCACACGTCCATCGCCGGCGGCGTCCAAGAGCTCGACACCACGCCAGGCGTCTTCCTCCTCGAACCCGCCTCGATCGAGGATCCCGTTCTGTCCGAGGTGACCGACGAACTCATCGCGAGCCGCGGTCAGCCGTAGACCGAGAGCAAGTCCTCCCAGGCCGCGAATGAACGCTCGGCGTTGGCGTGCTCCACGAGGAGGCGGTCGTATGCCGCGTGCACCATGTCCCGCCGCAGCGTATGGTCGAAAGCGAGCTGGCTCGCGCGGAAGCTCATCTCCTCGCTGCTGCGACACAGGAATCCGGTCACCCCGTTCTCGACCAATTGCGGCAGCGCCCATGCGTCCTCGGCGATCACTGCGACGCCGCAAGCCATGCTTTCCAGGATCGTGCGTGGCCAATTCTCCCGGCTGCCGCCGGTTTTGTGGATCAGCACGTGGATGCGCCGATAGAGCTCGGCGGGCGCGATCGCCCCCGGTGCCCAGGTCATCCAGTCCAGCCACTCGCATGGTGGCCGGGCTCCGCATCGCTCGGCCGCATTCGGACCGAAGCCGAGGATGAAGGTCTTGGTCGGCAGTGGTGCGACCACCTGGGCGAAGATCTGCCACATGTCGGCCGGGTATTTGTTCGCATCGTCGCGCGACACCCGGCCCAGCCCGAAATAGCCCGCGTCTGCCGGCGCCCGGTACGCAAACGAAAGCCGCTGCATCGCATTGTGTAGATTGAGGAACGGCCGATAACCGACCACCTCTCGCACTGGCCGCACCGCCTCCAATGCCGGCTCGATCATTGAGCGCTGAAACGCGCTCTGAAACACGAACAAGTCGATCAGCCCCGCCGCGTGCGCCGCGATCTCCCGCTCGAAATTCCAAGTCATGCAGTTGGCCCACACCACGCAAGCCGGTCGCCCGGCCGCCACGATCGCTGGCAACCGCTCCAGGAACTCGCCATTGCAGAACGACACCACCACCTTGTCGGCGAAGATTGCCGGGTGATATCCATTCACATGGCACCCGCGCGCCAACACGCTCTCCAGATGCACTGGGTCGGGTGCCCAATTCGGCACCAGATGAACCGCGACGCCGAAACGCCGCCAAAGATCAATGAGGTGATCGAGCTCTGTATCCGCCCCGCCGTAAGCGGACGGAAACCCGGAGACCCAGATCTCCGAAGCTCGCGCACGCGCCGAACCGGGCCGTGTTCCATGAGTGGTTTGGTCCTGTCTCGAACCGTTTTGCATTGGCTATGGCCATCTACTGTTGGAAAGACTGTTAACCACCTTGAGACTCGCAGTCCTCTACCCCGCGATCAACATCTCGCTCGTCGGCCCTCAGACGCGGGCTCAGGCAATCGGGAAGTAGACTTTCGCCAACGATCGTCCAGGGCCGCCACGCTTCCGTCTCAGGCTGACCACAACCCGACCACCCGCCCGGACCGAGGTTGCGGCTCCGAGTCGGCAGGGTCCGCTATCGAGAGCGATCGGAATACTGCCCCACGACCGAGATGAGGCGCAAAGCTGCCACGCCAACTGGGCAAAGTCATACATACCGTCACCGACGCCTTAGTCGAACAGGCTGCATGATCGCTCACGACAAAAGCCGAAATGTGGTGGGCTAGCTTTGGAGCAGCTCGCCAAGTAGACCTCTAGAATGTAGGCTTCAATCCCCGTTGATGGCCGCCACCGGCCGTACTACTCCAGCCCGGAGAAGAGCCGCGTGTGCGGTCTCGCCGTTCGCCTTCGCTGCCGCGACGATCGACCTCACGTCGAGCGGGTCGTCCGGCGTCGCGTCAGCGCGCTTCTCCGGCTTGCGCGTCCTCGGGCGCTTCGTCGCGGGCTTCTCCTCCCGAAGCATGGCACCCACAGCCTCTACCAAATCCAACGGGTCGCCCGACGGTGTCCTCGCTCGCGCGCCGGCAACAATCCGCTCGATCACGTCAGGCCCGATACCTCGTTTGGCGAGCGCGCCCCGCAGCAGCGCCGACGTGTCGTCGGGGTGTGGCGGGGATGGATGCGAGGACCTTAAGGGATGCGCGCGCACCTCCTCCGGCCGAACACCAATCGCGCTGACGACAGCGACGTTTACGTGCTGGCTGAAGTGCTCGAGATCCCGGTATGGTAATAGCGCCTCTGCCGTCCCGGCCCGAAGTGCTACGAGCATCGGCTTGAGTATCCTGAACTCGCGCGTAGCGACCCACCGCACCAGCTCGGGCGTGATCAGCTCCGGGTCTTGCGAATGCATTTCTCCAATGCGCATCGCCCTGGCTTGGACCAGCACCATTAGGGTCACAGCGACCGAGAGGATACCCTGGCACTCATCGTAGAAGACGTCGCTGAGCTCCGGAGTGATCGGCGTCGGGTTCCGGGTCCATTGATAGCGCATCAGCGTGGTGAAGAACTCGTCCCATTCATCGCCCCGGCGCAGCCGTTCCCAGAACGGCGTCCCGAGCCCCGCCGCGCGACGTGCGCCACGAAAATCCCGCTGTATGACGGCCATCGCGGACATGGTGCCGACGAGCATGACAGGAATGCCTGCGGTATTGACCAGCATAACCAAGAAGTTCATCACAGCCGTCGGACCTTCGCGTGAGTCGGCCAGGTTCTGAACCTCGTCGATCACGAGCAGCCCGACCGCATGCACCACGAGCTTGTTCTGAACTTGAAGGACGAGCGAGTCGGCAGTCTTTCGGTCCGCGTCGATCATGCGGACGTAGTCCACGCCGACCCGTCTTCCCAATTCAGTGAGGATTGCGATGCATAGGCCCTTGCGGGTCGGCAGCGATTGGCACTCGATCATCACCCAAGGGACCTGTACGACCGAGCTGGCAATCGAGGGCGTGAGCGTTTCCGGCAGCGCTTCGAGGACGATCCGGACGGAACGCGACTTGCCCATTCCGGGATGGCCGAGCACTGCGCATCCCATTGCCGTCGAGGCCACGCGGCGTGCCGACACACGGCCGGGTTCCCCGTTCTCGATCCGGTCGACCGAGTCGAGGATAGCCGCGTGATGAGCGCCCTTCGTAGGATCCCGTCCTTCATAACCCTTCCGGATCAGCATGCCGATGCGCTCCGCAAGCTCGACCTGCCGCGCCAGAGGGACGTTGAGATCGAGCAACCGCAGTATGCAATAACGTCGCAGGTGCGCCGGAAGTCGGCGTTCGGCGTCGGAGATGTCGGGTTTGCGCTCGAACAAGTCGACGTCGCCCCAATAGTCGCGGATGGGGCCGAGTGCGGCAACGAAAGGGTTCTGCGCGTGCTCGGGTAGCATCGCTGGCGCTTCCGCGTCAGCCACCTCCGTCCTCCTCGTGAGGGCGAGCCTCTTGCTCCAGCCTCAATCGGCGCCGCTCCGCTATCGTGGGCTCCGCGAACGGGACCGATGCGGACCGCCGTGGAAAGCGAACGACCTCCCCAGTGGGCTCGGTCTCTGGCAGGAGATTCCGGCTGAAGGCCTCTGCCTCAACCACGCGGTCGACCGCCTTCTCCGCCGCTCGGGCTTCCCGGATGCCGCCTACCCGCGCCCGCGCACTCCGTGGGTCCGGGACAAGGTCGGTCTTGCTCCGCCCACTAACGGCAATCCGCTCGATTGCCGCCAGCGCGTCCGCGCGAGCGACTTCTTCTTGCATCCGGTGGTTCGCCTCGATCCGGCGCTCCTCCTCGTCGATCGCAGCTGCCTCCGCCAGCGTGAGACCGGAGCGGTTCTGACTGCGTGATGTCAGGCGCGCGAGTTGGTAGCCGACCGGCGATTCCTTGTCGTGAACCAGGATGTGGTCGGTCAGGCGTGGGTCGTGGGAGATAGGCACCTTAAACCGGCGGTCGCGGGCGCGGGTGAACCAGCCCTGCTCGATGGCCTTGTCGCACATGTAGAGCCGGCCGCCGAAGTTGATGCCAAACGGCGTCACGCTGGCCTCGCCGGCCGGCATCAAGGCCATGCGGAAACGGTCCAGCGGCGGTTGCCGCGGCACGCCGGACATATTAGCGATGCCCCAGTTCCAGAGTTCGAGAGGGATCGACGGCACCTCATCCTCTGTCAGTGCGGGATGCCTGACGTAATCTTTGAGCACCGTGCCGTTATTGTGGAGCAACACTGCCCTGACGACGATTTTCTGAAGGTCGTCGATGTCGAGGGCTGCATCGAGCCTATAGTCGTGCGCACCGCGCTCGCGGAAATCCGGCTGTATCTGTCCTGGCACATATGGACCGAAGGTCGCTTGCAAGAGCTTGAACCGGACCTCCACCACACCCTTCCAGTCTGCTCTATAAGGGGCCTTGTTTGCGACCCGCATGTTGAACTGGCGCAGCGCGGGCTCGACGCCCGCTGAGATCATCTCGCCCCGGTCGCCTTCGACGGTTCCCGGAACATGATGCGCCGGCCAATCATCCGGCTCGATGTCGATGCCGATGGAGCGGCAGTATTCCACCTTGTCGGAGACGGCGTTCGCGAGCGCCATCATGGCAGCGATCCAGGACGGCGACTCGAGACCTATGTAGATGCCGACGATCATGCGGCTGAACACATCGATCACAACGTAAAGCGTCGGTCGTCCAACGATCAGCCGACGGACCCGGCGCGACAGGACGTAGGTGTCGAGGACAGTCGCGTCGATCTGATATACTGAGCCGGGTCCGATTGCTTGTGCGGTCGGATGCCCGATCAGAGGCCGTCGTCGCATTTCCCATACGCGCGGCGTAAGACGCCGCCGCGTCAAAGCCTCCAAGTCCATGTCCTTGGTGACCCAGTATCGGAACTGCCGCTCCGTTGGCAGCCCGAGCTCGTCGTAGGGAGGGACCAAGACATGCCGCCGGACCCCTGACCCCGCGTCCTTGCCCTCGCGCATGAAAAACCGGCGCATGCCGAGATGGTAGGCGCTGGTCACGTCGTGGCGCTTCTCCCGCGCATAACTGAGATCGATGGCCTGGCTGAAGAAGCGGCGCATCTCCGGCGTGACGGCGACACCCGGCGGCGCGCCCTCAGGCAGCTTGGGGCCGCGCTTCGGCCTACCGGGAGCCGCGGCCACGCCGGGCGCGCCGCATTTTCGGAAGCCTGGCGTCAGAGCCGCGCGGCACATACCACCATGCAGATACTTGCGCAGGAGGTCGTCAATTGTCGTCCTGGCCTTCTTCGTCTCGCGAACCCGCTCCGTCACCAGCCTCGCGCGGCGAAGGCGGTCGAACAGGGCCCACTCGTCCAATACGATTGGCTCTATCAGGTCGTAGTTCGCGTCTCGCCGCGTCCGGGCGGCGTCGGTAAGCTCATGATCCAGCGGATGGACGGCGGGGTCACCGCGGGACACTCGCCAAGCGCCTGATCCCACCAGCGAGGCGGCTTCGGTGACCTCGATATAGTAGGGCCAACTGGCGGAATCCGTGGTTTCCAGGACGACCAGCGAAGAGCTGTCCGGCACGACCGCGAGCACGCGAAGATGAAGCCGCGGGTCTCCCTCCGTATTGATCTCGTCATGCTGCTCGAACATTGCGGGCCCCCGATGAACGCGGCTCAGTGTCGGCCACGCGGACCTGACCAAGCGCCCCTGCTGGATCGAATGTCTCGAGTGGCAGGACGACGCGCTTGATAGCGCCGAGGTGCCGGAGAGCCGATAGTGCTTCGCCCCGCGGCCAACTGCGGCGCGATTCGAGTTCATCGAGGAAGAGCGCGAGCCGAACGTCCGAGGCCGCATCGGTAGCGAGCAACTCCGCAATGAGCACCTCGCACCGCTCCTCCCAGTAACTCGTGTGAGGCACCGCGACCGTGTCCAACCAACGCCATTCGTATAACCATTGCAGGATGTCGCGCCGGCGTTCGTTGACCTCGTGCTCTGTTACCAGCCGAAGCGGCACGCCGTAACGCATCCAGTAACGGCGCTCAATTTCGATCTTCTCCAGCACCCGGCCGTTTTCAAGCTGCGCCGTCGGCTTGACGCACACTGCTACTTGTGCGGTCGAGCCGTCAAAAAGGCAGTGGTCGACCAGGAAGTCCGTGGTCATGACGATGTCTATGACGCCGTTCGACGGGTGGCGGACTCCCATATCAGTTGCAACGGCCCGCGTAGCTTCGCGGTCGAGCGGAAATTGCTCGCGCACCTCCGTCACGTCGCGACGCCAGAACAAGTCAAGGACCACGCCGAACTCGAGGCGGCTCAGGACGTGCATGACCCGCCGGTGGATTGGATCAAGCAGACGCACGGCCTCACCAATGGAAGGAACCTCGCCCACCGTGAGCCACGGCACGTAGGCTGCGCCGCGGCCGGCTCCGCATTTCTGCTTCAGTTTGCGGGCAATCCTTGCCTCCGTGAGATTGTACTTTCCCATGCCGCCTGACCTCGCGCCGATTGCCGAATCGGCGAACAGGATAGTAGGGGAGCAAATCCACAGCGGCGAATGCAAGGCGGCATCTCGGACGACGTGTTAATTGGGCGAAGTGGACTAGGTGAGTTGATGGGAGGTCAGATTGCATGGCTAGGGACACCGCGGGTGATTAGTTGCCCATCCCTTGCTGCGATAAACTCACGTTGACCGTTGCCGAGTCGTCCACCATGACGCCGAAGAGGCTGGCCTACTTTCCTCGACCATACCCCGGAGAGATCCTTTACAGCGTTCTCGCCCGCTGCGCCCGCCATCTCGGCAATCTCTCTCAGACGCAGATCGATCTTCTTCTGTTCGGTGTGGAAAGGCGGAAGCGCAACATTGCGTTCTCCAGCCGATTGGGGACAGTAGCTGCCAAGTTGCCGGCGCACTGCGGGATTACGGCGGAAGTCCTCCTCCTCGAACACACCGTGTTCCCCTACTACGCCGCCATCATGGAACCGGCGCAGCGTCAAAGAGCGGTTGCGTCCAGACTGGCCGCGACCACGACGGCTTCCTTCAGCGGAACCGGGTGGAAGTGGTTCAGACCGGGCGACGTATTGCGGTTCTGTGCCGAATGCTATGCTGCGATGCTAGACAGTTATGGAGAGGCATACTGGCTGCGAGAACACCAGATCCCCAGTGTGTTGGTTTGCCCGAAACATGGATCGGTCCTTCGTCGCGCTGACATGTCAGGAGCTGGCACGCGAGGCTACTGCCCTGCGTCGATTGAAAGCTGTCCCGCAGACGCGCCGCTGGTTGTCGACGAGGTTACGGACGAGGAGCTGAGCACGCTCGGTGAAATCGCATCGCTGTCGTTGGCCTTGCTCTCGGGAGACCGCAACCTGCTCTTGAAGTCCCTGCAGCCCGACGCGTATCAAACGGCGCTCGTCGCAAAGGGGCTCGGTTGGGGATTGATCTTCACGGACCCGATCAAGTTGCAGCGCACGGTGATCGAGCACTTCGGTCACCTGAGTCGTCTATTCCCGGACATTTTTTCAAAGACTGGACAAAGGGGCAGTGCGGCCCTGAGTCGGATTGCAGGGAGCAGTGCCGAAGTAACGGATCCGCTCATGCACATCCTGATCGCTATGACTCTTGGACGCGTTCCTGATCAGAGGCCCGCTTTTGGACATGGACCATGGCCATGCCCGAACCCGCTCGCCAGGCACGATTCCGATCTGCCGATCACTCGTGTCGAGCGCTCGCGGGTGAGCGAAGACCCGGTGATTGGGAAGTTCTTTTGCCCGTGCGGATACGTGTTCGTCCGTTCGGAGAAAAGGACCGGCGAACTGTCGCCTTCCGAGGTTCGCGTTTTCGGCGATACTCTCCGACCTCTACTGGACAGGTCAGTCCGGGAGAAGTGGGCGATCCGCCGTACAGCGAAGGCAGCCGGCATAGGAGAATACGCTCTCCTCACGCAAGCGAGGGCGTTGGGCTTTGAAGCTCCCTGGGAAGTACAGTGGAGCAACCAGCCGACGCGTAAGTCCTCGAATAGCCCTGTAACTCGGTGGTAACCGCGCGCCACCAAATTCGCGGTCTTTGATATTCGTTGGCTGAATGGGACCGAAATAGAGCATTTTCATTGTCGCGATCGACATGGCAGGAGAGTTGCCGTCTGACAAAAGTAAGCGATCTCTACGAATAGCAGCGGGTCGGTTTCCGCGGAACTTCGTGCTGGATGTGAGTGAAATCTTTTGTCACTGAACACATGGGCCGCACGCTGCTGCTCGCCTGGAGCGGCGAGAGCTTCATGCTGTCGGCCGTGCCGATCTGGGTCCGCCCGCTCGCGATCGGCTTGGCCGTTCAGCAAGGGGAGGGGGTACCATGAGCCCGAACCGCACCCTCGCTGCGTTTCAGAAGCCGCTCCTACCAGGGGTGGCCTTCGCCGCGACGAAGTTCCACAGCGGCGACGACAAGGCCGCCTTCGGCAACCAGCTTCTCGCCTTCATCGCGGAGGACTTTCCCGAGCGCTGTTTCACCCAGGCGTTCTACCTGCAGTTGGCCAGGCGGTTCGGATTGATTGCCTGGTACGACAAGTATGGCTTCTGGGCGGAGTATTTTACCCGGTTGCCCGACAAGCTTTGCTTCCTCGAGCAGATCGTAGCGTACTCATGTGGCGGCCTGCCTGAATACACCTTCTGCGACGTCGAGCGCGTCGTCATTCAACGCCTCCGCAGTGCCGGCATCGTGGAGCGGCTCCGCGCCGCCGCGGCGCAGGACCGCGAAGCGATCGAGCGCGCCCTGCTGAACAAGCTGATCGAGCGGTATCGCCCGGAGCTGCGCCCGGTTGGCCAGCCGCCCGCGCCTCGCATCGCGGATTGGGCATCGGATCAGTCTTCGCTCTTCTGAGCGGCGCGAGCGCAGCACGCAATACGCAATACGCAAGATACTGGCCTCAGACAGCGAGGCAAATAGGGGATTTGCCGCGCCCGTGCGCCACCGCCGCAAGGGTCGCTACGCGCCCGGCTTCGCCGGCTCCGCCCTTGCCCCGGTCGGCCGCAGGTGCGGCTCACGGGAGGGGTCACGAGCAAGCGCAGAGGAGCAAGAGATGACCACCAAACACGCCCGCAGCGGCGAGACCCGACATGACCACTACGCCGACATCACACGCCAGATCATCGCTGCCCTTGAGGTGGGGACGCCGCCTTGGCGCAAGCCTTGGGACGCCAACAAGACCGGCGGCGCCGTGATGCCGCAGAACGCGACGACGGGAGCGCGCTATCGCGGGATCAACACCCTCGTCCTCGGCATGTCGCCGCTCGCCTTCATGACGGCGGATCCGAGATGGGCGACATACAAACAAGCAGCCGAGCGGGGCTGGCAGGTCCGCAAGGGCGAACGCGGCACGCCCGGCTTCTTCTACAAGAAAATCGAGGTCGGCGAGCGTGGCGAAGCCGGTGGCGGCGAGGCCGGCGACCGCAAGGTCATCCCGCTGCTTCGGTCGTTCACGCTGTTCCATGCCTCACAGATCGACGGTCTCGCCCCTTACACGCCACCCACGTTGGAACAGGCGCCGTGGCGCGAGCCCGAGGCAACGGCTATCATTGCTCGCAACAGCGGCGCGGTAATCCGCACCGGCGGGGATCGGGCGTTCTATTCGCCCGTCACAGACCATGTGCAAATGCCGCCGCTCGTCGCCTTCCGGTCGCCCTCAGCCTACGCGAGCGTGCTCTGCCATGAGCTGTCCCATTGGAGTGGCGCGGAAAGCCGGCTCAAGCGTGACCTGAAGGGACGCTTCGGATCGCAGGATTATGCCCGCGAGGAGCTCCGCGCCGAGCTTGCACAAATGATGATCTGTGCAGAACTGGGCATCGAAGATTGCGACTTCACCAACGGCACCGCCTACATCGCCGACTGGCTGCAGAAACTGCGGGACGATACCAAGGAAGTCTTCCGCGCCGCCTCCGATGCCCAGCGCATCGCCGACTACCTGCTGGCGTTTCATCCGGACTACGCGAACAAGGACACGTCGCCCGGGTGCGAGGGCAATGCAGGCAGCTCGCCGAACGGCGAGATGCTGAAGGAGGCCGCATGATGGCTTCCGCCTCGATCGACTGGACAGACGAGGCGATCCAGCGCCTCCGGACTCTCTGGGCAGAGGGCCTGAGCACCGCTGCCATCGGCGTCCGCATGAATATTAGCAAGAACGCCGTGGTAGGCAAAGCGCACCGCCTCAAGTTGCCAGCCCGCCCATCGCCGATCAGGACGCGCGATCCCAGGTCGGGCAACGCCCGCGCATCTCGAATGGCCCGTGTGGCAGTCGTTTTGACGCCGTTCGCACCCAAGCCAATCGCACCGCATACAGTCCCGCTCAGGAAGATCCAGCCAGCGCCACCGGCGCCGTCCGATCGCCCCCGCACGGATCGATCGGCCTGTTGCTGGCCCAACGGTGAGCCCGGCCGTTCGGGCTTTGGCTTCTGCGGTCGCCAGACGGTCGACCGGCGCCCCTACTGCGAGGAGCACTGCGATCGGGCCTACATCAGGAAGACGAGCCGGCGGGATGCAAAGGAGGAGGCTTATGCCGGCGCCTGACCTGGCAAGCTACGACCGGTTCGTAGTGGCATTCTCCGGCGGCAAGGATAGCATAGCCTGCCTGCTCACGTTGCTGGATGCTGGCGTCTCGGCCTCGCGCATCGATTGCTACCACCACGACGTCGACGGGGCCGGTCCTGGCTTCATGGACTGGCCCTGCACAACGGCCTACTGCCGTGCCGTCACGCAGGCACTCGACGTGCCGCTGTACCTGAGCTGGCGCGAGGGCGGCTTTCTGCGTGAAATGCTACGGGACGGCACGCCGACCGCGCCAATCCGCTTCCAGACGCCGGAAGGGCTTGTGCAGCAGGTTGGCGGCACCGGTCAGCCCGGAACCCGCCTGCGCTTTCCCCAGGTTACGGCCAACCTGAACCAGCGGTGGTGTTCCGCCTACCTGAAGATCGACTGCATGGCGGCGCTGATCCGAGCGCAAGACCGCTTTCTCGGCCGCCGCACGCTAATCCTGACAGGTGAGCGCGCCGAGGAGAGCACAGCGCGGGCGCACTATGCCACCTTCGAGCCAGATCGGACCGATACGCGGAATGGCACTCGCAAGCGGCGGCATGTCGACCACTGGCGGCCCGTTCATGCTCTGGCCGAGCGCGCCGTGTGGCAGATGATGCAGCGATACGGAATCGTACCGGCGCCAGCCTACCGACTGGGATGGTCACGCCTCTCGTGCATCGCCTGCATTTTCGGCGGGAACGACCAATGGGCGACCATTCGGCACATCGCGCCCGAGCGCTTCGAGGAAATTGCGGACTACGAGGACCGTTTCGACCGCACCATCCACCGGACCATGGCGGTCCGGGCGCGGGCCGATCGCGGGCGACCCTACGTCGCCGCCATCGAGCAACCCGGCCTCGCGCGTGCGGCCATGCGGTCGACCTGGGCCGACCCGGTACGCGTGCCCCCGCACGTCTGGCAACTACCGGCCGGCGCCTTCGGAGCCAGCCTCGGCCCGAGCTGACCGGCCGCTCGTCCTCTCGTCACCTCAGCCATCAGCGAAGGATCGCCGCCATGCGCAGCGCCACAAGCTACACCGTCACGCGCGAGCGTGACGGCTCCTATCGTCTCCACTGCTGCTTGCCGCCCGGTCCACGGGTCGTCGCGGTCATCGCCCCGGTCAGGGATCGCGCCGACCAGGTGCTCGGCTGGAAGCTCAAGCCGCTCGTCGTCATGCAAGGGGCAAGGAGCCGCCTCTGGACCGCCCCCGACGAGGCGATCACCGCCACCAAGCTGATGACGCCCGGCCAATCCAAAGCCGCCGTTCGCGCGGCCGAGTTGGCAGCAGGTCCAACACCATGACCGCGCACTCGCGCGGCGAGAGCGAATTCGGAGCGGATCCAATCGTGGTCGCCTACGGCGCCGGTGTCGACAGCACCGCCATGCTGATCGGGCTGCACGAGCGAAAAATCTCGCTCGACTTGATTCTGTTCGCCGACACCGGCTCCGAGAAGCCAGAGACTTACGCATACCTTCCCGTCATCCAGGACTGGCTCGCGCGATACGGAATGCCGCCGGTCACCGTGCTGAAACGTCGGAGTCCGCGTGCTGGCGACACGTCGCTACACGGCGAGTGCCTGCGCAAAAGCGTCCTACCGTCGCTCGCCTATGGGGGACACTCGTGCTCGCTGAAATGGAAGGTCGAGCCGCAATGGGCCGCGACGCGCGCCTATTTCGGCTGGCACGCTCGCGCGCAACGATGGACCCACGGGTCATTCATCACCAAGCTGATCGGCTACGATGCCGGACCCCGCGACAGCCGACGCATGACGGCCGCGACTGGGAAGTGGCCATCCGAGCACATCTGGGGCCGGAAAACGCGACCAGGCCAGGCGTGAGACAAGTGGCAGGAGCGTAGGGGTAAGGACTACTGCCGCGTCCGCCTGGCGGCCGGCAAGGGTCGCCCTGCGGGCGCCCGGCTGCGCCGGCTTCGCCCTGGCCCGCCACAGCGGATGCGGCGGCATGGATCGGGTCAGGGAGAAAAGTGAGAGAGGCCCCAAACGGCCGCTCCGCCTCTCCCACCACCCCGGTCCCAGAAATCGCATCCCATTCGCGACCCTCTGTGTGACCGCTCGATTCGGAGAGTGGTTATGCCCGACGCCGCACAGTTTACGTTCAACCTGTTCGACAACACCGCCCTCGGCTGGACGGTGCCGGTACCGGCGCCCGACGAGCCGGACGACCATGACGCCGACGCGGCAGTCACCGCTCCTACGCCGACCCTGACCCCGATCAAGGGTAAGCGGGTCCCGGCCGCGAACTACCGTCTCGACGGTGATCGGACCCTCGCCCGTGGCTGGCCGAGCCGCGCCCGCGACAACATCGCAGCGATCCAGCTCTCCAAGCAGATCGAGGACGAGGGACGCGCTGCTACACCGGACGAGCAGGCTCGACTCATGCGCTATGTCGCGTTCGGCGCGTCCGACCTGGCACAGAGCGCATTCGTCGCCCCGGGGGAGGGGAGCTTCCGCCCCGGCTGGGAACAGATCGGCGACGACCTGCGCGAGACGGTGACGCCGCTCGAATATGCCGCCCTGCAGCGTGTGACGCAGTATGCCCACTACACCTCCGAGCCGATCGTGCGGGCGATCTGGCGGGCCGCGCAACGCCTGGGCTTTGCCGGCGGCCGCGTGCTCGAGCCGGGCATGGGCACGGGCCTGTTCTTCGCGGCGATGCCGGACGCGCTGCGCAGCGTCACCCGTCTCACCGGCGTCGAATACGACCCCGTGACGGCCCGCATCGCCCGGCTGCTGCATCCCAAGGCGACCATCCGCACCGAGGACTACACGCGGAGCACGCTCGGCGAAGGCTTCGATCTTGTGATCGGCAACCCGCCCTTCTCGGCGCGAACCGTCCGGGCCGATCCCCGCACCGCCTCGCTCGGCTTGCAACTGCACGACTACTTCATCGCCCGCTCGATCAGTCGCCTCCGCCCGGGCGGCCTCGCCGTGTTCGTGACCAGCACGGGCACCATGGACAAGACCAGCACGACCGCCCGCGAGCATATCGCCGGCATGGCCGACCTGGTCGGGGCCGTTCGCCTGCCGGAATACAGCATGCAGGCAACGGCCGGAACGCACGTCGTCGTCGACATCCTCGTTTTTCAACGGCGCGCAGCCGGCACGTCGCGGGGTGGATGTGCCTGGCACGACCTGGTCGGGGTGAGCGTCGATGACGAGGCTGCGCGAGGCGAAGCGATCGAGGAGACCGAGGACACGGTCGAGCCCTCTCCGGATGCCCCGAATGGTCCGAAACTCCCGCGCCACCTCCGCCGCGGCTCGGTGATGCTCAACGAGTATTTTATCGAACACCCGGAGATGGTGCTCGGCACGCACGCCCAGCGCCGCGGCATCTACGGAATCGGCCGGTCGTATACGTGCCTGCCCCGCGCCGATCACGGCGACCTCGAACAGCAGCTCGACAGCGCGCTCGCTCTTCTCCCCGCAAGAGTCCACACGCCCGACCCGAACGCCCTCACCGACGAAGAACCTGTCGAGGCAGATGCGTCGGTCACGATCGGCCGGGCCGCGGACGGCGCGACGGTCAAGGAGGGAAGCTACCTCAACGACCGCTCCGGGCGGCTCTGCCAGGTGATCGACGGCGCCATCGTCCCGGTCCCGATCAAGGAGGGCAAGAGCAAGGAAGGCATTGCCCCGAAGGCGGTGAAGGTCATCCGCGGGCTGATGGGAGTACGGGACGCGCTGCGGGACGTGCTGCGGGCACAGGCGGCCGACAAGCCCTGCCAGGAGCAGCAGGTCCGCCTCCGCTGCGCCTACTCCAACTTCATCCGCTACTACGGCCCAATCAACCACACGACCGTCTCGGTCCAGACGGACGCCGAGACCGGCGAGGAGCGCGAACAGCACCGCCGTCCCAACCTGGCGCACTTCGCCGACGACCCCGATTGCTGGCTGGTCGCCTCGATCGAGCACTACGACGTGGACAGCGGCCTCGTCCGGCGTGGCCCGATCTTCAGCGAACGGGTCATCGCGCCCCCGGCCGCGCCGATCGTGACCACGGCGGCCGACGCGCTTGCCGTGACCCTCAACGAGACCGGCCGCGTCGATCCCGACCACATCGCCGAGCTGCTCGAGTGCTCCGCCACCGAAGCCATGGAACGGCTCGGCCAGTCGGTGTTCCTCAACCCGGCGACTGAGGCGTGGGAGACGGCGGACGGCTATCTTTCTGGCCCGGTGCGGCACAAGCTCGCCGCTGCGGAAATGGCGACCGCGTTGGAGGCGCGCTACGGGCGCAACGTCGAAGCGCTCCGCCTCGTCCAGCCGCAGGATCTACTGCCGTCGGACATTACCGCCCGCCTCGGCGCCCCTTGGCTGCCCGATGACGTCATCGAGGCGTTCGTGCGCGAGGTGATGGAGGGCGAGATCTCGATCCGTCACACCGAAGCGTTCGCGACCTGGACCGTCGTTTCGGCCAACTTCGGCACCACCGCCGCGGGCACCTCGGTCTGGGGCACCGGCGGCGCGACGCCGCCAGCCTGCTCCACGACGCGCTCAACGGCAGCACGCCGCAGATCTTCGACATCATCGAGGTCGGCGGCTCGGAACGTCGGGTGCTGAACCCGGAGGACACGGAGGCCGCCAAGGAGAAGCTGAACAAGATCAAGAGCGCCTTTGCCGACTGGGTCTGGACCGACAGCGCCCGCGCCGACCGCCTCTCCCACATCTACAACGAACGCTTCAACAACCTGGTCACGCGCCGCTTCGATGGAGAGCATCTGACGCTGCCAGGGGCGTCCGCCATCATCCGCTTCTACCCCCACCAGAAGAACGTGGTCTGGCGGGTGATCGCCTCCGGCTCGACCTACATCGCCCACGCGGTTGGCGCCGGCAAGACGTTCACCATGATCGCGGCCGTCATGGAGCAGCGCCGGCTCGGCCTGATCCGCAAGGCCATGATCGTGGTGCCCGGCCACTGCCTCGCCCAGTTCAGCCGCGAATTCCTCCAGCTCTACCCGAACGCCCGCATCCTGGTCGCCGACGAGACCAACTTCGCCAAGGAGAAGCGCGCCCGCTTCCTGGCCCGCGCCGCGACCGATGTCTGGGACGCCATCATCATCACCCACAGCGCGTTCAAGTTCATCGCCGTGCCGGGCGACTTCGAACGGGGCATGATCCAGGACGAGCTGGACCGGATCGAAGCAGTTGCCCTCGATATCGACCGCGACGACCGCATCACCCGCAAGCGGGTGGAAGCGCTGAAGGAGCGGCTGGCCGAGAAACTGGAGACGCTGCAGGACCGCCGCGACGACATGCTGACGATTGCCGAAATGGGCATCGACCAGCTCATCGTGGACGAGGCGCAAGAGTTCAGGAAGCTGACCTTCGCGACCAACCGCACCGCGCTCAAGGGCGTCGACCCGGACGGCTCGCAAAGAGCCTGGGACCTTTACGTCAAGCGGGCCTACATCGCGACGATGAATCCGCGGCGAGCGCTGATCCAATCATCGGGCACGCCCATCACCAACACGATGGGCGAGTTGTTCACGCTATTGCGCTTCCAGAACGAGGGGCTGCTGCGCGAGCGCGGCGTCCACGAGTTCGATGCCTGGGCGGCGTGCTTCGGCGAGACCCGCACCGAGTTGGAGCTGCAGCCGTCCGGCGCCTACAAGCCCGTCGAACGGTTCAGCCAGTTCGTCAACATCCCCGAGCTGATCGACATGTTCCGGACCGTGGCCGACGTCGTGCAGAAGGACGATCTGCGCGCATACGTGACCCTGCCGACGATCAAGAGCGGCCAGCGCCAACTCGTCACCGCCCCGGCCAGCGAGGAGTTCCGCGCCTATCAGGGCACGCTCGCCGAGCGCATCGAGAAGATCAAACAGCGCACGGGCAAGGTCGAGAAGGGTGACGATATCCTGCTCAGCGTCATCACCGACGGCCGGCACGCCGCGATCGACATGCGTCTCGCCAGCGCGTTCGCCGGTAACGACGACAGCAATAAGCTCAACCGCATGATCGGCAATGTGCTCCGCATCTGGCGCGGGGGCGCACGCTTCCGCTTCAAGCAGCCAGACGGCACGCCATTCCCACTCCCGGGCGCGGCACAGATGATCTTCTCCGACCTCGGCACGCTCGCGGCCGAGGACAAGCGTGGCTTCTCAGCCTATGCCTGGATCCGGTCGGAGCTAGTTCGCCTCGGCGTGCCCGCGTCCGAGATCGCGATCATGCAGCACTTCAAGCGTTCAGCCGAGAAGCAGCGCCTTTTCAACGACATCAATGCCGGCCGCGTCCGCATCGTGCTTGGCTCGACGCAGACCATGGGAACGGGCGT
>JAABUQ010003648.1_pt1 | contig 27693 bp, 29 predicted proteins | sample 5560001 | NCBI WGS metagenome assembly JAABUQ01 (sample SAMN10711888, study PRJNA513371) | rock metagenome | isolation source: Antarctica rocks | place: Antarctica: Victoria Land, Finger Mt nord | collected 2015-12-18 | reverse complement strand
TGTTATCAACAGTAATTGTCTCAAAGCCTGATTTTGGTGTTGAGACTGACTGATGCTTGTCTAGGCGATTGCAAGCTTGAAGTTTAGTCAGCGAGCGGTATTACCATTTTTCGGAGATGTCTAGTGTGGAGTCGGCGCAGCGAACCTTCGATCGCCCGATGCATGTTCTTGCGTCCGTTGCCGCCAGCATTCGGATTGCCGGGTTCGCCGCCGTGAAAGGTGAACTTGGTTGCCAGCACCAGTTGGTCGCGCAGGTTGCGGTCGGCGATATAGCCGCCGATCAGTTCTTCGCTGCGTCCTTTCGCATACACGTCGGCGGTGTCGATGAAGTTGCCGCCAGACTCGACGTAGGAGTGGAAGATGGACTCGGAGACCTGATCGGGCGAACCCCACCCTGAAGTGCCGAAGGTCATGGTGCCGAGGGCGAGCGGGCTGATAATCAAGCCGGAGCGACCGAGAGTGCGGAAGGCGGTGAGGCTCATGGGGTTTCTCCTCTAACGGGAACAACAAGGTTCATGGAAGTGTTTTGTCTCCATCAATATTTCCGTTTTCGCACGTATCTCGGCTCAACCTCAACATGCCAAAAAGGGAAAAACTTACGTTAAGGCCAGAACGAGTATCTGGCGAGGAGTTCAAGTGCAAGTATTAATACTTGAAGCCGGCTCGAGTGACTGTCCGATACTGGAAGCAATAGTCCGAAACCCCGTAGTTTCGTTCTTTTTTGAACCGACAAACTTCTTAGCGTCAGAAATTCCCGTTTCGGCACGGTGACCCCAGAAGCAGTGCGCTGCCATTAAAATCAGCGACGACCACGGAGATTCTCCGACCGCTAACATCTTAGAAGAAATTCTCGATCAGACTGAGAAGCGCATCTGGTTTTTATATGAGGTCAGTCAGGGCGGTCACAATATGGAATGAGTGACGCACCTAAACTGACTGACTCCCGACGCCGCTCTTACGAGGCGGCGCGGGATGCTTTCGCACTCTATAGCCGATTCTTATCTACCCCTACCACTTCTCCCGCCAAGACACTACGAGGGGAGAGAGGATCGAAGGACTCAGACGGTTCAATGTAGAAATAACTGCGGTATTTCAGCCGATAAAACAGCATAGGAAGAATGCCACAGGCAACGGCACCGACACTGAGCAATGACACTGTCAACCCCAGTTGACCTAACTGATTGGCAGCGAGGAACAGCAGAAAGATTGCTGAGCCAAGAGGCCAGATGCCCTTCAGAAACAGTGTTTTCGGGTCTTTACGCAACTGCTTGCGATAATACCAAGTGCAGGCAACCCCTGTCAGCCCGTAATAGAAGGCAACCATGACTCCGATTGCATTCACTAGGTTGGTCATCAAGCTACCAATGTTAGGGCTGGAACTGGACAAGAGCAGTAGCAACAGGGTGAGGATTGCAATCACAAAGTTTGCCAACCAAGGAGTTTGGAAGCGATGATGGACCTCACCAAATTTACTGTCGATGACACGATCTCGCGCCATTGAAAACAAAGTCCGCGAACACTGAGTCAGCTGGGTTTCTATCGTGCCCACCGTGCTAACCAGCACTGCTAGAGTAGCAATATTACCCCAAGGTCTGGGAAAGATTAGATTACCGAAGGCTGGCAACAGATTGGCACTACTATCCGCAATCTGTTTGTCTGTCATACCCATCTGTATCAGGCATTGCATCATCAGGAATAAGAGAAAAACGCCAACCATCCCCAACACACCACCAGAACCAGGTACAGTGTTAGAGTTCTTCGTCTCCTCTGCTAAGTTGGAAGAGACATCCCAGCCAAAGTAATAAAACGTAGCTACTAGCATCCCCGCCATAAAAGTCTTGAAATCTCCGAAACCGGAGGGTGCAAACCAATTCCAGGAAAATGCATGCACTGAGCTACCAGAAAACTTGAGCAGAGCCCCAATTGCTAGAGCTGTCAGACTAATCACTTCAATCCCCGTCATGATTGATTGGAACTTGGCTGTGAGACTGACACCTAAGATTGTGACGGTGGCGACACCAATAAACCAGAGACTGGCTATGGCAGTTGCCAACACCACATTCCCTCTCAGTTGAGGAGCTATCAGATCTAAGGTGGCTACGCCAATGGGCAACGCTGCTGCCACCATAAATACAGTACTTAAAACCAGAAAAGTCCAGGCCGCGAGAAAGCCCAGCATCGGGTTCAGCGAGCGCCCCACCCAGGCATAAGCAGTACCTGCATCTGCTCGCCATCGGTTCAGGTACATGAAGGCGAACGAGATCCCAAACATGGGAATTGCACCATACAGCAGCGCCGCCGGAGCAGCGAGACTTACCGCCGCAGTCAGCGTGGCAGTAGTTGCCGTCAAGGAGTAAGAGGGGGCTGTCCCAGCAACTGCCAGTGTCAACGTGTTGAGAATCGAGAGAGCATTATGTTTCAATTCTCGTGGCATATTGGTGTGCTTTATTTTTAGTTTTTTATCTGAAGCTATAGAATACTTGCTGGCGGCAAAAGCGAATATCACTTGCAAGTAATACTCATAAAAGAGTACATCTGAATTGGCATCTGATTGGTATTTGTGAATACAACAAGCAACTTTCACCTGCTGATGGTCAGGCGACTCTAGAGCGGTTACCAGAACAGATCAGAACTGCGCTCATCGCCCGCTCGACTGAAATTGAGTATCCTGTTGAGGCGATATTGAAATGGTGCTCGCAGGATATCTCGACCCCCACGCAATTGGCTTTGCCGACTGTAAACCCGGGCGAAAAGCTTAATCAGCATAGTAGCGAAGCTGCCGTCAGCCGCCATGAGCTGTCATCAAATATTTGATGCCAAAGCATCAACTTGATGAATGTCTGAGTCGTCACTGCTGTGACGCAGTTATTGCAATTCTCGAATCACCGAACCTAGCGTTTCAAACATCTGGTCAATGTGTTCTTTCTGAAGAATGAGAGCGTCCCATCCAAAACTTCCCGCCCGTCCGCTGTCATATAGTACATACCTTTTGCTGAGACGAATAGGCACGGATTCGCCTTAATCTGCCTTGCCCAAAACTGTGAAGTGCCATGGCTTACGTTGCGCCCCAGTAGTGTCGAGCATGACGTGTTTGACGATTGTGTACTCCTCCAGGGCATAGTTGGAGAGGTCTTTGCCGATGCCACTCTGTTTGAAGCCGCCATGGGGCATTTCGCTGCCCAAAGGTAGGTGATCGTTGATCCAAACGGTTCCAGCCTCGATTGCCGCAGAAACCCGCATAGCTTGCTGCACATTAGTAGTCCAGACGCTGGCTGCTAGCCCGTAGCTCGTGTCGTTGGCGAGGGCGATCGCTTCTCCTTCATCCCCAAACCGATTGACCACCACAACTGGACCAAAAATTTCTTCCTGAACACAGTTAGCGTTCTGGGGCGCTTCCACCAAGATCGTGGGTGGATAGAAGTAGCCTGGTTGGTCAGGTAATTCACCGCCCGTTATCACCCTTATTCCCTGCTGGCGAGCAGCTTCCACGTAGCCATGCACCTTCTGCAGTTGGGCAGCGCTTGCGAGGGGTCCAATGTCCGTATCGGGGTCGAAGGGATGACCAAACCGAATCTGTTTAGTTAACTCTGTAAAGCGCTCAAGGAAGGCATCATATACCTCATGCTGCACGTAGATCCGGGTAGCGGCGGTACAGTCCTGACCAGAGTTAACATATGCACCAACGACCGCACCTTGGGCAGCTGCTTCAATATCGGCTTCTTTGAAGACAACAAAGGGAGCTTTGCCACCCAACTCCAGTGTCACTCGCTTGACCCCCTGACTTGCCAATTCCATCACGCGCTTACCTGTACGGGTGCTACCCGTGAAGCTGATCGCGCGGACATCAGGATGGAGACAAAGGCTCTCGCCCACTTCCGCTCCGCCCGTGACAACATTAATCAGTCCGGCGCTCAACCCTGATTCTAGAGCGATTTTAGCAAGTTCAATCGTCGTGATCGGGGTGTTGGGAGCGGGTTTGATGACAATTGCATTCCCTGCTGCCAGTGCCGGACCCAGCTTCCATGCTGCCATCATGAATGGGTAGTTCCAAGGGGTGATGGCGGCAACCACTCCGATTGGTTCTCGCCGCAGCAAGCTGGTATAACCGCCCACATAGCTTCCTGCTGCCGCTCCCTCTTGACGACGCAGGATGGAGGCGAAGTAGCGTAAGTTGTCGATTGCTACTGGAATATCACCGTTCTGTGTCAGCTTCAATGGTTTACCTGCATTCTGGCTCTCCAACTGGGCGAGCAGGTCGGCTCTCTGCTCAATTGCGTCTGCCCACTTCAGCAGTGCTGTACTCCGCTCCCCGTAGGAAAGCGCTGCCCAAACAGCCTGAGCAAGCTTTGCTCTGATCACAGCTTGAGCGACATCGTTACTTGTTGCCACAGCGACTGTGGCAAATACCTGACCCGTAGCTGGGTCAATCAAATCCTGGCTCCCTGTAGCTACCAGTTCATCACCAATTACCATCGGGTAGTGGGTTGCCTGGGCGGTGAGTTGCTCGGTTGCGATCATAGATTTTGCCTCGAAGAATGAAATCTGAACTTTAGACCTTTTGAACGGTGAGATGGAGGGAGATAAAAATGGGAGTTAATATTACGACTGGTGACAACAAGATTGCTGAGGTGGTGCAGGAGGCACATCTAAAGCGGGATTCATGTCGAAGAAGCTGACAGGTTTCAAAGTAAAGCCTGAATAGACAACTGGCATGACAGGCCAATCTTCTGGGCGAGGGATGTGATGATGCCCGAAGACGTACCACACCACTACATCTGTATCTTCAATTGAACGATTCGCTTGTGTCCATTTCGGTAATCCTTCACCACCAGAATGTTGATTAGGATAATCTCCAGCCGGATATTTTTCTGCTGGACTGTAGGGTGTTGCCCATAGATGCTTCCTCATAAAGCCTGCCCGTTTGAGGATTGGCGCGTCAGGATGTGCAAATGGCAGCACGTTTTCGCCTGGCACAATTTTGTAGCCAACGGGTTGCTCTAAACGGTTGCAAACAGAAGGATTCACCACTTTCCAGTAACGCGCTTTGAGTGGATCGACAATCCGTTGTGCTGCTTGCTCGGTTGCTAGGAGGGTAGATTGGGCGTAGAAAGCGTTCCCGTATGGATTTGCTTCACCCATCGGTTCTACCTCAGTGTTGACTTCGTAAATGGAATTGTTGACGCCATCTAAGTCAAAATCAAGGCGTGCGCAAAAGAAGTGTTGATGGTTGAGGGCGTTTAATTCAGGGGCAACAAGTGTGCCATATTTGGGCGTATCTGCAAGCGCACCACATAACAAAATTCCGGTGAGTTTAACTTCGTATTGAATTGTGCCGTCTTGGTAGAAATACCAAAAGAAGCCGTATTCATAGTTATCTATTGTTGAAATAAATGAAACGACGAGTCGCCGCGATCGCCGCACTTCTACTGCGTCTAATCGCCAATCGGTGTGTTTCCAGAGAATGCCGTAATCCTCTTCATGCATGCACATAGCATTCTTAGTAACCGATACCTCTCCACGACTATTAGTAAGTACAGCATCAAAGTAGTAAATTTCACCCAAACAATCACATCCCAACGTCAGCGAATTTGCTAATATGCCAACGCCATGTTCACCCGAATCAAAAGCATTCTTGCGAAAATGCTGCGTACGCGGATCGCCGTAGGGAACAACCATCTCAGCCATTGAAGCCCGATAGAGAATGGGACGTAGCCGCCCTCGATCCTCATAGCTGACGGTGTACAGTACTAGTCCTTCTCGCGGCGTGAACCCAATGCGAAAATCCCATTTTTGCCAGCGAATATGATGCCCTTCAACGGTGAAACTGGTGCCTTCGGGTTGCGTTATGTCAAGTGGTTTTATATCGTCTCGGAACTTGGGAATAAACGAGTGTGTATACTCACCTGCTTCTGGCGGCACTGAAGCAACTCCTATGTCTTCAATCCGCAACACCTGCATTTTGTTAAGGTCTACAACTAGGACTAATCCATCGAGCGGTCGAGCATAAAAATTACCTTGAGGATGCGCCCGCAAATAACATAAACATCTTGACAATCGCAGTCCTTCCTCATCTGCAAAGCCAAAATTGCCTATCGCCCATGGATCAACTACCACCAACTCCAAATCAGTAATGCCGCGCTTTTCTAAAGCTGCAGTAAAGTTAGGATGCGATTTTACTGCCGCTTCGCATTCTGCCAATTCATCCGCCATGATATTTGGCTGTACTCCCGGAATATGTTTCCAGGAAATCACTTGCTTGTCGGTTAGCGATACGACAGCTTCATAGGTAGCGCCTACGGCATTATCGAGCAGAGTCAGAAACGCTTCCCGGACAATTGGATCACCAGGATGAAAGTCAATCACTACTGACTTAGAGGGTTCGTGCAATGTCACGCAGGGAAAGCGAAATTGATTGCCCAGGTGGCGCTTGCGACGAATAATACTAACCGCCGCCGTTACTTCTTCTATAGTTAAAGGTTCCAAGGGATGAGCAATTGGCGATCTAGATCTAGAGGATTGCGGCACTTTACACGTAGTGGGTATCTGAGCAGTTCAAAATTATTTGTTGTCTAAGCGCTAATCAGAGAGCTAGCAATTTAAATTAAGTTAGCACTACCCTTCACTCTAGTTTAGAGGTAAAGGAAAAAATGTCGTTAGCGATACAAGTTATTCTGGACTTTTATCGTATGCTTTTGAGCACTCTTGTTAACTCTCTTCGCCCCAAACTTGGAGTTGGAGATAGACCAGCAACAGCGCCATCGCTAGCAGTACTGTCGCAGCCGCAGCTGCATAGCCGAAATCAAATTGAGCAAAAGCCTGTTCATAGATGTAGTAAACCAGCAAATTGGTGGAATTCAATGGGTCACCGCCAGTAATAACATACACCTGCTCGAAACTCCGTAGCGTAAAAATTGCCGTGGTAACGGTTGCAAAGACAAGGGTAGGTCGCAAGCCCGGCAGAGTTATATGCCAAAATTGCTGCCAAGCATTGGCTCCATCTAACTCGGCTGCTTCATAGCGACTAGGAGGAATCGCTTGCAGTCCCGCCAAAAACACTACCATATTGAAACCCAGCTGTTTCCAGATGCTCAACAAAATTAACACCGGCATCGCCCAAGTGACGCTGCCCAGCCAGGGGATTGGTTCAATCCCAATCGGACTTAGCAGCGCATTGACTGGTCCATCGGTTTGAAACAACCAACGAAATCCTAAACCAGCCGCCACTAAAGAAGTGATGGAGGGTAGGAAATAGGCACTCCGCAGCAGTCCCCGGAAGGCAAAAGCACGATTTAACAGCACTGCTAGCCCTAAGGGGATAACCAAACTGGGAATGACAGTTGCAATCGTGAAATAAGCGGTGTTGCCGAGAACTTGCCAAAAATCAGCACTGAGTAGTAAGCGCCTGTAGTTGATTAAGCCAATCCAGTAAGTGCCCTCGGCGGTGAAACTACCAGCAGTGAAGCTGAGATAAAACAGGTAAGCAATCGGCCAGAGGAGAAAAATCCCCAGCAACAGCAGCGCTGGCGCGAGAAAGATCCAGGCAGCGATCGCATCATTGTCCAGCCACGACTTACCATAGATTCTTGGCATCCCTAAATCTTCCTCCCTGCTACGATGACTGAGTCTAGCCCTGATTTTAACCCCAGCCTGGTTTCTCCCAATTTGCCGCCCAATTTATCTACAGGAGGCGTCCCAGTGAAACTGGGAATTCTGGCATCTGGCAATGGCAGTAACTTTGAGGCGGTGCAGAGCGCGATCGCCCAAGAGCAGCTCAATGCCCAAATTCAAGTCTTGATTTACAATCACCTGGAGGCGAAGGTGGCAGCCCGAGCAGCTCACTGGGGTATTCCATCTGTGTTGTGGAAGCACCGTGACTTTCAGTGCCGCGAAGATTTCGACCGCCAAATTGTCCAGACCTTGCAGCAGTATGAAGTTGAATGGGTCGTCATGGCAGGTTGGATGCGACTGGTAACACCCGTGCTGATTGATGCCTTCCCTCACCAAATTATTAATATTCATCCCAGTTTGTTGCCCAGTTTTCGGGGAGTCAAAGCCGTGGAGCAGGCTCTGAGAGCCGGAGTGAAAATTACCGGCTGTACCGTTCATCTCGTGTGCTTAGAAATGGATAGCGGTCCGATTTTGCTCCAAGCCGCTGTGCCAGTGCTACCCGACGATACCCCCGAAACGCTCCACGCCCGAATTCAAGTCCAGGAACATCGGATTTTGCCATCCGCAATCGCCCTTGCTACCTTTGGGTCTAGAAAGGAGAGACTTGGTTAAATGTCCGGTAGTAGGGATAAGTGGCAATATTCAGCAGTTCCCGGTCTCCTAGACTGTCACCGTAAGCATATAAACAGTACCCGCTCAAATCTCCCAAGTATGCTTTCAGGCGCTCAACTTTTTCTGCACCGTAGCAATTCAGACCTAAAATTCGTCCAGTCACAATCCCAGACTGAACTTCCAATCGCGTGCTAATAACCTGGTCAAAGCCCGTCTTTGCTCCCCAAGGTAACAAGTAAGCCTCTAGAGAGGCGCTTAGAACCACCAGATGATGTCCTTGTTCTTGATGCCATCTCACACGCTGCCAAGCTTCTAGGCGCAGCATCTGGGGGATTACCTGTACTGCAAACCTTTGTCCGACTTTGTCAAGTTTTTCTTCTGACCAATTGGCAAAAAAGTGGGTTATCATGACTTCTTTGGCACGCCAATTCGGTATGAGCTTCAAGGCATATCTCAGCAACATCGGGCTCAAAACCAATATTCCCCACCAAAATCGAAATCGACCCACAGCCCGATGTAGGAAAGGCAATAAAGAGTCGCGTCTCGTTAGAGTACCATCGAAATCAAAAACTGCTATAACTCTTTTTTCAGTACTTTCACTACTCTTCATCGAGAATTGACATTTTAGTTAGTCAAGACTTTACCACTTCTATAGAATTTTAGCCACGACTGTTACGGAAGACAAGTTGATTCAATCAAATCACAAAATTTTCCGTCATGCTAACCCCACCAAGCGCGACTTTGACACTGAACCGTTCTCCAGGTTTGCCACTAAACTGCAATTGAATGTAATTATCCGCACGTCTTGCTTGGGCTTCTAGGAAAATTGCGCCAGATTCATCTAACACCGTGAGTTGGAGCAGTGGTGGCAGATAAGTTTGACTGCCTGTAGGATGTATCTGTAGAAGAATAGCAGTTTTCCGAGCTGATTCTGGTTTGATTTCCACGAAAAGCGTTACAAAGTAGCCAGCTAGTTGTACCCCTAAATCAATCAATTTAGCCCGTCTAACTCCACCCTCTAGATAGTCAGAGTCAGTTTTTCTAAAACTATCAGCCCCTCTAAAACTGAAAGCAAGGTCTGTTTGTGCTGGAGCTAACAGTGCTTCCACTGGTTGCCAACCACCCTCGAACACCTGCAAAAGCCATTGGTTCAAGTTCACTAGAGCCTGGTGTCCGGCAACAGATTTCGTGGCAATTGTCGGCGGCCTTAGTTGATTCAAGTGAGTCAGTAAATCTTCTGGCGCTTGCAATTGGCTAATATGTAACTCATCCATCGCTGCCGTTTTAGCAAATCCCAGCACAGTTGCTTCTCGGAGTGGTTCATCCAATTGAACTACGACATAGCCAATCCGATCTTCCCAGACTTCTGGCGGCACATAGCAGGTTGGTCGATCTGCTCTCATCGGGCGACATTCTAAGCGACCTACTCCTGTTACTGCTAGGTCAGCAATATCGCCGCATATTCGCACAACCGGATGCCAGCTGTCACTAGCTTTTAAGTTTGTGGGAATGCCCATCATCTGTAAGTAGTCGTTGACCACACACACAGCTATTGTATTCAAGCGAACTTGCTCTGCCTTTTGCGGCGGTAGTTGCGCTGAGGCAAACTCTTGCGCTATCCTACGTGCCTTCTGGGTGATTGGCAGTGCGAAGGAAAAATCTTTTGTCTGATTTGTGCTGTTAGCCATAGATTAGGGTGATTCCCTGTGTTGATGTGACCTTGTCATGTACCTTACAGATATCCCTGAGATTCGCCAAACTGGCGCAAGCGGGGAAAGCACTGGCGTCGATAGAAACTGCTCAACGTCGAAATTGAAAGACCAAATTGGGCGGACAATGTTTCCCAACTAGTCTCTGGAGGTAACCGTTGCAGGAGCAAGGCTTGACAAGTCACCTTTGGATATCCTTGAATATGGGTGCGGCGCAACTCCCCATCTGGGTCAGTCTGAACCCAATGCCTTGTGGTTTCTAGGATCGGTGGAATATCGGCAGGCGCTTCCAGAGTCTCTATCAAGTCAATAGGTTCATCCGTCGCCATCATTGTCTTGGCAACGGTCTGATTCTGCTTAGCCTGTGTTTGGATACGACCATCTTGAAGTCGCCGCTTGAGATAGGCATTGAACCAAGTCATCACACTGCTCCGATTCGGGTCATACTTGTCAGCTGTCGTTGCTTCACATAGATTGCGGCAAAAATAGATCCAAGTTTGTTGTAGTGCATCTTCATAGTAAGGAGAATTGTCTTTCCACAGCTTGCCCGACTTGACAATCAGCCGGACTATCTGGGTTAAACCTCGTTGGCGCTCGATACTGCCAAGTTTACATCTGCAAGTTTCTGCCATCATCTGACGTAGACGCTCCTCCATTTCCTCCATTGCAGGCATATCCTTATTACACGATCTATATTCAAGCCTGCTATTTACTTATCAGAAGCAGGTGAAGAAATTATTCAAGAATCTTACAAACACCAAACCGTGCGGCTTCAAGTTTTGAATGAAGAGCCAGCTCAAGACCTCTCTGAGGTCATTTAATCCCTAGCAGCAGCGGGAGTGTCACTCCTCCGCTCTAACCCCTGCTCCTGATCGGTTGCCAGAAGGAGCGTGCCGCAGGCATTAGGATAAATCCTTCAGCATAGCTGCCTTCTTGTTGAGCCAGTCTTTGAAGAAGCCCGGCGGGAATTGCCAACACCATCCATCGAGCTATCCTTTGATATGCTGCACGATTAACTCCTGGAATAGATGAGTACCAACCTCACGAGTTGGAGAAAGACGCCCTGGACGGTAGCCAAAAGACCGAATCCTTTTTTGAATCTCAGGTAGCAGCAGTAAGTCCTCTTGTTGGATGTTATCGAAAAACTCAATCAGAGGGTCGAGATTTTCTGGTGATTTTGCTGCCTCTGTATTAGGGACAAGCCAATCCCAACGCACTCTAGTCCGAGCAACACCCTGCGGATCGATTAAGTAAATGATGGCAACGTTTGGTCCCAAAATCCAGGCAAAATTGGGAAAAAAACTCATAGTGGAGACACCATCCATCTCATACTCGTTCAACCCATCAATGTTGATTCCTGGCTTAGGGGACGAGTTGATGCCGTCACTATCAGTTAGATAGGGGGTATATTGTAGGTAATAATAATTTCTAGCTTCAGCTTTAATTTTTTGGTAATATTTAGCCAGAATTGGATGAACTGAAGGTTCATGATAATTTTCAGTATTATTTTCTACATAAAGTTTCCAGTTAGTATCTGTCCAATAGTCAACACTGTGTACTCTTGCCCATTCACTCAACCGATACCGTCTAAACATCTCAGGTAGTTCGCCAAGTTGTTCTGCTAAAGGCTGACAATGTGGGTCAAGATTCGCAAAAATAAACGGTCCCCAGGTATCAATTTTAACTCTAGTTAAGGCATGACTTGCTAAGTCAAAGTCAAGAGCTGTTTCCATATCTGGAATTCCTCTCAAATTGCCTTCTAAGTCAAAACTCCAGGCATGGTATAAACAGGTGAGACGATTACATTTACCACTACCAAGAGCGACAGGTCCGGCTCGATGCGTACATATATTAAAAAATCCTCGGAGTTCACCTACCTGATTTTGAAGAATGATTAGAGGTTGTTCAGCAATTTCTACGGTAAAGTACGAGCTAGGACCTTGCAGCTGGCTCAGATGTCCAACATAGTACCAAGTCTTACCGAAAATGCGCTCCTTTTCTAGCTGATAAACTTTTGAGGAAGTATACATTTCTGCTGGAAATGTCGTTGCTTCGCTGCTAAGAGCTTGTGGCTTCCATGTTTGGAGAAAAGAGGCTTGACTGTCAAGCGCCTCGTTGACTAAAGTTTGACTGGAATTATTGAGTGCCATAACTAACCCTCTGACTGATGAACTCGTTCAGATATGGTAATTATAGTAGTAAGTTATCAATTGTAGTTTGGTATTTTGGTATTTAAAGCTACAAGTTTATTGATAACTAAGTGCTTTCATGACCCTATTCACCCGCATCTGTAGCATTTTTAACCAATATGAAAATTGTCTTACCGGACTACCTTTACTTGATGGAAACACACGAAAATCAGTTAAAAAACTTGGGAGAAGTCACTATTTACGATGATATTCCTAGTGAGGAAGAAGAGATTATTGATAGAATCAAAGGAGCAGAACTCATCATCGTCAGTTGGGTTAGTATAACTGAGAATATTATTAAAAATAATCCTAGTTTGAAATATATTATTGTTTCTGCTGTAGGGTATGATTTTGTAGATATCAAGGCAGCAACTAAAGCGGGTGTCAAAGTTATTAATTGCCCAACACACAACATGTTGGCTGTTGCAGAATATACAATTGCGTTGATCCTCTCGGTCACTCGAAAACTTGTTGCCGCCAATGTTTCTTTAAGGAGTGGCAATTGGCACACACATGAATACGTAGGGACAGAATTAAGTGGCAAAAAGCTTGGTTTAATTGGCTATGGTAATATTGCCAGAAAAGTCGCTCAACTCGCTGCTGGTTTTGGCATGGAAATTATTTATGCTGACTCTAAAACTCCACCGAATCAGCTAGATGAGTTAATCACTGCTGCTGATATTTTGAGTTTACACCTTCCTCTCTCAGGGCAGTCTAAGTACCTAATCGATCAAAGGAGACTGAACCTGATGAAAAAATCAGCCTATCTAATCAATACAGCGCGTGGAGCAATTATCGATCAAAAAGCGCTTACGACTGCCTTGAAAGCAGGGCGAATTGCGGGAGCAGCTTTAGATGTATTTGAAAACGAGCCAATAGCAGGTAGTCCGTCTGAGGAAATTATGCAACTAATCCAGTTAGACAATGTTGTTGCTACACCGCATATTGCCTATAACACAGAAGAAACGGCACTGAGGTTAGGTGAGGAGTTGATCGGAAATATCCAAGCTTGCATCAATGATAGTCCGATTAATGTAGTCAATTGATTACCTGTGGATAAGATGGATAACTGGTGGCAGGAGTCCCAATATCCGCTACTGAGCTTGCTCATCGCAGCCGCCGGAGCCTCCTCCGGCGGAACGTTGAGTGAGCGATCGCATGATCAACTCCTGAAATAGATGAGTTCCGATCTCACGAGTCGGAGAGAGACGCCCTGGACTATAGCCGAGAGACGAGATTCTTTTTTGAATCTCAGGTAGCAGCAGTAAATCCTCTTGTTGAATATTGTCAAAAAACTCAATTAGAGGTTCTAAATTCTCTGGTAATTTAGCCACCTCTGTATTAGGAACTAACCAGTCCCAGCGAATTCTAGTTCTAGAAACTCCTTGGGGATCAATTAAGTAAATAATGGCGATCCAGGGACGGATTATCCAAGCAAAATTAGGGAATAAGCTAATCGTTGATTTCCCATGGATCTCGGCTTCGCCCAACCCTTCAAAATATCGCTCTGATTTCATCAATGAATATGCTTCATCATCAGGCGGAAAAGGAGCGTACTGGAGATAGTAATAATGCCTGGCTTCGGCTTTTGTGGTTTTGTAATATTTAGCTATGCTTTTGTGAACTGAAAATTCATGATAGCTTTCTACATTATTTTCAACATAGAGTTTCCAGTTAGTATCTGTGTAATAATCAACCGTATGCACCCTTGCCCATTCACTAAACCGATACCGCTTAAATATCTCAGGTAATTCGCCTAATTGGTGAGCGAGAGGCTGACAGTCAGGGTCAAGATTCACAAAAATAAACGGTCCCCAAGTATCGAATTTAATCTCTGTCAAGGCGTGACTCGCTAAATTAAAGTCAAGAGCCGTTTCCATATCTGGAATTCCTCTAAGATTACCTTCTAAGTCAAAGCTCCAGGCATGATATAAACAGGTGAGACGGTTACACTTGCCACTACCTATTGCTACGGGACCAGCGCGATGAGTACAAATATTGTAAAATCCTTTCAATTCGCCTGTCTTAGTTTGGACAATCACTAAAGGCTGTTCAGCAATGTCTACAGTGAAGTAGGAACCGGCACCTTGCAACTGGCTAGCATGTCCGACGTAGCACCAATTTTTTCCAAAAACTTGCTCTTGTTCCAACCGATAGATTTCTTCAGAAGTGTACATCTCAGCCGGAAATGTTGTCGCTTCACGCTGAAGTGATTGTGGCTTCCAAGTCTTTAGAAAAGAAGTTTGAATTTGCGAAAGCGCGCCGCCGGAGGCAGCTCCGGCGGAACGTTCAGGATTAACTTCCATGTTGATTGCTCGTAGATTAGACTGAAACATCATTCTTCCAGCTTAGATCGGAAATCGCTATTCTCGTACTGTTTCAGTCAGTCAAGCAGATGGTCATCGCACTTAATGTTAAGTATGATACAATTTTTCCCAATCTCGTAATGAATACTTTTAGTGGAAGTTTAGATTGCACTTATGGTTCTCCGACTTGACTTGAAAAGCATAGCTTTAATCATCGTAGATTTGCAGACAGATGTTTTTAAGGGTGGTGCTTTACCAATTGTGGGAGCAGCAGAACTGTTGCCTAAAGCCAAGCAAGTTTTGGCTGCAGCTCGACAAGCCAAGTTGCCCATCATCCACTTCAAAGAAGTCCACCGCAAGGAAATGGTAGATTTTGGCAGAGAGCTGGATGGAGCCGAGCCAATTCATTGTCTTGAAACATCGCCTGGCACCGAGATTTATTCTGAATTAGCTCCCATTGATGGGGAATTTAAGATCGCTAAACGGCGCTATAGTTGCTTCTTTGGCACAGATTTAGAAATCTTGCTGCGAGGACTGAAGGTTGATAGGTTGATTTTTATGGGCACAATAACTAACGTCTGCGTTCATTACACGGCGGTAGATGCGCACCAACGGGACTATCACTTCCATGTGATAGATGACTGCTGTGCTGGCTCTGATTGGGATGCTCACTGGGCTGCTCTCACTGCTATGGAATATTTACAGACAGGGGCTCGCATCTCCCATGTAGATTTTGTCAAAAGTTTATCTCCCCCAGTTCTGACAAACTGAACTACCTCTGCTTGCTCCAGAACGATCAACAACTTAAGGACCAATTGCGCTTGATTTGGTTCTATTTTTTTGCGCACCAAAAGACATCAGTGTGGTAGGGATGTGCGATTTTCTCTTTGCCTCTAGTCAGTGGGTGATGCTCAAGCAAGTCTCGGACCTGATTCAAAACCCTCTGCCGGATCTCATCAGGCAAGGCGGCAATAAAACTAATCGAGGCTACCCGATCCACCAGAGTGCCTCGGTCGCACTCATGAACATAATTGAAAGTCTGGGTCTCTAGCGACGTGAACAGAGTCGTTTCAGCGAAGGCACGCTTCCACTGACCAGATTTATATCTGGGAGTGCTTCCTTGATAAGAGTCAATGATCTCGGTGATTCTAGCAATCCATTCCACAGACTCATCCCGCACATTCCAGACCAACCCAAGCTGACCATCTGGCTTCAAGACGCGGTGAATCTCCTGAAGCGAACTTTCTCCTTGAAACCAATGAAATGCCTGGGCTGCCACAACCACGTCTACCGAAGCAGAAGCTAGGGGCATGGATTCTGCCGTGCCAGCGAGGAGCTCAATTCCAGGGAGTAGAGACGCAAATTTGCGTCTCATTCCCTCGACTGGCTCAACGGCAATGAGCTTTGCACCTGAGGCAGCCAGTAACCAAGTGAATTTTCCAGTCCCGGCAGCCAAGTCAACGACAGTCTTCTGCGGCACAATGTCTAAGGTTTTCAGCAGCAAATGAACAGCTGCGTGTGGATATTCAGGCCGCCCTCGCTCGTAAGCTGCGGCTGCAACTTGAAAGCCTTGCACTGCAGCATCATGAACAGAACTCATAGGGTTTATCTATAAATTTTAAATAGGACTACTAACACTGCCAATTGCGCCAAAAATCTGCTGAAACTGCTTGATATTCTGACCAAGATAGAAGACGGCATGGCCATGCTTAGGCGGGACTGAGGTCTACCTTGGTCATCGAGGAACGAAATCCACTCGTCAGGGAAACAAACCGCAAATAATCGAGTCAGCTTTTGAAACCATTTGCTGCCAGCTGATGGTCTCACCAGTAAGACGGCTTCAATGACCCGCCCATCGTATTCAGTAAGTAGCTTGTTTGTCCACTTGGTCGTCTTACCATGAGCCGGTGGGTACCGCGATCGCTTGCTTCTGCAGCGTTAAAAGCCAAATAGCTTCTACGTTACTCGCGAACTTATGTTAGATTTATAAAAATAACCATATAGTCCACATGGATAAAAAAATTAAGTACCTAATATTTAAGGTGTTGTTCACTTTAGAACAATACCGCAGGTCTATCAAATATTTAGCTATACACACCACACTCTCTCCAGCAGGAAAAGCCGGTGACTACACAGACAGAAACACCGCTCCAAATCGAATCTTTAGGGCTGCTGAATCGCCAAATGATTGTGATTCTAGACTTTGGCTCTCAGTATTCCGAACTGATTGCGCGTCGGATTCGGGAGACGCAGGTCTATTCCGAAGTCCTTTCCTATCGTACTACAGCAGCCCAGTTGCGACGACTAAATCCCAAGGGAATCATCCTCTCCGGTGGCCCTAGTTCCGTCTATGACCAGGGAGCACCTCATTGTGACCCTGAGATTTGGCAGTTAGGCATTCCAATTCTGGGTGTCTGCTATGGCATGCAGTTGATGGTGAACCATCTAGGCGGGGAAGTGCTAAGAGCCGAGCGAGGGGAATATGGTAAGGCAGCATTATTAATTGACGATGCCACAGACTTACTGACTAATGTAGAAGATGGCACGACGATGTGGATGAGCCATAGCGACTCGTGTACTCGGCTGCCAACTGGGTTTGAAGTGCTAGCGCATACGGAAAATACCCCCTGTGCTGCCGTTGCCCACCACGAAAAGAAACTCTACGGCGTGCAGTTTCATCCAGAGGTGGTCCATTCTATTGGCGGTCTTGCCCTAATTCGCAACTTCGTATACCACATCTGTGAGTGCGAACCAACCTGGACAACCGCTGCTTTTGTCGAGGAATCGCTCCGGGAAATTCGAGCCAGATTGGGCGACAAGCGGGTGTTGTTGGCACTTTCGGGGGGAGTGGATTCTTCCACCCTCGCCTTCTTACTGCATAAGGCAATCGGCGACCAGCTAACCTGCGTATTTATCGATCAGGGCTTCATGCGGAAATTAGAGCCGCAACGGTTGCTGAAGCTTTTCTCTGAGCAGTTTCACATTCCGGTGGAGTATGTGAATGCGGGTGATCGCTTCCTCACTGCCATTACTGGTGTCACTGACCCAGAAGAAAAGCGTCGCCGGATCGGACATGAATTTATCCTTGTATTTGAAGAAGCATCAAAACACTTTGGTCCCTTTGATTACCTGGCTCAGGGGACCCTCTATCCAGACGTAATTGAATCAGCTGACACCAATGTTGATCCCAGAACTGGCGAACGGGTGGCAGTAAAAATTAAGAGCCATCACAATGTCGGTGGCTTACCCAAAGACTTAAGATTCAAGCTGGTCGAACCCCTACGTAAACTCTTCAAAGATGAAGTCCGCAAAGTCGGTCGCTCAATCGGCCTACCGGAAGAAATTGTGCAACGACAGCCCTTCCCCGGTCCCGGATTGGCGATTCGCATCCTTGGCGAAGTCACGGCAGAGCGGTTAGAGATTTTGCGCGAGGCTGATTTCATTGTGCGTCAGGAAATCAACCGACGCGGCATCTATCAAGATTTCTGGCAAGCCTTTGCCGTCTTGCTGCCCATCCGTAGTGTCGGGGTTATGGGTGACCAGCGCACCTACGCTTACCCAATCGTCTTGCGTTTGGTTTCCAGTGAAGATGGCATGACTGCTGACTGGTCTCGCGTCCCTTACGACGTATTGGAAGCGATTTCCAACCGAATTGTCAATGAAGTCCGAGGCGTCAATCGAGTGGTTTACGATATCACTTCGAAGCCGCCTGGAACAATTGAATGGGAGTAGGATGCAAGTAGCAGAATATTTGACATAGATAGCCCATGTTCCCAAATCAACTGACGCTAAACCTGGTTGAAGGTTCTGTTTCCTTGAGCTTTTCACCCCAGGCAGCGCGAGATTTGCAAGCAGCGATCGCCCAATTGATGGAACGGCTCAAAGCTGTTGCCACTAAAGCCGCTCCCGGCGCTAGTAAAGCCAGTCCTCAGCCACCTTTGGAGTACCACTATACCGGAGAGGTCTTTCTCGAAATTTTCTGCAATCCCAATATTTGGCCTAGTCCCTTCGCTGCCAAAGTTCTAATCACCGTCCGTGACGCCAGTATCCGCCTCACCACCGAAGCTGAACTCACCCGCCTTATCGAAGACCTCAACCAGTATTTAGACCGAGTCGGTTAAAAGAAACTGCTGTAAAATCAATTCAATCAATCGCCGAAGCAATACTCCGCGCTCTTAAGACCAAAGCCACTATGAACTCGGATAACCTGACTCAGTTACTGCAACAAAGGTTTCGCATCACCTTGGGCGCGACGGCATCTTTAGTTGAAACCTTGCAAGACCCTCAAAAACGCAACCAAAACCTTTCCGATCTGAGATCGGAGTTAAACCACCTGACTCAAGAGTGGGCGGAAAAGGGAGAGGTGACCGAGCAAGAGGCCCGTAATTTTGTGGATGACTAGTCGTTATCCCATTCTTCCCGACCAATCAGATCGCCAATCCGATCGCGCAGTAAGAAATCGCATTTTTCTAGCTCAGATTCAATGCAAACCCATTCCCGGGCGGGGATGTATTGGCAGAGGGTGTAGATCGGTTGCTGTCGGCTGATCACTCCTTTGTTTACCAGTTGACGTGCTTCATCTTGGATAACGTCTAGAGAGTACTGGATAGAAGGGACCATATTTACACTCATGGTTCTAACCTAAAAACTAACAGGGATCTTACGTTCAACACTTCAGTTGGCGCAGAGCGCGACTAAAAATTCGGGTTCGACAAAAATTTGTATTTGTGTATACTGAATTATTTCTATTGTGACTCTAGATTCTCTCAGTTTATATTAAAAAACCTTACATCGTCAAACCTTGACAAATGACTTGACTTATCGTTCAGTAAATCTGCTTGTCGTCAAGCTGAAGTAAATCATTTTTATCCGAGTGCTACTGGTTTAGGGGAAGGTTAAGACTCTAGAGTTCTACCCCTAGACTAGCATCAATAGAACGGAAATCTATCTAAGGATAGTGAACTTTACGGGCCAAATAAGATATCTAAGGCAATCGCCTGGGCAGCTGGCATCTGTCCATAAGAGAAAATACAAGGCATCTCTGGCGGCAGTATCGGGAGATGCTCTAGGACGTAGGGACTGCCATAAATTATCAAGGCTTGTAAATCTTTCGATAGTAATAATCTTTTCAGTAAATCCCCTGACACTTGGGTGAGGTCAGCACTGCCCCGGAATGGATTGCCCCGAATAAATAACTGGAGCAGGGTGGAGTAAGTTTTAGCTGGGTTAGGGTCGTAAGGTAACGTGTGACAATCGCTCAGTTGAGTGGTGTAACCCTGCTGAGCAGGTAGAGCGATCGCTGGAGTCTGTGGGCTCAAGAAATCACACGCTAGCAGATTATCTACCAAGATCAAGTTGCGTAAGGGGCTAAACACCCCGATCGCGTTGTCGGGTTGTTCTGAGGGCAAAGGCACAGAGCCGTAAACCAGCTGGGTTGCTCGCAAAATCTCGGCAACTGTGGCAGTGGCAGTTGGCTGGGAGAGTCGAGACGTGATTAATCCCGTCTCCACCATCATCGGCGGCGAACAAACCTTGAGCTTGGCACGCCAGATGCGCTCAACTGAGTCCCGGATTTGCGACAGTGGAATCCGACCATTGGTGACTGCCTCACACACTGCTTGAATCGCCCCTTCTGGATCGACCGGCATCAGCAGAATATCTGCCCCGGCTTCCACAGCTAGAACTGGGGCAATATTTGGTCCATAGCGGTTGGCAATGGCACCCATCACCAGAGCGTCTGTAACAATCAACCCCTCAAATCCTAGATGTGTTCGCAACTGCTGGGTCAAAATCTGCTCAGATAGCGTTGCCGGTTGTTCGTCCCAACACTTAATTAGCAAGTGGGCACTCATCACTGCATCCACCCCAGCTGTGATCGCTGCCTTGAAAGGAGGCAATTCAATCTCCACCAATCGGGCAGGTGAGTGAGTTAACACGGGTAGCTCTAAATGGGAATCAATCGCAGTATCGCCGTGACCAGGAAAGTGCTTGGCAGTGGTCAACACAGGATAGGCTTTAGCACCCTGAATAAAGGCAGTCACCAGCTGACTCACCTCATCTGGAGTTTCGCCAAATGCCCGGACATTGATCACTGGGTTATCGGGATTATTGTTAACATCCACTACGGGCGCAAGTACCCAGTTGATGCCAATTGCCAGAGCTTCCTGAGCAGTAATGGCTCCCATCTGGGCAGCGTAGTCTTGACCAATGCTAGGAGCTTTACGTCCTAAGGCGGCGATCGCCATGGGTGGCGGAAACCAAGTTGCTCCGGCAAAGCGCTGACCCACCCCTTCTTCTATATCTGCTGCAACCAGTAAAGGGATTTTGGCCCAGTTTTGGAGTTGTTGCGATCTGAGTGCCAGTTCCCCAGCACTACCCCCTAGCAAAATCACGCCACCAACTCCCAACTGTTCTAACCAGTAACGTAGCTTCTGGGTTGGTGGTTCCCAGTCTGGATACTGAATCTGGTGGTCAAACAGGTAGCCAGAGGCTCGCACGACCACCATCTGAGCCACTTGTTCGGGTAGGGAGAGGGCATCTAAATCGGGTAGCGATTGGGTCACAACAAACTCTTGCCGATGCAAAGTAAAAATTGTTTCTCCATAAATGAATCCAGGTACTTATATCGAGTTTGGGAGTAGGGTCTAACTCTATATTCTTCCCTTACTCCCTCTTGGTTCTTCCCCTACTCCCTACTCCCTACTCCCTACTCCCTCTTCAGTCAGTGTCGTATTTTTCCAGACTTTCCTCATCTTCTTGGGCTATTTCACCCTGCGGACGGTCGTGGTTTAGCTGGTTCAGTAGAGACAGAACCCTAGTGCCGCGCTCTATTGAGCGATCTTCTACAAATACGACTTCTGGTGTCCGCCGCAGGCGAATCCGCGCACCAAGTTCACTGCGAACGTAGCCCTTCGCTGATTTTAAGCCCGCCATTGCCTCTGACCGGGCTGCCTCTGTACCATAGATACTAACGAAGATTTTGGCGTGTTGTAGGTCGCCAGACACATCCACATCCGTCACACTAACCATTCCTGCACCCACGCGGTCATCCTTGATGCCGTGGAGCAGCATTTGGCTAACTTCGCGTTTGATTAATTCAGCAACGCGGGAGACGCGACGACTCGTAGCCATAATTTAATTCGCTCCCTCACTATAGGTTTCACTCTTGCTACCATCTCGCCCTAGTCTAGATCGGACTTAAGCCCAGCATGGCACGGAGGGTAAAAGTAACAAATGCGAATAACCCGATCGACAGGCTGACAAGGGCGATCGCGGTAACTGGGCGCTTAAACAGCGGTACCAATGGTGCGATCGCATTCAAAAACACCCCTAAAATGATGGTAACGAAGTAGCGGGGGTAGCGTGATATGTTGTCCCAAAAGCCATCAAACATCTCGATTTAAACCCTTCTTTATAGATTAAAGTTTGTTTGTGGTATCTTGAATCGTCTTAATTATAATATATCGCGGGCTATCCTCAATGCTTGCGCTTTGCGGGCATCTCAATTTTAATGCTTAATGTCAACTCAAACCCCAGAGAAAATTTCTCCTCGTCCATTTTTAAAATGGGCTGGGGGAAAGACTAAGCTGATACAGCAATATCTTCCCTACTTTCCCCAGGAGTTTAAAACTTACTACGAACCATTTTTAGGAGGCGGTGCTATATTTTTTCATTTACTACACGGCAGTCCCCTCAACGGAGGGAACCTCCGCACAGGGCTGCCTCCACAATCTGCTGTCCTCACCGATATTAATCTAGAGCTAATCAACGCTTACCGTTGCGTTCGAGACCGCTTAGATGAATTAATTTTCTTGCTCGAACAACACCAACTGAGTCACAGTCAGGATTACTACTATCAGATGCGTTCGCTCCCTGGCTACAGTGACATTGAAAGGGCTGCCCGTTTGATTTATCTCAATAAAACTTGCTTCAACGGCCTATATAGAGAAAACTCCAAAGGTGAATTTAATGTTCCTATAGGCAGGTACAAGAATCCTAAGATTTGTCATCCCGACTTACTTCGTTCAGTATCAGTAGCACTTCAGTCAGCAGAAATTGAAGTCAGGGGTTTTGAGGAGGTGCTGAAGTTTGCTAAAAACAGTGAAGATTTTGTCTACTTTGACCCACCTTATTATCCGCTAAGTCCTACTAGTTGTTTCACAGCATACAGTCGCTATTCTTTTGATAAAAAGAACCAAATTAGACTTAGGGATACTTTTGTCGAATTAGGTAGGCGTGGCGTCAAAGTGATGCTATCTAATTCCGATTGTCCGTTTATCCGCGACCTCTACACTGGCTTCAAAATCCACCCTATATCGGCAGCAAGAGCGATTAATTCTCAGGCTAAGAAGCGGGGAATAATTTCTGAAGTATTAGTAACTTCGTATTAGAAAGAGTTGGGCGATTACAGATGAATGATGCCCTGGTCAAAAACGCGGTTGTCAGTGTTAATGCCACTCACGATCATGTGATCGCTATACACCTCAAGCGCTGCAAAACTCAACCGACTGGCAGAATGCGCTGTCCATTCAGAGTGAAACACCGGGCGAGTTGCTGCCCCAGCCCCACAAATCAGGTAAGTAGTGCCATTAATCGGGTGAGTGCGCTCATAGTCGTGGTCATGACCGTTGATATATAGTTGAACTCGGTATTTTTGGAACAGAGGAGTTAGGTTCTTAATAAAAACTTGATTTACTCCATATAAACCCGATGTGTAGACGGGGTGGTGACCAAACACCACTTTCCAAGGAGCATCACTGCGGCTCAATTCTTGCTCTAACCAAGGTAGCTGAGTTTTCCAATCAGCGTTCACATTAGTATCTAAGGCAAAAAACTGCACTGGGTGGCGACGAAATGTGTAATAGCGCCCTTGCATATTGCAGTCGGCATACTGGACTTGATGTTCCCCGTTGGCAGTGCGAATGTCGTGGTTGCCTAGACAGGCATGGAATTTAACGTCCTGCTTGAGCAAAGGCTGATAGGGGCGCTCAAAAACTGCGCCGATTTTCTCAATTTCACCATTGTTGTAGATGTTGTCACCAGCCAGGACGACTAAATCAAAAGGATTTTGGCTGTGATAACGAGTTATTGCCTTAGCTACAGCATACTGACCCCGGTCTCCTGTGCCTGTGTCTGCCACAGAGACAAAGCGCAGAATTGGGGTTTGCAGTGTCATCCTCACTGTTGCTGGTTCTGGGGCATGATTGGAGGCAGATATTTTAACGTCAGCATTCTGGGGGCTTTGGCTCCAGAGTATCTTCCTTAAGCCAGCTAAACCAAGAACGCTAAGGCCACTTAAAACTAGAAACTGACGACGTTTGAGGTTCATAAATCACCTGAGGCAAAATGAGCGCGAACCGATCGGCAGCATGGGGAGCGAACGCAAAGTGATAGATTAGGTCTGAAGAGGCAGCCCTCGTATGAATTTATCCTATTTGTGTTTAATTTGCTGCCCTCCAGGAAGATTCGATGTCACAGGATCAGCCAAACTCACAACCACCGTCCCCCGAACCAGGAGCGAATCAGTCAGAAAACACTGCTGAGCCGGGAGCTCAACGGTCTGCCGGAGGTAGCTCCGGCGACGCGCTCCAGCAAGCTCCGACTATCGAGAAAACCAGTAACCGAGTCCAGACATTTCTGAAGGCTCAGAGTATCAAAACTCTACGAGGGACAATTCAGGTGTTAGAAGGTGCGCTGGTGAAACTGGAGGCAGAACCACCAGATACCATTAGGGAAACGCCAAGTTTCTTGGACAAGCTCCAGAGGGGGTGGAGTGGTGCCTTAGCAAAAATCCGCTCTCTCTTGCCGGAAAACCTGAATCAAAAGCTGTCAGATACAGGTTTGACTGCAATCGTTGTAGCGATCGCCGTGCTCGGAGTCTGGATCGCCTCAGCCCTCCTACCTGGTAAGCTTACTGAAGTAGCAACTGTTCCGACCGAAACGCCAGTGCCTACTGCCGAGATAACGACCCCACCAGAGTTAACAGCACCAGCAGCGCCACAACCAATTGAAGTGGTTCCATCGCCAGAGCCAGTGCCGTCTCCCACTCCAATGGCATTAACGCCAGAGCAGAGTCTGATTGCGTCGATTCAAAACCGAGTAGCTGAAATTACCGACCAGTATGCAAATGGGCTGATTCAGTCAATTCAAGCTAACTTCCAGGGCAGCAGTCTAATTATCAAAGTTGGTGACGATTGGTACACTCTCAAACAATCCCAGCAGGATAAGTTAGCAGCCCGGATGCTAGAGCGAGCTAAAGAACTGGATTTCAGCCACATGGAAATTACTGACCCCCAAGGGGCACTACTAGCTCGTAGTCCAGTAGTGGGTAACGATATGGTCATCTTGAAGCGGCAGGCGATCGGCGATCGACCGCCAGAGGCTAAAGGCTAGAGGAACATTACCAAAGATTATTCTGAAGACACTCCAAGCGCTTGTTGATAAGCTGTGACTTGGTGATCGATCCCTGTAATGGCAGTACCGACGACAACGGCATAGGCTCCTAAATCTAAGGCATGACGAGCCATCTGGGGTGAGGAAATGCCACCTTCACAAATCGCTGGAATGTTCAGCCGTCTTACCATCTGAGTTAAGAGGTCAAAGCCGGGAGGAGAGAGATGGTTTGTTTGGGCAGTGTAGCCGTAGAGGGTGGTTGCCACGACATTTGCACCAGATGCCTCGGCAGCGATCGCGGCTTCAATTGTATCGACATCTGCCATCACTGGCTTGCCCAGTTCCGCATGGATTCGCTCAATCAGGGTGGCAACGGTTTCACCACCAGGGCGGCTTCTTAGTGTGGCATCGATGGCAATGATGTCTGCCCCGGCTTGAGCGATCACCGCAGCATGGTGAAACTGCGGAGTAATGTAGACCTTAGATCCAGCCAGTTGTTGCTTCCATAGACCAATGATGGGTACTGAACAGCGTTGTCGCACTGCACTTACATGCTCAGAAGTATCAATCCTTACTCCAAGTGCTCCCTGGTTTATGGCTGCTTGTGCGATCGCTGCAATCACTGTCGGCTCATGTAACGGTGAGTCAACAGGAGCTTGACAGGATACAATTAGTCCTTGATGGAGGGCTTGAATAGCAGCGGGATTGGAATTTGACACAAAAGGAAACCCCACCCACAATGGCTGGGGTTGTTGTAACAGTAAATCTAAGATACCACTAGTAGGAAGGGTATGTATTACAGTGCATAAAAAAAGCCCCAACCTTGGTTGGGTGAAAGTAGCGACGCTGCTGCTAGGAGCCGCCCCACTGTGCTTTTCGCCCCCTGAAGTAAGCAGCGAAAGCGACAGTCAGCATAGATAATCCGACTAGGCAAACACCGTTCCATTGCCATACACTCCAGCCATAAGCACCGAGGGAAGAGCCTAACGCTCCACCCAAGAAATACGACACCATGTAGACCGTATTCAAACGACTGTGAACTTCGGGTGACAGATTATAGATCCGTGCCTGATTGGACACATGACCAGACTGTACACCCAAGTCCAACAAAATGACTCCGACAATCAGACCCAGAAGCTGCTCTCCAAACAACCAAAATACGACAAATGACGACATCGTAATGGCTATACCCAAAAACACCGTCAGTCGAGGACTTTTTCGATCCGCTAGTCTACCTGTGAGTGGGGCTGCTGATGCCCCAACCACCCCTACCAAACCGAATAGACCAGCAACTTCGCTGCCATAATGATAGGGCGGCACCGCCAGCAAGAATACGAGCGTAGTCCAAAAAGCACTGAAGGCTCCAAACAACATTGCTCCAAAAAGCGCCGACTCGCGCAACACAGGTTGCTCTCGAATTAACCCTGGCAGCGATCGCAGTAATTGCCAGTAAGACATTGTAGACAAAGGATGATTCAGAGGCAGAAACTTTCCTAGAACAATTGCGAGTCCAACCATCAGCCCACTAGCAATCCAATACATTGCTCGCCAGCCCAGAGTTGCCCCGACAAATCCACTTACAGTTCGTGCCAAGAGGATGCCAATCAGGAGACCACTCATCACGCTCCCTACCACCTGACCCCGCTGTTTTTGTCCTGCTAAATTGGCGGCAAACGGCACAATCAGGTGAGGCTCAATTGATGTGACGCCAATTGCTAGGCTAGCTACAGCCAGCAATCCAAAGCTAGGAGATACAGCCGCCCCTACTAGAGCACAGGCAGTGACTCCAAGCATAGTGACAATCAGACGGCGACGTTCCAGCATGTCCCCCAATGGCACAAACAGAAACATCCCCAGCGCCACGCCAATTTGCGTCAGCGTTGGAATCAGTCCCATCTGTCCAGAGGATACATGAAAGTTCTGTCCCATCTGAGCAAGTAGCGGTTGATTGTAGTAGATATTCGCCACAGTGCCCCCGCAAGCAATGGCCATGATCCAAACTGTGCCTTGCTTCAGGGTAGAGTGATTCCTCGTCTCCATGTATACCTTTTAAAATGCTTCGGTTTACGCCTAACTTTAAGCCTATATCTCTTGCAAGCTAACTAAAAAACCCCATCCTATTCTGAGATAGGAGGGGTATGTATGAATCTGTATTACCAGCAAGTTTGCTAGGTAGTCCAACGCATTGTATCGCTTGTTATCCTAAACGTAGCTAAACCCAGCAGGGCTCCAACTAGCGACATGTGTGTCGCCATTAGGAGCTACGTACTTGTAGTAACCGGAAGCGCCATCGACAACTTTTGTAACCGAACCCCAGGCACCGCTGGCTGTATAGGTATAGCCACCAGATACAACTTCTTGCTCTTGATCAGACAGTGTGTTGAATAGATTAGTTTTGCTCATTTTTTGTAGTTGCAGAAGCAACCTCCTAAGAACTGTTACACCTGTAACGATACTGAATCAATTTCTTTTTATCAACCTCTTTTCAGAGAAATCCAAGCGAAAAGTGTTTAATCTATGGTCAATAAATGTCTGACTTTATTTGGCATCCTTGCCTGTTCTTCTGTTGGCGTTTAAACACTAAACCTACACCTAATAACAGCACCAAATGCTAATGCATTCAATAGTTCTGAATTAGGTTCAGGAACAGCTGCGGTTGAGAGGGAAAGTTTTTCATTGTAACCCCCAACAGGTAAGCGTCCCAGGGTGTTACGAAAATTAAGGATTGCAGGGTGAGTTCTTGAGACATGATAAGGTGCATGAGCCAAGAAGTCGATCTGTATGGAGTAAAAATACCAGCTGCCGATTGGGAGGCAA
>JAABUQ010003647.1_pt1 | contig 27696 bp, 26 predicted proteins | sample 5560001 | NCBI WGS metagenome assembly JAABUQ01 (sample SAMN10711888, study PRJNA513371) | rock metagenome | isolation source: Antarctica rocks | place: Antarctica: Victoria Land, Finger Mt nord | collected 2015-12-18 | reverse complement strand
CGGATGCCTGGCCACCGTGCTCGCCGCCGGCGCGCTGCCCGGCCTGGCCGCCGCGAGCCACCACTCGCCCTCCGCCAAGGCGAGGGCCGCCCACGCGAAGGACTGCGACGCCCGCGCGCTCTCCGCCCTCCTCGGCACCGGCCCGGCCGGACATCAGACTGTCTCCTGGCGTGAACCGCTTGCCTTCGGCGTCGTGCGCCTATCGCGTTCCCTGAACAGCCATGAGGAAGGGTCGACTCCGGTGCCCTGTGGTGTCGACGGCAAGCCACCCAAGCCGCCCAAGCCACCCAAGCCAACTCCGAAGCCAACGCCGACCCCCACGCCCACGCCCACGCCCACGCCGACACCGACACCGACACCGACACCGACGCCCAGCGGCAACCCCGCGCCCAACGGGGGCAAGCCCAGCGGCAACCCGTCGCCAACGCCTGCGCCCGCACCAACGCCGACGTCGTCGTCCAACGGCGACAAGCCCAAGGGCAACTCCACACCCACAACCGACAGCGGCGCACAGAGCCCGCCTCCTAGCACCGACAGCACGAGCCCGAGCGCCCCGTCCTCCGACCCGCTTCCCGCGAAGACCACGCCGACGGCTGGACGCACGCTCACCCTGGGCCCGGCCACTGGCAGCGTGCGGGTCAAGCTCCGGGGCAGCGACACCTACGTGGAGCTGAGTCGCGACGCCACGGTGCCCATGGGCTCCACCATCGACGCCCGGCACGGCACCGTCACCCTGACCGACGTTCGCCGCACGACCAGGCTGCAGACGGCCACCTTCTGGGGCGGTGTCTTCTCGGTGGCCCAGCACCGGCGTTCACATGAAGTGACCGAGATTCGCCTGGCCGGACACCAGTCGTGCCGGCCCGTCGGGCGCCTGAGCGCCACCATCGCCTCCCGCCACCATCACGTCCGCTCGCTCTGGGGCCACGACTCCCACGGGCGCTTCAGCACCCGTGGACGCAACGCCGTGGCGACCGTGAGCGGTACCACGTGGCTGACCCAGGACACCTGCGCGGGAACCCGCGTCAAGGTGCGCCGCGGGGTCGTCTCGGTGCGCGACCTGCACCGCCACCGCACCGTGGTCGTCCATGCCGGTCACAGCTACCTCGCGCATGCACGCCACCGCGACGCCCGAGCCTGAGCGCGACATCGCGGAGGGCTCTGGCGCCCGCCGCGACTCAGCGCGGTCCAGGATGCGTCGTGTACCCGCGCTGGCCGCCGCCGCCCTGGCCCTGACCGTCGCCCTGGCGGCCCAGCTGACCGGGATGCTGACCGGCCTGGAGCAGCAGACCATGAACGCACGCTTTGCCGTGCGCGGGACACAACGCCCTAATGACGTGGTCGTCGTCGGCATCGACGACCGCACCTTCTCCGACCTGAGGCGCCAGTGGCCATTCCCGCGCAGCCTGCACGGAAACGTCGTGGCTCGCCTGCACGCCGACGGCGCCCGCCAGATCCTCTACGACGTGCAGTTCACCGAGCCGACCACTCGCGACCAGGACATGGCGCTCTACGATGCGATCGGCCGCGGCGGCGGCGCCGTCCTGGCCACCACCGAGAGCGACGGCCACGGCCACACCAACGTGCTAGGCGGTGACGCCAACCTCGCCTCCATCGGGTCCCGCGCCGCGGCGGCGAACCTGACCAACGACGCGAGCGGCATCATCACGCGCTTTCCCTACGCGGTGGCCGGTCTGCGCAGCATGGCCGTGGTGGAGGCCGAGCGGACCACCGGCCGGCGCCTGTCGAGGGCCCTGTTCCCTTCCGGCGGAGCCCTGATCGACTACCGCGGCGGTCCCGGCACGATCCCCACGGTCTCCTTCTCCCAGGTGCGCGCCGGAAGCGTCCCGGCCTCGTTCTTCCGCGGCAAGGTGGTGGTCGTCGGAGCGGTGAGGCCGGCCCTGGGCGACATCCATGCCACCCCCGTGGGCGGCAGTGCGCTGATGAGCGGACCTGAGGTCCAGGCCAATGCGGTCTGGACCGCCCTGCACGCGGTGCCCCTGCGCAGCGCGCCGGGCTGGCTGATGCTTGCCCTCGTGGGCGTCTTGGGAGTGTTCGCTCCCCTGCTGCGCCGGCGCGTCGGGGTGATCGCCACGGGGGTCGGCACGGCCATGCTGGGCGCCGCCTTTGCCGTCGCGGCCCAGATCGCCTTTGACTCCGGGCTCGCGCTCAGCGTGGTCGCCCCGCTGCTGGCGCTGCTCGTGGGCGCGGTGACGACCATCGTCGCGAGTCACTGGGCCGAGAGCCGCGAGCGCCGGCGCGTGACCCGCGACAACGACGTGCTCGAGGAGCGCGTGCGGGCGCGCACCGCCGAGTTGCGCGAAGCTCATCTCGAGATGATCCACCGCCTGGCCCAGGCGGCGGAGTCGCGCGACGAGGACACCGGACAGCACATCGAGAGGATCGGGGCGCTGTGCGAACGCCTGGCGCGTGCGCTGGGACTGCCGGCGGAGGAGATCGAGATGCTGCGCGTGGCCAGTGCGATGCACGACGTCGGCAAGATCGGCATTCCCGACCGCGTGCTGCTCAAGCAGGGCTCCCTGGATGAATCGGAGTGGCAGATCATGAAGGGCCACGCGACCATCGGGGCCGACATACTGGCCGGCTCGAGCGCACCTCTGATCTGCATGGCCGAGACCATCGCGCGCACCCACCACGAGCGCTGGGACGGCAGCGGCTATCCCCTGGGCCTGAAGGGCGAGGAGATCCCCCTCGTCGGACGCATCTGCGCGGTATGCGACGTGTTCGACGCTCTCATGTCCGAACGCCCGTACAAGCCGGCGTGGCAGCTTTCTAACGCCATCGCCGAGATCCGTCGCGTCGGCGGCACCCATCTCGACGCGCACCTGGTCGACGTCTTCCTGACGCTGATCGGAGAGCTCGTCGACGGGGGCCTGACCGGCGCGTACCCCGACCAACCAATCGCCGATGAGGGCACCGGGTCCGGCGGCGGCGATGCGCCCGGCCAGGAGTCCGGGACGCCCGCGGCACCGCCCGCGAGCGAGGCGCCGTCCGCCGAGCGCGAGCTGTCTCCCGCTTAGCTTAGACGTGCGTTTTGACCGTCGGGGACGGGCCTTCCCAACACGGTCACGCGGCCCCAACCAGCCGTAACAAAATCACGCTCGCCTGGCGAGCCCAGGGTCTAGAGTGCACCAGGTGGACGACGAGGAGATCGAAGCTCTGGTCAAACGCCTGGCACGGCCTCATGCGTCGGGTGGCAAGGTCATAGAGCGTGCCGCGATCCTCGCTGAGGGGGCCGACTTCGACGCCGTGATGGCCTGGATCACCGCACACGCCGGCGAGCCCGAGGTGACGAGCGCCTCCACCGCCACCAGAACGGGCCTGCACGGCGCGCGGCTGCACGACAGCGGGGGATCGCAGGCGCGCACCCCGTCGCGCTTCATCCTGCCCGTCGATGCCCTGAACTGAAAGCGGACGCAGCACGGGGGCGTGACCTGCGCTTGCGGGGAGACCGCCGGGGCTGGGAGCCTGCACGCGCTACGGCGACGGACAGGCCTGCTTCAGGCGTGCCCGATAGACGCGCATGGCCGCACGAGCGAGGTCATTGTGGGTCTGTCCCCGCAGTCGGGCGACATCTTCGCGATGAAAAGGGCTGCCCAGGCTCTCGTTATGACCGATGACGTTGGCGCGCTTGATGTGCAGGCGTGAGCGCAGCCAGCACGTCAGGGCAAGACTGGCGCGCAGCTGGCGGCGGTCGGAGAGCACCTGCTGGTCGCTGAAGGCGACATGCTCGATCCCGACGGCGGTCCAGTTCAGCCCCACGGTGTGGCGGCACATGACAGCGGTGCTGACCAGCTGGTAGATAGTGCCGTCGCGGTCGATGACAAAGTGCGCGCAGGTGCCCGGCAGCTCGTGCAGCTCGCTGTCGGGCTGGTCGGGAGCGAACGTGTTGTAGGCCTGCGCAAAGGTCGCCGTCTCGGTGAAATGCTCGACGATGACCTGCGGATGCATCAACCGGTAGGTGGGAGCCAGAAAGCTTCCGTAGTGACGACGGGTGTAGGCGGTCATCTCCGCCTTGCGCCGCGCTCCGAAGGGGATCAGGCGCACCACGATCGGCGGCCTTGGTGGCGCCGATCGCGTACTACGGGTCGCAACCGTGCTCCTCGGGGTCGTTGCGCTGGGCCCGGACCGAGCGGTCGAGGCCACGGACCTGACCGTCGCCGAGGCACGCGGGTGGGTCGCCGGTGAAGACTGTCCGGCCCCGGCGCAGCCGGCCACCAAAATGGCAGTCAACGCGGCGGTGCAGGCCGAGCCTCTCATGCTCAACCTCGCCGCCTCGGAGCGCAACGAATGCCCCGCCCCGGAATAATCGCCGACGGACACCGGGTGAACGCTACCGCCGGGGCCATCGCCTTGCGTAGACCTGATCCCTTGTGCGACCGGTAGTCGTGCACAGTGTCTCTCAGACCAAGGGCGTCCGGGGCGACGGGCGAACGTTCGCTCGGTCCGCGCCCCGGGCCCTCCGGTCTTCAGCGAGCTGCCGCTTAGCTGCGGGCGAGCTCCTGTCCCGCGGCGTTGAGCACGCCGGCGCGGTTCTTGTGCGACCGCTCGTAGCTGCGCACGCTGCGGGCACGCTCCTCATCGCCTTCGCTGAGCACCGAGCGGATGTCGCTCGCGTTGAGCTCGTCGTAGCCGGGCCACGGCTCGTCGGTCCGCAGGGAAGTGATCTTGCCGAGCAACGTAGAGCGGTTCTGGTTCTTGCGCTCGTAGGAGTCGACCTTGGCCAGGTCGATCTGTGACAGCTCGGAGAGCTTGTCGGCGACCTCGGCCGCGGTCAGCTGGTCATAGCGCGCGATGGGAAGGTCGCCCTCGGAGGCCACAGCGCCCTTGATCTGTCCCTCGGCCTGAGCGACACCCGGAACCTTACGAGCCCGGCGAGCCGTGGTCTTGGCCCGCGCGGTCCCCTTGCGGGCTCCGCGCCTAGCCTTCTGGCCGACCTCGCGCGCCGCGTCCGCGGCGCCCGTCTCGCTGACGTCATAAGAAGGTTTGCCCCTCACGTCGGCGCCCACCACTGCTTCGGTGAGCTTGGGAATCTCGCGCAGGATCCGGTCGAGCATCTTCTCCTCATCGGCCCGGATGGAGGCTGCAAGCTGGGCCGTCGTCTCGTCTCCCACCGATCGCGCGAGACGCTCGAGCGCGGTGTAGGTAGCGATCTCCAGCCCCTCCGTGGCGCACGCGTCCTTCGCGTTCTTGAGCACCTTCTCCTCACCGCCGCTGCCGCGCACCATGTCAAAGGGCGTCTTGGCCAGCGCCAGCGTCTGTCCGAGGACGCTCTCGGCGAAACCGACAGCCGACATGAACGGGTTTCCGCCCTGGCTCAGCTCACTCAAGCGACGCTCGACGCGCCGGGCGTGATCGCGTGTCTCGCGCAGATGCGTCTCCAGCGCGCTGCGATACCCACCCTGAGGGGTCATCGCGATCTGCGATTGCAGCACCCGCACCAGTCCCTGCTCCGTGCCGTGCGCCTCGTTGAGGTACTGCACCACCTTCTGCTCTGACTGACTCATTGAGTCGCCCTCCAATTTCGTAGCGGTTCATCCGTTCAAGCCAAAGGGCAGCCCGACTCCCCGGGCGTGCCGCGCAACGAAAAACGTGTGCGCACCTCTCCTCGGCGGCCGGAAACAACGAGGCCACCTTGCCCCATACGCTACCCCATCCCCGCCGGCGCAAACCGGGCGACGCTGTCCGGCGTCGCACGGCGCCTCCGGCCGCCGACGATATCGCCGTCCAGTTGCTGGAGGTCCTCGGCTAGGGCCGGCGCGTCAGCGATGACGCACGAGGCGGGCGATGTCGTGCTACCGGCGGCGAGCTTCGGCGGTCAGCGCGGGATTCGTCCACCCGGCGTCCGTCGGATTGATCGTCGTCCCGGGCGCGACGATCTCGTCGATGCGGTCCAGGAGCACGGTGTCCAGTTGCACGTCCGCGGCGCCGAGCTGGGACTCGAGCTGCTCCATCGTCCGCGGTCCGACGATCGCCGCCGTCACCGCCGGGTGGCGGATGACGAACGCGAGCGCCATGTGGATCAGTGAGATGCCCGACTCGTCGGCCACTTGCGCGAGTGCGTCGGCGGCCTCGAGCTTGGCCTGATTGGCCGGGATCGAGAGGTCATAGCGCTGAGGCATCATCGCCGCACGCCGGGAAGTCAGATCGTCGGACCCCTTGCGCCAGCGCCCCGACAGCCAGCCGCCGGCCAGCGGGCTCCAGGCGATGGCGCCCATCCCGAAGTCCTGACAGGTGGGCAGCACGTCGGCCTCGATTCCACGAGCAAGGATCGAATAGGGCGGCTGCTCGCACACGAAGCGCTGGTGGCCTCGGTCATGGGCGACCCACTGAGCCTTGACGATCTGCGCCGCCGGGTAGGTCGAGGAGCCGATGTAGCGCACCTTGCCCTGGGCCACCAAGTCCGAGAGGGCACCAATAGTCTCATCATGGTCGGTCCACGGGTCCCAGCGATGGACCTGGTAAAGGTCAATCCAGTCGGTCTGCAGACGCTTGAGCGAAGACTCGACCTCCTGCGTGATCCAGCGCCGCGAGTTACCCGCCTGATTGGGGTCGTCGCCCATGGTGCCGTGGAACTTGGTGGCCAGCACGACGTTGTCACGCCGCCCACCGCTGAGCGCCTTGCCCACGATCTCCTCGGACTCGCCCCGCGAATAAACGTCAGCGGTGTCGATGAAGTTGATCCCGGCATCCAACGCCTGGTGGATGATGCGAACCCCCGCGTCATGGTCGGGTTCCCCCCAGGCGCCGAACATCATCGCGCCCAGGCAGAGCGGGCTCACGTGGACGCCGGTGCGTCCGAGCGTTCGCTGGTCCATGCCCACACGGTACTGCGGCCGCGGAGCTACGCAGACTTGACGTCTGACACCGACCTACGGCAGGAGCAGGCGGGCATGTCCGTTCGTCTCGATGGCACGTGAACCGAGGATGAAACCCCTCGGCGGCCTTACATGCGCCAGAAGTCCCAAACCCCATGCGCCGGCCGGCCGAACAGCCATGGCCCAGGCGCGCCGACGAGTCGCCTGACGGCCTGGTCCCGGGAATGTCGGAGAGCGTGGGCGGGCGCCAGCACGCAACCGGGGCCCTGCAGCACCCGCAGGACCCGGTCGCGCTGAGCGGAGCCCGTGCTCAGTAGTAGTGCCGTCGACCGCCGATGGCGCGGCCCATGGAGCCCAGCACGAAGAAAGCCAAGCCCACCACGAGAAGAATGATCCCGATGGTCCACAGGATGGCGATCTTTACGACGAATCCGACTATCAGCAGGATGATGCCCAGAGTGATCATTTGTTCTCCCGTGACCGGCAGTTGGGTGCGCTAACGGGACAATACCCAGAAGCGGGGCTGTCGCATAGGCAGCGGTGGCAAAGTTCCACCGGCGTTGGGCTCACCACGGCGCCCATCGCCGGCGCGACAAAAAGCGCGCGGTCTCCACAGCGTGCAGAAGCGGCGCGCCGTCGTGAGTGTCGTCCGGTGCGCACGCGAGGAAAACGGTTCGATACAGGACTCCTCGGGTAAACGGGCGCTCTTCGGCGCTACGTCGTACGCGGTGAGGCCTGCGTGCCCCACGAACGGCAAGTACCACGTCCTGGATGCACCTCGCGCCCCGGGGCATGTTTCCCACTAACCGAAGGGAACTAGGTGATGGCATCCCGCGACGTGTCGCACACCGGACAAGCTCGTAGGCGGCTAACGACGGAAACGAAGCACGCGTCGAAGACGACGGAATTCTGGACGTTCGTTGTAGTTGCCCTCGCAGTCCTCATCGCCGCTGACAATCTTGGCGGGGGACAGGCCCACGATGTCTTCAGAGCAGACAAGGCATGGCTGTACGTCACGATTCTCGCGTTCGGCTACATGATCAGCCGGGGATTGGCGAAAGCGGGCAGCCGCGAGCCCTACAACGACGCCACCGCCGACGGGGACTCCGGCAGTATCACCCAACGACTGACGAAGGCGGCGGCGGTCCTGCGCGATGGCGACCTCCCAGCGGAGGCTGCCGTCTCCGCGAGGCCCCGGCGAAACCGTTCGCGCGAGCGAATACCCGCCCCGGTAGTCCAAGGGAACACCAGTGCGGGTGCGGGGTGGGGGAACGCACCCCGCAGTGCCCTCCCCGGTACGCCGGAGTCGGCTCGTGGACACGTCGAGCGTCGTACAGGACTGATGGCCAGGCGCATCCATCGCCGTGCGCCATGTCCGGATGCGGACAGGCCCGCGGCGCGGCGACCGGCGGATCGAGTATTCAGAACTACACGTAGGTCGACCAGCTGGAGGTTTTCATGAGATTTGCTCTGTTTGGACTGCTGCTTGCGTTGGTGGTGTTCGCGGTCTCTGGCGGTCACCTCCTGTTCTTGCCGCTCTTTTTCCTGTTGCCGCTCGGCGGCCTGTTCGGACATCGTCGCCGTTACGGTCGTCGCTGAGCCTGCGAAGATGCGGCCCGGCGCTGGTCTCCCAACTCTGCGCGACCTCGGTGGGTTTCCTGTGATTTCTGCCCTGAGTCGGGTTGCGTAGAGCATGGAGGGGTTACTGGTGGTCAGCACATCGGCAAGAGCGAAGGTGTGGGGCGGCCGTTCGAGGCGAGCGCCTTGTTTGAGTCAAGGTGTCGAGGAACAGCTGAGCGGGTGGCAGTGTTTGGTTTCACACTGCCTTACGATGAGGCGACCCAGATGGGTGGCCACCTCAATGAGTGAGGTCCGACGGTGCGCAGGTCCGCGCACCGCAGCCTGAGTTCGCCGGTCGCTGAGTCCCGGGGCAGCTCAGCCGTTCCGGACGACACCAATCGCGCACGATGATTGGTCGTATTGCTCTTGCGTGACGTAGATCCGTCTTGGCCCGTCGTGCGGCCCTTTCACGTCTTTCCGGCGCGGACGCACAGGAGCATCAATACCTCCGTGGCGGGGACCCCGGTCACTGCTCGCCGCCGTGGCTTGAACACGCGCCCGACAGCCCACCCGAGTGGCTGTACTCACCGTCTGCACATTGGACCACCGCGCCGTTGCCGTCAGGAAAGTTCGGGATGCAAGTGTGCGTCGAGCAGAACTGTGCATCTCCGGCGTGACTGGTTGACCCGACATCCTCGGAGGACGTGGACGGCGGGGCCGGGGGAGGCGCGGACTGCGCAGTGGACGTGGTTGGTGGGCTCGATGGGCCCGCCCCACTAGGCGCTTCATAAAGCTTGACCGCGCGCAGCGGGAACTGCACCGAAGCGGCACGGGCTCCGGTGCACGTCACGACGGGATTGGCAACCGAGCACGACATCGAGTGGGTACCGCCCGTTGTCGGGCTAGTCGCGGTAACGGTCGCTGCTTGGCTTTCGCCCCCCTGGCCATAAGCGTGGGCGAATGCCTTGAACACCTGCTCGGCAAACGGGCAGCTGGTGTGCCCATTGACCGTGATGTTCGGATCACACGAGCGAGGGCTGCCTGCGGTCGGCTGGCTGCTGCCGGTGTCGGTACCGGCACTGCCCGTGTCAGTACCGGCGGGAGTGCTGGCCGTCGGCGAGGTAGCCGCAACCGATTGGGTTGACATACCTCCCCCGCACGCGCTGAGCCCGAAAAGGAGCACCGCGATGAGCGTGGGCATGGCGACGTGAAAAAGTTTGCGCAAGATTGCCCTGTCCTCAGTTCGAACCGTGAGCCTACGCCTGCGGTCCCGTCACGTCTAATCCCTCTGCTCGCTCAGCTTGATGGGGGCAGAAAGCTTGCCGTGGTGCGGATGCGGGCGCGTACCTTTCCGAGGTCCATTAGCGAGCAGCACACCAGATCACGCCGAGCGGCTGGGAGACTCGCGCAGCAATACCGAGAAAAAGGGTGGCGCACGCCGCAGCCCCACGAGCAATACCGCTGCCGCCGGGCACATGCGGGGAGGCCGTCGCGGGCCTCGCCACCCGCATTGATCGCCTGCACCCACGCGGCTTCGGGGAGCGCGAGGATCCCTTGGCGGACGGTGTCGCCCAGCTCGTAGCCGACCGAGAAGCGGATGTTCGCCTCATGGCAGTCGGCGCAGAACTCGTGCGTCTGACCGCCGATTGCACCATTCCTCCTCTACGGCTTACGCTAATGCTGAGTCGTATACTCCGGGGCGTTGGTGAACAAGATGACCACGCTCGCGCTCGTTACCGTAGCGCTCGCAGGGTGTGGAGCCGGACCTGGGGGCCACAGCACCCTCACCCCTGCTCGGGCTGATGCCTTCGGCGATCCGTACATCACGGACACGCAAGGGCGGGCGATCAAGATCGGCGCGGGGGCGGGCGAGGTATTCCGAGCGCTCGGGGGAAAGGCCGCCAGTGGCGCCAACGGCATGCAAGCCCCCTTTCCCCATTCCTTCGACTATCCGATCCGCGGCACCGGGACGGGCGACGCCGGCGGCGCTACGAATGACAGCTACAAATGGTGGCAGATCTGCGTCTCGCAGCGCGGACAGGTCGTCAGCAAGCAAAGGGGACCGCTCGGCAGCCTCCCGACCTTCTGTCCCGGCTCCTGAGCGGCAGGGTCCCGCCCGGTGTTCGGTTTCGCGGGCCCTTAGCGCCTATCCCCCCTACAGGTCCACCGCCACGTACTTGGTCTCCAGGTACTCGTCGATTCCCTCAAAGCCGCCCTCGCGGCCGAAGCCCGACTGCTTAACCCCGCCGAACGGCGCGGCGGCGTTTGACACCATGCCCTGGTTGAGGCCCACCATGCCCGACTCCAGACGCTCGGCCACGCGCAAACCGCGGCGCAGGTTCTCGGTGTACATGTAGGCGACCAGGCCGAACTCGGTCCGGTTGGCGGCGTCGATGGCCTGCTCGTCGGTGGAGAAGGTGGACACGGGGGCCACCGGGCCGAAGATCTCCTCGCGCAGCAGCCGGGCGTCGCTGGGGACCTCGGCCAGGACGGTCGGTTCGTAGAAGTAGCCCGCTCCCGGCACCGCGTGTCCGCCGGTGACCACGCGCGCGCCGCGCTGCACCGCGTCGTCGACCAGTTCGCCGACCTTCGAGCGCTGGTCGTCGTCGATCAGCGGTCCCACGTCGGTGTCCTCCTCGGTCCCGCGGCCCACCTTCAGCGCGCCCATGCGCTCGGTCAGCTTGTCAGTGAAGGCGTCGACCACCGACTCGTGCACGTGGAAGCGGTTGGCCGCGGTGCACGCCTCGCCCACGTTGCGCATCTTGGCCAGCATCGCGCCCTCGACCGCGGCGTCGATGTCGGCGTCGCCGAAGACGAGAAACGGAGCGTTGCCTCCCAGCTCCATTGACACGCGCAGGATCTGCTCGGAGGCCTGCTGCATGAGGGTGCGCCCCACCTCGGTCGAGCCGGTGAAGGAGAGCTTGCGGGTCCGTGCGTCCTTGATCAGCGGCTCGATCACCGAGCCCGACGACTTGGCGGTGAGCACATTGAGCACGCCTCCCGGCAGCCCCGCCTCCTGAAGGATCTGGGCCAGAGCGAGCATCGACAGCGGCGTCTGCTTGGCGGGCTTGATCACGATCGTGCATCCGGCGGCGATGGCCGGCCCGATCTTGCGCGTGCCCATGGCCATGGGGAAGTTCCACGGAGTCACGAACACGCACGGCCCCACCGGCTGGCGCATGGTGAGCACGCGTCCCTTACCGGTGGCGTTGACCATGTAGCGGCCGTGGATGCGCACGGCCTCCTCGGAGAACCACCGAAAGAACTCTCCCGCGTAGGCGATCTCGGCCCTGGACTCGGCCAGCGACTTGCCCATCTCCATGGTCATGAGCAGGGCCAGGTCATCGACGCGCTCGTTGATCAGCTCCCAGGCCCGGCGCAGGATCTCGCCACGCTCGCGCGGGGGGTGCTCAGACCACTGCGACTGCTTGTCGGCGGCGGCCCCGAGCGCCGCCATGGCGTCCTGCGCCTGTCCGTCAGCCACCTCGATCAGCGTCCTGCCGGTGGCGGGGTCCTCTACCGAAAGCGTGCCGCCGCCCGTGGCGTCGCGCCACTCTCCGCCGATGAACAGCTTGGTGGGTACGGAGTCCAGCACGGCCTGCTCGGCCGAAGCGGTCATAGCCATCGGGTGGTCCTTCCCTAGTTGACGACGGTCTCGGTACCCAGTTCCTCGGAGATCGCCACATCGATGGAGTAGTCGATGGGCAGCACGATCAGGGAGGGCACGTCCAGGCTCATGGCTCGGCGCAGGTAACCGGAGAAGTCGCTGACCGACTCACACCGCCACGCGGCCATCCCGAATGACTCGGCGAGCCTGACGAAGTCCGGGTTCTGAAACTCGGTGCCGAAGTGACGCCCGAACTTCTTGTCCTGCTTCCACACGATTGATCCGAACTGCCGGTTCTCCCACACCACGTTGACCACCGGGGTGCGCAGGCGCACTGCGGTCTCGAGCTCCTGGCAGTTCATGAGAAAGCCGCCGTCGCCGTTGACGGTGATCACGTTGCGAGCGGGATGCACGAGCTTGGCCGCGATCGCGCACGGGACCGCGAAGCCCATTCCGGCCAGCCCGTTGGCGATCATCACCGTGTTGGGCTCGTGGGCCGGGAACATGCGCCCGATCCACAGCTTGTGCAGACCGACGTCGGAGATGAGGATGTCCTCGCGTCCCATGGCCTGGCGGATCTCCCACAGCGCGCGCGGCGGCTGCATGGGAAAGTGATCGTCCTCGCGGGCCGCCTCGAAGCGGCCCATGACGATGTCGTGCAGTCGTCGCGACTCGGGCGGCGTGTCGGTCCAGGGCACGTCGCGGCACTCCTCGGCCAGACGTGTGAGCACGTGGTAGATGTCTCCCACCAGCTCGGCCTCGGGGGTGAAGTACTCGTCGATCTCGGCGGCCACCGAGTCGACGACCACGATCTTCTTGGCGCGCTTGGCGTTCCAGTGCTCGGGGGCGTGCTCGACGAGGTCATAGCCGACGGCGATGATCACGTCGGCCTCCTCGAAGCCGGCCAGCGCGTAGTCACGCGAGTGCAGGCCCACGGTGCCCAGGGCCAGCGGATCGTCGACGTCGAGCAGGCCCTTGCCCATGAACGTCGAGGCCACCGCTATGCCCGTGGCGCGCGCGAACTCACGCAGGGCGGGCGCCGCGCGGGCCCGCACCACCCCGTTGCCGGCCAGGACCACGGGATTGAGCGCATTGCGGATGACGTCGGCGGCGCGCAGCAGGTCGCGCGCTCCGGGCTCGGGGGCCACCGGGCGCCGGCGCGGAAGCGGCTGGGCGTCCAGCTCGCGCCCCATGACATCCTCGGGGAGCTCCAGGTGGGTGGCGCCGGGCTTCTCGGACTCGGCCACCTTGAACGCCTTGCGCACGACCTCGGGAATGATCTCCGGGCTGTTGACCCGCGCGTTCCATTTGGTGATGGGGCGCATGATCTCCACGATGTCGATGTACTGGTGGGACTCCTTGTGCATGCGCTCCAGGTCGCCCTGTCCGGTGAGCGCGACCAGCGGGGCGCGGTCCAGGTAGGCGTCGGCCACCGGCGTCAGGAGGTTGGTCGCGCCGGGACCCAGCGTGCCCAGGCACACCCCGGCGCGGCCGGTGAGCCGCCCGTACATGTCGGCCATGTAGGCGCCTCCCTGCTCGTGGCGCACAGGAACGAAATTGACCGACGAATTCGCCAGGGACTCGTTGAGGTCAAGCGTCTCCTCACCGGGGATCCCGAAGACGTACTTGACCCCCTCGGACTCCAGGCACTCCACGAACACATCGGAGGCGCGACGCGGCGTCATTGCTGCCAAGCTACCCGCAAAGCCGCCTGGGACCCCACGCGTCCGCGCCGTCTCACCATGCGCCCAACCTACCAGCGGGTTCGCGCCCGCCTCCTACTGCTACTCGTGCTGGTGCTGTGCCCCGCGGCGGGTGCGGCCATCGCGGCGGCCGACAGCACCCTCGTGGTCAGGGGCGCGGGCGAGGGTCATGGCGTGGGCCTCAGCCAGCAGGGGGCGCTGGGCTTCGCCCAACACGGATATGACTACCGCGCGATCCTGGCCCACTACTTCACCGGCACGGCGCTGGGCCACGCGTCGCCGCGCCACGCGGTGCGCGTGCTCCTGCAGGCCAACCAGGCGCGCCTGACCGTCAGCGGGGCGCGCCGGGCCAACTCCCGGGCCCTGCGGTCCGCCGTGACCTACACGGCGACGCTCGCCGGGCGCCGGGTCGTACTGCGCACACACGGGCACCGCGTCGCACACGCCCCGGTGCTGCGGGTGGGCGGCGGGCGTCTGCGGTTGGGCGGAAAGGCGCTCAACGGTCTGGGCTCTGGGCGTTATCGGGGCGTGCTCGAACTGCGTGCCGCGGTGCACGGCGGGCTGAACGCCATCGAGGTGATCGCCGTGGACGACTACGTGCGCGGGGTGCTGGCCAACGAGGTGCCCGCCGGCTGGCCGGCGGCGGCCCTACAGGCCCAGGCCGTGGCCAGCCGCTCCTACGCGCTGACCAGCCACGCCGGATCCGCCTCGCACTTCGATCTGTACGCCGACACGCGCTCGCAGCTCTACCGTGGCGCAAACAGCGAGAGCGCCACCACCGACAGCGCGGTGAGGGCCACCGCCGGCCAGGTGCTCACCTACGCCGGGCAACCGGTGACGACCTACTTCTTCTCGAGCTCCGGAGGTCAGACCGAGAACTCGGAGAACTCCTTCGCCGGCACGCCACCCCGGCCCTGGCTGCGCGGCGTCAGCGATCCCTTTGACGGCGGGCCACTGCACCGCTGGGGCCCGGTGCGCCTGAGCTTCGCGCAGGCCGGCGCGCGCCTGAGCGGGCTGGTGCGCGGCGGCCTGGTCGGCATCGAGGTCACCCGGCGCGGTGTATCCCCGCGCGTGGTCGATGCCCAGGTGCTGGGCTCGGAGGGCGCTACGGCGGTCAGCGGTCCGGACCTCGCCGCCCGCCTGGGATTGCCCGACGCCTGGGACTATTTCAGCGTGGACGACGGCAGCGGCGAGCGGCCCGAGCCGGACACGAGCGCCGCCGCGCCGTCCCCCTCGCCGTTCCAGGCCCTGCCGGCTCCCAGCGGGGGCACCGCGGGCGGCTGAGCCAACGGACAGCGCCGTTTTCGCTGCCCGCGACCGGCCGCAGCGGGGCACGGCGGGCGCACGTCGCCGTCGGGCTTGCGCAGAACGGAGGCCGGCCCAGTCTCAGCCCGTGTACAGGCGGGCCAGCGACTGGGCGACGCACACCGGCTTCTCGCCACCCTCCTGCTCGAAGGTCAGATCGGTGGTGATCTGCGCGCCCCCGGGGATGTCGTCGACCGCCGCCAGCGTGGCGCGCATGCGCACGCGGCTACCTACCGGCAGGGGGGCCGGGAAGCGCACCTTGTTCAGGCCGTAGTTCAGGCCGAAGGCGAAGCCCTCGAAGGAGAACATGGCGTAGGAGAAGCGCGGGGCCAGCGCCAGGGTGTAGTAGCCGTGGGCGATCGTGCCTCCGAAGGGCGTGTCCTTGGCGCGCTCGGGATCCACGTGGATGAACTGATCGTCGCCGGTGACCTGCGCGAAGGTGTCGATGTCCTCCTGGGTGACATCGTGCCAGTCGCTCACACCGAGCTCCTGACCCACGTGTCCCTTTACCTCTTCCAGACCGGTGAGGGTGAGCATGGTGCCGGCTCCTTTCGGGGGTTTGTCGAGAGGCGAAGCCTAGTGCGCACCCGAACCCCGCTCGCCGTAGGGTTGGCGCCATGTCCCGGCCGCTGCTCATCGCCGACGTTCCCTGGTTGCTCTACCGCGCCTTCTTCGCGCTGCCCCGCTCGATCCAGGGCGCAGACGGCGCCCCGGTCAACGCTCTGCTGGGCACCGTCAACGCCCTTCTGAGCGCAACGCAGGCCCGGCCCGCGCGCGCTGTGATCGCCTGCCTGGGCGCCGAGGACGCCGTCTACCGCAAGGAGCTGTTTCCCGCCTACCATGCCCAGCGCCCGGCGATGCCCGACGAGCTGGCCGCGCAGTGGCGCCAGGCGCCGGCGCTACTCGAGGCCCTGGGCTGGACGGTCAGCGAGTCCGATGAGCTCGAGGCCGACGACCTCATGTTCTCCTTCGCGCGCACCGAGGCCGAGGCGGGCGGTCGCGCCCTGCTACTCACCGGCGACCGTGACATGTTCCAGGCGGTGGACGAGCACGTGGCCATCCTGGAGATGTCGGCCAAGGGACCGCCCCGGGAGGTGGACCCGGCGGAGGTGCACCGCCGCTACGGCGTGGGGCCCGCGGACGTGCCTGACTTCATCGCGTTGCGCGGAGACCCCTCGGACAACCTTCCCGGCGCTCCGGGGATCGGTGAGAAGACCGCGCGCGACCTGCTGCGGGCCCACGGCTCGCTGGAGGGGGCCATCGCCGCGTCGGTGCGCGAGCGCCCGCGCGTGGGCGCCGCCCTGCGCGAGCACGCCGACCAGCTGCGCGACTTTCGGCGTATCGCCACTCTGGTCCGCGTGGAGGTCGTCCGCCCACCCGATCGCCCCACCGACCTGCTCACCGGGGCGCAGGTGGCGGGTGAGCTCGGCCTGGGACGCCTGGCCGCACGCCTGGCGCGCATGGGCGGCGCTGCGAGCGCTACGGGGTGAACTTCACGGTGATCACGTCGCCGTCGGCCATCTCGTAGGAGCGACCCTCAAGGCGCAGGGTGCCGCGCTCGCGCGCGCCGGCGTAGCCACCGGCGTCGACGAGTGCCTGCCAGCCGATGACCTCCGCGCGCACGAACCCGCGCTGGATGTCCGAGTGGATCTCACCGGCGGCGTGCCACGCGCTCAGCCCCCGGCGCAGATGCCAGGACTGCGCCGGCTTGGCCTCGCCGGCGGTGAAGAAGGCGATCAGCTCCAGCAGCTCGAAGGCACCGCGCACCACACGCTGCAGGCCCGACTCGCCGATCTGCAGCTCGGCCCGCATGCTCGCCGACTCCTCGTCGTCGAGCTCGGCCAGGTCAGCCTCGATGCGCGAGGAGACGGCCACCGCCTGCGCCCCATGGGCGGCGGCGTGCTCGGCCACGGCGGGGGGGACCTCGTCGTCACCCTCGTCCACGTTGGCCACCAGCAGCACGGGCTTGGCCGTCAGCGAGCCCAGGTCGCGCAGGGCGTTCAGAGCGTCCGCCGTTGGCGGCACGGTGCGCGCCGCCCGGCCGGCCTGCAGCGCGCCGATCACCTCGCGCAGCCAGGCCTCCTCGGCGATCGCGCTGCGCTCGCCGCCGCGAGCAGTGCGCACCACGCGATCCAGACGCCGCTCGGCCTGCTCGAGATCGGCGAGGATCAGCTCGGTCTCGATGGTCTCGATGTCGGCCAGGGGGTCGACGCGGCCGTCGGGGTGCACGACGCTGTCGTCGTGGTGGGCGCGAATCACGTGCACGAGCGCGTCGGTCTCGCGGATGTTGGCCAGAAAGCGGTTGCCCAACCCCTCGCCCTGGTGGGCCCCGGCGACCAGGCCGGCGATGTCGTGGAAGTCCACGGTGTCGTGCACGAGCTCAGAAGCACCCACCGTGTCGGCCACCACCTCCAGGCGCGGGTCCATCACCGGCACCACGGCCACGTTGGGCTCGATGGTGGTGAACGGGTAGTTGGCCGCCTGTGCGCCGGCGCGCGTGAGCGCGTTGAACAGCGACGACTTGCCCGCATTGGGCAGGCCCACGATCCCGATGCGCATGCTCATCGGCGCGTCCCCGCCGCCGCCACGGCGCTGCCCAGCAGCGCGCCGGCGAGCAGGTCGGAGGGGTAGTGCACGCCCAGGTACAGACGCGACGCCGAGAGCGCGACGGCCAGCGCGTACAGCGGCCCTGCGGGAAGGCCCAGGCGCGTGTACGCCAGCGCTCCGGCAAAGCTCGAGGCCGCGTGGGCGCTGGGAAAGCTCAGCTGAGTTGGGGTGCGCACCAGGGCGGGGAGGCCGGCCAGCACGGGGCGACGGCGGCGCACAAGGACCTTGAGCACCGTGTTGGTCGCGTTGGCGGCGGCCACGCACGCGCCCGCGCGGCGCCAGCGGCGACGCCGCGGGGCGTCGAACAGGGCGCCCGCCGCGCCCAGGGTCAACCACACCGCGGCATGCTCACCCAGTGCCGAGAAGCCAGCCACGGCGCGCTCGGCGGCGGGAGTATGACCCCGGGTGCGCGCCAGGCGCAACAGGCGCCGGTCCAGCGGCTCCGACGCGCTCACGCGGGCGAGGAGGCGCGCCGCGGCTAGCTGCGGCCGAAGCCGACGCGCTGCTCGTCGATCTCCGCGCGCACGTAGACGACCTGGCCCAGATCCAGGCGCACCGGTCCGTCCTCGCTGGTGAGCTCGTGCCACCCGCCGGCGCCCAGGGCGTCGTGCAGGCTGGTCAGCTGCTCGTCGGTGACCCGCAGGGACAGGACCTGCCCACCCTGGAAGCCGACGCTCACGCGCCGCACGTCTGAAGTCATCAGTGATGCACCTCCTCGCCCACCGCGGCGGGCTGGACGATCTCGGTAAGCACTCCGCCCGAGCTCTCGGGGTGCAGAAAGGCCACGCGCGAGCGGCGGATCCCCACCCGCGGCTGCTCGTCGATCAGACGGGTGCCCGCCTCGCGCAGGTCCGCCAGCACGGCATCGATGTCGGCCACCTGGTAGGCGACGTGGTGCAGCCCCGGACCACGCTTGGCCAAGAAGCGCCCCACCGGGGTGCCGTCGCCCAGCGGTGCCAGCAGCTCGATGTGGTTCTCGCCCACGTCGAGCAGCACCGCCTCGACGCCCTGCTCGGCCACCACCTCGCGGTGGGAGACGGGCATCTGCAGGCCGTCGCGCCACAGCGCCAGCGCGGAGTCCATGTCGGGCACGGCGACACCGATGTGGTCTATGCGGCGCAGCACGGTGGCGCAGTCTACCGGCGCCCCGCGGGCGGCCGGGCGACGGCTTTTCGCAAGCGTCCCGACGCGCCCCGTAAGGCTACTCGGGGGGCGCCGACGCAGCCGCCACGCGCAGGCCGATCCCCGACGTGCGCTCCAGTCGCGGCACACCGGCCATGATGCGGTCGATGGCCTCACGTCCGAGGACCTCGTGCTCGAGCAGCTCACCGGCCAGGGCATCCAGATAGGGGCGGTGGGAGGAGATCAGGCGCGTGGCGGCCCGGCGCGCCTGATCGGTGAGGTCCTGGCGCTCCTCGTCGCGGATGCGCAGGGTGCTCTCGGCCAGGCGCACGTCGCCGTCGGGCGTGCGCCCCACGCTGGCCGTGCCCATGGCGTAGTCGTGGACCATGGCCTGCGAGATCTCGGCCACGCGCGTGAGGTCATCCGAGGCCCCGGTGGTGATGGCCCCGAACACCAGCTGCTCGGCCACGCGCCCGCCCAGGAGGACCGTCATGTAGTCCAGCAGCTCCTCGCGCGTCTTCAGGTAGCGGTCCTCAGCGGGCAGGTTGAGCGTGTAGCCCAGCGCGCGCCCGCGCGGCACGATGGAGATCTTGTGCACGCGGTCGACCGAGGGCAGCAGCTCGCCGCACAGGGCGTGACCGGCCTCGTGGAAGGCGACCACCCGCTTCTCGCGCTCGTTGAGCACGCGGCGCGACTGCACCCCGGCGATCACGCGCTCGATGGCCCCGTCGAAGTCGACGGGCTCGATGCTCGTGCCCTTGCGCCGGGCGGCGAAGATGGCCGCCTCGTTGCAGATGTTGGCCAGGTCGGCGCCCGTGAGGCCGCTCGTCTGCTGGGCCACCAGATCGAGGTCCACCCCGGCCAGCGGCTTGTTGCGGGTGTGCACGCCGAGGATGCCGGTGCGCCCGCGCACGTCCGGCGGGGCCACGAACACCTGGCGGTCAAAGCGCCCGGGGCGCAGCAGCGCGGGATCGAGCTTTTCCAGCAGGTTGGAGGCGGCGATGACCACCACGCGTCCGCTGGTGGCAAAGCCGTCCATCTCCACCAGTAGTTGGTTGAGCGTCTGGTCCTTCTCGCCGGAGATGTCCATGCCCCGGCGCCCGCCCACCGCGTCCAGCTCGTCGATGAAGATGATCGCCGGCTCGTGCTTGCGTGCGATCGCGAACAGCCGCCGGATGCGCGCCGCCCCCAGCCCGGCGAACATCTCCACGAAGGAGGCCGCCGACTGCGCGAAGAAGCGCGCGCCGGACTCGTGCGCCACGGCCTTGGCCAGCAGCGTCTTGCCCGTGCCGGGCGGTCCGTGCAGCAGGATCCCCTTGGGCACCTGGGCGCCCAGCTTGTGGAACTCGCGCGGGTCGCGCAGGAACTCCACGATCTCCTGCAGCTCGGCCTTCGCGTCGTCGGCTCCGGCGATGTCCGCCCAGCCCACCGACATGTCCGACGCCGGCTTGATCTGCTGCGGCTTGACCCGCGGCATCACCTTCAAGGTGCGCCACATCACGAACAGCAGCGCCGCGAAGAACAACAGCGTGAACACGCCGGTCCACTGGTAGGCGAACTCCTGGATGGACTGGGTGATCGAGGCGAGCGTCATCGTGGCCCCTCCTTATCGGCAGCGATCCCGTCGAGCACGACCGGCGACCCGCGACCGGGACATGCGTCCGCCCCTGCGGGGCCCGGACTCATCCCAGCACCCGGCCGAGCAGGTCTGTGAAGAACCGCGTGGCGTAGGCCAGGTCGCGCACGTCTATGCGCTCGTCGGCGCCGTGCACCAGCGGCTCGCGCACGGCCAGCGTCATGTGGCGATGGGGAAAGAAGCCGTAGGCCTCGCACTCCGGGAAGGCGTCGCGAAAGGTGCGCGAGTCGGTGAAACCGGGCAGCACCGAGGGCACGCACAGAGCGCCGGGATCGTTCTCGCTCACCCAGGCGCGGATGTGATCGGCCAGGGGCGAGGCAAACGGCGAGCGGTTGCCCACCACCTGCTCGGTGAAGCGCAGCTCGTAGCCGTCGGGGCCGAGCACCTCGCGGATGCGCTGAAGCGCCTGCGCCTCACCCATTCCCGGAGGTACTCGACAGTCGACCTGCAGGCGCGCGACGGCCGGGATCACGTTGATCTTCTCCGAGGCCCAGATGCGCGTGGGGGCCAGGCTGACGCCCAGCATCGGCTCGAGCATGACCGCCAGCGTGGGCTCGCGCGCGCGCACGTGCTCCAGGGCCTCGACGGCATCCTCGTCGGGCGACTCCCCGATTGCCGCCAGCAGCGCGCGCGGCTCCTCGGTCACGTCGAGCGCGGGCTGGCGCTCGCGCATGCGCGCCAGCAGCGGGGCCATGCGCAGCAGCGCGTTGTCGCCCATGCGGGGCATGGAGGCGTGCCCGGCCCGGCCCTCGGTGGTCAGCTCGAAGCGAAACACGCCCTTCTCGGCACACCCCAGCCCGTAGAGCACCTGCTCGCCGTACTCCAGACGCCAGCCGCCGCCCTCGTTGATCAGCCCGTCGCAGCGCACCTGATCGGGGTGGGTATCGGTCAGCCACATCGCACCCTCGCCGCCGCCGCGCTCCTCGTCGACGGTGCACACCACCAGGAGCTCGCCGCGGGCCGGGCGCCAGCCGCGCCGCGCCAGCGCACAGGCGGCGGCCACCTCGGCCGCCGTCTGGCTCTTCATGTCCAGCGCCCCACGACCCCAGATGCAGCCGTCGGCCTCATCTCCGGACCACGGGCCGTGGGTCCAGGCGCTCGGGTCGGCGAGCACGGTGTCCACGTGGGAGAGCAGGCACAGCGTCGGACCGTCGTGCGCGGAGCGCAGGCGGGCCACCAGGTTGGGGCGCTCGGGGGTGCGCCCCAGCAGCTCGCACTCAAAGCCGGCCGCGCTCAGGTGGGCGGACAGGACCTCCTGGGCGGGGCGCTCGCGGCCCGGCGGGTTGACGGTGTCCAGCCGGATGAGCCTCTGCAGGAGCTCGACCGCCTCGCGCTGGGAGTCGTCGCTGGCGCCGCGCGGCGCCGCATCGCGCTCAGCATCCTCGCCGGCGCTCTGTTGGCTCATCCCCGGGAGGGTAGTGCAGCGCTCTGAGCGTCGAAGGTGCCGTCGCGGACGTCGGGACGCTCGCTGCCCGCGGACAGGGGGCTCGCCGGCGAGCGGCTCGCGGCGGCGATCTCGGCCTCGCCGAGGCTGAGCGGGTGATGGCAGGCGGCCAGGTGCCCGTGGGGGTACTCGGTCAGCTGCGGCTCGACGGTGCGGCACACCTCGGTGGCGCGCGGACAGCGGGTGTGAAAGCGACAGCCCGGCGGGGGGGAGATGGGGTTCGGTGGCTCGCCCTGCACGACCGCGCGCTCGCGCGATCGGTTCTCGCGCGGGTCGGGGATGGGGATCGCACTGAGCAGCGCGCGGGTGTAGGGATGGATGGGCTTGTCGTAGAGCTCCTGCGCGGGGGACAGCTCCACCAGCTTGCCCAGGTACATGACCGCGATGCGATCGGACACGTGGCGCACGACCGACAGGTCGTGGGCCACGAACACGTAGCTGAGGCCGAGCTCCTCCTGGAGCTCCTCGAGCAGGTTGATGACCTGCGCCTGGATGGAGACGTCCAGGGCCGACACCGGCTCGTCGAGCATGATCAGACGCGGGTTCACAGCCAGCGCGCGAGCGATGCCGATGCGCTGGCGCTGTCCCCCGGAGAACTCGTGCGGGAAGCGGTTGAGGTGCTCGGGGTTCAGGCCCACGCGGGCCAGCAGCTCGCGCGAGCGCCGCGGCACCTCGTCCTGGGCCACGCCGACCAGGCGCAGGGGGGTGGCGATGATCTGACCCACCCGCTTGCGCGGGTTCAGCGACGCCTGCGGGTCCTGAAAGACCATCTGCATCTGCTTGCGCACGGGAGCCAGCTGGCGACGCTTGGCGGCGGTGATGTCCTCCCCGCGGAAGCGCAACACGCCACCGGTCGGGTCGACCAGGCGCATCAGCGCGCGGATCAGCGTGGTCTTGCCACAGCCCGACTCGCCCACGATGCCCAGGGTCTCGCCCTCGCCCAGCGCGAAGGTCACGTCAGAGACGGCGTGGACCTCGCCGATCTTGCGGTCGACGAGCAGGCCCGACTTGATCGGGAAGTGAACCTCCAGGTGCTCGGCCTCGAGCAGCGCACCGGCGCCTGGCGTGCGAGCGCCACGGACCGCGCGGGCGCCCCCGTCGGCGTCGCTCACGCGCTCAACGCCTCGTCGGCCATGAGCCCGACGCGCCCGTCGACCAGCCGTCGCGCGCGCTTCTCCTCGGGCTCGAGCCAGCAGCGATCGGAGTGACCGGGGGACTCGGGCAGGCGCCCGATGAGCGCCGGAACCTCTCCACAGCGGTCAAAGGCCTGCGGGCAGCGGGGGCGAAAGTGACATCCGGTGGGGGCGTGCAGGAGCGATGGAGGTAGGCCGGCGATGGCCGGCAGGCGCCGGGTCCGGTCCTGGTCGACGCGCGTGATCGAGCCCAGCAGTCCCCACGTGTAGGGGTGCTGCGGGTCATAGAAGAGCTGGTCCAGGGTGCCCTGCTCGACCACCCGGCCGCAGTACATGACAAGTATGCGATCGGCGATGTCGGCCACCACCCCGAGGTCGTGGGTGACCAGGACGATCCCCGCCGACGTCTCGGCCTTCAGGCGCTTGAGCTCGTCGAGGATCTGCGCCTGGATGGTCACATCCAACGCGGTGGTGGGCTCGTCGGCGATGAGCAGCGCCGGTGAGCAGGACAGGGCCATGGCGATCATGACCCGTTGGCGCATGCCGCCGGAGAACTCGTGCGGGTAGGAGCGTGCGCGGTCGCGGGCGCGGGGGATGCCGACGCGCTCCATCAACTCCACGGCGCGGTCCATGGCCGCCTGGCGCGAGATCTCCCGGTCGTGGGCGCGGATCTGCTCGACGATCTGATCGCCGATGCGATAGACGGGGTCAAGCGAGCTCATGGGGTCCTGGAAGACCATGGCGATCTCGGCGCCGCGGATGCGGCGCAACTCCTCCTGCGACGCTCCGATCAGCTCGCGCCCGCGTATGTGAGCAGTGCCCTGGAAGCTCGCGTTGGGCGAGCGCGTGAGGCCCAGCAGGGTCATGGCGGTGACCGACTTGCCCGAGCCCGACTCGCCCACGATGGCCACCACCTCGCCCTCGGCCACCGAGAAGGAGACCCCGTCCACGACCTGCACGACGCCCTCCTCGGTGCGAAAGGAGACACGCAGGTCGCTGACCTCCAACAGGGGCGCGCTGTCGCTCACAGGCGGATACGGGGGTCCAGGGCGGCGAAGGCCACGTCGGCCAGGGCGCTGAGCACCACCACGAAGAAGGCGGTGAGCATGACGATGACCAGGATCGGAGGAATGTCCAGGCGCCCGATCGAGTCAGCGGCGTACTGACCGACCCCGTGCAGGTTGAAGATCTCCTCGGTGAGCAGCGCACCCCCGCCGAACAGCGCGGCCAGATCCAGGCCGAACAGCGATACGATCGGGATCAGGCTGTTGCGCAGCACGTGGCGGATCATGACCTGGCGCTCGCTCAGGCCCTTGGCGCGCGCGGTGCGCACGAAGTCGTCGTTGATGGTGTCCAGGATGTTCGAGCGCAGTACGCGCGAGTAGATACCCACGTACAGGACGGCCAGCGAGATCCAGGGCATCAGCAGGTGGTAGAACCAGCCCACCGGGTCGTGAGTGAGGGGCACGTAGCCTCCGGTGGGAAAGAGCTTGGCCTTGAAGCCCAGGTAGTAGCCCATGACCGCGGCCAGGAAGAACACGGGCATCGAGACGCCGAACATGGCCAGACCGGTCAGAGCCCGATCGGCAAAGCGTCCGGCGCGCACCGCACTGATGACCCCGACGACGATGGCCACGGCCAGGAACAGCAGGCCCGCGCCCAGCGCCAGCGAGATGGTGACGGGAAGGTCACGGACGATCTCGCTCTCCACGTTCTGCTGCTGGGTGTAGGAGATCACGTCGCCGTTGACCACTTTCTCCATGGTCTTGACGTACTGGACGTAGATCGGCTTGGCAAAGCCCCACTGCTTGCGTATGTCGATGACGTTCTGGGGAGTGGCCAGCTTGCCGGCCAGGCGCAGGGCGGGATCCCCGTTGGGGATGGCCTGGAAGATGAGGAAGGTGAGCACCGAGATGGCGATCAGCACCGCCAGGGCGGACACGGTGCGCCGCACCACGAAGCGCGCCATCAGTGCTCGATGCGGATCCGCGACCGCGGGTCCAGCGCATCGCGCACCCCGTCGCCAAAGACGTTGACGGCGAGCACGGCGAACACGAGCATGAACCCGGGCACCAGGGTGGTGTGAATCGCGCCCGGGATGAAGCGGATGCCGTCGCTGATCATGGTCCCCCACGACGGGTTGGGCGCCTGCACACCGGCGCCCAGAAATGAGAGCGAGGCCTCCAGGATCACCGAGTTGGCCAGGATCAGGGGCAGCAGCACGATGATGGTGGAGGCCAGGTTGGGCAGCACCTCACCGACCATGATGCGCCCGTGGCCCAGCCCCTGAGCGCGGGCGGCGTCGATGAACTCCTTCTCGCGCAGGCCGAGTACCTGCCCGCGGATGGGTCGCGCCACGTAGGGGACGTAGACCACCCCGATGATCACCGCGGGCACGAGCAGCGAATTGCCGCGCAGGGCGAACAGCCCGAGGTCCAGGCCCCCCACCGCGAGTACGACCCCCAGCGCCACCCCCAGCAGCAGCGCCGGGTACGCCCAGATCACGTCCATGATGCGCGAGATCACGCCGTCGACGGCCCCGCGAAAGTACCCGGAGACCACCCCGAAGCCCACCCCCAACAGCGTGGTTATGAGGGTGGCCACCACCCCGATGAACAGCGAGTTGCGCCCGCCGTAGAACAGGCGCACGGCGATGTCGCGCCCGTTCTGATCTGAGCCCAGCAGAAAGTGCGAGTGCCACGTGGGCCCGATCGGGATACCCCCGACCGACACCACGTCGGTCTGCTTGCCGCCCACGTTGATCGTGTCGGTGATGTGGTTGTCGTTGGGCCCGGTGTGCGCGACGTCGTGCGAGTACACCGGCGCGAGCAGGCACATGAGCACGATGATCAGAAAAAGGACGCCGAAGGCCAGCGCCACCCGGTTGCGCCGCAGTCGACGCCAGGCGAGCTGGTAGGGCCCGACCCCGGGGGGGGCGTCGCCCGCGGCGTCCCCCCCGCGCAGCTCGAGCGGCACGTCGGACGAGAACTGGGTGCCCGTCAGCGCGGGATCGGCAGCCATCGGTCTGGAAAGATTACGCCCGGGGAGGCCTGAAGCACCTCCCCGGGCGTCCCACAGAGCCCTACTTCAACTGGACGGTCGTCCAGTCGTTGCCGTACAGCGGGTGAAACACCGTAGAGCCGAACTTTATCCGGGTGGAGAAGAACTTCGGGGCGTCCTGGGCACCGAACACGGCCACGTACGCCTTCTGGGCGACGTACTGATCCAGCGCCGCCCAGCGTCCCGCCACCGAGGCCAGCTGGGTGGTGGGAACCTTGTTCAGCACCTTGAGCTCGCTCTGGATGTGCGGGTCGTTGACCAGAGAGAAGTTCTGGTTGTTCTGGGGCTGGATCGCCGTGCCGTCCATGAGCAGGTAGAAGTCCGACGGGTTGGGGAAATCCTGGTTCCAGTCGGCGAAGCCGGTCTGGGCCTTGGTGGTGGCGTTGCCGATGGTGGTGAAGTACCCGGCGTCGGCGATGATCTTCTCCGTCGCCTTGAAGCCGATCTGGTTGAGGACGTTGGTGTAGTAATCGATGTACTCCTTGCGGGGGCTGCGTGTCTGCCCCCACACGGTGATCGGGGTTCCCGCCATGCCGGACTGCTGCACCATGGCCTTGGCCTTGGCCAGGTTGGGGGCGCTCTTGGGGTCACCGTAGGGGCAGGGCGCCGTGGGGTGGCCGATGATGCCGGTGGGCAGGAAGTAGCAGTCCTCGGCGATGTTCCCGCCGGCCAGGCGCGACAGCGCTCGACGGTCGAGCGCCAGGTTGACCGCCGCGCGGGCCATCTGATTGCTGAACGGCTTCATCTTCGTGTTGAGGAAGAAGTAGAAGGTCGACACCGTCGGCTTCTTGGCGAAGCGACCCGCCGCCTGGGACTGGATCTGGGGCGTGAGCGAGGGCGGCAGCTGGTCGGCCCAGTCGAAGATGTCGGCCGTGTTGTTGAGCACGTCCTGGGCCTCGGTCTGGGTGTTGGAGACGATCTTGACGTTCACGTCCACGTGCCCGGCCGGGATCCCGGGGATGGGCTTCTGGGTCCAGGTGGGGTTGCGGACCACCGAGTAGGACTGGTTGGGGACGACGTTCTTGATCTCATACGGTCCCACGCCGGGGGGCGGGGTGTTGGTCAGGTTCTTCAGCGCGGTGCCGCTTGGCACCAGTGCGGCAGCCGGGAAGGCGAGCACGTTGAGGAAGGCGCCGTAGGCGGCGGTGAGCTTGATCTTGACCTTGCCGGTCGTGTCGTTGGTGGTGATGCCCGAGATCTTGGTGGCCTTGCCCTTGTCGAAGTCGGCCGCGCCCGCGATGTTGCCCACGAAGAACGACTTTCCGCCCCAGTTGAGCTTGATCGAGCGCTGGATGGTGTAGGCGAAGTCGCTGGCCTTGACCGGCGCGCCGTTGGAGAAGGTCAGCCCCTTGCGCAGGAAGAAGGTGTAGGTCTTGCCGTCGGGCGTGACCTTGCCCACGTCGGTGGCCACGCCGGGGATGACCTTGCCCCCCTCGGTGCCGTTGGCGTGACCGTAGGTGACCAGGCCTGTGTAGGAGATCCAGTCAGCCTGCGCTGCCTGCGTCGTGTAGCCCAGGCCCGGGTCCAAGAAGTCGGGGGCGGTGCCCTGCAGCACGGTGATCGTGTTACCGCTGCTCGGAGTGATCGGGGCAGCAGCGGATTTCGACGAGCCGCTCGGCGAGCTGCTGCTGCTGCTGCTGCTGCTCGAGGAGCTGCCGCAGGCGCTCAGCGTGACCGCCA
>JAABUQ010003646.1_pt1 | contig 27705 bp, 20 predicted proteins | sample 5560001 | NCBI WGS metagenome assembly JAABUQ01 (sample SAMN10711888, study PRJNA513371) | rock metagenome | isolation source: Antarctica rocks | place: Antarctica: Victoria Land, Finger Mt nord | collected 2015-12-18 | reverse complement strand
TCGGGGAGTTCCTCAAGCTGACCCCGGAGGAATTGCGGAAAGAACTGTCCGGGAAGGAGGTTACGCCGTGAGATAGTGCCCGCCGGGGCTCTCGGAGCGCGACCATAACCCGCTGCTGCATCACAAGGTCAAGGGGTTCGAGACGCAATTGGAGGTGTTTGAGAAGATCACGGTCGCCTCGGCCGTGCTGGACGACTCCCTGACGGCGTTCGCCCACATCGACCGCGTGCTGGGTGCGGCGGTGCGCTACCAGCGGCCGGTCTACCTGGAGATTCCGCGCGACTGCCTGCACCTCAAGCAAGTGATGCCGCACCGGACGCCCGCCGCAATCCCGCCCAGCGACCCGGACGCCCTGCGCGAGGCGATCGAGGAGGCCGTCGCCATGCTGTCCAGGGCGCGCCGGCCGGCGATCCTGGCGGACGTGGAAATTCACCGCTTCGGGCTCCAGGACGACCTGATCGCCCTGGCCGAGGAGGCCGGACTGCCGATCGCCACGACCCTGCTGGGCAAGAGCGTCGTGTCGGAGGGGCATCCGCAGTTCGTCGGGGTTTACGAGGGGGCGATGGGCCGCGAGGAGGTGACGCAGTTCGTCGAGGAGTCCGACTGCCTGCTGATGCTCGGCTGCTTCCTCAGCGACATCAACCTCGGCATCTTCACCGCCAAGCTCGACCCGTCACGTTGCATCAACGTCACGAGCGAGGACCTGCAAATCCGCCGGCACCACTATCGGGAGGTCCGGCTCGACGACTTCGTGCGCGGCCTGCGCGGACATGGCCTGAAGGCCGGGTTCCGCGCGATCCCCCCCCGGCCCTCCGCGTCCCAGGAGCCCTGGGTTGCCAGAGCGGGTGAGAAGGTCACCTCGGCACGCCTCTTCGCCAGGCTCGACCGGATGCTCGACGACTCGATGCTGGTGATCGCCGACGTGGGCGACAGCCTCTTCGGGGCCGCCGAACTCTCGATGAGCCGGCGGACGGAATTCCTGAGCCCTGCGTATTATACGTCGATGGGCTTCGCCGTCCCCGCCGCCGTCGGGGCCGGGCTGGCCAATCGCTCGCTTCGTCCGCTGGTGATCGTCGGCGACGGTGCCTTCCAGATGACCGGGATGGAGATTTCGACGGCCGCGCGGCAGGGCCTCAACCCGATCGTCGTGGTCCTGAACAACCACGGGTACACGACCGAGCGCTTCCTTCTGGAAGGGTCGTTCAACGACATCCAGGGGTGGGAGTACCACAAGGTCCCCGCCGTCGTTGGCGCCGGGATTGGTCTGGAGGTCCGCACCGAGGAGGAGCTGGACGAGGCCCTGATCGCGGCGTTGGCGAACTTCGGCAGCTTCAGCCTACTGAACGTCCATCTCGACCCACTGGATCGCAGCCCCGCGCTGGAGCGTTTGGCCGCCCGTCTGGCCGACCGTGTGTGACGGCCGCGCATGAGCCGAGGGCGGGGCAACGGCCTGACACCGTTCCCCCGCCCTCGACACCAATTATGCGCCGACAGCGTGCCCGACCCCGGTCATTTGAGCGTCCGGGGGATCGTGAGGGTGACCTTGTGGTGGATGGGCGGGATCGGCCTGTCGCGGCGGAACTGGCCGCGGGTGAACACCGCGTGGGACACGGCGACGGTCCTGTGGTTCTGGTGGCCGTTGTTGCCGAAGTGGCGGCCCTCCAAGTCGTGGTTGTAGATCTGTTGGTGCCGCGCCTGGTAGGCGGCGGTCGGCAGGAACTGCCGGAAAGCCCGGGGATAGCTCAGCGGCTTGTAGTACAGGGGCGAGAGCGTCTGCACCTGCGGGACGAGCCGCTCCCCAATGTTCGAGACACCGACGTTGGTCACCGCGAATCCGAAGGTGTTCGTGACGTTGGTAACCACGGGGAGCCCTCCTCCGCCGCCGGGGTTCGTTCCGCCGGAGACAATGACCGTCGTGGTGCCCACGAAGCGCCTCAGGGGCTGAGAAGCGTTCGCGAGCGTCAAGCCTTGCAGGGTGAAGGTCGATTGGCCGGTGGGCAGGTTCAGGGCCGACCGGGGGTTAATCGTGATGATCGCGTCCGGGATGCCGTCGCCGTTCTCATCCGGGATGGCCACGATGGTGGCGTTGGGGAAGGCGACGCCGTCCACGACGACCGTGGCCGGGTTGATATCCGTGGCCGGTCGGAACGCCGGAGTGCCGCCGCTGGCGGCGACACTGTCGACGTGAATGGCCACGTCGGCCGGAGTGGTCGCGTTGATCGTATACGTCGCGGCCCCGGCCGGGGCGTCGACGCCGATGGGCAGCACGATGCCCGAGGCGATCGGGGCGACCAGCGGGGTGAAGCGGCCTTCCACCAGGAACGCGACGCCGCCGTTGCCCACGGTTGCGGGGAAGGTTACCCCGGAGGCCCCGATGAGGAAGTCACCGATACTGTCGCCATCCACCGTGAGGTTCCGGGCGGTCGTCTGGAGCCGGCCGTTGACCGACGAACCCAAGAAGGCCCCGGCGCCGAACTGGCTGTCAGTGTAGACGTTCGCGGAGATTCGGGGCGACAAGGCGTTGGAAAGTGACTGCTCGCCCGAGATCGTGGGGTTGCCGGGAATCAGGTACACCTCACCGGCGGAGTTGTTGTATCCGGGGGCACCGATGAGGATGTTATTCAGGCCGCTACCGGGGATCGGCAGGGTGGAGGAGACGGAGAAGCCCGTCAGGTCTCCCGCCGCCGCTCCGTTGAAGTTTACCGAGCTAATGGTCGGGGGCACGGCGCTCAGCGGGATCGTGCCGGTGATCGGCCCGGTTGTCGACGAAGCGGCGTTCCCCTCAATGAGCGAGACCCGGCCGGCTCCATTCAGGCCGGCGGACGGGGAGAAGCCTGGGGAACCAATGAGGATGTCGGCGCGGCCATCGTTGTTGAAGTCGCCGGCGCTGGACACCGAGAAGCCCGTCAGGTCGCCGGTGTTCGTTCCGGTGAAGGTCGCCCCAGAGACGCCGTTGACCGCGCCCACGCGGTTGAGAATGATGCTCCTCAGCCCGTTGGCCGTCGTGGCCTGATTGGCCAACTGGGGCGAGCCGTAGATGAGGTAGGCGGCGCCCGCGCCGGTGATCGTGGGGTTGGTCGGGGTCAGGAAGGGGTTGAACCCCGGAGCCCCGATGAGGAAGTCGCCGACTCCCTGATTCAGGCCTCCGGAGACGCCGCTGACGTTGCCTGCTGGCTCCAGCGAGAAGCCGGCCTCGGCCCCCGAGGTCGCCCCTGTCAGGACCACGCCCGGCAGCCCGTTCGGCTGGCCGATCAGCGCGAGATTCAGCGGCGGCGGCGTCACGCCGACCGAGCCAGGGGGCACCAGGCTGGCCAGGAAGGTGCTGGGGATGACGTAGACCGCGCCATTGTTGGTCAGGCCGTTGACCGAGGCGTTCGGGGCGCCAATGGCGATTCCCGAGGTTCCCGCCCCGAAGAACGAGCCGGCCTGGGAAACCGCGTACCCGCTGAGGGAAGCAATCGAGGTGTTGACCGCGTTGGGCGCGACGTTGGTGAAGCTCACCACGTTGACAGTCCCCGCCAGGGGGGAGTCGAGGTTGATCGCCTTGGTCGTCAGCGCCGACAGGTTCGGCCCGCCGAAGACGACGTAGGCCCGCCCGGTGCCCGGGTTCGCGCCGTTGACGTCATTGGAGCCAGGGGCTCCGATGATGAAGTCGGCGAAGCCGTCGCCGTTGACATCGCCCAGCGCCGCCTCGGACGCCCCGATGAGGGAGGCCGTGCTTGAGGTCGCCAGCGTCAGGCCGTTGAACAGGAACCCCGGGCCGCCGTTGGGATTCAAGGGGTTGGGTTGCTGCTGAATGTTGCCGACGTTGTTCAGGTTCCCGATACGTTGCTGGGGTGTGAGGTTCTGGAATTGCGTCGCAATCGTGGTCCCGTTGACATTCTGCGATCCGAAGACGAGGGTGGCCGAACTGCCGGAGCCATTGCCCAGGGTGTAGGCGGTCGACCCAGCGATGTTCGTCACGCGGGCGGTAGGGGCGCCGACGACGAAGTCGTCAAAGCCGTCGCCGTTGACGTCGCCGACGTTCATCACGCTGAAGCCGGCGCCGCCCCTGGGGGTCGAGCCGATGAGCTCGACCCCGTAGGGTCCCAAGGGGGGAGGACCGGCGATGTTGGCCAGGTCGAAGGCCGTCAAGACCAGCCGTTGTTCCAGGACCTCGCCATCAGGGCGGTAGGCCCCCGGTCGACGCGAGGCCCTCGGCCGGAGCTTATCCTTGCCAGAACGCATCGGAGACTCCCTCCTCCCAAGCCCATCCTAGTCAATAGCGCCGGCTCGCGGGGTCCGACCCCGGGATCGACTGGGGATCTCCTCCGAGGGGCGGGTGCGGCCAGCATTGCGCTGTCGACCTTTCACCGCTCGGGCTTCTCCCAACCTGGGGAAAGTTCGACCTCCCACGCACCAAGACTCCACCGAAACCGAACCCTTGATGAGCGAACCCGATGGGCTCGCCCCGCGTCATCGATTCAACTGTCGCCGTCGCTACAACCGATACTTTTGGTAGACCCCCTGGCGTGGGCAACCTATTCCAGCCTCGGCGACAGAGAGGTTCGCGGAGATGACCCAGCCGGTAAGCGAAAGCGAAGGCGCCCATGCTCCCGCCTCGGCGACCGCTTCCCACCGCGCCTCGACCGCGGCGGCCCTGCTGCTGGCCATGGTCGGCGGAGCTGGCTGCGGCCGGGAGTTCTTCCGCGAGTGGGCTGACCAGGACGTGTCCGAGGCGGTCTTCGAGAAGAGCCGCGACCCGCGCTGGCGGCTGGAGACCTTCTCGATCGAGCCACCGGCCTTGTCGCGGTTCGCCGACCCTTACGACCCGGACCGGCCCCCGGCCCCGCCGGACGACTACGCCGCCGAGAAGCTCTCGCCCGTCCCCCAATGGCCGCACCACCGCCTGCTGACCCCCGTGGAAGGGACCGGCTACCTCGACATGCTGGACGCCTGGCGCGACCAGAAGGGCGCCTCACCCGCCGCGACCGCCCCCGCCGCGATCGCCACCCCGGCGACAACCCCCGCGGCGCCTCCACCCGCCCCGCCGGCCGGGACGCCCGGCCCGTTCCGACCGACCCCGCAACCGAATCCCAGGCCGCCGCGCGCACCTTTGACGCCTATTCTTCCGCCGGGCCCCCCACAGTCGCCCACGCCTCCCCAGGTCAAGGCCCCCCTGAAGGATAAGGCCGTGAGAGTCGCCGCGTTTCAGGCTTCCGACCTGCCGCCCCCGGCCCCGCGCCCGGATGCGGCCCTCCCGCCCGGGTCGACCACCGGCGGACTCGACCCCGACCCCATCAACCGCAACCTCCGCCAGCCCGCCGGGGTCGGCCCAGATCAGACGCCCCGCGAGTCTCGCGACGCCGAGGGCGAGTCCTCGGAACTGGCCAGCATCCTGGTCCCGGGGGCGCTGAACTTCGACGAGGCCGAGGCGGCCGGGCTGCCCGTGGAGAGCCGCCCGTACGTCCTCAAGCCGGTGCAAGCCGTTTCCCTGGCACTCATCAACAACCGTCCGTACCAGTTCCAGATCGAGAACCTGTACCTGGCCAGCCTGGCCGTGTCGCTTCAGCGCTTTGCCTTCCAGCCACAGCTCTACGCCGGGTTGTCTCCGCTGACGGCCGTGGCAGGCACGGGCGTGCCCCAGCCGAACTATCCCAACTCGTTCCTGTACCGTACGAAGCAGGCCCCGGGCGGTCAGGCGTCGAACCTGAACCTCGGCGAGGTCGCGGGCGTCGGCAAGCTCTTCCTGAACGGTGCGCGGGTGCTGGGGGGGTTCGCCAACCAGCTCGTCTTCAACTTCGTGGGGAAGAACTCTCGACAGCCGACCGTCCAGTCGGCCCTGCCGCTGTCGATCGCCCTGCCCCTGCTGCGTGGCGGCGGGCGGGCCGTGACCCTCGAACTCCTGACGCAGGCCGAGCGTAACCTCCTCTACCAGATCCGCCAGTTCGCCCGGTTCCGCCAGGAGTTCATCCCCTACGTCCTGGCGGCGCAGCAGGGCGTCGACCTGCCCGGCACCGCCGACCCGACCATCGGCTACCTGACCGTTTTGCAACAGGTCCAGGCCGTCGAGATCGACCGCCGCAACGTCGCGAAGTTCGAACGGCTGCTGGAAGTCTTCGGTTACTACGCCCAGGGAGCGGGGTCGGACCTGACCCAGCTCCAGGTTGACCAGGTTGACCAGAGCCTCCAGCAGGCCCGGCAGCAACTTGCCAACGACATCACCCTGTATCGGAACCTGCTCGACCAGTATAAGATCCAACTGGGACTGCCGCCGGACACCCCGCTCGTGCTGGACCGCGGCCTGACCGCCGGCTTCCAGAACGTCTTCAACAAGATTGACCGCTGGTCGGCCCGCAAGGTCCGCCCGCTCAGTGAGCTGCCCGTCTTCCTCCGCGACCTCCCCAGACTGGAGGACGTGGTCCTCGAAGGCCGGTCCGCTCACGCCGTTCTGGGGTCCGATAACCAGGAGAAGGTCGACCGGCTCAACGAGTTCTTGCAGGTGGCCGAGCGACTCGCGCTGGAGAATCGGCTGGAACTGATGAATACCAGGGCCCAGCTCTATGACGCCTGGCGGCAACTGGCCGTCACTGACAACGCCCTCAAGGGCTTCTTGAACGTCGCCATCTCGAACCAGTTCTTGACTCCCCCGAGGAACACCAACCCGCTGGGCTTCCTCGACCAGTCGAAGCAATTCTCGCTGGTCCTGAACACGGAATTGCCCCTGGTGCGAGTCGCCGAGCGTAATAATTACCTGACCGCCCAGATCAACTACAATCGCCAGCAGCGCTTGCTGATGCTCAGCGAGGATTCGATCAAGAACGCCGTGCGCCAGGAATTCCGCAACCTGCTGCTTTATTACCAGACGTACGCCATCCAGCAGCGGCTCTTCGTGGTCACGCTGCGGGTAGTGGACCAATCTCAGGAGCAGCTTGTTGCCCCCGCGGTGCCGGGAGCATCCGGCGGTCAGGTGGCCGCCCAGACGATCAACCTCATCAACGCGCAGCAGCGCATCCCGCAGACCCAGAACACGCTGGTGCAGACCTGGGTGAACTACCAGACCGCCCGCCTGGCCCTCTACCGCGACCTCGGCATCATGCCCTACGACGAGTGGGAAGCCTTCCATGAACTTTTCCCTGCAAGACCCCGCGCCCCCGAAAGCCCCGGCCCCCTCGCCCGCCCGGAGCCTGCCTCCACTGGCGCGGCCCGCCCCGCGGAAGCCGTCGGGAGTTAAGGGGCTCGTCATTGCGGGGGTTGTCGTCCTGGCCGCCTGCGTCGCCGCGATGGCCCTCGGTGTGCCCGGCACGCTCCTGTCCCGCTTCCGTGGTCAGACGCCCGACGACGTTCTGACCTTCAAGGTCAAACGCGGGACGCTTGCGGTGGTCGTCAAGGAGAAGGGCAGCCTGGAAAGCTCCAACAATCAGGACGTGCTCAACGAGGTCGAGGGCCAGACGACCATCATCTCGATCCTGCCCGAAGGAACGCGCGTGACCAAGGGCCAGCTCGTCTGCGAGCTCGACTCCGCGGCCCTGACCGACAACCTCAGCAACCAGAAGATCGCGACCGAGCGGGCCAAGGCTGACTTCGAGAATGCCTCCAAGACGCACGAAGTCGCCGTCATCGCCGTCGAGGAGTACCTCAAAGGGATCTTCCCGCAAGACCTGGAGGGGATGGAGGGCGACATCACCCTGGCCCAGTCTACCCTCAGCCGCGCCAAGGATCGCCTGGAGTGGTCGAGCCGCATGGCGGAAAAAAAGTACATTGCCCAGGCCCAGTTGATGGCCGATCAGTCGTCGCTGCTCAACGCTGAGATCTCCTTGAAAAATGCCAGCCGCAGGAAGCTCACCCTGGAGGAATACACCAAGGCCAAGGAGGTCAAGACTCGCCAGGCCGACGTGGAGAAAGCCCTTTCGGACAAGCTCGCCAAGCAAGCGACGCTCGACCTGGAGACCCAGAAGGAAAAGAAGCTGGTTAAACAGATTGACAAGTGCAAACTTATTGCCCCTAACGACGGCCTGGTCGTCTACGCCAACGAGACCAACCGTTTCGGCGGCACCGCCCAGCCCCTGATTGAGGAGGGGGCGACGGTCCGCGAGCGGCAGAAGATCTTCAGCCTGCCCGACATCACTCACATGCGGGTCAACACCAAGGTCCATGAGTCGATGGTGGACAAGATCGCGCCGGGCCTCTGGTCGCGCGTGAAGGTTGACGCGTTCCCCGGCGTGGCCATCGAGGGGAAGGTCGCCGAGGTCAAGCCGCTGCCCGACCCTCCCAGCATGTTCAGTTCGGATATCAAGGTCTACACGACCCTGGTGAGCATCGACAAGGGCCCCTTGGGCCTCCGCCCCGGCATGAATGCCCAGGTGGAGATCCTGGTCAAGCAGCTCGACGGCGTCTTGGCCGTCCCGATCCAGTCCATCCTTCAATTTCAGGGCAAGAACCACGTCTACGCAATCCCCGGTGAGGGGAAGGCCGCGCGCCGCGAGGTCATGCTGGGGATATCCAACGACAAGCTCATCGAGGTCCGCGAGGGAATCAAGGACGGCGAGCTCGTCGCCCTGAACCCCGCCGCCCTGATGACCGAGGAGGAGAAGCGCGAGGTCTTCGGCGGCTCAGGCAAGGACGCCGCGAAGTCCAAGGGTTGGGCCCCGGGCGCCGGGAAAGGAGCCGCAGCCGCGGCGGGCCCCCCCCCGGTCGTCCCGTCCGGGGCCGCGGATGGAGCGCCCGCGGGAGTACCGAAGGCCAAGGGCCGCCGAGGCGGCATGGCGAACCTTCCGCCGGAGATCATCGAGAAGTTTCAGAACGCCACGCCCGAGGAAAAGGGCAAGATGATCGAAGCTTACCGCCAGGCCAACCCGGGCATGATCCCTCCCGGAGGCGCGGGCGGCAACCCCGGAATCGGCCCTGGTGGGCCGGGGGGGCCGCCCCAGTGATCGCGGAGGATTCCGAACAGCCCATCGTCCGTTTGGTCGACGTGCGCAAGACTTACGTGATGGGCCACGCCCCCTCCAAGGGGGGGCCTTCCCAGACGGTCACGGTGCACGCGCTTCGGGGAGTGAGCGTCGAGTTCCACCGGGGGGAGTATGCCGCGATCATGGGGGCGTCGGGCTCGGGCAAGAGCACGATGCTCAACCTTTTGGGCTGTCTCGACCGCCCCAGCAGCGGCCGATACATCCTGGGCGACCAGGACGTCGCCCGCCTCAGCGACGACGATCTGTCCGGGGTACGTAGCCGCTCGATCGGCTTTATCTTCCAGTCGTACAACCTGATCCAGCAGTACACCGTCACCGAGAACATTCAACTCCCCCTGACCTACCAGGGCAGCGGCGAAGTCTCCGAGGCCGACCAGGCCCGCACCCGGGAACTCGCGCGGCTGGTCGGCCTGGAGTCGCGGCTCGACCACCGCCCCAACCAGCTCTCCGGCGGCCAGCAGCAGCGCGTGGCAATCGCCCGCTCCCTCATCAACGACCCCTACATCATCCTGGCCGACGAGGCCACCGGGAACCTCGACAGCGCCACCAGTGAGGAGATCATGACGATGCTCGGCAGGCTCAACGACGCGGGCAAAACCATCATCATGGTCACCCACGAGGACGACATCGCCGAGCACGCCAAGCGGATTATCCGCATGCGCGACGGCCGGATCATCGAGGACGGCCCCAGCCCCCGGAGGCTCGCCGCGCTGGCGGCGGCCCCCGGCTTCGACACTTGATCGACTCGAAACGACTCCGGGAATCCACCCCATGCGACGCGTCTGGCGAAGCCTGAAACTCGGTCTCAAGAGCCTCCTGCTGCACAAGCTGCGCTCAGGCCTGACGATCCTGGGCATTGTCTTCGGCGTCGCGGCGGTCATCGTCATGATGGCCGTCAGCGAGGGCAAGAGCCGCGACGCCCAGGAGCAGATCGAGAAGCTAGGCGCCACCAACATCATCTACCGCTCGGTCAAGCCCAGTGACGAGGCCCAGGCCGTTGGCGGCCGGCCCACGCGCGTGCTCAACTACGGCCTGAAGTACAGCGACTACGACCGCATCCTGGAGACCGTCCCCAACATCGAGAAGGTCCTCCCCCTGCGCGAGATCCGCAAGGAGATCCGCCGCCTCGACCACTCCCTCGACGGCCGCGTGGTCGGCACCACGGCCGACTACGCCGAGTTCAACCGCCTGGAGGTCGACCGCGGGCGGTTCCTCACCGACTCCGACGACGCCGACAGCCAGACCTTTGCCGTCCTGGCCTCCGAGACCGCCAAGACCCTCTTTCCCTACGAAGATCCCATCGGCCTGTCGATCAAGATCGGCGGCGACTACTACACCGTCGTCGGCATCACCAAGAAGCGCGCCAGCTCCGCGGGCATCGGCGGGAGCCTCTCGGCCCAGGACTATAACAAGGACGTGTACATCCCCTTGAACACCTGCCGGATGCGGTTCGGCGAGAAAATCATCAATAACCGCTCCGGCTCGATGGAGGCCGAGGAGACCGAACTCTCGCAGATCACCGTCAAGATCAACTCGACCCGGATGGTCATGCCGACCTCCGCCGTGATCCAGGCGGCCGTCGAAAATTTCCACACCAAGCGCGACGTGCAGATGACCGTCCCCTACGAGCTGATCGAGGCCGCGAAGCGCGAGGCCCTCCAGTCGCTCCTGCTCCTGGGGGCCATCGCCGCGGTGTCCTTGATCGTCGGCGGCATCGGCATCATGAACATCATGCTGGCCACCGTCACCGAGCGCACCCGCGAGATTGGCATCCGCCGCGCCCTGGGGGCCAAGCGCCGCGATATCACCCAGCAGTTCCTGATCGAGACGATCGTCCTGTCCGGCGTCGGCGGTCTGCTGGGCGTCGCCATCGGCATGGGCGTCCCGTTCCTGCTCATGTACTTCGTCCCGCAGATGAAGACGTACGTAACCTCCAGCTCCGTCTTCCTCGCCTTCGGCACCTCGCTGCTCGTCGGAATCCTCTCGGGCCTCTACCCCGCCCGCCGCGCCGCGATGATGGACCCGATCGACGCCCTCCGGCACGAATGAGCTCCTCAATCGGCGGGCGGCCTAGCGGTTTTGATGCTCTCGATCCCCGAGTTCCAGTTGAAGCGATGGATACTGCTTGACCACCGGGGATGGGGTTGAACGCGCCAGTCAGGTCCGATCCGCACGGCCGAAGCGGCGATCACCGCAAGGAAAAGCGCCGCGAACCACCAGGGCCAGCCCCTCGGCCAGCCCGCGTCCCCGTGTGCCGGGCCGACCGCCGCGACCCGCCGAGGCCAGGCGAGGAGGACCGCCGTCGCGACCAGCCCCGCCGCGGTGAAGCCCAGACCGAGAGCGAACCCCGCGGGTCGATACGTGAAGACGACCCGATGAGACCCCGCCGGCACGAAGACCGCGCGGAAGGCGACCACTGCCGGGCGGATCGGGGCCGCGCGACCGTCAAGGGTCGCCGACCATCCTGGGTCAAAGGTATCCGCGAGGAAGAGATACGAGGCCGAAGCGGATTCGGTCGCGACCTCCACCCGCTCCGGCTGGTCGACCTCGATCGTCGCGCGACCCGAGGCGTCCGCGTCTTCTGGCAGCGGGCGGGAGGGGTCCTCGATGATCAGGCTCGTGCGTGAGTCGGACTGCCGCAGGGCCGCGACGGCCTCGCGCTCATCGGCCACGTAGATCGGCCTCCCCGCCAGCCGGGCGCGGGGGAGGACTCGCGGATTGCGGAGGAGGAACGCAGTCCCCGCGCGCCGAGGGTCGCCCCCGATTCTGGGCTGGGCCGTCAGGAAGTGGCTCACCCCCTCGATGTCGTATCGCCCACGCCCGGTCGGGGCGTTCGCCATGTACCGAGAGAGTCGCCGCGAATGGATCGGCGTCTCGCCCCGCGAAGAGGGGAGCCCCCAGACCGGCGCCAGGCTCCAGGCCAGCGTGTCACGCACCGCGAAGAAGTCGACCGGCTTGGAGGCATACCCCGGCTCTCCCGAGGATTTTACCCCCTCGCCCAGGACGCGCTGCACGCTGGGGTCGGCCTTGATCCTGGCCAAGGCCGGTGGCGGGACCGTCCAGTAAGCCGCCGCGATCGTCGGCGCCTCATGCCAGTGCGCCCCGATCAGGTCGGCGATCGCCAGCAGCGGCAGGAGCGCGGCGTACCGGCGTCGCGCGGTTCCCGAACTTCGCAAGGCCCTCGCGGCGACGACCCACGCCAGGAGCGCAATCGCCAAGGTCCGCAACACGGCCCACGTCGCCTCAACCGCCAGCCAGCCGGTGCGAACGTCCGGGAAGGATCGCTCCTGGAGCGGGCCATAGACGTGGAACGCGATCGCGGCCGAGACCAGGGCCATGACCGTGACCAGCCCGACCGCACCGCCGAGCCGGACACGCCCCGGCTTCGACAGCCGATCGACCCCGACGGCCGCCAGGGCGGCGACAGCCAGAGTCACCCAGAGGTGATACCGCACCGGGATGCGCGTGCTCCCCACGACCGGCACCGACCGCATGTGGTCAAACAGGAAGGTGAATCGGCCCAGCATCAAGAGCGCGCCCAGCCCCCCCAGGATCAGCCAGAAGCCGGCCCAGCGGTCACAATAGGCCGCCGCCCCGATCGCCGCCAGGGCCAGCCCCACCACGCCGAGGTAGGCGTTCATCTCATGGTAGGGATAGAAGCCGTCCATCCAGTCGGTGTCGCGGGCGCGGGTGCCGTAGGCTTCGCGCACAAGCAGCGTCGGCAGAAGTTCCGGGTGCCACGAACCGTACGTCTGGTCCTCCCAGCTCAGGCCCCCCGCGCGTGGCGAGCGGTCGAGCAGCTCCTTCGAGGGGACCCACTGGACCGCCGCCACCGCGACCCCAAGCCCCAGGAGCCACCCCGTCGCCCCGAGGGCAAAGGCTCGTTCTCGCCAACCCCCCCGCGCGGTCGCGGCCCGGTGGAGCCCGTAGACGCCCAGAGCCGAGCCCGTCAGGAGCGTGTCCTGGAGGTGCCCCGCGAAGACCTGGCAGGCGATCGCCAGCCCGCCGAGGGCCACGCCCCGCAGTCGGCCGCCTTCCCACGTACACTCCAGCGCCCAGAAGGCCAGCGGCACGCTGATGAGGGCGTTGGTCATGCTGGTGTGGATCAGGTGGGCCCAGGTGAACCCGCCCATCGCGAAGAGGCCCGCCCCCGCCAGCGCGCCGGCCGCACCGACGTGCCGCCGCAGCCAGCCGTAGGCGCCTAGCCCCGCCAGCCAGACCGACAGCACCGTGTCGAGGTTAAACGCCTTCCAGGTCTCCAACCAGGGATACAGGGCATATTTCAACGGGTGCCAGTACCCCGCCTGGCTCTCGCTGTAGAGTGGGAACCCGCAGTACAGCCCTGGATGCCACCGCGCGAAGCGTCCCGAGCGCATCTCCCCGGCGAGGAAGTCGCGGTACGGGTAATTGATCTCGGAGATATCGAAGTAGAAGAGCGCCCCGCGCAGGAATAACGCCTCGCGGAAGACGATCGCCACGGCCGCCGTCCAGCAACCGAGGGCCAGAGCATCCCCCCATCCCCAAGGCCGGCGCTCGGGGGCCCAGATGGGCAGACGGGCCTCGGGAACGGCGGACTTCGACACGCCTCGGCCCTCGTTCGATCAGGTTCGAGGGGTGCGTCCCCCGGAGATTAAGCGTCCCGCGAGCGGCGATGGCCGCGGCGGCTTAGGTTCCCATACCGGCGAGAGACTTCCTCAGTCCGGGAATCACCTCCCGGATCCAGTCCTTCCCGAACTCGGTGAACTCATCCCCTCAAAGGAGTTCCTCCGTCGCCTGGTCAAGCAAGCCGAGGAACTGGCCCCGAGGCCCCGGCTCGGAAAGGGCCTCGTCGAGGAACACCACGGAACCTGTGAAGAAGAATTGGGCCCGTTCGCCGAGCCAGAAGGCCAACCCTGGGTCGATGCCGGGCGTGTCGCCCGCCAGGTGGCTCATGCGTTCGACGAAAGTACTGACCGCGCCGTTGGTCCCCCAGAAATCACGGTCCCCGATCGAGAACGCGGCACTCATCGCCCACCCCAATGATTAACGGAATCAGACCGCCCCGGCCATCGCGACAAGCTGCACGACCGAGCGGTTCTGCTCCTTGGCGAGGTATTCGCGCCCCTTCTTGACGTGGATGTGGTCCCAGGGCAGGACTTCTTCGAGCGGGCGCGTCCGCTGGCTGAAGAAGGCGACGTCGATGCCCAGGTCGTCGAAGGTCTCCCACCAGAGCTTCGGCCGGAAATGCTCGCGCCAGGCGTCGAGCCTCGCCCCGCGCCGCCAGGCTTCTTCCAGCGCCGGGGCGATGCGGCGGTCACCGCGGGTCAGGATGCCTTCCAGCATGCTGGTTTCGATGTCGTGGCACTTGACCGTCACCGAGCGGAGCTTGACTCGCGACCGCAGGTACTTATGCGCCCACTGGAAGTACGCGCGGTCCTGCATCCCATTCCACTGGTACGGGGTGTGGGGCTTGGGCACGAAGTTGGAGACGCTCGCGGTGACGTCGGCGAACCGCCCGGTCACGTCCTTGCCGATCCTGGCGAGGGTCTCGGCCATCTCGATGATGCCGTCGAGGTCGGCGGGACGCTCGCCGGGAAGGCCGCACATGAAGTAGAGCTTGACCCGTCGCCAGCCGCGCCGGAAGGCTTCGGCGGCGCCGTCGTAGAGGTCCTGGTTGTTGATCGGCTTGCGGATCTGCTCGCGCATGTCGTCGCGAGCGACCTCGGGGGCCAGGGTCAGGCCGCCCCGTCGCCCCTCGTCGAGCAAGGCGGGGATCTTCTTGAGCGTCTCGGTGATCCGCAGGCTCGGCAGGCTGATCTTCACGCCCAGGGGAGTGAAGACCTCGCTCATCTTCGTGACCAGTTCCTCGAAGTGTGGATAATCACTGGTCGAGAGCGAGAGCAGGCTGATCTCGTCGTAGCCGGTGTTGCGGTAGCTGGCCAGGGCCGAGTTGACGATTGTCTGGACAGTCCGATATCGCAGGGGACGCTTGATGACCGTGCTCTGGCAGAACCGGCACTGCCAGGGGCACCCGCGCATGATCTCGATGGCGATCCGGTCGTGCGCCGTCTCGACGAACGGGACGATCGGCGCCTCGGGCAAGGGGGTGCCGTCGAGGTCGGCGATCACGCAGGGCTTGATCGCTGCCGGCACGTCGTCGCGGAGGCGGACGATGCCGCACTGAGTGCCGTCCTCATGGTATTCCGGGGCGTAGAACCTCGGCACATACGCCCAGTCGACGCTCCCGGCGATCCGGGCGAGCTTGTCCTCGCGCGACAGCCCCGGCTCTCTTTGCAATGCCTTCCAGAGCTTGCAAACGACCGGCAGGCTCGGCTCACCGTCGCCGATGACGAACAGGTCGATGTAGGGCGCCAGCAGTTCGGGGTTTTGCGCCCCAGGGCCGCCCGCGATGACCAGGGTGTCGTCGGCGCCGCGGTCCTCGGCCTTCAGGGCGATGCCCCCGAGGTCCAGCATCGTCAGGATGTTGGTGTAGCCAATCTCGTACTGAAGCGAGAAGCCCAGGATGTCAAACCGGTTCAGCGGTGTGAACGTCTCCAGACCATAAAGAGGCAACTCGTGGGCGCGGAGGGCGGCCTCGAAGTCGGGCAACGGGGTAAAGGCGCGCTCGCAGGCCCACCCCTCGGCGTTCATCAGGCTGTACAGGACTTGCAGCCCGTGGTGACTCATCCCGAGGGAGTAGGTGTCGGGGAAGGCCAGGCAGAGCGAGCCCTTCGCCTCGCGGTGGTCCTTGCGGACGCTGTGCAACTCGCCGCCGAGGTACTGCGCGGGGGTCTGGACGTTGGGCAGCACGCGCGAGGTCACGTACTCCTTCAGGGCCGTATTCAGCATGATCCATGACTCCGCGGCGGCAGGTGCTGTCCGATCCGTCCAGGCGGGGACGTGCTCGGCAAAAACCTATCTTACCCCCGCCCTTGCCCGTTGAGTAGCACAGGACCGCAAGGAGGATGGCCGACCCACGGCCCGATTTGACTCGACAGGAGCGCCGGCCGCGGGGAATAATTGCCCCGAGACCGCCGCCCGTAACCGCGACGAGAAACGACGACCATGACCCGATTGCTCCCGATAGCGCTGCTCTTGCTGGGCTTGGCCGGCTGCGGAGAATCGCGGCCCAAGCCCGTGGCCACCACGCCGAGCCCTGAGAAGGACGACCCGAGAGCCGACCGGCCCGTCACGAATTCAACCCCCATCCCCATGCATTGAACGGAGCCGACGGAGCGGCCCGGTCGTCGTGGGAGAGTCCGTTGGCCAGGAGACGCCCCTTGATCGAGGATCGGCCGCTGGTAGCCCTGACGATGGGGGACGTGGCCGGCGTGGGGCCGGAGGTCATCGCCAGGGCCTGGGACAACGCCTCCCTGCGGGCCCTGGCCCGCCCGTTCGTCGTCGGCGGTCGGGTCGTGCTCGAACGGGCGATCGGCCTCGTCGGCGGGTCGGCGCGGGTGCAGGCGATCGGTCGTCCCGAGGACGCGGAGCCGACCGTGGGCGTCATCCCCTGTCTGGAAGGCTCAAACCTCGACCTGTCGGCGGTCGCGCCGGGGAAGGTCGACGCCCGCGCTGGCCGCGCGGCGTTCGACTTCCTGGTGGCGGCGGTCGACCTGGCCCTGGCCGGGCGGATCGACGCCATTGTGACTCTCCCCTTGAATAAGGAGGGGCTGCACGCCGGGGGGATCGACTTCCCGGGCCACACCGAGATCCTGGCCAATCGCTGCGGGGTGCGCGACCACGCGATGATGCTGTACGTCGGCCCGGCGGAGGTCTCGTCGGGCGCGGGACTGGGCGTGGTCCACGCCACGCTTCACGTCGCCTTGCGGAGGGTTTTCGACCTGCTGACGGTCGAATCGGTGCGCGAGACGATCGCGCTGGCCGACCGCGGGCTACGTCCCCTGACTGGCGGGAAGCGCCCGCGCGTTGCGGTCGCCGGGTTGAACCCGCACGCGGGGGAGAACGGTCTTTTCGGCGACGAGGAGACGCGGATCATCGCGCCGGCCGTCGCGGCGGCTCGGTCCGCCGGGCTCGACGCGACCGGGCCGATCGCCGCCGACACGCTGTTCGCCCGCGCGATCGCTGGCGAATTCGACGCGGTGGTCGCGATGTACCACGACCAGGGGCATGTCGCCCTGAAGACGCTCGGTTTCGACCGCGCCGTGAATGTGACACTGGGGCTGCCGATCGTCCGGACGAGTGTCGCGCACGGCACGGCCTACGACATCGCCGGGACCGGCCTCGCCGGCACGAGCAGTCTGATCGAGGCCGTGCGGGTCGCCGGGCGGCTCGTCGCCGGCCGCCGACGAGAGGACGCGGAGGCGCCTCGGCGATGACTCGCGTCTATCTGATCCGTCACGGCGCCACGGCGAACAACGTGGAGGTCCCCCCTCGCATCCAGGGGCGTCGCAGCGACCCTCCGCTGGACCCCCTGGGCGCCGAGCAGGGCCGGCGGGCCGCGGTCTTGCTCTCGGGCCAGCGGCTCGCGGCCGTCTACGCCAGTCCGATGCTCCGCGCCACCCAAACCGCGGCCCTGATCGCTGGACCGCACGGCCTTGTGCCAGTCGTGGTCGCCGAGTTGACCGAGGCCGACGTCGGCCGCTGGGAGGGCCTGACCTGGAACGAGGCCCACGCCCTCGACCCGGACCTGTGCGCGCGGTTCCTCGCCAACCCCGGCACGGTGCCCTATCCCGACGGCGAATCGTTCCTCGACGTCCAGCGCCGCGCCGCCCCGGCCCTGACCAGGCTGGCGGCGGCCCACCCCGGCGAGCGGATCGCCGTGGTCGGCCACAATGTGGTCAATCGGGCGTGCCTCGCCCCCCTGCTGGGCCTGCCGATCGGACTTGCCCGCTCGCTCCGCCAGGCGAACGGCGGCATCAGCGTTATTGACCACGACGACGAGGGCGCGCGGGTTGAGACCCTCAACGCCCAGTTCCACCTTGACGGAATCGACGACTGAACCGGACGGGGGCCCGGGGAGCCTGCACTCTCCCCGGACCCCCCGCCGATCAACCGATCTCATCGAGATCAGTCTCGGTCCCGGTCGCCGCGAGGCTCCGGCCGGTGCCGGGAGTGCTCCGAACGCCCGTAGTCGCAATCGCATTTGCAATGTCCATCGTGCTCGCCGGCTCCGGGGCCGCGGCCCCTCCGCTCGTGTCGCTCGTAACCGGCTTGGCGGACGTGACCGTCGTGGTCGTGGTCGCGGTCGCGCTCTCCGCGATGACTGGCTTCCATCCAGCGTTCGTGACGCTCGGAACGATCGCGGTCCCGGCCTCCTCGGTCGCCTTCCCGTTGCTCATGGTCGCGATGGGCGTTGCAGTGGCCGTCGCGACCGCCGTGCCCGCGATGCGCGTAACCGTGATCGTGGCCGTCGCAATCAGCATGCCCGCGGTGAGCATCGCGGTGCTCGTCACGACCACGACCGCCGTGGCCGCGATGGGCTTCGCCGTGCCTATCGCGATCGCGGTCACCGTCTCCGCGATCCTCGTCGCCGTGGCCGCGATGCTCGCGGTTCCAGCCACCCATGGCGCCTTCCCACTCACCACGCCCACGATGCGCGGACCTGCGTCCGCCGTGATCGCGGTCCCCGTGGTCGCGGTCGCAGTCCATACCCCCGTGATGAGGGTTGTCGCACCCGGAACCGTCGCGGTGGCTCGTTTGATGGCAGTGTCGGCGATGGTCGGAGTGCCCTCGATCCATGCCCTTGCGATGGTCGCCGTCGCGGCGGTCGGCCATTTCGCGATCCCGGTCCCCGCCCTCGCGACGGTGGCGCCCGTCGTCGCGGCGATCGGCGATCCGGTCGCGGTCCCCGTCGTGGCGGCCTTCCGGACCACGATGGTCGCGATTGGCCCGGCCTCGATCGTCGCGAACCTCCCCACCCTGGCGCCCCTCGGAGCGGGGGCGGTCGTCCCTGTCACGGTCGCGACCTTCGCGCGCCGCAGGCCGGCGACCCTCCCCCCTCGAAGGCTCGTCGTCCGCCGCCGCGAACGCTCCGGCGGCGCAAAGGCTCGCGAGTGAAACGAGGCCCGCGAGGGCCCATCTCCGATGCAACATCCGCATTCGGTCCTCCCCGGTCTTCGAGTTTTCCTGGAGTCGAGGCGAGATTGCGGGGGTCCGCTGGCACGCGGTCGTCCCCACCACCTCCTTTAGCGTTTTCGGGGTCCGACCTGGTCGCACGATTCCGTATATTTCAGAGAATCGAGGGTTCCCCCCGTGAAGGCCGGGCCTGCGTCGGGCCGTTGCCACAATCGCGTCGTGCCGAAGGGGCCCCGGCCGGGTATCCTTGGGATGCGGTGATCGCCTTTCTGGACACGGACTCTCCACAAATGAGCGCGGGCATGCTGGGACACAAAAGCGAAGGGGAGTTGCGGCAGACGATGGCGGCCATCGTCCGCATGATGCGCGAGATGAGCTCGCAGACCGACCCGCAGGCGATGGTCCGCGCCTACGGCCAGCGGATGCGTGAATTGCTGCCGGTCGACCGCTCGCTCTCGCTGAGCCGAAGAGACCTTGCCGCCCCGAGGTTCCGTATCACGCGGTCGAGCCTCTGGGCGGGCGAGGTCAACCCCTGGCAGGAGAAGGACCGCCTTCCGCTGCTGGAAGGGGGCATCCTGGCCGAGCTGCTTTACGGCGACGAGCCGCGCATCATTGATGACCTCCGCGTTGACCCCTCCGACCCCGCCGCGACGCATCTGGAAGGCCAGCGATCGCTGATGGCCATCCCGCTTTATGACCGCGGCTCGGCTCTGAACATGGTCGTGTTGATGCGCGACGTGCCCCACGCGTTCGCGCACGAGTCGTTCCCTGAGTGGGTCTGGATGAGCAATCTCTTCGGACGCGCGACCCAAAACCTCGTGCTCTCCGATCAGTTGCGGGCGGCGTCGACCCTGGTGGACCGGGAAATGAAGGTCGTGGCCGACATCCAGCACTCGCTCCTGCCCAAGCAGCTCCCGAGGCTCCCGACCCTCGACCTGGCGGCGCACTACCAGACCTCCCGGTGGGCCGGGGGGGACTATTACGACCTCTTCCCGATGCCCGACGGTCGCTGCGGCATCCTGATCGCCGACGTCAGCGGGCACGGAACCCCCGCGGCGGTGTTGATGGCGATCACGCACAGCATTGCTCATTCCCACCCCGGGAACCCCGACCCGCCGGCCGGTCTGCTGAGTTACCTCAACCAGCACCTGACGGAGCGATACACCGGCGACGGCGAGACCTTCGTGACCGCCTTCTACGGCGTCTACGACCCGTCCGACCGCACGCTCCGCTACGCCCGCGCCGGCCATAACCCGCCCCGGCTGATGCGGTGCGAGACCGGCGAGATCACGTCTCTAGACGGGGTCAGCAGCCTGCCGCTGGGGATCGACGGGGGCGTCGTTTATGAGGGGACCACCCAATCCCTCCGCCCCGGCGACCAGGTCGTCTTCTACACGGACGGAATTACTGAGGCCGAGGACCCCGAAGGCCACCCTTTCGGTCTCGATCGCCTGGACCACGTCTTGACGCGTTGCAGCCTCGATGCCTCGGACCTGATCCGCGCGGTCCTCGACGCCCTCGAAGAGTTCACCGCCGGCCTGCCCGCGGCCGACGACCGGACCCTGCTGATCGCGAAGATTTCCTGACGGCTCAGCGGCGGATGACCCGCACGTCCACCCAGCCGGTCTCGACCGTCCCCGGCGCGATCGACCGGATGCCGGGGTCCGCCCACCCCCGGCCGGGGTCCGCCGTCAAGATCGCGCGCATCCGCCGTGTGCCCGCGCGGTCGATCGCACCGGCGGAGAGCCCACGAATAGGACCAAGGGGGAAACGCCGGACGCCTCTGGGGCCGGGCTCGCGCGTGCCCTGGCCGCTCAGGAGGACCCCGCCCGCGGGGAATCGACCCTCGATGCCCTCGAACTCGACCTCGACTCGATGCGCGAGGTCACTGGGAAGGGGGACGGCCACGGCCAGTTCCGGCGGGTCGCGCAGAGCAAGGTCTTCATTCAGGTCGAGATACGTCGCACCCGAATCGCCCGGCTCAAGGATGACGGCGCGCGCGACCTCCTCGGCGCGGGCATCATCGGCCAGGGCCAGCAGGGCGTCGACTTCCAGGAGGGGATCGAACTCGAAGCGGAAGGGAACGTGCGGCAGGTCCAGCTCCCACGACTCCGTGAGGCCGGCGGTCCGCACCCGCGCCTCCAGGACGAGGGTGTGCGGGCCATTCGCCGGGAAATCCCCCGGCTCCAGGTCGAATTGGAGCCGGCCAGGCCCCGCCTTCCAGTCGCTGAATTGCTCCAACGACGCGCGCTCGGACCCCCGCACCCGGTGGCACCACTGGAGGTTCGCGGGTAAAACGCCCGCCGTCTCCTGGCCTCGGAGGAACGGGACGCCGAAGGAGACGGCGATTGGAATGGGCACGCCCAGCCGGCGCGGGTAGCGCCGGCGGGCCTGCCAGGTCACGTCGAAGCCCCTCGTGACGATCGCCTTCTCCTCCTCGGCGATCAACTGGTCCTGCGCCCAGAGGATCGCCAGCGCCCGCCCGGCCGCGTCGCGGCGCTCGGCCTCGGGCGCCGTTCCCAGGATGCGGAACAACTCCAGCAGGCCCGCGCGGCCGTGGCGGGAGGCTTCCAGGATCGCCTCGGTCGAGACGTTGGGCTCCGCCAGGAGTTCGACAGCCCGTCGCGAGCGCCTGGACTGGAGCCAGCGTCGGCCGCCGCCCAGGAGGAGCACCGAGGCGAGCGCCAGGACCACGGCGTTCCGCGGCTCGATCCGCCAGCCGCCCCGGGCCGTGTCCGGGCGTCGCGGGCCTCGCGTCCGAAGGGAGCCTTGTCCGATCGCGGTCCCCGCCAGCAGGGCAAGCCAGTCCGCCAAGTGCAAACTCCGGGGCGAGGGAGGGTGGAATTCAGAGGCCGGGCCGACGCGCCGGCTTCTCCGTGGGCCTCTCATTCTGGCCGTCGGGCAGGTCTTCGATGATGGTCGGCTTGCGTACCGCGGGGTTCGGTTCCTCCTCGGGGCCGAGGTCGCGCCTCAGGTCGGAGAGGGCCTCCTGGAGGATGTGGATGTCGTGGTGCAGCGACTTCAACTCGGCCAGGACGCGTTCATTGGTGTCGTCGGCCCCCTCGGCGTCAGTCAGGATCAGCAGGTTGTCCTCGGGCACCACGCGGACGGTCAGGCCGACCTGGTCGAGCAACAACTTCAGCCCCGTCTTGAGTCGCACCCCTTCCAGCTCCAGCCGGACCAACGACTCGGGCGTGATCTTCTTGCGGGCCAGGGCCGCGCGATCGAGGATCACGGGCGCTCCCAGCCGCTTCTTGAGGTGGGCGACCACGTCCTGCAACGTCGTCTCCTCGGCGAATGACCACGAGAAGGGCCGCCGCATCGCCTCCTGAACCGAGACCTTCTCGGCGAGCGTGGCCGCGGACGCCGGTGCTGGTGTCGGTGCCAGCGCTGCCTTTGCCCGGGGGTCGCGCTCCTGGGCTCGGAGGCTCCAGAGCGCCGGCCCTGTCAGGATTACGGACAGCCCCACCCCCAGGATCAGGACGGTTCGCGCGTGTGACATCGTCACCTCCCCGGCTCCTTGGTCCTCCCTCGCCTCGCATTGTACAACAGGTCTCAACCCGGGACGACGCCGGCCCGGACAGCTTCGTCGACTTCCTCGCGCGTGGGGAAGCCGAACCCGGGGCGATCCAGCACCAGCGCCGCGGCGGCCGAGGCCCGGTACGCGGCCGAACGGACGAGGGCCTCCTCGGCCGGCCCGCCGGACCAGCCGCCGTCCAGAAGGGCCGAGACCAGAGTCGAGGCATACGCTTCCCCGGCCCGATTCGTGTCCACGGGCGGCCGGGTCCGGGGGAAGGCCGGGACGTGGAGGACGACCCGATCGCCCCCAAACCGCCGGAAGGCCACGGTGCTCCCGCTCGGGCCGTCAGTGATGGCCAGGATCGACACGCCCGCCAGCGGGTCGCGGTCGTCGAGCGCCTCCCACTCGCGGCGGTTGCACGCGAGGACGTCGACCCCGTTGGCGAATCGGGCGACCGGGGGCGAGCGGTCCAGCATGTTCCGCATCGCCGGCGCGAAGAACCGCACCTCCGCCGGGGCCTCCAGGGCCGAGGCCGCCAGCCGGTTCGTCATCGAGGCGACAACCAGCAGGTCGCCAGGGGCCTCGCCCCCGGACTCGAACCCCGACAGGTCGGAAGCACACCCGCGGAACCCGATCGGGAGCTTGTCGCCGTGTGCCCCGCTGGTGAGCAACAGCGTCCAGTCGGCCGAGCGTCCTGCCAAGCGGATCGGCCGGTGATCGACCCCTTGGGCGGCCAGAAGGTCCGAGATTGCCCGGCTCGTCGGGTCGTCCTCCGGGCCGAGCGCGCAGACGAGTTCGCCCCCGAAGGCCGCCGCATACCCGGCCCCCATGCCACCGAGGTCGTCGTGCCAGCCTTCCCCGCGGACCCGTCGCCGCCCGGGGATCAGGGCGCGAGACAGACGCACCTCGCCGGTAGGGCCAGGCCAGTCCCCGGGAAGGTCGACCTCGATGACGCCCCCTCCGGGATCGATCAGCGTCAAGCCCCGGCCCGCTCGCCAGGCGCCGTCGACGCTCTGGTCGAGCGGGCCGCCGCTGGCGGGATCGACGAGAGGACGGTCGACCCTCAGGACCCGGTCGAGATAGGCGGGCCCGTAGACCTTCGTCCGCCGCATGATTGCGTTCCTCCGAAGATGCAGATTCCTCCCAAGGCGGGAAGGGCCGCGTTCCCGGCGAATCGACGGCGTTCCGAACCTGCCAACCGTCATTTCGATTCCAGGTCCGAAGTGGCCTCCTCCGAGGTCCGCGGCCGAAGACCGTCGAGGACGGTCGCAACGGCCTGACGCGGCCGGCCCGCGTGGTTATAATGGCCCACCCGAGGGGCCCGGCCCGGCCGCCGGGGAGGAGGCGGCCCCTTGGACACGGATGACGCGGACGCAGACGTAGACTCGTCCCCGGACTCACTGGACCACCCGGTCGACAATGCCCCGGTGCGCACGCTCTCGCACAAGGGTTTGACGCTGGAAGGCTATTCGCGTGCCGCCGTGCAGACGTATTGGCGGCTGCCCGAGCTCAAGCTGGGCTTCGACCTCGGCGGCCAGCCGTGGTCATTCATGGCGACGCCCAACTGGTTCATCTCGCACGCCCACCTCGACCACATCGCCGCCCTGCCGGTCTACGTCGCGCGCCGGCGGATGATGAAGATGGAGCCCCCCACGATCTACCTCCCGGCCGAGGCCGTCGAGGGGGTCGACCGCGTGCTGAAAGCCTTCCAACGCCTCGACCGCGGGCGGATGCCCGTGAAGCTCGTTGGCCTGGAGCCCGGCACCGAGGTCGAACTGTCGCGCGAGCTGGTCGTCGGCGTCTTCGCCACCAGGCACACGATTCCCTCGCTGGGCTTCCTGGTCTACGAGCGCCGCAAGAAGCTGAAGCCCGAGTATCGCGACCTCTCCGGCGAGGAGATCCGCGACATCCGCCTCTCTGGCGTGGAGGTCACCGCGGAGATTCGCGTCCCGAAGGTCGCCTATCTCGGCGACACCGCGCCGGCGGGCCTCGACGCCTTCCCGGACATCTACGAGGCCGAGATTTTGATCCTGGAGATGACCTTCGTCGCCCCCCAGGAGCGTCCGGAGAAGATCCACAAATTCGGCCACACCCACCTCGACGACATCCTCGCCCGCGCCGACCGCTTTCATAACGACTGGATCGTCGCCTCCCACTTCAGCACGCGCCTTCACCCCGACCAGATCCACCGCATCGTCTCGAAACGACTGCCCGAGTCCCTGCGGTCGCGTGTCAAGATCTGGCTCTGAGCTAGCGTTCAAGGCCAAACGGAAGATGAGCGCCCCATCGGGTGAGTCGCGAGAATCGCCCCTCCATCGCGTTGGGGATGAGCCGTGCTTCGAGGACGCGGGCGCGATGTTTTGAATCGAAACGTAGTCAATCCTCAAAGCTATCCTCAGAGCCTTGGAATTGTACCTTCCGTCGGGCTCGACGCCGTCGCGTACAGCTTCTTCGTGATTCGCCCCGCTCCGGCGGCGAGCCAACCTGCCTCGACGGCCAGGCGCATGGCGTGGGCCATGCGGAGGGGGTTTCTCGCACCCGCGATACCGGTGTTCAAGAGAACGCCATCGCAGCCCAGCTCCATCGCGATGGCCACGTCGCTGGCGGTGCCGACCCCGGCGTCGACGATCACGGGATAGGCAGGGTCGTCCCCCTTCAAATCTTCCAGGATGATGCGAAGGTTGTTGGGGTTGAGCACCCCCTGGCCACTGCCAATGGGACTTCCGGCGGGCATGACGCTCGTGGCGCCCTCGGCCTTGAGCCGGCGGGCCATGATCGGGTCGTCGCTGGTGTAGCAGAGGACGCGGAAGCCCTCGCGCACCAGGACGCGGGTCGCTTCCAGGGTCGCGACCGGGTCGGGCAGGAGCGTGCGGGTGTCGGCGAGCACCTCCAGTTTCACCCAGTCAGCGCCGGGGTTGCCGAGTCCCGAGAGCAGCTCGCGACCGAGCCTCGCGGTGCGCAGGGCCTCCTCGGCGCTGAAGCAGCCGGCGGTATTGGGAAGGATCGTGTACCGGGCCGGGTCGAGGAAGTCGAGCAGGTTCCGCCCCTCGCGGTCGAAGAGGCGCTCGCGGCGGACGGCCACCGTAACGACCTCGGCGCCGCTGGCGTCGAGGCAGTCGCGCATCAGCTCGGGCGTCGCGTACTTGCCCGTCCCGACCAGGAGCCGACTGCCAAAACGGAAGGGGCCGATGACCAGGGGCTCGCCCGCCTGCGCGACGGCCCCGCTCCCGCCGCCGACAAGCGTCACGACTTCCAGCACGTCGCCGGGGGCGAGCGAGGTCTCCTCGTGGGTGGCTCGGGGGACAAGATGACCATTGACCTCAACGGCCACGTGCTCCGCCTTGACGCCCAGGAGGATGAGCAGGCCGGCGACGGTCAGGGCGTCGGGCAACTGGCAATGTTCGCCGTTCAGGGTGATGGTCAAGGTCGCCTCGCAATCTCCGCCCGGGTGTCGACGGTTGTTCATCGTAGGGGAGGCCGCACCGGGGGTCAATGCCCGGAGAGGCCCGCGAGGTTCCGGGAGATCTGGTAGTGGCAAAGCGCCACGGCGCAGGCGTCGGCGACGTCGTGGGGCTCGGGCAGGCGGTCCAGGCCCAGCTCGATCTTGATGGCGTGCTGCATCTGCTCCTTGGGGGCCTTGCCGCTGCCGGTCAGCGTCTTCTTGATCCGCGAGGCGGCATAACCGACAACCGGGACGCCCCGGCGGGCGGCGGCCAGGACGATCACGCCGCGGGCGTGGGCCATCAAGATCGCCGTCCTCGGGTGCTTCAAGTGGCTGTGCACCTGTTCGAGCGCCAAGGCCGTGGCCGGGAAGGCGTCAAGGACCTCGATCACGCCGTCGTAGATCACGTTCAGCCGCTCGCCCATTGGTGCCGAGGCGGAACGGCCGCCGCGGATGACCCCCGCCTCGATGACGACCGGCCCGCTCGCGCCTCGGTCCACCACCGCGTAGCCGGTGACGCCCAGGCCCGGGTCGATCCCCACCACTCGGCCGGGGACGGACGCCGGACGACCGCTTTCCGCTGCTCGCGTGATCGTTGTCATCGGCGGGGCCCTCCGTGGACCTCAGGGGGACAGGCTCGGGCTAGCCCTCGATCTTCCAGTGCGTGCCGTCGGGCCGATCTTCCAGGACCACGCCCAGCGCGGCGAGCCGGCCACGGATGTCGTCGCCTAGCTGGAAGTTCTTCCCCTTGCGGGCCTGCGCTCGCAGGTCCACCAGCAGGTCGAGCAAGGGGGCCGTCAGCCGACCTTCGGACGTCTCGGGGCCAGGGGACTCGCGGGTGAAGAGGCCCAGGATCTGGGTCAGCTCCTTCAACACCAATACCCCGGCGCGGAAGGCGGCGACGACGGCGGGGTCGCCCCCCTGCCCTTCCAGCTTGCTGGCGTCGGCGAGGCGGTTCAGCGACCGGACCATCTCAAACAGCTCGCCCAGAGCGCCTCCGGTGTTGAAGTCGTCGTCCATCGCTTCGAGGAACCGCACGCGCAGCTCGACGACCTCGGCCGGGGGCGAGTCCGGCCGCTCACCGTCGCGGCGAGAGGGGGCGTTCAGGGTGTGGTAGTCCTGGCCGGTGATCCGCTCCGAGCGCTCGAAGAGGTGGCGAAAGGTTTGCAATCCCCGCGCGATTTCTTCCAGACGCGAAGGGCCGAAGTCGATCGGGCGGCGGTAGTGGCTCGACAGCAGCAGGGCGCGCAAGGTGTCGGGGTCGTGGGCCCGGAGGAGGTCGGCCATCAGGATGACCGTGTCGGGATCGCTCTTGGAAATCTTGCGGCCCCCCTTCGTCAGCAGGCCGTTGTGGAGCCAGTAGGTGGCGAACGGCTTGCCGCTGTACGACTCCGACTGCACGACCTCGTTCTCGTGGTGGGGGAAGACCAGGTCGAGGCCACCGCCGTGGATGTCGAAGTGCTCGCCTAATAACTTCATGCTCATAGCCGAGCATTCGATGTGCCAGCCGGGACGCCCAGGACCCCAGGGGCTCTCCCACGAGGGCTCGCCCGGCTTCGAACTTTTCCAGAGGGCGAAGTCGCCGGGGTGGCGCTTGGCGGCCGTCGGCTCGATCCGGGCGCCGGCTTGCAGTTCCTCGGGGTCGCGGTGGCTGAGCTTGCCGTATTCCGGCGCCTTGGTCACGTCGAAGTAGACATCCCCCTGCGACGGGTAGGCGAACCCCTTGCCGATCAGACCCTCGGTCATCGCCACGATCTCAGGGATGTGGTCGGTGGCGC
>JAABUQ010003645.1_pt1 | contig 27712 bp, 18 predicted proteins | sample 5560001 | NCBI WGS metagenome assembly JAABUQ01 (sample SAMN10711888, study PRJNA513371) | rock metagenome | isolation source: Antarctica rocks | place: Antarctica: Victoria Land, Finger Mt nord | collected 2015-12-18 | reverse complement strand
TTTGATTGAGGGATCGCATTCTATGAGGACGCCTGAGCGGGGAGGGTCAGTTGGTGGAGAGGGGGAATAGGGGGAGGGGGAGGGGGAGGGGGAGAGTGGGGGACCTTTGATTGCTTTGGGCATTTTATAGGGGAGGGGGGAAGGGATGAGGATGGAGAGTAGAGGGAGATTGGTGGAAGGGGTTTGGGGTTGAGGTGGGTGGGGGGTGGCGCCGGGTAGCATTCGGAGACTCGAGACGATTTTTTCATCTTCCATTCCCTCATTTGCAACAGTTTCGTTACGGGAATGGACAGTTGAGTAAGAAATAATTCCCCTGGCCAAGTCCTGGACTTTCCTGGGCGATTAATTACAAAGACGCAAGAAGAATCGCGCTCACAATTTCACCCGTCGTCATCACTCGCCCTCGAGCCCACAGAAACTCAACAGCTAGTCTCTACTCCCCGCATACCTAAGGAACCACAAGCGAGGACGCTGGAACAGATGGTACATTCACAATGTCTAACCTCCCCCGTCAATCCATACCCAAAACCATGGAGTCGGCGAGGATGCCAGCATCCCAAAAAAGTCTAACGCGTTAAAAAAGCTCGACATTTGCTACTACCAAGCACTTGGAAAGCGTACCTCCCACCGTATCCCTCGCGCGGATGCAGGCATCTACAGGTCGAAAGATTTGGCAGTAGTTGAGCGAGATGGTCTCTTAGATCCAGGAGTTTATTGCGGTAGGAGATATGAATTTTGACCCGTAACCCTTGATATATGGCTCTGCTGTGGGCAGCAAGCTACTACTTAAGAGGAATAGATTGTGCGAATTGTATTCGGATAATAGAGGGTGAGAAAGGGGTGAGTGATGGATGATGGGCCATTGCCCTCTGAGTGTACGGTTAGGAATTGAGTGAATGGGGATCTATGATCGGGAATTGCTTGATTGGATATAAATCGAATTGATTTGAGGAAATGGCTCTAAATGAGCCCTAGAGAAAGCGAAATGGTCGTACATAAGGTCTTCAATACGGTAGAATGCAATCCAAATTCTCTATTCGTGCATCTGACAAACTGCTTGCACCACAAGGAGTAAAGTCCAGGAAGATCATGTTTGCCCAACGCCGCCTGCCCAATCCATCTCCAGCACCTCTCAAATCCACTACTCCACCTTCCGCCCTCTCAACCTCACACCCCCCATCGAACTCAAAATCACCCGTCACATCATCCACTGCAAAACCCTCGTCCCCTCCTCCGTTCCAAAGTGGAACCGACTGATCAAACAGCACTTCTTGCTCTGAGGATGGTGAGTGAATTGTGTCAAGACCGGGAAGGGCTCGCTCGTTGAACGGAAGGAAGATTAGAAGACTGCTGGCTATTTCTTATGACTCAAGGTAAAGCCTTCACTTTAGTATTGCGTGAGCCTGGTCACTCGCTATGATACAGAACGTATAAGTGGAGTGATGTACTCATAATGCTCGAGAACCCAGATCAGACACCGATTCAATGAGACTATCAAGAAGACGGAACCTGCGACATTATCGCGGAACAGACCTTCGCTTAGAGGCGTCGAGGCGATGGAGCTGAAGTAGGGTATGCTGATCCGAAGAACACCGAATTGATTGCTATGCTATTGTGGACCGCAGACCTCCCTTTTTCCAATATCGATATCAATGGTCTTAACGGGGGTGTCACCCAAAAGAAGATCCGCTGAGCAATGCGATGTAACATGTTCGCATAATGTTTGAGCTTATTGGGAAACATTCGAGCAAGATCGGTTGGCGAATGCAGCTCTATCGTGGTCACTATCTCCGTGTTGCATTTAATGCCATCCAGCCGTTATCTCCTAAAAGTCTCGGATCCTGATTTACCACAGTAGCCATCCTAAGATCACTCATAGTTCAGATCCTCTTGCAAAGCGCGGGTGGCTGGTAGCTTTGCTGGTGTTAGCTATTAAAACCACAGTGCTAAATCCAAAGCCAAAGCGAATGCCATCATTATTTCTGCAAACGCCCATATTTTGGCCGTCCCTCTGCAGCCCAAAAGAGCTAGAGTTTCCCTCTGAGTCGGAAAAGCTGTACCACAACCAATCGAGCCCGTTATGGCGGAAGGGATGAAAAGCGACAGAGTCAAGTCTCCAGAGCTCTGATCATAATTCCCTGTCAGCTGACCCGAGCAATTCTCAATTGCACTTGCTGCATCTTGACCAGTCGCAACGAACATGGCAGCAGAAATCGACAACAAGATGAAGTGTGCCTCCGTGCCATCCTAGCCTGCATGGAGCAGTCTACCTCACCCCCAGTAGCAAAAACGCGCGCCCAAAGATACGTGAATCTTACTCCCTGAGTTGTAAAACGACCCCTATTTTTTCCTGTGCTTCTTCATGTTGCTAGATGAATGGCTTGCTCTGCCTTCAAGTTCATGAGCGGAAGTCAATATCGACCTTTCAATCACAAGAAATACGTTGTTGTTGATTGAGTCTTGATGGCCCACCTAACCTATTCCCACGATTATAGCACCGTTGCCACAGACATCGATCGCAAGATATATGGTAAGTGTGTGGTACCAATGAAAGTCCTCTGCCTTGGCTTGGATATCACGGGGACAGATTGTGAGTAGAGCCTCTTCTCTCCTATAATTTCACGATTCGCAAGGGCATGGTTGTCCTCGCGCCCTGACGTTGCCTGGGTTCAAGATGTATAGCACGGGTGATTAGCCTTCTTTGGTCGGATCTTTCTTACTCGAGCTTCCGAGCTGGTTTTTATAGTCCAGCTAACGGGCATCGAGAAAACCCCAGAGACTGTGAAATGTGGAAAGAGGCATATGAGGCCAAGTATGGGGGCAGAGGAAAACCATTCGGTCGCGTCTAGTTTGACAAGATTTTTGGAAATTGCCAGGCGGTTGCCGATGTACCAGTGTTGATTTCGCCGAGGAATTGATTGCTGCGTACCCAGAAGCCAAAATCATCCTCACGACTAGGCCAGTGGACGATTGGTATAGGCAAGTAGTCATTTTTTCACGAAAGTCCCGTCGACCTAGTCTGCGTCCTAGACACCTTTGATTCCCTTTGATAACTCGACGCCGGCTGACCACAGCTTCATGGGTCCGGATCCCACTTGAAGACAATTTCAAACCTGGAAAAGAGTCGCATCATCCCTTTAGTATTCTTTCTAGCCAGGTGCCTCCGTGTACACACTCGCGACGTGTATTGGGTTTATATGATGGGCAAGCACCACAATTTTGTGGGTAAAGTCTTCGAGAGCTTTGGCAAAACGCAGTTTTAGAAACACTATGATTGGTTGCGAGCCCATGTACCGCCGGACAAGCTCCTTGAGCTCCACGTCATGCCAAAGCCCAATGTGGATGACCCTAGGACAAAAAGTACTGCTGACGTGAACAAGAGGTTCAAAGCTGTTGTCCGATATACTATTGGGCTTGTAATCCGAAGACTGGTCTTGTTGGCACTGGCTGTTGGGGCGATCGCTCTCATCGTGAGAAAGCTATGGCAATAACGAGAATCGAGCAGATAAGCGATGGGCGTTGCATAATTAGAGAGCCTGAGCACTTTATGGTTTTGGCAAATGCATTGCAACTACGAGAGGAGCTGGGACGAATTTGAGGTCGAGAAGGAGGGGTCAAGCAAAGAACCAATACGCCACAGATTTTGCAAACAGCGTATTCTCTAAAAGACCGCGTGCTATTTAGATAAATATATATATCCACATCACTACCTCCCACGAAGTACGCCAGCAATGCGTTACAAAAGATTACCACCTCCGATTTCATCCCACTACCACTCATAGACCATCTAAAACCCCCAGAAATGCAGCCGCCCGCACCCTTGCAAACACCAACGCCTCTCCACCCTTAACTCCCTACCGCGCCCCCAAAAATGTCCGAACCAACCCTGCACAACGCCCCCATAGTCCTCGACAATGGCTCAGGCACCATCCGCGCGGGCTTCGCAGGCGAAGACCTCCCCAAATGCTACTTCCCCTCCTTCGTCGGGCGCCCCAAACACCTGCGCGTCCTCGCCGGCGCGCTCGAAGGCGACGTCTTCATCGGCAAACGCGCAGAGGAACTACGGGGCCTACTAAAGATCAAGTATCCGCTCGAGCACGGGATCGTGACGGATTGGGACGACATGGAGCGAATATGGCAGTACGTGTATCAGGAGGAGCTGAAGACGATGAGCGAAGAGGTACCCATCTCCCATTCTGCCATTCTCCCTTGGACGAGCAAAGAAGACGCAGAATCTAGTTGACACGATCTTAGCACCCAGTCCTCCTAACCGAACCCCCCCTCAACCCCCGCACAAACCGCGACACCGCCGCCCAAATCCTCTTTGAAACCTTCAACGTCCCCGCCCTCCACACCTCAATCCAAGCCGTCCTCTCCCTCTACGCCTCCGGGCGCACCACAGGAATCGTGCTCGACGCCGGCGACGGAGTCTCCCACGCAGTACCCGTGTACGAGGGTTTCGCCATGCCCTCGAGCATCCGGCGGATCGACGTCGCGGGGCGGGACGTAACGGAGCACTTGCAGCTGCTGCTGCGGAAAAGCGGGTTCGTGTTCCACACGAGCGCGGAGAAGGAGGTGGTGCGGATGATCAAGGAGAAGGTGGGGTATGTAGCGTTGGACCCGCGGAAGGAGGAGAAGGAGTGGGCGCAGGTGGGGGGGTGGGAGGGCAAGGCGGTCGAGTATGCGTTGCCGGATGGGGCGAAGATTAAGGTATTTACCTACCTACCTACCTTATCCAACCTTTTACTCTTTACACCGTCTTTTAATATCTACTTGCGAGGATGCTAAGACCGCGACAGATCGGCCCCGAGCGCCACAAAGCCCCCGAGCTCCTCTTCGACCCCTCCCTAATCGGCCTCGAATACCCCGGCGTGCACCAGATCGTCGTCGACGCCATCAACCGCACAGACATGGACCTGCGCAAAGCCCTCTTCGGCAACATCGTCCTCTCCGGTGGCTCCACCCTCACCAAGGGGTTCGGCGATAGATTATTGCACGAGGTGCAGAGGCTGGCGGTGAAGGATATGCGGATTAAGATCTTCGCGCCGCCGGAGCGGAAGTATAGCACGTGGATTGGGGGAAGCATTTTGGCGGGACTGAGCACGTTTAGGAAGATGTGGGTTAGTATCGACGAGTGGCATGAGAACCCGGAGGTTGTGCATACGAAGTTTAATTGAGACGGTGCGGGCCTTTGACACATTGTGAGGATAGATGGCGCAGGCGTCGAGCTGGAAGATACCAATCAGACGCAATTTAATACATTCTTCAATGTTCATTGCAGCTCGATCATAGTGGCGCTATCGCAAGCCCCCGTCTCGGACACCACCAACCATCACGACAAGAACCAGCAATCGCCCAAACAACCTCCCAAACGCCCAAACTTTTACCCCACCCCATCCCTCACCTTCCACAACCCGAACCCTTCCTCCCCCCCACAACCCCCCTCGCCAACTCCAAACTCCCGCTCCCCCCACTCCCACTCCCCTGCGTACTCCCGCTCCCCTCCCTCCTCTTCTCCACTCCTTCATCGACTAAATTCCCCACACCACCCCTACCAATATGATAAACGGGCACGCCCTCCCTCCTGCGCTCCCGCTCCAACTCCTCATCGAAACTGAATATCCTTCTCTCGCTCCCGGCACCTGTGTTTGGGGAAGAGGTCATAGGACGCATGTTCCCGGCGCCGCCGCGGCCGGTGGGGAAGGCGGATTGGGTGTGCGTGGTGTAGGGGAGTGTGGAGGGGGTGGTTGGTTTGGAGGAGGGTTTGGTTGTGGTGCGGTTGCCGGCGCCGCCGCGGCCGAAGGGGATCTGGTGGGGGAATGTGGGGGAGGGTTCGTGGACTGTGAGGGGCATGGTCGGTGGTGGGTTGGTGGGTGGATGGGATGGTGGTGAGGGTGTGATCTGGTGCAAGGTATTTATGGTGGTTTGTAGACGGTGAAGGGGTGGGAAGTTGGCGCTCAGGTGGTACGCCGGTAATGTTCTGGTGGGTTGGCGTTCCGGTGGTCTTTGCAGTGTGGTATCTGAATTCAACAGAGCCTCGTTTCATGCAACGAGGGACTTCATTGATTTGAGCATGTTCTGATACAGTGCATTTATTGGTGGCTCATCCCTTCTTTTTATAGGATCCCAGAGAATCCTCTCCCCGCCGCCCGCGTGACGACTTCATCCTTAAGAATTTCATGCTTCGGAGGGAAGAGCAGTGTCTATGCCGTTTACTGGAAAGCCCCAAACAAAGACATCTTGTTTTTCGAGGTCACGTTGCGGCAGTGAATGAACGCGCCTTGCAGTTAACGGCAACAATGACTAAGTCCACTGTCGCTGCGCCACTCCTTGTAAAAGCGGCGATCCTTTCGTCGATAGAAATCTCTGCAAAATATCGGAAAATTTGAGGCGGAGGGCAGAAATTTCCAGCGCCGCTTTCATGTGCAAAACGTAATCGAACCGGGAGGTACGTCCAGTAGGACTCCTGGCGCTGGGTTCGTGGGTCTTGGCTGAACCTCTATGCTTTGATGAGCGGGGCAGACCAGTTTTGAGGGGGTAATAGCATTGTTGAAGGCGTTTTATGAGGGTAATGAGAATTTGTTCGCCTCATGAATCTGAACGTGGTTGTGATAACTGGATATCTTCCTTTGTGATGTGATCTCTTCCTTAATAACGTCCTCCAAGCTCACCGCTCCTGCAGCTTAGACTGAGAACTATGGAACGAATGAATTGTGTGCCTGTTGCATGTGCTTCATGTTCGTGGTATGCCGCCAACTGAGTTGGTTCACACAGCGAGTCTGCAAGGAAAGACTCGTCTCGGAGCGAAGCAAATTTCCAAAGACAGTTCGAGTCAGTCCAGCTCGGCGGCACCCTGGCAGGTCCTGCCCTTATTGCACACCCGGTCTTGCAATCCGAGGTAGCGCGAGGGCTCCTACACTAAAAACATCTGGAGCATTCGGAAGGGTCAAGAAGAATCCGCTCGTCAGCCGTCCGGCGATCTTCCACTTCCTGGAAACGCAGTGAGCACGTTGGTCCTCGACGGGCTCATTGTGTGTACGAGCAGCGTTACTACGATTGAGAGAGATCCTCCATCTCTTCAAGCTCCGGCCTGGCCATCTTCAAGACCATACGTATTCTCTCAGCACTACCCCTCAGCCACATCCCGTCGGCTGAAGCGTCCCCGTCCGTCCCTCGTTTATACTGTACTGTCTTAGCCTTGGTTTTCCTTGCGTGAATTCCTTTCTCTGCAGCTGCGTGTAGTTCAGGTGTCCATTCCAATCCAGCATGTTTGTCCAGTAAACGAAGGAGTGTCTCGACGCAGAGGCTCACCTTTGTATTGTCGATGGTACTGGTCGAGTTTGCTGGGAATGGCAGGTAACAATGTCCCAAGACGTCTTGGTCCAAATAGTCACTGGGGGGCTCGGGGGCTGTGCTTGCGATCATTGTTCGAAGAATATACTGTGTGAGGGCGGATCTGGCTTCCAACGTGAAGTGACGAAGACCTAATGGAGACATCATAATAAAGAATGTGGGAAGAGGTAAAGGCCGGATGTGATCGAGGTAGAGATCGTAGAGGCCTTTCGTGTGGATGAAAGATTCTGGAATGACGGCAGAGACTTTTGAGAGAAGGGATAAAAGTCGTACACGAAGGGCGATGGACTCCATGCCACCGAGCAGATCTGCTCCATTGGGAATCGGGGAGTCATTGGATAATGATTGTTGATCAATCTTCGACGGTGATTTTTCCTCTTCGTGAGACGAGTCTTGCGAGGATGATTCGAGCTCGTCATCTTGTTCTCCGTCCAGATAGTCGCCGTAGTTATTGGCATCAATATCAACCCTCTTTTCAGGCCTTTGGATCCCGCCATCCTTCTTCAATTCTTTCGTTTCATTCCGCCACACCTCGCCAAACTCATTCTCAGATTTCTTGCTTCCATTCGCAAAGACAGCCCTGAGGACTCTTCGTTCGTTGAGCCTCGTTGCGCCTTCAGCCGTAATGTATCTTATGATCAAGCTATCCTCCAAAGATCCTGTATCCTCGAGAAGCCTGAGCCCCCAGTCCGCCTCAAGTACCTCAATCATGTACATAAGCCAAGTCTCCCAAGCTTCCCACCGCCTCTGATGTAGAACACTACAGTTGAAAGCCCATCCCACTACATGCCAAAAGTCTTCTGCGTGTGCCCAAAGTGCACCACTGTTCGCAAGGTCGTTGTCGATGACGTTTTCATCGCCTTTCTCTGGACTGTCAGCCTGGTCCTGGTTCCTTCTTCTTCCACCACGACGTGACTTGGTCTCAGGAGTCACGAAAGAGAATGCTTCTGCCAATTTTCCCCGCATAGGACCGACATTGTCGAGTACTAGACGCAAGTATCGCAGGGCAGAACTCCCAGCTCGCATCCTCTCAGCAGTCTTAGCCCGGGTGGTCAGAGTAGGGTGGACAGTCAGTGTACTAAGCAAGGCGAGGTAATGAGGTGGCGCCACCATGGCTGGTAGTTGGTGCACGGCTCCATAACCAGACGTAAGTAGCGACGTAAGCATCTCTAGGGCATTGGTATCTGCATATGGTATCAGTCTCTACGCAACACAACTGTAGAATTTCATGGCCAACATAGACTCTCTTCGAAGTATATCAAACAATGTTCGCAGAGCTCGTAGGGTAGAGGCTTCGCTTGTCGGTACTCAGGTGGAGGGGAGAGACGATCAGGCGGAGGAGGTGAGGATCTGATTTCCTTGCTGGAGCGAGAAGACACCTCCGAGCTGGCTGGACCTGAAAACAGGTGGCCCGTCTTGATAGGGGAAGAGACCATTTCTGCGGAGTACTCTTGGAACTTCTCGTTGCCTTCAGAAGACCAACACCAGGATTCATATAGAAGTGAAGAGAAAGGAGAGGTTCAACATGCGTGTTCAGCGCGACGCGAAGTCACGTGTACAATTATCACTGTTCACTAGGTACTGAGGGATGCCAGGTTGGTCAAGCAAGATCGATGATGGACAGTTCATGAATTGGAACCGACTTGCTGTATGATATCTCCCAGCCATGAATGACGTGCTAAATGCTAAGCAATCGCGCCAGCAATATGCAACTTCGATTTTACAGGACCCCCTCGACTTATTCTTTCGCTAAGTACATCGCCTTGAAATCAGCATTGCTCTTCGCTTTCCCCTCTCCCGCCCCATTCAACTCGGCCTCTTTCCCCTCTCCATCTTTGGTCGCCCTATCCCCACTCAAACCCACCCAATGCCTCTTGATCCCCAATCCACCTCTCCCCCCCCGTCTCGCACCTGGCTGATTTGGCCGCCGTACAGGGGCTGAGCCCTGAAGTGCTGGCCTGGTGTCCTTAGGAGGAAGTGGGTTGCGATCGGACCGCTCCTCCGGTTTGTGCTGCAGCATCTCCTTGACCGCAACTACACTGATAGAGCGTCCTGGAACGATCTCGCGGCCTTCGAGGTCCAAAGCTGCTCTGCCGACGCTAGCAATGTCTTTGAATTCAAGAATGACACCTTGGTGATCTGGTCGGAGTAGGACTTTGACGATTTCGCCGTATGGTTGAACTAGGGCGCGTATACGGGCGTCGTTCACAGTGTCGGGGATATTGACTAAGGCGATGGTGCGGGCTTGGATGTCTGCGGGTTTGCTTGTTGTAATGGGCGTGGGAGAGGTAGCAGAGCGGGTCTTTTCGTTGGCGAATGCTGATTTGGGCTGTGGAGATTCGGAGGCTTGACTCGAGGTATTGGTGACAATGTGGGCTGCCTGTCGCTTGCCCTTGTCGTTTGTAGAAACAAAGACGTTCAAAGTCCTACCCATGAAAGTGGTCAGATTCGAATCCAGGGCTGCCGTAGCTGCATCCTTATCACGAAACACTACGAAACCGATGCCTTTGGAAGTACCATCAAGCTTCTTGGGTACTCGTACGCTTTCGACATAGCCGTATTTGCGAAACAGCTCCTTAATATCATGACCAGTAGCATCTCGGTGCAGATTCACCAGGTAGAGTTCACGGCCTTCGTACATTGCACCATGTCTATCCTGCTTTCGAGCCGGGTCAGAGATACTTACCGAAAACTTCAGACCGTCACTAAGGGTTTCGCCATCGAGGCGTGTTGCGTCTCGAGCTTGGCTGGGGAGTTTGAACTGGACGTAGGCGAAGCGGCGGTGGGTGTTGTATTTGAGCGATGGAAGACGTACGTCGACAACTTCACCAAACTACATATGCGTCAGCATGAGGTCAACTCGTGTCGAGTAACAATGTACATACCGGTTGAAACTTCTTGCGAATCCAAGCCTGGTCGACAGTTGGTGGGAAATTGCAAACATACAGGGTCGAGCCTGAGCCAATCTGGACCTCGATTGCGTTGCCGTCGAAAGTTTTCATGTCTTTAGTTTGTGCAGTGAGGACATCTTCCTTTGATTCGAACTCTATGGACGCGTTTGAGGACTGATGGCCTTCTTCTTCCCACAACTTCAGACTGTTGATAGTCCCGCACTATAAAGCATCAGTGGGAAGATCGACCAGCCATTCTAGAGGGATACTCACATCTCGAAAGTATTGGCGAAGCTTCGTTTCTGTAGTGCCGACTGGCAAGTTTCGGACCACAACAGTTGAGTTTTCGCGGTCACGCTTGAGTAGGGGCTGCGCGGTGAGGCTCTGTTCTTGCGCTTGAGGTTCTGATGCGCTGAGATGCTCTGGACGGCTCTTCTTACTGGGTTCTGTGTCTGCATCATTCTCCCGCTTTCTTTTGACTGCGCTTCCAGCAACATCGTTTTGAACTTCCCGGGGCTGGTGTGATGCTTGGGTTTGAGCAGCCTCATATGCTGCATAAGCCTCTCCCTCTCGTCTCTGTTTGACTGCTTTTGACTGCTTCCAAACTTGAACCTGCGCCGATTGGAATTCGAGAGCATCTTCATGGTCCTCGCAATGATACAGGAACGTCTCAATGATCTTCTCGGGCCAGTCGAGGTTTGGTCTTTTCAGCGCCTGCTGGAGTACCTTAGTAGCCTCCGTTGGCTTGGCTAGTCCTCCACCATTCAGATCACTTGGGTTGTAGTTAAGCTTGCACCAAGTAGTCATCTCCCAGATGTAATATCGCAGCCAGAAATCGTAGCTGTCACCTTTGCTCCGCACCAGTTTCCTCCAAGAATCTCTCGCCCCACTCCAGTTGCGGCACTGGGTGAGGTATTTGATGTAAATCTTCTCCAGGCGGTATTCAGGATCTCCTTGATACGCTTTTCCATATTTGTCACGGCCCATGGTCTCCATGTCTTCGATTGCTGACCGTATGCCAACCTCCGCTACGTCCATCTCCTCATCTGTCGAGTTCTGGTGGAACGCCCGCCTTCTTAAAAATCCACACCATGCCGTGTGGACTTTAAAGACCTCATCCAAAATTCCTGCGTCAAGTACGCCAGTGCTTGTGGCTTTGTGTTTGATATCTCCAATCGCGGTGAACGGAAGCTTATTGATTTCGGCGGCCAACAAGTACTGTGACCACAAAGTTCCAGACCATGGGCAATGCCGTGTCGCCCTCTCTAAGACTGGAAGTGTCGAAATGTTGTATGCACCATATGAGGTAACCTCGTCGTTCAGAAACATGATGTAGGCTTCCCATAATTCGGTACGTGCAGGGAAACGAACAGTCGCACGCTCGTAAAGAGCATTTGCCATGTCAAAGTTGAAATCGTTCCTCTTGCGGCTGAGACCTAATTCGTAATCAATGTATTCGGTAAAGGCTTGATATTCGGCTTCCTGGTCACCATTCTGTTCTGCACGCACAATATTGCTCTCTTTGAGATCGCGCATGTCAAACTTGCTCTTCGCATCCTTACCCAATGCGCTGGTGGTGACCATCGTCGCCTCGTAATTAGAGTTGTCGTACGTGGAGACAAAGGTCGAATATGTCTGAAACGTTTGAGCCCATGTCGAATGTGGTATTTGCAGGCGGTTCGCAAAATGATGCTGAGTGCCGACGATTGCTTCCTGCAAAGGAGAGGAAGCAAGCTCTTGCAACAGGAGCTCTGTGTATGGATCCCACAGCAGCTGACTGTCATTCATTCGCCACATGGTCTCTTGGGCACCTCGTTTCCACACACTCATCATCTGTTGCCATCCGAAGATCTCCCTGGCCACCATGCGATCATCCTCAGACCACCACTGCCCTCGTGGAGCGTCTCCGATGCCTGAAACTCTATCGTCTGCGATATTGGCATTCTTGTATAATGATAGCATATACTGAGCGTAGATCAACCAGAGTTTTGCACTGGTAGGCTCTTCCTCAACTGCCTTCTGACATAGTTCCATAATTGCAATTCGATCGTCGATAGACCTTGCGAGTATGATCTGGTCTTGTATCCAATCCGCCCACAGCTCTTCGCCAAGTGCGAACCTTGAGCTCATGCTCTCTCGAGCGCTTCGTAAATCCTGAAGCAGATCATAGGTGTGAGCATGACCCGACATTTGGGAGGACGGCTGGAGGTGGTCATGACTGAGGAAGCCTTTGTGAAGGAGGTTGATGAGTTGAACATGAGACTCGTAGGCAAAAGGGTTGGTAGTAATGTAGCCGGCCAGCTCAGTCACTGCTTGTAGATCGGACTCTGAGAGTGAGCTTGCAGTGTATGTGCGTGGTGACAGGGAATGTGCCGGTGCATCGGCCATATTGAGGTCAAATGATCCTCCTCTCATTCTGGTCAGACGCGGAGGCTTCGATATGCTCTGGAGACTGGGCAAGGTTGCAGCAGTTGAGGTTTGTGAATCGTATATTTCGGCACTTCGGAGCCCTCCCGCGTTCACTCTTGCAGTCTGCTGGTGATGCTGCATCGATGCAAGGTCTGCCAATGTGTCCATTCCAGGTGTTGATGGCTGTCGAAGTGAGCGATTGCCATCTGTGGGTGGAATAGCAGCAGCGTTTGGGTGCAGCCCGGGAGAAGGGTTTGGTACAGATGTTGGCAGCGCCGCTCGCTTGGCTCGTACTACAGCATTGTGTGGCAGCGTCGGTGGAGGGGTATCTTGGGCTGATGAAGGTGTTGCTTGGACGGAGTTGGCAAGCTTGGAGGTCCTCGGCCTTCGCGACTTCTTTGCGGGGGGTTTAGCAGGAGGGGTTGGCGTCGCCGTTTCTCGAGGTGATTCCTGCGGCGACAAAAGCGATTGAATGTCCATGTCTCGTCCTTTCCTCTCCCTCCTCCCTGTTTATGACACGAACTGTGGAGTGGAGGTTTGATACTAGCAACGCCGAAAGTCAAGGAGTGTTTGCACAGAATTACTCTCCCCGATCTCAAAGTACGATCGTAGAACCCGGAGTTGACGTGTGACAATGGCAGTTGGGAGGGCGACACCACGCCTTGAATCTTTACGGTGCAGCTGAAAATTTCTGCGTAGACACGAAATGTGTTTCCGTGCTGTAGAGGATGGGTGTAAGGCAAGCCTACGCCAGCTTGGCTATCAGCAGGGCGAAGACTCTGTGGTTTCCATTACGGCTAGTGACTCAGAAATGTCCTGCAAGGCCCGTTGTGGTGGATGTAGGGCACACAGCCGCAAATGTTGGAGGTAAAGGCACAAGAGTCAAGAAGTGGAAATGACGCAGGCGAGAGCTTTGGCAGCTTTTTGATAACGATCGTCTTAATTGTTTGATCTATTTTGGTGACAGAACGGCCTAAATCCCGACTGGCAGTCTTCGAGAAGAATACTATATCATGCTAGGTGTAGTACCATGTATTTGGATGACTGACGCATACACTAGTCATACGGGTGTCATGTCTCGTCCTATAGGATCGTGCTCTCTATCTGATTATGTTAGAGCTGTCTATCTAACACTATATTACATCCCTATCTCCAGATGGGGAAGCGGACCTTCAACGGTCAAAACCCAATTCAATTCCTCGGCCGTATGATTCATGCTCGCTCGAAATGCCGCGCGGACACCTTTCCGCCCCCACATTCACACGTGACACCCCTCCTCAGGCTTTGATCGTATCGAATTTGCTCTTCTTCCTGATTTGCGGACCGTATTTGAAGAGGACCCAAGGGATGGGTAACATGGCCAACGAGAGGAATCCAAGCACACTTGTCGCCCAAGCAATACCAAGCCGCTGATACACTATATCCGCATAGTCAGCAGTTGCTCCGAGGATTGAGTCGCACACAAGAGAGCATAGGAGCAAATTCACTTACTTTGTACGGTGAAAAGTGGAAAGACGGCCCCAGAAAGATATCGCATTAGACCATTCGCTGCCAGTGCAGAAGCCCCGTTCAGCGGCCCATAGACGTCGACAAGATATAATGCAGCGGCCGTGAAGACCGATAAGTTACCCCATGCAAAGGGAATTGTGGCGAGCACGGGACTAATCCAGTGGATATTCTCCCGGGAGGTCCACGCAAACCAGAAAAGCCCAACAGGTAAGCCAAAGCTGCCCAGCATGGCCGCGTATAAGCGATGCTCTGGTGCAACTACGCCTTCTCGTCCTTCTCTGTGACTCTTGTGATGCTCGGTATGGTACCAGAATCTATCGGTGACGATTGAGGTAACAACTGCGATACAACATCCAAGCCCGACCGCAAGAAAGGTGAGCCCGCTTTCTCCGGTATTGAAGTCGTAGACGCCCTGGAAGACGATCGGGAATGCCTCGAAGAATGCGAAGAGAATTGAGAAATTGAAAGCCGTGTATAAGCTAAAAAAGAAGACGATGGGCTCTGTAAAGATCATATTGACCGGCCGAAAGAGTGTCACTGTGATCAGAAACTTGATAGCAGCCAGGCCTGTTGGTCCAGTCTGTGCTGGTGGGGCTATGTCCAATCGTTTTGCACGGTCTTGCAGAATTATCTTCTTATATGTCTCCTTCATGCCCATAGAGTACAGGTAAATTGGTACCATAAGGAAGAGTATTGGCCATTGCGTCCATCTCCATCCTTTTTGTTGTGCGGCAAACCCACCAACTGCTGGTCCTAACGCCGGTCCGAGGAACGGCGCAAGTAAGAATGTGCTGGTGGCTATAGCTCGGTGGATAGGTGCCCATAGATCAACGTTAGTGCCCCCACCAACAGCCAAGACTGGAGAGCCAAAGAAGCCAATGAAAAATCGGCATATGGCAAGGGAGGCAAAGTTTTGGGAGAAGCCAGCCCCCAAAGTAAAGAGAGCCGCGAGGGGCAATGAGACGATGTATACAACTCTGCGACCTCTTGTTTCACTGATTGGTGCAGCCAGGATAGGACCAAAGGCGAGACCAAGAACGTATAGTGACAAGCCTAATATGGCAGCCGTAGTCGATATACCGAACTGCTTTTGGACATCTTTAACACCAGGCGTGTATACCGAACTACCAAACGTCACAGCGAATCCAAACAGTGCTGGAACAGTAGTATGATAAACGCGTTGCCACATTGGCCAATTGAGGGGGTTCTCTGGATCATCCGGGCCAGTCCAATCCTGAGCAGTGGCTGTTCTTGACAGCGTATGTCCCTTGCCCTGTGAATTTGATTGAGTCGTGACTGATCGCTTAACATCTTTCTCCGTGGTTTCGGCTGTTGGCTGAAGCTCTATCGAATCTTCAGAGTTGCCAGCGAGCTCAAGCTGTTCTTTCTCGTGTACGAGGGACCCCATTGGTAGAGAGATAATGTTATCAGTTTGAGATTTGCTGGGCGATGAATGCTAGGAGCAGCTGATGAGTATTCACCAAGAGAATTGAGAATCACATCACGGATCTTATAAGCAACGAGACGACTGATTGATTGCAAAGCATCTACAACATACCCTGGACATCCTAACACGATCGCTATACAGAGCGGTAAAGCATTGAGTCATCTATTGGTACACGCCTCGGTCTACCATGATCAGTAATCCATCAAAAGGCCAGCCGAGGCGACCAACATTGCTAGATACAACCCTGACTCATCATGCGGCTGCGGAAATGTGGTGGAGTCTTTGTAGGATTTATACGTGGTGCCGAGATGCCTCGAACATCAGTAAGCTTGTGGATGGTGAACCATTGTGGCATCCTTCCATGAAATGTCCATGTTTTTGGTGAGACCAGTAGTACTCCCGCATTTCGCAGCGGTCCTAACCCTAAGTCCCTTGAGTTTACGGGCAGTAACTCCGATCTCGCCAGGACCAGTGCTGTAAACATGGAATTGATCATGAGAGGTTGAGACGATTCGTTGTGCAGCTGCTTGCCTCCTTGCTCTATCCCTCAGACCCTCTGCTGGCGATGTGGCAATAAGCAAGTCGACCGAGGGAATACGTACTTTCTTTACGCTTTCGGCAAGAATACCCGCTAGGTAGGGGGGCTAATGGTTTTAGGTTAGCCTCTGGAGAAAGAAGGCTAAGGTTTTTGTAAACTTCCTGCATAATGACTGGCTTGTGCGAGGTTCGTAATAAATAATAAAATAATATAACTTTTAAAATAAATTTTTTATAATAATTTATTTTTGACAATAAATTAATAATTAAAAAACTTTTAAAAGATAATAGAAATATTGTATATATAAAAAAATAATTAATTAGACCTTAAAAGTTTGAATATAAATTTTATTTCAGATTAAATTTATAATTTCATAATTTCATCATGCATATCGATGATAAATTTGAATTAGCGATGCGAACTGCGAAGTGCAATAATTAGGGGCATTTAAAAGTACGCCAGCTTAAGCCCTGGCAGGTGCCTAACAACCGTGTATGAATTTCATATATCTTTTGTACTCGTATTATCATCTGACACCTACGGAGTACCGAGCTGTAGTAATGCTGTCAGAGCTCGTGATTGGAGGGAAGGCCGAATCTCCAATATCGGGCAAGACTACGGAGCATCGGCCTCGGACCTGTATTATAATCTAAGGTACCTTGCTTAGGCTGCTGGCTGCGGACTACGGCCTACGGCCTAAGTAATACCGTCGGAGTCCATATTTGGAGGCAAGGCTGAGTCTTTAATATCGCGTAAAGTTATGGGCTTCAGACTTATATTATGATTTTAGGTACCTTATTTAGGCTGCTGATTGTTGGTTGCGGCCTATAGTGACCGTCGGAGTCCGTGGTAGGGGGAAAGCCGCTGCCTGGCAACCGCTGATCTGAAAGTGATATATAAGTAGATAGTAGATGCCAGCGGTAATGCGTATACCTGTCATCCTTTGTGCGAACGTCTGACCTTTCAAATTGGACTTCCCCCCTTCACGTGCTCCAGTTTTCAATCAAAAAAAAGATGCGTCTCGTCAATTCTCTCACCCTCTTTCTGACTGTGGTACCTATTTTCGCTGAGTCCAATGTTCGACCTGGATGGACAGAGCAAGCCCCGATCGGACGCGGTCCGCGTCAAGAAGAGAGTATCACCTCACTCGGAACAGATATGTACATCATCGGCGGCATTCCCGGACAGCCACCCTATCCGACTCTGGATTGGGTAGAGGTGTTCTCGGCGACTTCAAACAAATGGCGCAATGCATCATCGCTTCCCACAACGATCAACCACGGCAACGTTGCCGCCGTCCACGGCAAGATTTACATCCTGGGCGGCCTGAGCGGTCCAAGTGTTTGGACAGCAATTGGAGGCTGTTACGAGTACGACCCAAGGCACGATACCTGGAAGACTTTGCATTCGACAATGCCGAATGGTACAGCACGTGGGGCCTCTGCGGTGGGGGTGTATGGCTCCACCATCTATATCGCTGGGGGACTCACTTTGCTGAACGTGTTCACCGGTGCGCAGCCGACGGTCGACATTGTAACTTCCTACAACACAAAGACCCAAGAGTGGACGACCCTACCGTGCCTACCAGAGGGGCGCGACCACGTGGGAGGGGTGGTCATGAAGAACATCTTCTATGTCGTGGGTGGGCGGATCAATGGTATAGCAAACGTCCGTAACACTGTTTTCGCGATGGATCTCTCCGATTCCAGTCCAAAATGGATTGAGAAGGCTACCATGCCGACTGCTCGCGGTGGCCTATCCGTCGCTGCCGTGGGCTCTAAGATATACGCTTTTGGTGGAGAGGGAGAACGAGCCTTAGTTCCCAACGGCGTCTATGACAATTTGGAGGTCTATGACACCATTTCTGATTCGTGGGAGACCTTGCCGCCAATGCCGTTCCCTAGACATGGCACCAGTGCTGCATCGATTGGATCTCGGATTTATGTCCCTGGTGGAGGGAATATTACCGCAGCTGGGCCTCAAGATCGGAATGACTTTTACCAGACCCAGTCTGTCCACGGACATATTCCGTAGACGGAGCGCACTTCCTTGGCAGTACATAGTGCTCTATCGGAATATAATACCAGCGAGAGTGAGACCTCTTTAGACTAAATCCCGTGTCCAACTCCCAAAGTCTCCTATTGCTGATCACTTTCGATTGATTTAATGTTCAAGCGATCTTTTTCGTAGCAAGTTGTAGAGAAATTTTCTATCTTAGCGAGGACAGAGAGCCACAGAGGGGTGGGGTTTGGAGGATCCTACCACCGCTCACGGATAAGAATCTGGATTCATTCCTATCGTCGTGAAGTACCAATCGGGAAGCGTTATAGCAACAAATTTCGGGTCAGATGTAATTTGAGAAATCCTAACGTAGGGGAGTTGTGGACGAGGAATGGGGAGGGGACGGGTATAGGAGATGCACAATTCGGCGACTTTCTGATTCTAGTGAGGGTTTGGCTTGGTATTGAAACTGACGCCATGTGGGTTCGACGGCTATTTTCTCCGTGGACAGTGAGGTGGGGCGCGAGGGTAAGTGCGTTACTGCCGAGGGGAAGGTTGTTGACGGCTCCAGGAGGTGAGTACAAGGACGTTGTATTTCTATGGTTAGGGGACTGGAGTTCTTGCCGATGGTGAGTGGAAGACATGTGCTGCTGCACGTAACATACCTGTTGTTGCTAGACTTCTGAGTCTATGCTATACCTTCTTTGCTAATTTGGCAGTGCTTTCAAGGCCCATTCAGCCAGTCTCCTAGAACGTCGTGGTTATCATATGTACATGGAAGGCCTCGGACAACGACCCGCCAAAGGGCCCACCAGAATGGACTATTGCTTCATTCATTAGCCGCGATATTAAGAGCTTTGCCTCCTCCTCCTCATCTTTCATCACTATTGTCATATAGCTCCTTTTACGCCCGGCTGACCTAAAACAATTCTCTATTACTGAATCTGACGAATTCCTTGATGAAATGAAGACCAGTCTACCTACCTTACTTGATATTCACTTGAGGTTCTTACCAGAACCCTAGATCATATCTCAATATCAGCTTGGACTACTCGCTTCTTCTTAGGGCCATCTGCCATATCGATCTCGACTTGCTCCACAGGGATCTGTCACATCTCATCACGACGACCAGTCTCATCTCAGAGAAAGAGGTATGCTCGGCTAGAGTTCGGCAACTACAATTGAGACAAGAAGGAGAAATACGAGATCAAAACATAAGCCAAAATACCGCTCCCAGGAGCGTGCACACTTTTGGGGGTGAGATGGCCAAGTTGGACAATCCGACAAGAAATGCCTCGGATGTTGGATGGAGCCGGGACTAGTATTAAATAGGCCTAGCACCAAATTGAATCGATCGTGAATAAATCCCATAAATCTTTGATCCAGACATTCCAAGACAACCCAGTTTCGTTACTGAAGTCCCAAACGACAGTACTTAGCATTATGGCCACCGAGATAATGACTGCTCGGCCGTCTATCAAAGTCAAATAACAATTCTAGCAGATCCCACAGCGCCGCAGGAGGCGCCGCTCTTGGGGCCGCGGCTGGTGGCCTTGCGTTATACGCTGCAGAGGACCATTGTGCCCCGAGGGCCTGAGGCTTTACAGGGAATCCAAGCGATAGGGAAAGTGGCTAGTGGAGCCGCTGGAGCGGTGGGAGAGATGTCGGGGCATGCGACGGGGCATGCATATGCGAGGCCTGAACATCATGAAAAGCCGGAGCCGTATAATCAGGAAAAAGAGGAGGATGGGTGTTGTGGGAGTTGCTGCGATTGCTGCGATTGCTGCCGCTGCTGTTAGGAGTGAGGGGTTGTAGTTGGGAGTATCTTTTTGAATCTAGCTCGATGTTTCTTTCAAGACGTTGGAGGCGAAGTGAAGGCAGATAGTGTCGAGAGCCTTTCTTGGGTTGCATTCTCGGCTGTTTATATGGTTGAAGCTCACAGAAACTGGGCCTGGTCACTTATTTTTAATGGGTCAATTGTCACACTGTAGAGTGGGTCATGCTAGCCCCAACGAGGCTCCAAGACTCTCAGACATTGTTCTCGACAGCAGCTTTTCCGGGATATCTAGACGCTCAACCTAGTCTGCCCTGTTGACCCTTCCAGCGCAAGGAACTGCCTACGGTCTAATCAGTACCCCTTCTCCACTGACTCCTTCCCTCCCGCACAAAGGCACAACAATGATATACCGTCTCTTGACAGCCCCTCTGCGCACGGTCTTACACCTGTAAAAGCACCCTCTTCAACCCGCCACCTCTCAACAATCAATCGGTTGGGAACCTCCAGCGACTCCAAATGTCAGATATCCCACTGAGTGTAGCCATAACCGCCGCTCCTCATCCTTGCACGCCAAAAAAGCCAGATGATGCCCTCCATACAAACTCACAAGCAAGGTAGGTAGGTAATTACCTAGGGATTCGGAGATTAAACACCCTCTTCTTCTAGATCGCTAGCTCCTCACGGGACCTAAGGCATTTCAATACCCCGTCCCCTCTCCCCCTCATTATGCAACGGGATCCAAACCGCCCGCCCCATTCTTAATCCGTCCCGAGACCCCCAACCTGGAAGTACAAAGTACAGTAAATGAAGGGAACCCCCCCATCCCGCGCTCGTGGTGTTTCAAACACCGCTCAGCCATGCCCGATCGCCCTCGCTGTAGCTAGCAGGGTTTAGGTAGGCTCGCTACGAGCCGTATGGGGCGCTATCCCGCGATTTTGGGAAGCACATCGGGTTTAGGTTTGGGTGCGTGCACGGCGTGGGGGGCTGTGTAGGTGGGAAGGTGGTTTGATATTGCTATTTTTGGGGATTAGGGTGATGAATTTGATTGGGGGTAGGGCGGGTGGGGGTGAGACATGCTCTAGAGGGGCTTGATGGGGGGAATCCTGTGGGTGCTATTTTGAGGGGGAAGGGAGGTGGGGTATTGGGTTTTTGAAAGGGGTGGAGGGTTTGGAGGGGGGTTTCTGTGAGGTTGGGAATGGGACAATGGAGATGGGGAAGATTGTGATGGAGCTGGAGGGTGATGGGGTGATTCGTCGAGTGGAAAAGGGTACAGGTGAGTCTGTTGGACAGCTCTCGCTAACGACAAGGGTTGACGTGATAATCCGCTCCGCAGAATATTGGACCAGGTTTACGTGGGTTAGGTGCAGTATTCCCCTGCTTAGAGCCAGAACAGATCGAGGCGGGTTCAAACATGACGAAGCTGCCGTCATCCATGTTTCGTGAGGAGGGTCTATGATCTTTAGCCGTTTTGATTTTTGATAGCGTGATTACCTGCATTTCACGATCTCACAGATCTCTTCCTCCTCTGTAACAGCGATTCGGCCAGGGGTTTGCCGTTTCTTTTTCGTAGAATTTCAGACTTTTAATTCCTGCCCCAGGGGTCGAGGGCCAGAAGACGTATCCCATGTTGACCTACCGAGTTGAGTGTATTGACACGGCTCGGCTGTTGAGCACTACGGCTGGAACTCATGGTGTTCGATCAGACTTGCCTTGTTCAAGCAGGCAGAACGGAACTGGTATGTGGTTACTCAACGCTAATCACAAATATTGAGGCTGAGCACATGTATCAAGTCTTTGATATCAGCGGGGCTTACTTGTGTTTAGGAGACCATATTTATAGATGTGTGGGAGGATCTCGGCAGTAATTGGGAAAAGGTGGGTGACCAGTCATGCCTACTCTCAGGCAAATTCGACCAGTCGATTTACTCAACAGTGCCGTGCCGTAATCAGGGACATCGAATGCAGAGACTTGCTAGACGATCAACCCGTGGTGAAGACAGCTCGACGGACTAATTGCATGATCCGTCATCTATCACACTATCATGTTCATCGCTCGCGGCTCATGATCAGCCTCGCCCACCACCCTTGAATGACTCTAAGCATGTATACACTCTGCTCCTCCCCAACCGAGAGAGGTTCGAACACCCCTCAATCACACATCGTGAACACTAGACTCGTTTAGCTTTCTTAGACGGTGATATTCGTCTCCGCACGGCAATGAAAGTCCACTCTTCGTCCCGCTTCGAGTTTTACGTATTCCCAGAGCGGCTTGAAAAATAGTTCTGATAGTCCTGTAATCCTCACTCGCTGTTTTATAAGACTCTGGGTGCCAGCCATGAGGACCTATCGTCTCCAGTCTTCATCACCATTCTATCATATCTCTCTAGAATCCACTCGTTTTCTTCCCTCGAACCTCTTGAAGCGACAGCATGAAGCCCTCAACTGTTCTTGCTGTATTCTTAGGCATTGTGCCAGCCTTTGCTTTCCCAAGCCTCCTGCGCCGGAAACCATTGCCGCAGGGATCCTTTACGGGATCAAACGACCAGAACGACGCGACTTGCGCAGCAGCGGTAGCAGGCGACAGTGAATGCGATTGTGGTGGAGATAGCATTGCGTTTTGCACCGTCACTGATGACGCCGCGGGGGACATCCAGAACGGGCCTGATGAGACAGATGATCCACAATGTCCCATCACCTGGACGCCACAGTGCAAGTCGGGGAGCTGCTGGTTAGATCAGGACTGCAGCTTTTTCGCAGTCTCGGAAGCTTGCATATGTGTTGGTTCCGGCTTTTTCACACAAGGCACATGCTATGAGCAATTTCAGATTGGCGGAAGAGATCTCCAAGAACACGGCGCTCGGGAGAGTGCAGCCAACAGCAGCTCCTCTTCCGCCCTCACCAAACGATTGGAACAAGTCGTTCAAGTCGCAGATCCCATGATGTCGGCACTCCAAGTCCTAGGCGCAGTCAATCTCCAAGCCGCAACCACCATGATCGGTACGAAATTCGGCCCTAATGGCAAGGGAAAATATCTGGTCGGGCTCTCAGGGAAATTGGCTGCGAACATCGTGATAGGGAGCGTCACATACGCCATCGGTCAGGCTTGGACACTTCGCCATGATTATGATCCCTCAAAAGGATATCATGTCAACCTCGCGGTTGGCAGCCGTGATGCATCAAAATTTGCTTATCAGCAGACGGGTATGACCGTCGAAGAGGGAACTCAAGCCTTCATAACAGTGGCCCACATCACATCGCTGGCAGTGGCATGGATATGGAATAGAGGATCGGCGGGACAATGCTTCGGTGGAAAATTTAATCAGGTCGCCGCGCTAGCCACAACAATTGCGCGCTGGGTTAATTATCTGAATACGGGGGCTTATGCTTGAGTGGCAATGAGCCTTGCGGACATTAGTCCTTGGAGGGGAGATAAGGTGAGTTGAAAGGCGAAGGATTCTCGAGCATTGGGACTGTGTATCTGGTATGCACAAGGCCGCGAAAGCTCTAGTACCTATACGTTACTTCTGTACCTATGCACCTAAATGTCTGCAAATTTGAAATTGTACATTGTGATGGCTTGAATACCTCTACCTCCGGCTTTTTTCCTCTTCCTCGCTTTTCCTTCGCCCTTTTCCTCTGGATGTCCGATGCGATTTGTCACCGTCCAAGGCGTTGGCATATCATAATCCGTACTTTCTTTAGGTATGAAGTTGAATATTATAGTATACAAAGACAAAATATGACTAGACTCAAGAAGAGAAACAACTGAGAAGAGTTTGGATTCCGAGGTTCGGTGCCCAGTGTCCGAGTATAGAAGGTGAGCCGACGCTATCTATAGTCTAGCAATATCAGACATCCCGAAGCCATCTTTTGAACGACCTTCGAGATCCAGTATTCACCTTCGTTGGAATTTATTCATACTCTCTCATTTTCGAAACGCAACAGCTTCACCATGGACTGCCTTCCGATTCCCTTCATCTGCATTCAATGCGGTACAGAGTAAGTCATTATCTCAGCGTCAATATTCCCCAATTCAAATGGATCTCGGGCTTCTGAACCATGTTCTGGACGCTTTTTCCCCTGTGTACCCTTGAGACTCCTTGAAAAGCTCCTGTATCTGCTCCGAAAGATTAATGCTGACCCGGACATCGTGTAGTCAGAACCCGTGTCATATCAAAGTAATTGGACCAACGTTGGGTATACACGATCTCGAAAGTCTGGTGTCCTGTGCTCATCAAACAATCCAGGGTTTTTCGTGGGCATTGTCGCCGCCGTATGTTGAGCTGCTGTGAATACTAGCATACCTCTGACTAAAAGAACAAGGTCGTCTGTTGGCCTGGGGCACTTTTCTGTGGATGCTGCGCGTCTGAAACTGGCAAGAGGTTCGCAGATGGACACCCCACCGATTCGACCCATAAAAGAGGAATGCAAGGGGCTCACATCTTTGACTCTTACAGGATGCTTGGTTACCCGGTCGAAATCAATGGCCAAGTCTCGAACTCAATACCGATTTGACGACCCTAAACCCCCACATAGAATTTAGCATGGGAGGAAAGTGGTTGCGCGCTGGAAAATGCAACAGGCGTTGGCTGGAACATGGGTCACAAACGATACATAAGCACTATACACGAATTCATGCCAGGCGTTTTGAGACGAACCCTACGTCTCTCGCACCCTAATAGGAATACTTGGGATTAATTAGAAGTTCAGACTCCTACTTACGACCGTTATGACCGATACAACTATTACAGATATCAATCGGGCTCGCCATCAGACTTTGATGGCGGACCTAATTTTATTATCCTGCTTCTAGTCTGTTGATGTTTAGGGACCGTCCACATCTCCTCGGCTCTCACCACAACATCACCTTCAACACCACACTCCTTCCCTGATTCTTTCCTTCGTCATTACTGTTTTCTCTCACTTTGTGGCTATGTTCGAGCAGTTGCTTGACATTCACATGTAGAGGCTCTACGCTGCATTGCTTTTGTTCTCCAGCTCCATGAGGAGTTTTTTTGCCACTCTCCTCACCGCTGAACGCCCTTGACACGTACAGGTGTATCTTTACGTGACCACCTCTGGGTTTGGTGTTGCGATGAACAGCAAGATGGGCAAGCCAACACTCTTTTAAAACATGTGTTGTCCACTAATATCGAAAAGGCCAAGGCACATCCAACACGCATATGAAAGATACGTCCGGAAAACAGACCCGGAATGACATCGTTTTGGGATGCGAACCCCCACGCCTTCCAATCTTTCAATCGCGATCCGAGGCTCTTCAGAGTGCCATCCCTGTTGTTGACTTAGATGGCATGCAGATACTGGCAAAGCCCGCGAGCCTCCAGCAAGATGCTTCCTCCGATCAAAATGAGTCTCGATTCCAGACCAAAATTGAGCAATTCTTCCAGCAGCCGACCAATTCCACTGGGTCCGTGCAGTTCACAGATGTGGTAAAGGCCGTTCTCGAGCACTCTTGGATGTTCGACCCAACGAAATACTCGAACATCCATGCACTCAAGGACAAACATCTCCCATTGTACGGTCTGACTCCTGCGCAATACGAATGGATCAAAAGTCGAAAACTACCTGCTGTGGAGGTAGCGAGAACTGAGCGCGAGACCCTGTTCAATGAGGTGAGACAGAATTCTACATGGCTCGTTCAAGATAATTTGAAAGACGAGCCTTTGCTTAGCGAGGCAGAACTCGGACAAGAAGTCGAAGACTTCTATGGTCCGGGTCTATTATCACGTAGACCAAATGAAGTCAGTGAAAGTGATGAAGGCTTTTGCAACGATGTAACGGTCACTTGGGTCGACGTACCGCCACGATATGTATCAACAGAAAAGACATCAGCCAAGTCTGCCTCCGAATCCTTCATAGACTCTGCAATTCACATGGAGGATCAACATATCGGCATAGTGACGACTAAATCATGTCCTGTCATCCCTCAGTCTACAGCATTTGGTTTTAGCTATAACGTCAACAACTTTCCAGCATCAGTTCCATCCTTCGAGGTCCGACTAGCACCTTTCCGTGAAGGATTTCGCGCGATCTTCGATAATGTTGCGAAGAACCCAGACGGGCGACCAGCAGCGCCTTACAGAGTTCGCTTCTTCAATGAGCCTCCCAATGAGATCCGCAAGCAATCCGTTGAAAGAGGTGCTGATGTTGACATGGAAGATTACCAAGAAACGTCAACTCACCAAAATGATTCGCATCAGTCGGGTGAGAGTCTTGCCAACGTCACTGTGCAACCACGAGAGGAGACATCGGCTCCCTCGAACCACAGTAGCCCACCAGAGCAGACCATGGCTCAGGCAATTGATGAAATCATGGAAGAAGCCCCTCCTAAGCTCAATGCTCGAGCTATGGACCCAGCACTGTCCTCCAACCTTTATAGCGAGACGGTAGACATTGAGCCAGCCGACATAAGGATGACAGGCATAGACTACTCCGTTGACTCCCATGATACTCAAGCCGGCGCGGTGATCGAGGACTCCGCCCCCAGCTTCCGCGCTCCTGTTGCACATATGTATCCTCGGGAAAATTACACGAGGGAGACTGCTCTCGCTACACCATCGCCCCTCATTCTGGTGGAAGAGGCCAGTAGCGATGATGCTCTCGGCGCTGCAAGCAAGACACCATCTTCACCAACTAAGACCACTCCGCAAAGGCAATTAGTCTCAACATCTTTTCTGGCCAATGGTCCCGAACCGCCGGCTACGATACATAAGAACGACAAATACGATAGTGCCAGTCCAAAAACCTCATACGACTTTCACCAGTTCCTGGGGCTAGAAAACAATCCAGGTCCTGGACGCAGCCTCTCCTATGGGTCTAGCTCGCCAATTTTGGACCGCATAAGCCTTCTCCACGATCGCAATCCTGTGGATACAACCACTGCGCTAACCACAAACCCCTACACAATTAAGGTCCACACCCCAGTAGTCCAGCACACTCAACATCGACCCACTGGGTCTGGCGACCTCACAGACCCGGAAGACCTTGCGCTTTCCAGCCCCGAGGACGCCGCAATTCCCATCAGAATTTACCCTGATGACCAAGCAGCAATCAGTCCCGTTCCCAAATCTTCGCCTTTTCGCTTCAATAGCAGTCCAGCCTCTAATTCTCCAACCCCCAAAGTGGGTGAACATGGGAGACATCCTAGCAAAGGGGGATTGAGGCCCCCCACTGCAGGAAAAGGAGTGAAGAGTGCTACTAAGAGCGCTAAGGCCGCGAGACAAGCAAAGAAAGGGGCTAAAGGGGTTTTCAAGAGTCCCAGTCTTGGGGGTGCGAGATTCAAGTCGGCAAGCCCTGAGGAAGGTGACGGCAAGAAGGGTAGTGCACAAGATGCAGACGACGTCGTCGAAGCTATCCAGGAGGCGAAGTGTACTGTAGCACCAGACGACCAGGACGAGGCAGCGATTGAGGAAGTTGAGCTGGATGCAACACCGGACAAAACAGGAGAAGCGGCCGAGGGGCTTCGGTCGTTCGCACCATCAAATGCGCTCGGAAAAGTGATCGAGGAAGCGGAACCCATTGCAACACACAACGAGCGGACTGGAAACGTGGTTACTGAGACTACTGATGCGGCATCAAGGACATCACCCAACAGCCAAGAAACTGCTGTGGATCATGAACTCGCGACCTCGGTGCTCGTCCCACGAAACCCATCAGCAAAGAAGAGTGAAGCCAAACAGGCGACGGCCCTGAATATCCCAGCCAAGAAGATTCCATCCAAGAAAGCACGAATCGAAAAAACACCAGCTCACCAAAACTGCCCCAAA
>JAABUQ010003644.1_pt1 | contig 27713 bp, 36 predicted proteins | sample 5560001 | NCBI WGS metagenome assembly JAABUQ01 (sample SAMN10711888, study PRJNA513371) | rock metagenome | isolation source: Antarctica rocks | place: Antarctica: Victoria Land, Finger Mt nord | collected 2015-12-18 | reverse complement strand
GCCCCCGCCGGAGAGTAGTGGGGATGATAGGGCGCCGCCGCCGTTGCCGGCGAAGGATACACCGCTGGTGGGCGAGGGGGAGGGGAGAGCGGTGGATGAGGGGTATGAGAAAGCGGGGGAGGAGGAGGGAGAGGATGGTGGGGCTGTTTCGCCGCTGGAGGAGGAGGAGGAGGAGGAGGGGGTGGGGGATGAGAAGGCGGTGGAAAAAGAGGAGAAGCCGGAGGAGAAAGAGGAGAAGCCGGAGGGTGAGGGGGAGAGTGGCAATTTCAGTGAGGTGCAGCTGTGATGTTTGGTCTGAGGCTTGGGAGTGGTGAATGGGAGATTCGTGGGGACGGGGTGTGTATGTCGAGCTTGAGGTAGGCATTGTATGAACAGGAGTCTGATAGGTAACGAGACGGTTCCAGCTCTGAAGGTGTAGAAGATGCTCGTCCGTTCTGCGTGCGGAGTTGCGATATCAGAAATTTCATAGAACGTGGAAAAGAAGACCTCCCCTTCCGTCTTTGATGCTTTTGGGGTTTTGCCTCTATGAATGCCGGGCAATACGATGCTCCATTTCCAAGCATAGGTAAGGAAAGACTTGCAGACTAATGACTACGGAGCATCATGCTGTGGCAACGACTGTATTCTATCGATTACCATACTCTATTGCTGCAACGTCGTCAAATCCACATAAAACCAGTTCTCTTCTTGACAATGTTCACCAGTCCATATCCGCCCCCCCCCTCCCCCGACCCCCGTTGGGCTACCCCCGCCACCCGCCTTAGTCTCATCAGGTGCGGTGACACGACCGAAAAGAACGCCGATGATAGTCCGCGGAACAGCCCATGCACACCCTCTTCCCTCTCAAAGCAAGCCATCCTCCCTCATCAACGACGTCTTGATCTGCTCGAAAATGATCTTCGCAACCCCAGGGGGCACCGCGTTGCCGATCTGCTTCCTGATGCCCATCTTGCCGAACTTGTGACTAAGGGGAAAGAGCTGCAAGCAGGCGAATTCTCGGTGCGTGAATGATCGCGTGCCGCTGGGGTGGACATTGCCTCCGCCGCTGGTGGTGATGCAGTTGGCTACTTTGTCGCCGGAGCGAGGCGGTTTGTTGCGGGTTGCAGTACCCTCGATGTCGTGATTGTACCAGCCTGGAGGGATCTTGTTGATGGCTTGGTTGATTGTGACCCAAGGCTTGAGGCCTGTTCCCTCGGGATGCTGAGCGTGTGTTGGCTTGGGAAACTCCGGCAGAGGCTCTCCTGGGCAGGAAGCAATGATGAAGAGACGGAGTCGTCGCTGGGGGAGGCCAAAGTCTGCGCAATTGAGAACAGCCCAGCGGATGCTGTAGCCGCGAGAGGTGAACATGTTGATTGCGGCGTTGAAGTAGACGAGATGCTTACTTAGGAGGCCGGCAGTCTCCTCCATGGTCATGATTCTTGGCTTGGAATTGTCGAGTAGCTGGCCAATCGCGAACATACTTGCTGTGTTCCTCTCGTCGTCCTTGCCCACCGTGGTGTGAGCGGGTGAAAAGAATTGGCAAGGCGGTGATAGATGAAGGATGTCGACGATGTGGTCACCCAGCTTGAGGAACACGTGCGCTTTGAGATTATACACCGTTGTGCCGTAGTTATTCCTACCATAGGACTCACACGCTGGTAGATCCGAGTCGAAGCCAAATACCACACGTAAGCCGGCCATTACAGCGCCTCTTGACATACCACCCGCGCCGCAGAAGCAGTCCCCCACCGTGTATCTACGTGGTGGAACGTTCTGTCGAGATTGGGGCTGCTGTGTCACAATTGAGGTTTTACTTGGTGACCATCGAGAATCATCTCCTAGCAGAGTCAAAGGACTTTCAATCAGGTCCTTCCGAGCGTAATCGTTAGGATTTCGGGAGCTGCTAGGGGAGGAGCGACGAGATAATGCTTCAATACCTAGTGAGGATTGTTTCTGCGCATCGTGGCTCGGCATAGAAGTTTTGCGCTTTTTGTGCTTGGAGATACTGAGGGCGCGGGAATGAGGCATGGACACCGTGAGATCGATGCTTGATAGTGGATCTATCGTGTGAGGAAGCTCGTTTTTGTAACGATCGACACTGAGTGAGGAAGCATGATCGTAATGTGGCATGGTGAGGTCAATAGCGGAGCTTTTCACGTCCGAGTTGGTGGTATGGGAGGCAGGCTGAATCGGTGATGACTTGGATCCAATGGATCTACGGGCTGAGTTCTGAGGATTTTCTTGGGCTCGATTGGCCCGTTTCATTGTGCGACTTGAGAGAATGAAAAAGTCATCAGCACTTCTTTTCCGGGAGCACACCGAGGTTTTTGGTGTATAAGTCGAAGTTATCATCTCCTCGTGGTGAACCCTGAGTGTTCCACGTTCAGAGGAGGTTTTGACTTGTGCATCCCTCTCCACAACGACTGGAGATGTTTGCCAACTTTCAGATATGACACTCGGGCGTTTGTATGGAAAACGCATTTCTTTCCAAGCAGGGTCATTGCCCTCCATAGGGGACATCTTAAGAGGTAAAACATGCGGGATGGTTCGACTGCGATGTTGTTCAATTGCTGGGACGGCGCGCGACGTCGTGATGGGCTGAAAGGTATAGTTGGCTGCGTTTGCTTCAGAAAGGTAACTGGACAGTCCTTTCTTTATAACTTGTAGGCCCACGCAGCCACGCAGCATTATATCCCCTTGAGGAAATTCACCGAACACTGGGGACACCAGTGATTGTCTGCTGGCGACGCCCCTGTTGGATAGAAGTTCTTGTCGCAGAAATTCCTTTTCCCCAGTCATCCAATTGGAACAAGCACCACCCTTCACGGTTCGTCCTCTCCACGTCTCACGGAGTTTGCTATCCTCTTTTCGACTGTCATGGCCGTTGTCACATTCGTCAGCCCGGATCCTCAAAGTAGCTTTCTCGCGAAATGCTAGACGGTGCCGAGCTTGAGCATTAGGATAGAAGCAAATATACTTCCATCGGCATACTAGAACCCGCTCGTTCTCGACCATCTCATCGGACTCTGTAATATCATCACGATAACTCAACTCAGGGAACGGGCGGTTTGTCACCCGTATGCGTCGTCGCTTTTTGACCTCCGAGATGGGCACCGATTCCAAGGCTTGTAATTGGGGATCCCGTGGATCGTCACTGTCGACATGGAGTATCATACATACCTCGTTCTTTTTCTTGTCGAATATGCCTTCCATGTCACGAGTTCTGCGAAAAATCAAGCCACGGAGCGTAATTTCTGATGTGAATGAATTGCGAATGATATGAACGATTCTCAAAAACCTCCCGTCGTCCAACTCAACGTATGATTTGGGATTTAGTTTGAGGTCAGCGTGCATATAAACATCGAGACTAAGCGAATCAGAGGATACTGGCGCATTCCTTAGGGGAAGTGCTGAAGCTCTTATAGCGCCTCTGCGACCAAGGTTGAGCGCCGTAGGTGACAGTCTTGGGCTGTCTTCGTAGTGACCTAGATATTCCTCGTACTGTTTGTCTGTGACAAAATCCCCTTCTACGTCTTCCTCGTCGCCTTCTTCGTCTACAGCTTGCTCTCCCGTACGTTCTTTTTCCTCCGTCATAGGCTCAATCTGCGCGTCTCTTGGGACTAAAGAACAAATGAGCAACTTTCTGATGGAGGCCCCGAAAGCTTGCGTTGCTTTTATCCACTTTATCGGGACGAAGGAGTAGAACCTACAGTGTGGTAATTGAAGATTTTCCGGTTTCTTCCCAATCGCACCATCAAGGTCCACAGTCTCTGTTCCGTAACGTAAGCTTTTCGACGCTGATATGGATGATAAAGCGGGACTCACGGCTTGGCCTAGATGCATCCGTTATCTCAATATCATTGTCGTCAAGATCGATGACACACTTGCCCTTATTAAGTGAGGCCGAACCCATAGTCTCAGGTCTCCAAATGTGGAATCAAGGTGAGAGGTGGAGAAAAACGAGCGTTACAGTAAGCAAGGAACGGGTGTGCTGAGGACTTTGTGGTGAATCAAATCTCGAGTTTCACCATAGAGTGTGTTGGTGAATGCTTTATGGATGGTCGAACGTAGTTCCTCAGGAAGATAGAAGACTGTAACGTTAGGGTGAAAGATTGGGATCTTCCCCAGCCCAGTGTGAAGGAATTCCGCCTGGGCTTAGGGCTTGAAAGTGAAGTCTTCGGAGAGATGAGTGTGGGTGTTTGGAGATGGATGAATGTAGGAATGAGGATGGGGAAGGCTAGATGATATGTATCTTCCCTCAGCCTCATGATGAAGGAAAATCTTTGAGCTTCTCCTCTGATCCCGCGCTCAAAGCACCGCAATCACGCTAGCCGGAGTCACCATCATACCAGCATTTGCATCCAATTTGCCACACTGAGAAAGACCGGCAATCTACTAACACATTGTGGAGACAAGGGTAAGACGCAAATCCCTGACAGTTGCTTCGACTGCTACTGTCCAAGCCAGCGCCAGAAGCATCTCTAGTTTGATGCAGTCATCAAGAGACACAAATTGATCTGGCTGACTTAACGCCTCAGACTTTTCTTGCGGAGAGAAGTACATGGAAAGATCTTTGCTAATTGGAGAAAGACCACAATGCAACTGCAATAACCTCCCAATGCATGGAGGAAGACAAAGACAACAGTGCAGACAGGGAGACATCTTAACAAAGGCTCTCTGATGGGTCAGCTCTCAGCGATTGCAGCAAGGCCACAGCTCTCTCAACGATAGTAAAAGCCGTAGTCTTTCCTGATGTGGTCCAGGCATGGCAACAACAACCGGCAAGATGATTTGATCTGCACAGAGCCATTGAGATTTTACACGAACAATGTTGGGCGTTGTTTTCAGGTGTCCTGCTTCTCGAAGCAATGTCGTTGCTCCGCCTCATATCCTGAATGATACTTAAAGTCTGTCGAAACACGTGATCTACCTTAATCTGGATAATCATCGGCACAATAGAAGGACCGAGGTAGGCGAGGGACCCTGAATGGAAACAGCGGGGCCATCACCACATGGAAGGTTTTTCCTCGAACCCAACAGCGTTTGAATTTTGCAAAATGTTGTTCCCCACCATCACAAGAGCCACGGATACATTACCAGTCCTTCTCTCAAGGTCTGTTGCAAGGCCGTTGAGACCCTCCGTCCTCACGTGGGCCATGCAGCTTTGGGACTGCAGCTAACAGAGTGAGTGATTACTTTGTCCCTCTCTTGTTTCTCACGTGCACCACTTCCGATGCACACAGCGAATGTTAAGATGATCTTTGGATACTTTAAATGTTAGACTACTGAGCAATCCTTGCTGAGAGACCTTGTTCTGAACAATCGAAGCATTTAAGCCTGACTATCATGGATTCTGGTACGATCACATTTGCTAATCGTACCTTTGAGCAGTCTTTCCACCAAGAACCTCCACGGAGACATTTGCAGATAGCTTCATTTGGAAGCATGTGCGGAATACTGGCCGTACTCCAAGCCCAAGCCCGCGACAACTCAGTTGCAGCTGAACTACACGAGGCCTTATACCTTCTGCAGCATCGTGGTCAGGACGCGTGTGGTATTGCTACGTGTGCTTCTGGTGGAAAAATATACCAATGTAAAGGCAATGGTCTCGCGGCAAAGGTGTTCAGAGATGGAGCAAGAATCGCCGATCTCCCAGGGTACATGGGCATTGGGCATTTGCGGTATCCTACCGCAGGAACGAGTGCCGATGCTGAGGCGCAGCCCTTCTTCTGCAACAGCCCCTACGGAATTTGCTTTGGTTAGCTGGAGCCTTCTTCCCCCTTTGCGTGTGAGACAATGGGCCTTGAGATGTATTTCGGTGCATTCTCAAGACTTGTTTCACTCCTCGCGTTCTCGCACTAGAAGAGCTATGCTGACTCTGAAACTTACTACAGCCCACAATGGAAACCTTATCAACGCTCCAGCACTCAAAGACTTTTTAGACCGCGAGGCGCACCGGCACATAAACACTGACAGCGATAGCGAGCTTATGCTGAATGTCTTCGCAAACGAACTCAACGTGACCGGCAAAGCTCGGGTGAATTGCGAGGATATATTTGCAGCTCTGGGCCGAATGTATGAGCGTCTAGCTGGAGGCTGGGCCTGCACTGCCATGCTTGCAGGTGCGGTCTCTGCATGTCAAGATTGAATGAATAGTGCTAACGTCAAACAGGCTTTGGTGTCATCGGATTTCGGGATGCATACGGCATACGCCCTTTGGTGCTTGGATCCCGGCCGTCGGCTAGTGGCGAGGGAATGGACTATATGATGGCATCAGAGTCAGTGGCATTGCATCAATTAGGCTACAAGCGAGGGGAGATTCACGACGTACTGCCCGGCCAGGCTGTCATCGTCCAAAAAGGAATTGCGCCTGTCATCTCCCAAGTGTATCCACAGAAACGCTATGCTCCAGACATCTTCGAATACTGCTACTTCGCCCGCCCAGACACTATCATCGATGGGATCAGTGTTCATCAGAGCCGAGAAAACATGGGCTATAAACTCGCAGATCGTATATCTAAAATCCTCACGCCTGAGCAGGTCAAGGAGATCGACGTTGTTATGCCCATCCCAGAAACATCAAATACCAGTGCCCCTTGCGTTGCGGCCCGACTGAATATGCCATATAGGCAAGGTTTCGTTAAAAATCGCTATGTTTTCCGTACCTTTATCATGCCAGGGCAGAAGGCAAGAGAAAAGGGTGTCAGGAGAAAGCTCAATGCCATGGATGAACAATTCGTAGGAAAGAATGTCCTGCTCGTGGATGACAGTATCGTTCGAGGGACCACAAGCCGCGAAATCGTGATCATGGCACAAGAGGCGGGAGCGAAGAAGGTCTACTTTGCGAGCGCCGCTCCTCGGATCAGACATCCTCACATCTATGGTATCGATCTCGCTTCGCCATCCGAGCTCATTGCGCATAAACGCAATGTGGACGAGATTGCGAAACATATCGGTGCCGAAAAGGTCATCTTCCAAGAACTCGAAGATTTGATTGATGCCTGCGCCGAAGCAGTACCTTCCGGCAAGGTGGCGCCCAATAACCGGGACTTTGAGGTCGGAGTGTTTAATGGAAAGTATGTGACACCCGTACCAGATGGTTACTTCGCACACCTCGAGAGGATACGTGGCGAGACGAAAAAGATGAAGGTGATGGAGAATGCAAGGGAAGCCGTCGCTAATGGGTCGGCCGGCACGGAGGAGATCCAGATGGCCACACACGGCGTCGAGGTCAACGTTGATGGTAAAGTGGTGCCCGCTGCTAAACATGATCATGGTCATCTGCCCAAAGTGAAGGGCCGAGAGGAGTTGAAGCGGAAGCTTGAGGAAAATGACCATGACCCATCACCAAGGCACCGTATGGACATCGGTCTACACAACCAGCACGACTTTGATTTCGTTGAACCCTGACACATTGCTCTTTGGTCTCCTTTCCTGCATGTAACAAAGACTTTATACATTCAGAGGGCGCAATCCCGTATATACTTTATCAAAACCGCTCTGCAAATGGGATAGAATTTAGCAGAAAGGATTGAGCATAATCTGGACGCAAGGGTCATTTGCACGATGTAACATGTATTTTATTGTTTACGAACCTGAACACGGCCAAGCAAGGCTCTGTACCTCGTATGCAAATATCCCCAGTGTACATTGAAGTAGAAGTACCAGCCTAAGTAAGTATTCTTGTTCGCCTTTTCTGCTTTTCCGTACCGGCCACACAGTACCTTACCTTAGCGCATGAAACCAAAAGTCAGTACGTCATCTCGCAGGAGTGATATACTTTTTAATTTCCAGCCCTTCCATTTCCCTACTCTTCAATCGTTTTTTGAGCCACTCTCCTTTTTCTTGAAGCTGGAATACTTCAATGCCACAAACTCCTAATTCAACCGACTGCACAAGGCTTTGGTCCCCTCAAACCCGCTATCTCAGCCACATTCTTTACGAATAAAGAGTCTTCGAATGTAAAAGCTGCCCCGTGGCAAGTCACATACATACCTACTCACCACTGTTCAAAGTACATAGCTCACCAGTCAGTACTTTACTCCTGTGCAATCACCACTGCTCTTCTAGCTTGCCCTGATTGGCCTCCCTGTCTTCTCGAAGCACTGCGCCTGACATTTCTCTTCACAGAAAGAAGCTCCGGTACTCTGGAAGCCGATCGGTCGGGCAGCAAGAGGTCTCCCGCTTTCATTCACGGATCGGGGCGTCACTGGGGCGTCACTGTGTGTCCCTGATCCCACAGTACGAAGCTTTCAGCGTCACAGCTTTTTCACTCCGGGTCTAAATGCTTTGTCCTTCCCCATTACATCTTTGACTTAGACACACTGTCTTTCGACTTGAGCAGCGTTCAATCATCCCCTTGCCCTTTCTCAGTGGCATTTGGATCAGAGATCTGTACTTCGCCTTCCTCATCTGACCTTCGACCCTGGGGGAGATTTGACTTAGGTCACAAAGTCGTTGAACAGCACTGCGAGACTTCTTTCAAATCGAAGTCATAGTACGTTTCATTTCCAGCTCTCGAGCTACTCTTTGACTTTCACAGCTCCACTACTACATGACTACATCTGCCAAGCAAACAGTCCTCCTGGTACCATCTACAACGACTTCTTCTTAGTAGCAAGCTCGCTAGTGAGAGCTACACCGCTACAAAACGCAAGTCTTCAGAAGAATTTCACCACTGAATAGACGTCTGATTTCTCTTGCCAATCAGTACCAAAGGTTAGACATTTTTGATGCCAAAATGTCTACACGAGTGACCCGCGGCTCTGCGACCAAAGCAGTTGTCTCTTCGGTCTTCGGTAAAGAAGACCTTACACCAAAACCTGCTAGTCTACCCAATGTACCACCTTCAACCAAGCCCAAGCCCGCTACCAGGAAGAAGGCTCCTGTAAAAGGCAAGGAGCCTGCATCTCCCAAGATTGAGGATGACTACGTGGAGTTACCCCATAACATGGGGAGAGTGCCTCGTGCGACGACGGCACAGGTGAAAGATGAGATTCCTAGCAAGCCTGAGATTAAGTCTAAGGTTCAAGATGCCAAAGAGCCAACAACCCCTCCAACGACGGCAAACACGTCTCGTAAGAGAAAAGCAAAGAACGAGGGAGTCACCAATGGAACGGTAGAGAAGCCAAAGAAAAAGCCCAAGGCGGAGACATACGGCCTGGTCCAAGGCGAAACACCGTTCCCCGATTACGCACGTCCAACGCCAGAAGAATGCTTAGAGGTTAGGGACGTTCTCAAGAAACACCATCCAGATTGTCACTCACGCCCAGACACCATTCCGGAACCTTCTCGGATTGTTGCAGGATGCGGCGAGGTGCCCTCAATTCTCGACGCGCTGATTCGCACTCGCCTCAGTGCTGCGACAAGTGGTACCAATTCCAGCGCAGCCTATCAAGGCATGGTCGCCCGCTACGGCAACAGTGAGCGAGGAGTCGGCAAAGGAAGTGTGGACTACAATGCTGTTCGTCTAGCGTCTCAAAAGGAGCTCTGCGAGGCTATCAAGAGTGGCGGTCTTGCAGAGTCGAAGAGCAAAGATATCAAGGCCATACTAGACATGGTTTACGAAGAGAACCAGGAACGCCGCCGTGCCCACCTCAAAGCTAGAGAAGATGGCAATATCGCTGAAGGCCCAAACGGTAGCTCTCGAGAGACCGAAAAACAGAGGAACGCGGAAATTGCGCTGGCCGAGGATGACATACTTTCGCTTGATCACTACTACAACCTTGACACCTACGACGCCATTTTCACGTTTGTCAAATACCCTGGCATCGGGGTCAAGACTGCGGCTTGCGTTGCCCTTTTCTGCATGCAACGACCTTGTCTCGCGGTTGACACCCATGTCTTCCGACTGACGCAGTATCTAGGTTGGGTGCCAGAGAAGGATAAGAAGGTTGGCAGAGACACTGCATTCTCACATCTGGAGGTTCGGGTACCCGATGATCTCAAGTATGATATCCATCAGCTTTTCATCGCGCATGGAAAGCATTGCCCAAGGTGTCAGGCTGCAACAAGCACGAAGAGTGCTGAGTGGGAAGATGCCAATTGTCCGATTGAGCATCTGGTCAAGCGATTTGGTGCGAAGAAAGGAGGTGTTGATACCCCCGCGCAGGTGAGGAAGGCCGCAAAGCTAGCTGCCAAGAAAACAGGAGACGAGGACTCGGATGAAGAGGAACATGTGGTGGACGAGAGCTCGACGAAAAAGCCAGCAACCAAATCCCCTGCCAAGAAACCCGCGAGGAGGTCTGCAACAAAGGCTGCGACGAAGACTGCGACGAAGACTGCGACGAAGACTGTGACGAAGAAGACGGCGAATGGCAAGACTGCAGATACCGAGGAGGATGAAAAGATCGCAGATCTCAGCAATGACGATTTGGACCAGCCCGCAGAGAGTCCAACCAAGGCCTCTGCAAAGAAAGCGACTACTGAACCCAAGACCAAAGCCGCCGCAAAACCTCCAAAGCCATCGGCGCCAAAGAAGGCCGCCCCTCCAAAGCCAGCAAAAGCAGCCGCTCAACCCACCACTGCCGCTCCTAAGAAAGCTATCGTCACCAAAGCAGCCCCTGCCAAGCTAAAGCAAGCTGCTCGGAGGAATAGTCGCCGTAGCAATGGCGCAATCAAGTCGTATGAAGAGAATGATGAGGAGATGGCGGATGCTGCGGAGCTATAGCCCCTCCCTCAATGCTACAACGCATCAAAGCACGAATTTGCTTCACGGGACGCAGGCTTCGTCATTCATGCTCTGGTCTGAGATCCTGTTCCCTGCATTCAGAAGCGAAGAAGACGAAGAGATAGCAGCCGCGAATGACGCCAACTCGATCAAAGCAACACTACATCAAATTCTCACCTAGGCTCCAGCTCACCACAACCCCATCACAACCTCAACCCCTCTTCCCTCACCATATGCACCACACACCAGCGCATCCACACACTCAACCCCTTTTCCAGCACTCGCATCCACGCCAACACCTCCAACACCAAGCTGCATACTTCGCTACAACGCATACAAAGGAGCTCGCATCACCAGCATCATTCTCGCATCCCGAATTCTACATCCGCGACCAGCGCTCCTGGCTTGGATCCTCGCTCACATACGCATCTTACTTTTCCTACTCTGGCGTCGCAGGTTGCACACTGGCGTTCTATGCTTGCTGAGTCTTGCGTTGTTTGCGGCTTGCTTTGGTATCAGGGCGTGGCGTGGCATTGGCATAGCATTGGCATAGCCTGCAATACACAGCATAGCATACCAGAGCATCAAATCAAAAACCCAATAGCACAAAACCTCCACATCTCCAAGAACCATCTCCTGCACAAGCTCCTTTTCTCCGTAAATGTAGGTAGGTGGGTAGGTCAGGCTTAAGTTCTTGACTATATACAAACAGCCAGCTCAGTCAAGCAGCATCTCCTCAGTCTTGAGGTAATCCGGCATATGGCCTTCTCGATCATTGCAAGGCTACCCCAACCCGCTATATATCTGCCATTCTAATCGATCCTACTAATATGAAATTATCCGCCACCGTGCGTTCGCCTGAGCGGGCACTGATGCGTAGTTCTAAATGCCAAGCGGGCAAGTATAGATGCTGCACCGATATGCCTATGCCCTCGGCGTTCATTTTGGTTTCTCCCTGTTTCCGAGCTGGGATGTAGATACTGCATCAGAAACGCGAGTTTCGTGATTCATGTACGTGACATCAGATCTCGTTTCCGAGCTGGGGGCGTGGATCGAGTAGGTTGTGACCCGCGAGGAAATGTATCAAGCAAAGATGCATGAGCGCGGTGCTCCCAAAATGTCGTGCGCTCGGTCCAACTTGAAGAGAGGCGGCTCCATTCTCTCGATTTGGTTCTCGAAAGAGACAGCCATAGCTTCCGCTCACGTCGATCAATTGAAATGAGTATACCTCATCTGTTCTTGCGGTCCCAGGCAGTCGCCCCGATTCAAATGCTCAATCTCCCAGTCCGCAAGTGAATCCTACGTTTTCCCGCTCGAACGCCACCAGTATGTCTTCTCAACCATCTTCTTAACCCTAGTTTCTTCGTATGTCCTGGCAGCCGCAAACTGCTTCAACTCCTCGTACAGCCACTCCCCCAGCTTCTCATCGCCATTAAATCGCATCTCGTGCATCCAGGCCCAGATAGCCGGGTCGTAAGCGTCCATGCGAGCTTCCTTCGCGTCGAGCAGCGCCGCTACGATAGCGGTCTTGCATGCACACTTACGTATGGCGAAGCGCAGCATTTCCGTGTCTGCGACCAGACCGGTGCCTTGGTAAGCTTGGACTTCGGAGGGCGTCAGGCCAATGTCCAGGTCCCTCATGAACTGTTTGCGGTGTAACAGCGTAGTGACGGCTTGTGCGTTGTTCTCCTTGATGGCTTGGAAGAGACCTTGCCGCGCGAGCTCGCCGGTAGTGGTGTTGATCCAGTCGATAGAGGCGTTCCCGCGAAGGACCATGCTGAGAAGGTCACATTTTTCCGGGTCCCAAGGGCCGTGGAGGAGCTTGGACGGGATTTGCGTCCCGGTGACGCAGGAGAGGATGTGCCAATTGGTTGTGTGATCTCTAGCGCTTTCATCTTGCGCGTCGGGGTCTTTGATGGTAAGCTCGATACAGCCGTCAATGGCGTCGAATTCAAATTTCCCTCTGCATTTTGAGGGTGGGGCTTCGTCCCATGTGCAATCGATGCACCGAAAGGGGCTATAGGATGGTACTTTGATGTATTGATCTGCGGAATAGACCTTCTGGGCGAGGGCCTCGGTTGGGAGCACACTCTCGACATATTTCTTGACGTCGATTCCAGATAACAGACCGGGTACGCGCAGCCAATTTTTGTCTTTTGGACCAAGCTCTCGGAGCAGGGTATGGATCATGAAGTCCGGAATGGACTGCCTCAGGAATTGTAGTGTCACCCATCTTCTCCGAAGGACCGATGATTGAAACTCTGCTAGCTTTTTGGGCTGGGTCATCCCAAAAAGTTCATAATATCGTCCACCTTCCCACCCGGACCAGAACGTATTTGATAGTAGCCAAGTCTTGATGTGCTTCGAGGAGAGCTTGCGGGAGATTACTAGCGATGTTGCTGGGAGATTGAAATTGAGGCATTGCTGGAAGATGGTTTCGAGGAGCTCTGTAGGGAGGGTTTCGAGGCGAGATAACTGTTTTGAACGGGGATTTGGGGACTTGGATGCAGGTAGAGTGCGAGGGACTTTCGCACAAGCGTGAGGCTCAGGGTCAAGAAGGCTGTCTATGGCCAGGGCGGATCTTTTGCCAATTAAAGTAGATCTCATGCTCACGGGAAATCGACCGTGGTGAGAGGGTATTGGGATAATCTTCCGACTATCTTGCTCGACAATTGGGAAATATGGCTCGCCGCTATCAGCCTTTCTCACAACCCGACGAGATGCAGAAGGAGAATGATCGGCAACGCAGCACCTTGACCTTCTGCCGTGACTGGACTGCCCACCTGATCTCTTTGATTGTGGGCAGGTGAAGGGCGCTGGTTGATGAGGTTGTCGGATGTTAAGCGATCAGCCACTGATCGACTGGTTGGCTTCCCAGATGGGTCATAGCTCAAAAGTCTCAACGCCACAACGCCACAACGCCACAGTGATCAACAATAAGATTGCTTTCTTGGCGATAGCTGTGGCTGTGCTGATAGTTTCATCCGGAAGATGCAGGTCTTTGTCTCACGGGATCGTACCCCAAGAGCCTTGGCGGCAGAAGCTGAGCAGGACACTGGAAGATTGTCAATAAGCGCAGGGAACGCTTGTAGGAAAGGGGAAATGGGAGATTTTCAAGGCGGTTGAATCATTGGATGAGGTCAGAGGAGATGGAAGACGCTTTGGCTTCTTGGCTGGCTATTTAATAAATGAGCTTTCCTATCCCGCTTGTAGGAAATTACATCTCCCAGGGCAGCTGCTACCATCGTATCCATTACTACCTACATTACTCCTCGCTGCATCCGGTCACCATCAACAACTTCCATCGCATCCGACTCATCTCACCTACAGCCAGCCACCCCCCTCCATCTGACATTGCACAACCAATCAATAAACACCTACATCCATCCTACTCTTCTAAACTCTTACACAAACCGTCGTCAAAATGGGTGCCGTCGTTTCGGTAAGTTCAGCGACCCCCCAATATGCTTCTCAAGACGAATGCTAACAGCTCTTGCAGTGCGTAAGTCAAAGCCTCACACCCTGCCACCCTTAAATCAACTTCGCTCCAAAGGCAACGGTCCGTCGCGGCGCTGTGAAGCTCGTGATCGCGTCCTGCTCTGCCTCCTTAAAATGGTGCAAGGTCCTCAACTTTAGCCCCTTGTGCTGACGCGCCGCGTCCTACAGATTGAGAGTCTCTTCCAGACACTAGGACGATGTCTCATGGCCGTGGTCAACGGTTCGTACCTTCTGAGCCTTCTCCATTCTGGTGTGAAGAAACGAATATCGAGATGGACTTCGACAGCACTCTCGAGACATGTTTCAATCATGCTACTGTCTCAAAAAGACCAATGCTGACGTGAAAAACTACAATAGCAATTGGAGCAGTCATTATGGCTATCGTCAATGGTTCGTACTTTTCACATTCATTGCCTCTGTTTTCGTATGCAGATGATTCTGCGTACGAAGATCTTGAGATACGTCCTGGGAACGTTCCTTGGATACATTCCAACCTCTCATTTCCTTGTCCTAGAAGAGTACTACTGACACCGAAATCTGCAACAGGAATCGTCGCCTGCTTCGACATCATCATCGGCTGTCTCACCTGCAACCGCGGTGGCGGGCGTCGCCGACACCACACAAGCGCCGTCTAGTCCCTAGAGCCCGCACGAGCCTTGGGGATGGAGACCAGAAGCTTGAGGCTCTGGCTCTAGGACAGCAATCGGATTACAAGAGATGGAAGGCGAAGGATCGGTGCAGGGGCAGCATGGAGGAGCGATGATACCACCGTTTTTTTTCCTTTTCCGTTTTCAGAGGGAGGCTGTAGTGGGACAGCGTAATGAGGAGGGAGTCGTGCATGTGTTTGTGAAGAGGCAGCGGTTTTCAGTGTAGCAAGTTCGAACGAGTTACTCCACACTACTCTCCACTCCAACACGCTGACAAAGTACTCCTGCCTTCTGTGCCATTGTACACGCTTTATCTTCTGGAATGCACCACCAACTCCTTAGCTCTCGAAAAAATCTTTCACGAAGATCTGCTTGGCACCAGTATCTCTCCTGGACATACTGACTAGTTTCTGAACCTCGACATAAATGTCAGATTTCCCGACGATGTCGTTATCACGTCCCAGCATCATATCCAAGAAATACGTGAAAGGGCTTGCACTGGGCACAACCGACTCCACCCTGCACCAACAGTAGAAAAAATCATAACCCCAAACAACCAGCCATCCACATTCGTCCCCTCCCCTCCCATGCATCAGCGACCCCTCAATCGAGCCCTCAAACACAATAAATACCACGCTCCATCTCCGTCCGTGGGTGATCCATCGCGTACTCACTACCACAAACCCATCTACACCACTCCCAAAGATATATGAGGTACTTAACACGCAGCGAAAAGGACGAGAATCTACATTAGGCAGCCGTTCTGCGCGTCCTGGCCATCATCAGCACCCTCTGCGTCGCCAACTCCCTCTGAAGCCCAAACGCTTCTGCCTCTGCCCAGAGGGGACTCTGCGGGGCTACGCAGCAAGCCCCTGCGACTGCGCAGCAGTCCAAAAGTCAAGTCTGGGAACGAGCCATCCATCTCGATCTCTCACTCACGGCAGAGGCCTCCCCTGGGATCCTCCAGGCGGGGACGCGAGAAGTATGGTAAATAGGGAAACGATGAACAAATAACATGGTGAATAGTGAATGGCAGACCGGTCGACTGAGTGGCATCATGGAGTTCCCCTCCTAGGCTGGAGCAAGCAGCGGGATTTTTTGCATCAGAGCTGAAACTGCAAGGCTATTGCCGATAAGCTTCATAGCTCTCTGGCAGGCACCTTGGATGGACTTATAAGGGCTTCGAGGTGGGCTCTCGCACGGCATCCGTTATCAAAATCTAGTGATATCCCTCCCAAAAGCCCAGTTCAGAAACCAATATGTCGGGATCAAAATCTTGTTCCTCCAGCTCACACTCTTTGTCAGATACGCACCCCTCCATATCAACCAAGCCACCCATCCGGATATGTTGCCAAACGGCCCTCCGGTTTGGACAATCGACTTTTTGTCGCCCAGATACGCCATCACGCCCATGTTGGTGAACGAGAAGCTCTTCTGCTCCAGGTCATTCTTATTCAGCCGTCTCCCCAGCCAGATGGCCTGCTGCGAGGCCGTCTGCGCCGTTGCTGGCAGCTGTGTGGAGCGGATGTTGGCGTTGTCGCCCAAGGCGAAGACGTCGGTGAGGGGGGTTGTGGCGGTGGGATATTCGCCCTGTTGGCTATCTTCTTTTGAGGAGGATGAGGAGGTGGTGGATTGGGACACGAGTTGGACGCGGAGTTTTTCGTCGACGATGAGCGCACCCGTTTTGGGGTTCTTCTCGATTGTCCACTCTTGATCTTTGTGGGCTGGATCTGCGACGGTGCACGTTGGAGGGAGTTTGTAGGATTTTGAGAGCGCTTTCTCGATGAAGGGATTCATCATTAGGCCGGTTGACCACACGCACATTCCGATGCCAATGTCCCCTTCTTCTTCTGTGTTAAGAGTGTAGCACCCTTGAGAGTCTTGTACCTCGTCCATTCCCTCCTCACCTTTACTTCGTGGTAAACCTGGTCTCAGCTCTTTCACGTGGTGGGAAGTTTTGACTTCTACGCCTTCTCTGCGGAAAGCGTCCATGGCGTATTTGCCTAATTTATCATCGAACATACTCAAGACCTTGGGCGCTACATCGAGGACGGCGATACGGACTTTGGGTACCAGCTCCGGGTACAATTTTGAGAGGTCTTCATGGACTAGATCGCGGAGCTCTGCAGCAAACTCCATACCCGTAGGGCCACCACCGACGACGGCGAAACGGAGAAGCTGCTCACGCAGTTTGTCTGATATGGAAGGGAGGGATGCGGTTTCAAAACATTCTAAGATGCGTTTCCGAATTCTCCGTGCATCTCCAACATCCTTCTGAAAGTAGGCGTTCTCCTTGACTCCCGGTGTACCGAATGTCTGACTATAACATCCCACGGTAATGACTAGCTTATCATATGGCACTTTGAATCTCTTCCCCTCCTTTCTCATTGTGTTCTGCGCAGTGCGTTTTTGGCCCACGGTATGATCTTCGTATCGATCCTCTGTTTGTGCTTTGCCTTGTCGCTGGTCCACCACGTTTTCCTCGACTGTGACTGTTTTGCTTGCAAAATCAACGTCATCGCCCCAACCTTGGATGAATTCGATGTTTGGTTTTTGTCGCGAGCGTACTGGTTCCAGAGCTGTTCGGAACTCCAAGGTGCCGACTGACGTGGAGTTGAGTAGAGGCGTGAAGACGAAGTAGGAGCGTGGAGATATGACTAGGGTTTGATATTCGGAGGAAAGCCTCTGGGCTAAGGTGTAGCCTTCAATTGGTCTGTCAGCTCCAACGGCTGCACCCACACAGAGACACTCGAATCACCTGCCCATCCAGATCCAAGAATGACGATCCGTTCTCGGTCGCCCTTGCTGGCATCAAGAGCATCCAAGGGCGCGGTTGCTCTTTTGGTACTAGAGAGAGAGAAACAACGGAATGGGACATGATGGCGCGTCGCCAATGTGAAAGCATCGATCAATGGGTTCGGCAAGCGTCTAGACTTGAGATGAAGCATGACTATGGGAAACTGCCAACATTGCTACAAACAGTACACATGAGACATTGGCCGCAATTGCTTTGAGCGAGCTCCTGCTTTGTATATTCGGTCATATGGGAGGAAATAGAGTGCTGTAAGAAGGGGAAAAACGCTTTTCGGGGGAAAGGGCACCAGGAGCGTCCACCTCAGTCATGAAAACGACGTTCATTCATGGAGATAGGACAGCTTGCCTGATAGAAGGACCGAGTATTTGGATAGGAATTGTCATTCGGACAGGACATGGACAGCGACCAATCCTTAGTCATTACCTCAGACTTCCTTCATACAGCAACCACAATACTAGCATAAATCCTCCTCATCAGAATCCTACCCGTCCAGTAATGCATGGTGTTTAAGCAGAACGACTTGGGTAGTGTAAAGAGTTCATATTGCCCTCTGCCCACGAATTCGCAGCTCTTCTCCTTGGTCTTCATTCCTATTAGCATATCCTTGAGCATGTGGAAGTATCTCTCAGTGATCCAGAGGGTTTGTCAACCCAGTTTTGCCCAAAGTCAAACAGTCGTGGCGACTATCACTCGGATGTTATCCGAGGAGCACAGTGTGTGTCGACGTTGCAATGATCGGCGCCAACACCACGCCAATCCCCCCTCTCCTCGGCTCGAGAAGACGTCGGCCGTAACAACAGCGCCCAATTGCATCGTGTGACATGTCTAGTGACGCAATGCGAGACAGCTTGGAGAAGTATGGCATTGCACATTGGCCCTTCAAAGCACGATCGTCGACACACTGATTTTCTTGGTGGCATTCGGGAGGTTGTAGCCGCTCTCAGCCTTGTCTCACCATATGGCACAGATGATGGAGGTGGGGATGGGGAGGATTATCTAAAACCCCGCCCGCCTCACAGCATTCTCGATACTCTTTAATCTTAGACTTTAAGTATTGATTGTTGCTCGAGGCCTCCGAACCCAATCCGCACATGAACGGCATCATGGCTGAGAAAAAAGTCTCCCCAGGCTCCTCTACCGTTGAGGGGCCTGAACACGTCGAGAAGGGAGGGTACAATGCCAAAGCTGAAGCCGTCCCTCGTGATAAGCTCAATGCTATGTTCGAGAATCCACTTGGCGGCATTCCCAAGGAGCAGTTGATGGCCGACGTCGACGAATTCTGTGCGAAATACGATTTGGTGGAATTCAATCAGAGTTTCCGAAAGGGGGCGTTGGTATAGCCGTGACTACCGCTTGTTCAGTCCTACAAGCACTTGCTGACATCTCTCAAGGTCGCGCAAAATCCTCACAATGTACAGAATCTTGATGAACTTAACGACGAGGATCGAATGTACTTGGAACGAGAACACACTCATAAATGGAGCCAGCCCAAGACTCTCTACTACCTGGTACGGCTGCTGGAGATTTTCTGTGCCTTCGTCGAGACTGATACTAATGACTGCGTAGGTAATCATGTGCTCACTTTGCGCTGCTGTTCAAGGAATGGATGAGACTGCCAATAATGGTGCTCAAACTTTTTACTTGAAGGTACGAACAGCCTCCGAAAGCGTGAAGCCTTATGGCATGCTCACATCAACTTAGAGATTCAATATTGTCAGTTATGACAAGGGCGGACGCTTTTCACAGAACATGGTTGACAACCTGACGGGTCTCGTCGTTGGCGCACCCTATCTTGCATGCGCCATCCTAGGCTGTTGGCTTACAGCACCTCTCAACAGCCTGCTAGGACGTCGAGGCACAATCTTCATCTCTTGCTTCATCGCGGCCGTCGCTTCGATCTGGGAAGGTGTAGCAAACTCGTGGGTGAATTTATTCATCGCCAGATTTGTCCTTGGCCTTGGTATCGGATCCAAGTCGACTACAGTTCCGGTGTATGGAGCTGAATGCGCCCCGGCTCCCATAAGAGGTGCTTTGGTCATGATGTGGCAGATGTGGACAGGTAAGATCAGCCTGTATTTCGACACAAGGCATTCTAAAAGTCTCCTCCAGCATTCGGTATAATGTTGGGAAATATCATGGGAGTTGCATTCCTGAATCTGGGTAACGATCTCAATTGGCGCTTCATGCTGGGCTCTACCGTGGTCCTCCCTATCATCGTCTGCTGTCAAGTCTACCTGTGCCCAGAGTCACCGAGATGGCTCATAAAGAAAAACCGTGTTAAACAAGCCTTCGAAGCCTTCCGCCGACTCAGGCCTTCGGAGATTCAAGCCGCCCGTGATCTCTACTACTGCTATGTCAACGTAGAAATTGAACGCAAAGTCTCCCATGGGAAGAACATGGTCTGGGAGCTCTTTACCGTGCCCCGCAACCGTCGTGCGGCGTGGGCTTCATGGATCGTGATGTTTATGCAGCAATTCTGCGGTGTGAACGTCATTGCCTACTACTCAACTACCATCTTCCTTGATGCGAACTACAGCGAGTCCGCTGCGCTTCTTGCCTCAATGGGAACAGGCATCCTGAATTGGGTCTTCGCCTTGCCGGCCTTTTTCACGATCGACACGTTTGGCCGACGGAACCTTCTTCTTGTCACGTTTCCCTTCCTGAGTATCACACTCTTTTGGACTGGATTCTCTTTCTGGATCCAAGATACGCAGAAGAAGGTTGCAATGGTGACAACTGGGATGTATCTCTTCGAAGTATTCTATTCGCCAGGTCAGAACCTCGACCCCCCACTAACCCTTCCCCTTCACACCAAGCTGACTATAACCCATCAGGTATGGGCCCCGTACCCTTCACCTACAGCGCCGAAGCCTTCCCTCTCCACATCAGAGAAATCGGCATGTCCTTCGCAACAGCCACAACCTGGTGCTTCAACTTTATCCTCTCCTTCACGTGGCCTTCATTAGTCTCAGCCTTCAAATCCCAAGGTGCCTTTGGCTGGTACGCAGCCTGGTGCATCATCGGCTGGGTCGGCGTCCTACTGTTCCTTCCTGAGACCAAGGCCTTGACACTGGAGGAGTTGGATCAGGTTTTCAATGTCCCGACGTGGAAGCATAGTAGCTATCAACTCAGAAAGGCGCGCTGGGCGTTCAAGAGGTATGTGCTCAGGAAGAATATTGAGCCATTACCGCCGTTTTGAATTGGGCAGGAGAAGCTGGAGGAGTCGTAAATTGGCAGACTATGATAAAGAAGTCGAAGGAAGTGTGTGATGGGCTCTGTACGGTCATTACTCTAGGTTTAAGAGGGATCATGTCATGGGCCAGTCCTTGAATTTCTCATTGCTCATACTTATTCCAACAATCGAAACCTAAAGGAACCAAGTCTTTCTTACTGCTAGCACTTTCTCTTCCTACATTCTCTCAATCCTCCAATTACGCCATGCAAAGCTCTTCCCTCCTCCATCGCATATCCCACCACACCAATATCCAGCAGCCCAAAATCCCATCTGAACATCTTCCCATTACATACCGCATACCCTCAGCATTTCTATCTCTAAGTAAAAGTCCACCACATAGCCACCGCCCCACCTTTCCCTCCCTTTACATCTCAATCCAACACCCCAAGCCAGAATGCGCCTTTGCAATATCGTTGTATACTCGAGCTCTTTACACTACAGAAAGGGTATCGGATACCAAAGCCTGCATACTGGATGTAAGTGATGCAGCTGCTTAATGTACGGAGGTCAGTGCTGCATATGTGAGGTGCAGTGGTGAAGCGACCTTCCTGAATAGATAGATAGGGCTGTCGCTGATGTTCGGTCCAGGACTCGGATTTCTTCGGTAACATTTGGTTGGGGATCCCGTCTCCACCGATGTGGCTTTTGGAGCGGAAAATCGAAGGGAGGGGATGCGTACTGCTACCGAAGTGTGTAGGGTGGAGAGCTTGGGGATTTGTGTTCCGATCGAATCTATAATTACAGATTTCGTCTCCTTCGTCTCCCATCTTTACCCCATTCTCACACCTTCGCTTCATCCTTGGCACATCACTTCGAACAGTAGTCGTCAATCATGAAGTTCCTCCTCCTAACAACCCTAGCAGTATCCGCCATCCCCACGCTGGCAACCCCCTTTGCAAAGGCCAACGACATCACCATCAGCATCACCCTCGCCGACAATCCCGTCCCTGCTGCCTGTACCGCGAACGCGGGTAAGCACACCCACGGGCTTGTCCCCAATCACCTCACTTACTCCCATTAACAGAGATCTGCGTTTATCCCTCCGACTGCTGCACCGACACCTGCTACTGGTTCGGAAAATCCGAAGGATATAAATGCATGAACCGTGAGGATCTCCCGCGCCCACCGTATTACCCGCCGGGTCCACCGGATGGTGGTGGTGGTGGAGGAGATGGAGGCCTGGAGTTCGCGAGAGAAAGAGTTGTGACTGCTGGGAGCAAGTCTGCTGGGGAGCCACAGGATCAGGTCGCTTTCAAAGTGAAAGACGATCATGGCCCAGCTTGCGTGAAGCCGGGGGGTGAGTCGCTGGTTGGCTGTGTGGTGCGATGGTATTTTTGCTGACGTGACACGTTTAGAGGATTGTGTGACAGATGCGGATTGCTGCAATAAGTCTTGCTTTTCGTCAGGCGAGGAAGGCGATGTGGGATGGTGTTATTATGAGTAATGAGGACGCTGCTTCGGGCTTTCTTGTCTTATATTGGCTATGATACGGGAGCACATGCTCTTCAGCGTTCCGAAGGATGAGAGAAGCCGAATGTAATGATGGGTATTGTGACGGCTTCTTTTGGTAGCGAAAAGTCCGCTATAAGCCTACCTGAAGCAACATTGGATTAGACTCGCTGCAATTCAACGATTCGATCGAGGTATGACCTTACCTCAATCGTGGGCCACCACCACCTATCAAGGCGGGATCTCCTTCCCCTCCCAATCCCAGCACTTCCCCCGTCCCTCGACCCCGACACTTCCAACAACCTCGCATAACCTCTCGGCCGCAAAACCAGGACTGAAGAGTTTCTCTTCAGAGACACCACCCCAGAAGTCCTTGCTCAATCCCGTCTTCACAGTCCCAGGGTGCAACGCAACACACATAGCATTCGCCCCACACCTCTGCCGCAAATAAATATCCACACTCTTCGCAACCTGATTGACTCCAGCTTTCGATGCACGATAGCTGTACCACCCGCCAAGGGCGTTATCAGTGATACTACCCACGCGGGCGGACATCAGGGCTAGGACTGCAGACGAAGGCAGACCAGGGGAAGGACTGAGGGAAGCAGATTTTCTGGGAAGGAAGCCCGAGAAGTGTTTTGTGAGAAGGAGGGGACCAAGGGTGTTGAGGCGGAACGTTTCGAGGGCTTTCGAGGCATCAATTTGCGCAGGGGATTTTTCAGGGTGAAGCATTCCGGGGATGAGGAAGGCGAGGTGTAGGTGGTTAGATGAGGGGGGAAAGCGGGATCCGCAGTGGGCGGAGGCGGCGGCGATTGTGGTTTCGTCTATTCGTGGGGATAAGTTACTGAGTAAAGATGGGATTTCTGTGGGAATACCAGTCACGTCCAGGTGTAGGACTTCCAGCCTCTGCTTGTCTACGGCGAGGCCTTCGAGGATCTGGTCGTTGACTTTTGAAAGGTCCTTGCGCGCTGTGGCTATGACTGGGCAGTCTGTGGTTTTGAGTAGGCGTCTGGCGAAGTGTAGGCCGATACCTCGAGAAGCTGGGGAAATAAATGCCCATGGTTTGGACATTGTCTTGGTCATGGGAAGGCTAGGGGTTTGGGTGCAAATGTGTGTCGAAGCTGCATACTATGGAGTGAGACTCCATGATCGTAGCTGGACTCCTAAGACAGGGACCGTCTTGCTCGAATTGTGGGAGTGAATGGTCGACGGGTGCGAAGGCACTGGACGTGGTAAATATCATCGTCATTGAGTTCATGTCTTTGATGCGGGCCGCGCGGTCCCAAAAGGGTAAAGTGTTGTGCCTGCCGAGTTGCGATGCTCAATGCCCGCAGCGAGTCCCTTATAATCTCATCAACTCAACAGTGGCAATGCCCTATTCTACTACAGATATGCAAGCTTGGAAGTTCAGACTCTAGGCTAATCGGTAATACGCTCGTCTACTATCGCAAAAGCTCCTCGAGGTAAATGAGGTCTGCTGTTCAATTACCCCAACACACGACTTTCCGCCTTGACCCCCGACACCAGCCTCTAGCTTGCTGGCGCACATGAAACGGTATGACATAGACATCCATCGCTGAATGCCAGAATGCCTTCGATGTTGTCAGAGGCAGATAAGGAGACTGTCAAAAGGACCGTTCCCAAGGCCGCAAACAAGATCCAGGCTGTTGCAGTCGCCCGTCTCTACGTTGCTCACCCCAATAAGCAACGATGGACCTTCACAGGTTTGCAGGGGGCGGCTGTGTTAGCAAACGATTTGGTTGGGAATACGTTCTGGATCAAGCTGGTGGACATCTCTGTGGGTCGTCCAGGTTATGATACAGTGCTCAGCTGGAGGTACTAACGAACGAACAGGGCTCGAATCGAGGGGTGATATGGGACCAGGAAATCTACGACCCTTTCTACTACAACCAAGATAGAACATTCTTCCACTCATTCGAGCTTGAGGATTGCTTGGCCGGCCTATCCTTTGTTAATGAGAAGGAAGCTAAGCAATTCAAGAAGAAGATGGACGAGCGCGAGAAGAATGCAAGCAAAGAGACACGGGCTACACCGTTTCAAGGCTCTGCTGGCTCTTCGGCAGGATCAAGTCTCACAAACGGAAAGTCTCACAGTAGATTTGGACTTGGTAGCCTGTTACACGGCGGCCACCGCCATTCTTCAGCTCCCCGTGTACCTCCGGTTCAACAGCAGTCTACGATTCCTCCTCGTGAACCAATCGGTGCCGGTCAATTAAGTCCTAAGCGCGATCGAGCTTCGTCGCTTGACACGGTCGATCCGTCGTGGAGAGGGATATTGAGCGAGCTGCTGGAGATGGGCATCACAGAGGATCAGATCGAGCAAAATTCCGACTTCATCAAGGACTACATCGAGCAGCGGAAAGCCAGTGGTGATCCAATCGGTGGTAGCAGTGATGGAGCTGCGAATGACAATCGCAGTGGGAGAGCTCCCCCACCACCACCGCCTGCACCGCCGAGTGGACGTCTTAATTCTATAAGCGCTATTAGTCCCCAGAATACCGGTAGTTCTGGATCTTCCAAGAGAGGACCAGCTCCAGCACCACCGCCATCCCGAAGAAGCCGCCCAGACAGCCAATCTACGTCTTCACCGCATCTACCAAAATCTCCTTCGCAGTCTCCTGAAAGAACTCCTTCCCCTCCTCCACGCCAAGGATTCCAGTTCAGGGCACCGCCACCTCTCGCCGGTGCTGGTAAGTTCGCCAACGTTCCCGCATCAAGCCTTCCAAAGAGACCAAGAGCAACGTCCAATGTCGCGAACCCTGGCCCACCGCCTCCTCCAAGACCGCCCAAGACACCTATGGAAGACGACTCCGACACAAGGCCAAAATTCGGTGTTGCCCCCCCTTTCAATGGCGACAGACAACCATCTGTAGGGCCTCCACCCCCTCCGAGCCGAGCTCCTCTGCAGCCTACGTCGCCACGCACCTCCCGAGAAACGAGTCAAGCACATGCTATACCACCTGCTGCTGCACTTCCACCAGCATTGCCACCCAAGACCCCGTCCGCCCCTCCTCCATCTGCAGGTCCACCACCTCCACCGCCTTTACCAGGACCGCCCAATTCAAGTGCTGGTCCACCTCCACCTCCTCTGCCTTCATTACCTCGGCCTGTGCCCAGTGCTCCTGCATCCTCAGGTCCCCCACCACCTCCACCTCTACCTTCGTCTGGAGCCCCGCCGGCTCCCCCACTCCCATCTTCTGGTGCCCCACCGGCTCCCCCACCCCCTCCTATACCTGCAGTTGGTGGACCTCCGCCTCCGCCTCTACCTCCTGGCCGCGAGTCAGCAAGTGCGCCGCCATTACTGACACCAACAGGAGGGAAGGAAGACGTGCTTGCTTCCATCAAAGCCGCTGGTGGTATTGGAGGGTTGAAGAAAGTAAGTGCTGCAGAGAAAAGAGATCGAAGTGCTGCCGCGGTACCAGGTGCTGCAGCAAGCGAGTCTACAGGCAATGGTGCGCCTCCGGCTCCTTCAGGTGGAGGTGGCATGGGTGATGCTCTTGCTGCAGCGTTGAAGAAGCGGAATCAGAAAGTCAGCGCAAGCGGTACGTTCACCTACCTTGAATTCATAAATGTCAAGCGCCTTTACTCACACGCTGCGGTATAGATGATGAGGCCGACGATGATGATGAGTGGTAATAGGCATCGGACACAGGGACATACACATTGACTGATAGGGGCATGGGTGGAGTTTCTCGATTGAACATAAAGCCGTGATTGTTGAGTGTTTGCGGCAGAGCGATTACCTTCCAAAAGGGTTTGGGGTTCAGCGATGGCGTCTGGTGTATGGAATGAATCGACCAAGTACAGGAAAAAGTATCTAGGGGTATCCAAGTATGAGTATCGTGGTTCATGTTTCCCAGTTGTAGGCATGTGCTCGGGATCACCCGATTTGACCTCATGGAGTCAATTCTTCGCGCCTCCAAACAATCTTCTACCTGGAATGGGACCAGTAGACTTTCTCTGCGCCTACCATTATTTCCCAACTAAAAGGTTGATAAGGAGTCGTATCGTCCTTGCGTGAGATGAGACCAGCTTGTATGCATCATGTATCTACGCCATCCTCGACTCTTCTCCGTTTCCTGAGGTGTCAAATCGAAGACACCTGCTTTTTTACTCAGAACGCCAAAGCATCAATCTGCCCCAAAACACGGCAACCCTCTCGCAGTCTTGCACCTAGATTCTCTGCCTCTACTCGAAGCCTGACTACAAGCCCGAGAACTCAAGCCAATGTCGCAAACGTCGAATCCTCGTTGCTCAATCTTGACTTCTTAAGACCTCCACAAAAATACACAGCAACCCACCATAGCGGCATCGGAATTATACCCAGACCATGCATATCACTGGCCTCAGAAACCGCCACACGCATCCGTAACGCATCAACAGACACTCGCTCCTGGTCTCAAATATGGAAACAGAAAAATCCGCGGAAAGACCGCCCAGACCTTCACCCCAGCGACCTCCACCCCCTCCCCAGCTTCCTAGACGAAGTCGGCAGCACCAACCTCGGTCGGAGCAAATCCGGGAAGTCAGGCAGTGAGCTGAAGCTACGATGCACGGAGCTTGACGAGAATGGGAATGTCACGACGGTGAATGGGGAGTTCAAGAAGTCAGAGCTTATTGCCAAGGTACTCTATCCCCCTCAACGTGTCCAGGGATCCTCGCTCTCTTAGTGATTGAAAATGCATTAATGTATGACGCAGTACGGTCTCCTCCCCCGCGACCTCCGAAAGATCGACTCCTCCCTCCTCCCCCATATCCTCGTCCGCCCCTCCGCAATCCTAATCAACCTCCTCCACCTCCGCGTGCTCATAAAACACAACTGCGTCCTCGTCCTCGACGCCTACGGCTCCACCGACAGCTTCGCCCAATCCCAATTCATGTACGACCTCTCCGGGAAACTCTCCCAAAAGGATTCTCGCCAGGCAGGGGGCCTGCCGTATGAGTTCCGCGCGCTGGAAGCGGTCCTCATCAGCGTCACCACCGGGCTTGAGGGCGAATTCGAAGGGGTATCGGAACCCGTCGTGCGCGTGCTCAGGGAGCTGGAAGAAGACATCGACCGTGACAAACTCCGGCATCTCCTCATCTACTCCAAGAAACTCGGCACCTTCGAGCAAAAAGCGCGACTCGTCCGGGACGCCATAGACGACCTACTCGAAGCCGACGACGATTTGGTGACTATGTACCTGACCGAGCGCTCGCAGGGCAAGATTCGCGAAGAAGAAGATCACACCGAGGTGGAAATGCTGTTAGAGAGTTACCACAAGGTGTGCGATGAGATTGTGCAGGTGAGCGGGAATCTAGTCAGCAACATCAGAAACACAGAAGAACTGTAAGCTCCCCCCCTCCCATCCCCTCTTCCCCACCCCGCACCACACCCAACCCCAAGCCCCCCCCCACTAAC
>JAABUQ010003643.1_pt1 | contig 27718 bp, 21 predicted proteins | sample 5560001 | NCBI WGS metagenome assembly JAABUQ01 (sample SAMN10711888, study PRJNA513371) | rock metagenome | isolation source: Antarctica rocks | place: Antarctica: Victoria Land, Finger Mt nord | collected 2015-12-18 | reverse complement strand
CGGGTCGGGGGGTCGGCCGGCGACTTCGCGGGCGCGGCCCTGCCGGGGAGCCGGGTCGGGATGCGCGAGGGGGTGATCCTGGTCGCGGGCGACGCCGGCGCGGACGTCGGGCTGGCGATGCGCCGGGGGGTGATCGCCGTCGGGGGGCGGATGGGCGATGGCGCGGGGCGGGGGATGGTGGCGGGGTCGGTCTTCGGGTTTGGGCCGGTCGGTCGGCATCCCGGGGCGGGGATGAAGCGGGGGACGCTCGCCCTGTTCGGGCTCGTCGACGCCGACTCGTCGCCGATCTTGCCGACGTTCGAGCCGAGCGGGTCGTTCCGGCCGCACGTCCTGACGCTCTACCTCCGGCAGCTCGCCGGGTGGGGCTTCGCGGTGCCGCCGGGCGCTTTCGCCGGGCGGGTCCGCCGCTACAATGGGGACCGCGTCGCGGGCGGCAAGGGGGAAATCCTGGTGGCCTCGGGGGGGTGATCGCCGATGGAACTGAACGCCCGGGGGCTCCGGAGGGCCGAGGCGCTGCTGGACCTGGCCCGCGAGCGGCGGGTGGCCGGCCATCCGATCGACGGCGGCGGCCGGTTCGTCGACTGCGGGATCGTCGCCCGGGGGGGGCTGGCCGCCGGGCTCGACCTGGCCCGGATCTGCCTGGCCGACCTGGCCGACGTGGCAATCGTGCCGGGCGACGTCGCCGGGCGCCCCTGCCCCCTGGTCCAGGTGGTGACCGACCACCCGGTCGCGGCCTGCCTGGGGAGCCAGTACGCCGGCTGGCACCTGGCCGAGGGGAAGTTCTTCGCGATGGCCTCCGGCCCGATGCGCGCGGCCCATGCCCACGAGCCCCTCTTCGCCGAGCTGGGCCTGGCCGAGCGGCCCGAGGCGGTCGTCGGCGTCCTGGAAGGGCGGAAGCCGCCGAGTCCGGCCGTGGTGGCGCGGGTGGCCGAGGCTTGCCGGGTGTCGCCGTCGGCGGTCACCCTGGTCGGCGCCCCCACGGCCAGCCTGGCCGGCGGGGTCCAGGTGGTGGCGCGGTCGGTCGAGACGGCCCTGCACAAGCTCCACGCGGTCGGGTTCGACCTCAAGCGGGTCGTCTCGGCCCACGGGGTCGCGCCGCTGCCCCCGGTGGCGGTCGACGACCTCGCCGCGATCGGCCGGACCAACGACGCCATCCTCTATGGAGCCCGCGTCGTCCTCTTCGTCACCGGCGACGACGCCAGCCTCGCCGAGGTCGGCCCCAAGGTCCCGTCCGACTCCTCGAAGGACCACGGCGAGCCGTTCGCCGCGATCTTCGCGCGGTATCACCACGACTTCTACGCCGTCGACCCCCACCTGTTCAGCCCCGCCGAGGTCGCCTTCGAGAACCTCGACACCGGCCGGGTCCAGATCTTCGGCCGGTCGGCGCCCGAGGTCCTGGCCCGGTCGTTCTTCGACGCCGCCGACCCGTCCCGATGAGGAAACACCTCGTCGCCCTGGTTTCCGGGCTCGGATGGCACGTCGAGGACCTCCGCCGCGCGGCCGGAGTCGTCGGGGTCCGGCTCGACCCGGTGCCGTTCCCGAAAGTGGTGGCGCGGGTGGGAGGCGGCGGGGCGGCGGTCGAGGCCGGCGGGATCGACCTGGGCGCGGTCGCCGGGGTCCTGGTGCGGATGATGCCGCCGGGGAGCCTGGAACAGGTCGTCTTCCGGATGGACGCCCTGCACCGGCTGGCGGGCGCGGGCGTCCCGGTCCTGAACCCCCCCCGGGCCGTGGAGGCGGCGGTCGACAAGTACCTGGCCCTGGCCTTGATGGCGAGCGACGGCTTGCCCGTGCCCGCGACGTGGGCGGGAGAGTCGGCGGACGACGCGCTGGCGGCCTTCGACGCGATGGGGGGCGACGTGGTGGTCAAGCCGCTGTTCGGGTCGGAGGGCCGGGGCCTGATGCGCGTCTCGGACCGCGAACTCGCCTCGCGGACGTTCCGGACGCTGGAGCGTCTGGGCGCGGTCCTTTACGTCCAGCGGCACGTCCGCAATCCCGGCCACGACGTCCGGGTTTTCGTCCTGGGGGGTGCGATCCTCGGCGCGTTCCGGCGGCACGCGGCGGCGGGCGAGTGGCGGACCAACGTGGCGGTCGGCGGCCGGCCCGAGGGTTGCGCGCTCGACGCCGGGGCCGAAACGCTGGCCCTCCGCGCGGCGCGGGCGGTCGGGGCGTCGATGGCGGGGGTCGACTTGTTGCCCGACCTCGACTCGGGGGATTACCAGGTCCTGGAGGTCAACGCCGTGCCCGGCTGGAAAGCCCTGGGCGCGACGACCGGGGTCGACGTCGCCGCCGCGGTCCTGGCCCATCTCCGGGACCTCGGGCGATGACGGGCGGGCCGCTGTCGACCGGTCGGCTCGCCCAGGTGGCCTGCCTCCTCGAAGCGACGGCGCGGAAGCCGGGCAACGTCCACCGGTTCCGCGACTTCGCCGACGCCCATTACCTCGACTTCCTCCTCAGCGCCGCGGCGGTCGCCGGGCCGCTCGACCGGGCGGCCGAGGCCGGGGTCGGCCGGGCGATCCTGGAAAGCGTCGAGGCGACCCGCCGCCTGGTGGCGACGAACACCAACCTCGGGATCATCCTCCTGCTCGCCCCCCTGGCCGCCGTCCCACCGGGGGTGCCGCTCCGCTCGGGCGTCGAGGAAGTCTTGAAAGCTTCGACCGTGGAAGACGCCACGCTCGCCTACCGAGGCGTCCGCCTGGCCGAGCCCGGCGGGCTGGGCCGATCGCCCGAGGGGCAGGACGTCGACGACGAGCCGACCGTCACCCTGGTCGAGGCCATGACCCTGGCCGCCGGCCGCGACCTCGTCGCCCGCCAGTACGCTTCGGGGTTCGCCGACGTCTTCGATCGATCCGCGCCTGCGCTCCGCGAGTCGCTCCGAGCCGGCCGGCCGCTGGAAACGGCGATCATCGCCGCCTTCCTCGCCTCGCTCGCCGAGGCCCCCGATACCCTGATCGCCCGCAAGCGGGGCGAGTCGACGGCCCTCGAAGCCTCGGCGCGGGCCTTGAGCGTGCTCGGAGCCGGCTGGCCCGATCACCCCGAAGGGGTGGCCGCCCTCGCCGACTTCGACGCCTGGCTCCGCCTCGACGGCCACGCCCGGAACCCCGGCGCGACCGCCGACCTCACCACCGCCGCCTTGTTCGCCGCCCTCCGGGATGGGACAATCCCATTACCGATCAAGAACGGGGATTTTTAACCGCCAAGACGCCAAGATCGCCAAGTCGGAGCGGGGAAAAGAGAGGGTCGGAGGACCGAACGGAAATTCCGACTTGCCTCCTCTCCCTCCTCTCTGATCTCCGCGTCCTTGGCGTCTTGGCGGTTCAATCGATTGGATTGCTCGACGTGCCCGGATCGCGGTACAAGGTGCGTGTCACCAAGGATTACCTGGTCTTCAGCTCCGGCCACTTCATCACCTATGCCGGGGGGCTGTGCGAGCGGGTCCACGGGCACAACTACCGGGTGGCGGTCGAGGTGGAGGATGACCTCGACGCCAATCATTATGTCTTCGACTTCATCGCCTTGCGGGACCTGACCCGGGCGATCGTGGACGAGCTGGACCACCGGATGCTATTGCCGACGGAGTCCGACCTGATCCGGCTCGAAGAGGACGGGGCGAACTGGAAGGTTTGTTATCGGGAGCGGCGCTGGAGCTTCCCCCGCGACGAGTGCGTCTTGCTCCCGATCGCCAACACCACGGCCGAGTTGCTGGCGAACTACATCGCGGGCCGGCTTTTCTCGGATTTCGGGGCCGGAGGGTTGCCGGACCCTCGGGTCCTCCGGGTCGAGGTCGAGGAAAGCTTCGGCCAGGCGGCCGAGGTGACGTGGCGGCGGGATGGTTGAACCAACGGGACCGGACCTCATGAAACGACTCCCTTGCCTGCTCCTGGCCCTGGCGTCCCTTTCCGGCGTGATCCAGGCCGCCGACCCCCCAGCGCCGATCGCGGGCGCATTCGAGGCCAACCGCCGGCTGGGCCGGGGGATCAACCTCGGCAACGCCCTCGAAGCCCCCCACGAGGGGGAATGGGGCCTGACGCTCCAGGCGGAGTATTTCGAGGCGATCCAGCGGGCCGGATTCGACTCGGTCCGCATCCCGATCCGCTGGGCGACCCACTCCGGCGCCGCGCCCGGGCACGACATCGACCCGGATTACTTCGCCCGGGTCGACTGGGCGATCGACCAGGCGCTGTCGCGCGGGCTGGTCGCCGTGGTGAACATCCACCACGACGACGAGACGTACCGCGACCCGACCGCCCACCTCCCCCGGCTGGCCTCGACCTGGCGGCAGATCGCGGCCCGGTACAAGGACCGGCCCGACCGTCTGTACTTCGAGCTGCTCAACGAGCCCAACGGCGAGCTGACCGACGCGCGATGGCAGGCGGCCATCCCGTCGCTCCTGGCCTCGGTCCGGGGGTCGAACCCCGACCGGATCGTCATCATCGGCCCAGGCCACTGGAACAACCTGGAGCACCTGCCCGCCCTGGAGCTTCCCGAGGCGGACCGGAGGCTGATCGTCACGTTCCACTATTACGCCCCGTTCCACTTCACCCACCAGGGGGCCGGGTGGGTCGCCGGCAGCGCGGCCTGGAAGGGGCAAACCTGGACCGCCACCCCCGAGCAGGCCGCGAAGCTCCGCCGCGACTTCGAGAACGCCGCCGGCTGGGCCAAGCAGCGGAACCGGCCGCTCTTCCTCGGCGAGTTCGGCGCCTATTCCGGGGCCGACCTGGATTCCCGGGTGACCTGGACCGACGCCGTGGCCCGCGAGGCCGAACGCCTGGGGATCTCCTGGGCCTACTGGGAGTTCGGCTCCGGGTTCGGGGCCTACGACCCGCAAGCCGGCAAGTGGCGCGAGCCGCTCCTCAAGGCGCTGATCCCCTCGAAGGCCAAGGGACCGATCCCCGCCAAGGGTCAGGCCGCGCCGGCGACGTCGCGGGACTGATCGTCCGAGAGAAAGGCCGGGGAGCGATGGCGGAAGGTCGCGAGTTGGTGGGGCTCCGGGCCGCCGTGCTCGGCTCGACCTCGGGGATCGGCCGGGCGGTCGCCCTGGCCCTGGCGCGAGCCGGGGCCGACGTGATCGTCCACGGCCGGGCCTCGCGGGCGGCGGCCGAGGCGGTCGCGGCCGAGGCCCGGGCGTCCGGGGTCCGGGCGGCGGTGCTCATGGCCGACCTGGCCGACCGCGAGGCCGGCGACCGCCTGGTCGACGCGGCCTGGGCGACCTGGGGAGGGCTCGACGCCTGGCTGCACGTCGCCGGGGCCGACACCCTGACCGGCGCCGGGGCGAAGCTCGATTATGACGCCAAGCTCGACCGGCTCTGGGCGGTCGACGTCGTGGCCACGGTCCGGCTCGGCCGCGAGGTGGGCCGGCGGATGAAGGCGGAAGGCTCGGGGTCGATCGTGACGATGGGCTGGGATCAGGCCGAGACGGGGATGGCGGGGGATTCGGGCGAGCTGTTCGCGGCGACCAAGGGGGCGATCCTGGCGTTCACCCGGAGCCTGGCCCTGGGCCTGGCGCCCGAGGTCCGGGTCAACGCCCTGGCCCCGGGCTGGATCAAGACGGCCTGGGGCGACGCCGCGTCGCGACCCTGGCACGACCGCGTCCTCCGCGAAACCCCGATGGCCCGCTGGGGGACGCCCGAAGACGTCGCCGAGGCCGCCCGGTTCCTGGTCGGGCCGGCTTCGAAGTTCCTGACCGGCCAGGTCGTCCGGGTCAACGGCGGCGCGGTCCGGTGAGCATCGCCGACGGCCCTCGCCCCCGGTTCCTGTTCGTGACCGGCCGCCTGGCCGAGTTCGCGCTCCGGGAGGTCCTCGCCGACCTCGCCCCCCGCGCCGGTTTCGAGGCCGAGGTGGCCGTCCTGCCCATCTCGGTGGCCGCCCTGATGACCCCGAAGTGGGTCGCCCGGCACCTCGAAATTCCGCCCGGGGTCGCCCGGGTGATCCTGCCCGGCCACTGCCGGGGCGACCTGGCCGCGATCGAGGCGAAGGCCGGCGGGGCGGCGGTCGGCCTCGGCCCCGAGGACTTCCGCGACCTCTCCCGGTTCCTCGGCCGGGACGACGCCGACCGCCGGGCCGGCTACGGCGGGTTCGACATCGAGATCCTCGCCGAGATCAACCACGCCCCCCGGCTGGCCCTCGCCGACTTCCTCGATCAGGCCGCCCGGTTCGTGGCCGAAGGGGCCGACCGGATCGACGTCGGTTGCGACCCCGACGGCCCCTGGACCGAGGTCGGGCCCTACGTGTCCGCGTTGATCGAGCGGGGCATCAAGGTGTCGGTCGACAGCTTCGACCCGATCGAGGTCGCCGCCGCCGCCCGGGCCGGGGCCGACCTGGTCCTGAGCGTGAACGCCACCAACCGCGACCCCGCGCCCGACTGGGGCGTGGAGGTCGTGGCGATCCCCGACGTCCCGGGGACCCTCGACGGGCTCGACGCGACCGTCGAATTCCTCGAAAAGCGGAATGTCCCCTACCGCCTCGACCCGATCCTGGAGCCGATCGGCCTCGGCTTCGCCGCCAGCCTGGTCCGCTACGCCGAGACTCGCCGCCGCTGGCCCGATTCGGCCATCCTCATGGGGATCGGCAACCTCACCGAGCTGACCGACGTCGACTCCGCCGGCGTCAACACCCTGCTCGTCGGCTTCTGCCAGGAGCTGCGAATCCAAAGCGTCCTGACCACGGCGGTGATCCCCTGGGCCCGCTCGTCGGTCGCCGAGGTCGACCTCGCCCGCCGCCTGGCGTATCATGCCGTGACCCGACGGACGATCCCCAAGCGGGTCGACGACCGCCTGGTCATGCTCCGCGACCCCCGGGTCCCCCGCTTCGGCCCCGAGGCCCTGGCCGAACTCGCCCGCCGCGTCAAGGACCCCAACTGGCGGATCTACGCCGAGGACGGCCTGATCCACGCCTTCAACAACGCCCACCACATCATCGAATCCGACCCCTACCTCGTCTTCGCCCGGATGGACGTGGACGACCCCTCCCACGCCTTCTACCTCGGCCAGGAGTTGATGAAGGCCAAGACCGCGCTGACCCTCGGCAAGGCCTACCGCCAGGACCAGGCCCTCGACTGGGGATTCCTGACCGAGCCCGAGGTCAGCCACCGACCATCGAGGACCCACCCGTGATCCTCGAAGGGATCGTCACCACCCTGGCCCCCGACGGCGCCTTGAATATCGCCCCGATGGGCCCCGAAGTCGGCCCCGGCGACCTGTCCCGGTTCACCCTCCGCCCCTACCGGACCTCGACGACCTACCGGAACTTGAAGCAGTCCGGAGAGGGGGTTTTCCACATCACCGACGACGTCCTCCTGATCGCCCGCGCCGCCATCGGCACCGTGACCGACGCCCCCCATCGCCCGGCCACCGTCGTCCGCGGCCAGATCCTGGAAGTGTCCGGCCGGGCCTATGAGTTTCGCGTCCTCGATTTACAGGACGAATCCGACCGGACGACGATCCAGGTTGAGACCGTCGCCGAGATCCGCCAGCCAGTTGACCTGTTCGGCCTCAACCGCGCCAAGAATGCCGTGATCGAGGCCGCCATCCTCGCCACCCGCCTCGACTTCTTGCCGATCGCCGAGATCCTGGCTGATTTCAGGAGGCTCGCAGCCCCAGTCGCTAAGACCGGGGGCGCTGACGAATGTTTGGCCTTCGCCCTACTCACTGACCACGTTCAGGTCAAATCCAGGCTGCGCTAGTTCGACCTTGAATATCAGCTGAAAAGTTGGCGAATTTGAATCGAGTCTCGGCGCCCCTCGACTCCGAATACAAGGCGGACTTGGCTGAGAATCGGATTGCTTAGGAGGGGGAGGACCGCGAAAATAACTGGAGCCGGCGTGATAGGCTGCCCGATTCCCAGAAAGAATGCCGGCACGAACAGTGAGGGAGATTTCGACCATGGAAAGCGTGGTCTACAGAATTGTGCCCGGCGTCACGAGCTTCTTCGCCGTCGTGGACGAGCACGGCAATATCATCAGTGAGGGCGAAGACCTCCGGAACGTCCATGAAGCGACCAAATTCGCCCAGGATTGGGCGAGCGAGAGGGGGCGGACGGTGAGCGTGATCACTCCCAAGGAGGAAAGGGGCCGGGTCAACACCGGGCCGATGCTTTACTCCGCTTCCGCGCTGAGATTAATCGAGAATTTCAAGGATGATCTTGGGAGATTTGTGAAGCAATCCGCCATCGACCTAGCCAAGCTTCAGGGTCGGGCCTTGGTGACCGACGATGATGTCGTGGCGATCATCGATCAACTCGACTGGACGATTCCCGACGAGGATGCTTGACATGGAAGGCGAGTCCGCCCCGAAGGTTCGCGATGAGAGCGAGCCTACTCACTCCGCGCCCGAGGAAGGCGAGAGGCCCGGGCGACGAGGTAAAAAGCCAACCGAGTCGAAGACGTTGCCAACGACCGAGGCGGGAGACAAGGTCGCCGATCAACTCCGGCGGAAGGTGATCGAGATGGTCGATGCATCCGCGTTGACCGAGGCAAGTCGTCGGCGGGCCACCGCCATCGACACGACCGATTACGAGCGTGGTTTCGACCGGATTGTCAGCCCCTCACATCGACAAAACATCACCGTCATCGTCGCCGACGTTGCGAGTGCAATAGGGGCCGGGCTCATCGGATATGCGATTAATGTTTACACGGGGGGCTCTTCGAGTCTATTGCCGGGTCACATTGCATTCCTCGCCGGTACATCGATGAGCGTGATTGGGATCGTCTTGAAGTATGCAACCCCAGTCGGATAAATTTACCGATACTTTTCATTATTGTTAATAAAAAATTTGCTTGGTTTCCCAGCTTTCGATCACATCTTTCCCTGTGCGCATTTGGTTGAAGATCGAGCCTCATTATTTTGCCCTTTTTGAAACGCCGCTAGGGGTTGATCTTCATCGCTTTCGGCGGCACTAGAGTCAGGCCTCGCGGGGTGGGAGGGACGCGGCGTTTCGGTTATCTTGGAACCATTGAAGGGCTTCCGGATCTTGCTTGGAGCGGCGATTCCGTCCGGACTCGCGTGGCTGTCGCCCACTTGCGATGGCCTGCCCTCATTCTTTCTTCGCGCCTTGACGACTCAGAAAACGGCACGCCCATGACCACCGATGAACTTCGCGAAGCCTACCTCGACTTCTTCGCCTCCAAGGGGTGCGTCCGCCGCCCGAGCGACGTCCTGGTCCCCAATGATCCGACGGTCCTGTTCACCCCGGCGGGGATGAACCAGTTCAAGCGCGAGTTCATGGGCCTGGGCGACCCCCAGTTCACCCGCGCCACCACCTGCCAGAAGTGCATCCGGACCGGCGACATCGACAACGTCGGCCGGACCCCCCGGCACATGACGTTCTTCGAGATGCTGGGCAACTTCAGCTTCGGCGACTACTTCAAGCGCGAGGCGATCCACTGGGCCTGGGAGTTCCTCACCGGGACGCTCAAAGTTCCCACCGACCGCCTGACCGTGACCGTCTATCTCGACGACGACGAGGCGTTCGGGATCTGGAACCAGGAGGTCGGCCTGGCCCCCGAGCGGATCACCCGGATGGGCGAGGACGACAACTTCTGGCCCGCCGGCGCCCCGACCCACGGGCCGGATGGGGTCTGCGGGCCGTGCTCGGAAATCTTCTATCACGGCGACGGGATCGAAGAGGTCGAGATCTGGAACCTCGTCTTCACCCAGTACAACCGCGTCGGCCCCGGCCAGCTCGAACCCTTGCCCAAGAAGAACATCGACACCGGGATGGGCCTGGAGCGGATGGCCGCCGCCCTGCAAGGGGTGCCGTCGAACTTCGAGATCGACCTCTTCCGCCCCCTCGTCGCCGCCACCGCCGACCACCTCGGGCTGGCCTACGACCGCGACACCCCCGACGGCATCCGGGTCCGGCGGATCGCCGACCATGCCCGGGCGTTGACGTTCTGCATCCACGAGAACGTCCAACCCTCGGCCGACAAGCAAGGGTACGTCGTCCGCCGCCTGCTCCGCCGGGCCGTGCTCGACGCCTACCAGATGGGCCGTCGCGAGCCGTTCCTGTACCAGATCGTCCCGACCGTCGCGGAAGTCATGGGCCGGCCCTATCCCGAGCTGGTCGACAGCGTCCCCCGGATTCAGACCGTGATCCGCGAGGAAGAGGAGCAGTTCCTCCGGAACGTCGAGAACGGCCTCAAGCTCCTGAACGACACCTTCCGGAAGACCCGGGCCTCGGGATCGGACGTGATCCCCGGCGAGGCCGCGTTCGGGCTCCACCAGACCAACGGCATCCCGATCGAGATCACCCAGAGCCTGGCGGCCGACGCGAACCTGGCCGTCGACCTGCCCGGCTTCGAGGCGGCGCGGAAGCGGCACTCGGCCGTCTCGCGGGGGACCACCGAGGCCGCCGCCGTCTTCACCGCCGGGCCGCTCGACACGCTCAAGCAGTCGTACCACCTCGGGAGCGAGTTCCTCGGCCACGGCGAGACGTCGGCCGACGCCCGGGTCGTCGGCATCCTGGCCCAGAATCAGCTCGCCGACTCCGCGACGGTCGGCGCCGAGGGCTCGGCCCCGGTCGTCCTCGTGCTCGACCGGACGCCGTTCTACGGCGAGAGCGGCGGCCAGGTTGGCGACACCGGGACCATCCGGGGCGACGGGTTCGCCTTCCAGGTCGTCGACACCCGGAAGGACAACGACTTCACGCTCCACCTCGGCCGGGTGGCCGAGGGGACGGTCGCCGTCGGCGAGGCCGCCCGCGCCGAGGTCGACGCCGGGCGGCGCGAGGCGATCCGCCGGGCGCACTCGGCCACCCACGTCCTGCACCATGCCCTCCACGTCCACCTGGGCAAGCACGCCCAGCAGGCCGGGAGCAAGGTCGAGCCCGACCGGCTCCGGTTCGATTTCGCCAACCCCGAGGCCGTCGGCCGCGACCGGCTCCGCCTGGTCGAGGAGACCGTCAACCACCGGGTCCTCCGGGGCGAGCCGATCGCCTGGACCACCATGCCGATCGCCGAGGCGAGGTCCCTGGGGGCGATGGCCCTCTTCGGCGAGAAGTACCCCGAGGTCGTCCGCGTGGTGACGATGGGCGACTTCTCGCGCGAGCTGTGCGGCGGGACCCACCTCGACAACGTCGGCCAGGTCGGGCTGTTCAAGGTCGTCGCCGAGGAGTCGGTCTCGGCCGGGACCCGGCGGATCACCGCCCTCACCGGCAAGGCCGCTTTGGAGTACGTCCGCCAGGAAGAACAGGCCCTGCTCGACGTCGCCAACGCCTTGAAGGTCCCCCCCTCGCAGGTCGCCGACCGGGTCGCGGCCCTGCTCGACGAGATCAAGGCCCTCAAGAAGCAGGCCGCGCAACGCAAGGCCGAAGTCGCCGCCCCGACCACCGCGCCCGACGACCTCCTCGCCGCCGCCGCGCCGATCGGCGACGTTCGCGTGGTCGCCGCCGCGGTCGGCTCGGCGACCCCCGACGAGATCCGCCAGTTGATCGACGTCCTCCGCCGCAAGCAGCCCGCCGGCCTCGCCGTCCTCCTGGCCTCCACCGTCGAGGGCAAGGTCAACCTCGCCGCCGGCCTGACCCCCGACTTGATCGCCCGGGGGCTCCACGCCGGCCATTGGCTCAAGGAAGTCGCCCCGATCGTCGGCGGAGGGGGCGGGGGCCGGCCCGACCTCGCCCAGGCCGGCGGCAAGGACCCCGCCAAGATCCCCGCCGCCCTCGAACGGGCCGCCGCGTTCGTCCAAGAAAAGCTCGGGGCCTGAACCCCTCGAAATCCCACCCTCCCAGGGGCCACCCGATGTCGACCATCGACCGACCCGGACCCGCCGACGCGACCGACGCCGATCCCGCCCCGCTCCTCTGGGACGGCCAGCGGCTCGACCAGCCGACGTTCCACGAGCTTTACCTCCAGACGCCGGACGACTTCCGGGCCGAGCTGATCGATGGAGTCGTGTATACCATGAGTTCGCCGGTCAGTCCCGATCATGCCAAGCCCGACGCCGACTGGGCCTGGTTCTTGAAAAGCTATGCCATCGAGACTCCGGGCACGGTCGTCCACGTCAATGGGACGACCAAACTGGACCACCGGAGCGAAGTCCAGCCGGACTCCGCTCTTTTGATCCGACCAAGCCACGGGGGCCGGACCGGAATTGATGCGAAGGGCTATACCACGGGCAGCCCGGAATTGGTCGTCGAGGTCTCATTCAGCACCGCGAAGTTGGATCTGACCGCCAAGAAGCTGGTTTATGAGCGGGCGGGTGCCCTGGAATACATCGTCCACGAGGTGGCTCGACGGGCCATCCACTGGTTCGCCCTCGACGCCGACCGGTTCCAACCCCTGCCCCTCGACGACGACGGCGTGCACCGATCGCGGGCGTTCCCCGGGCTCTGGCTCGACGCGGCGGCGTTCTTGATCGACGACGGCCGGGCCGTCTTGGACCGGCTCCGGCTCGGCCTGGCGAGCCCGGAGCATGCCGATTTCGTCGCCCGGCTGGCGCAATCGCGGGGAAACCGGCCTTGACGGTCGCGACGGTGGCATTAGAATGGTCGTTTCGGATGGCGGGGAGGAGCGGCGTCGGTCCGTCGCGGCTCGACGCTCGGGACACGAAGGCAGGTAGCCCAGTTCCATGAATTGTTATCAGGCGAAGGCCGGTGAGCTGACCAAGCAGTGGTACGTGATCGACGCCAATGAAGCGGTCGTGGGCCGGCTCGCCGCGCAGATCGCGCCGATCCTCATGGGCAAGCACCGGCCGACCTACACCACGTACATCGACACCGGCGACTACGTGATCGTCACCAACGTCGACAAGGTCGTCTTCACCGGCAACAAGTGGCAGCAGAAGTTCTACCAGCGCTACTCCGGCCACCCCGGCGGGCAGAAGGACGAACAAGCCTGGAAGCTGTTCCAGCGCCACCCCGACCGGATCCTCCGGCTGGCCATCCAGCGGATGATGCCGAAGAACAAGATCGGCCGCCACATGATGGCCAAGCTGAAGTTGTTCTCCGGGCCGATCCACGAGCATCAGGCGCAGGCGCCGATCCCGCTGGACGCGATCAAGGGCCGACCCTCGGCCTCCGGGGCCATCCTCGCCCCCAAGCCGGAGCCCAGGGCCCCCAAGCCCCGCCGGTCGAAGGCCCTGGCCGCGGCCCCCGCCGTCGTCGAGGTGGCCACCCACCCCGAGCCCGAAACCCAGTTGCCGCCCCCGGTCGAGGCCCATGAGGCCCAGTTGCCGCCCCCGGCCGCGGCCCCCGAGGCCCAGTTGCTCCACCCGGTCGAAGGCCACGAAGCCCCGGTGCCCCTGCCCGCCGCCGAGGAAGTCCCCCCGGCCGTCGAGCCGACCCCCGAATAAGCCAGACCGATCTCCATCGACCCGCCCGACCGGGCTAGCCGACTCAACCCAAGGATCGAATTCACGATGGCGGCCGTCAATAATCCGTATGTTTGGGGCACCGGTCGTCGGAAAACGGCCGTCGCCCGGGTTCGGATCAAAGAAGGCACCGGCAAGTTCCTGATCAACAAGCTGGAAGTCGACGCCTACTTCACCGAGGAAACCCAGCGGAGCGACGTCCGCGCCCCGCTCCGGATCACCGAGATGGGCGAGCGGATCGACGTCTTCGTCAACGTCCGGGGCAGCGGCAAGAACAGCCAGTCCGGCGCCGTGCTCCTGGGCCTGGCCCGCGCCCTCGCCGAGCACCGGCCCGACCTCCTCCCCCCCCTCCGCGACGCCGACTACCTCACCCGCGACGCCCGGATGGTCGAGCGGAAGAAGTATGGCCACAAGAAGGCCCGCCGCAGCTTCCAGTTCAGCAAGCGCTGATCGATCGATCAAGGCCCGGTCCGGCGACCGTCGCGGGGACCCCATCATTGCCGTCGGACACGACGGGGGATGATGGGGTTTCCGTTCCGAACCACGCTCCCACCGTCGTGGCCGGGAATGAACATGTCGGGTGGGCTTCGTGGCACTCGGTCCACCCCGCAAGATCCAGGACAGCGTCAAAGCTTGGGCCGGAACCGCTGATTGATGGCGACGGCCAGGATGATGACGGTCCCGAGGACGAGCCCTTCGACTTGGGTGCTGTTCAGGTCGATGACGACGTGGGTATTGCCGAGGGAGAAGTCGATCTTCTTGACGACGATCCCGGTCCCCCGGATCAAGATCTGGAGGAGGACCAGTCCGAGGACGGTGCCCCGGATCGAGCCGACGCCGCCAGCCAGGCTGCACCCGCCGACGACGGCGGCGGTGATGGCGAAGAGCTCGTAGGCGATGCCGAGTTGCGGGCTGGCCTGCCCGCTCCGGCCGGCGAACAGGATGCCGGCGAGGGCGGCCAGGACGCCCGACAGGCCATAGGCGAAGGCCTTGAGGCGGCGGACCTTGAGCCCGCTGAGTCGCGCGGCGGCCTCGTTGCCCCCCAGGGCGAACAGGTGCCGGCCCAGGACCGTCGCCCCCATCATGACGCTGACGGCGACGGCCACGACCCCGAACGTCGCGAACGTGGCATTCGGCGTCCGGCCCGGGGCGCGGAACAGGTCGAACGGGACGTTGATCGCCCGGTTCTCCGACAGGATCGACGCCAGGCTCCGCAGGCCCGACATGGTGGCCAGGGTCGCGATGAACGGGGGCAGGCCGAATCGATTGATGAGGAAGGCGTGGAACAGGCCGATCCCCAGGCCCATCGCCAGGGTCAAGGCCATCGCCAGGACGATCGCCCCGGTCGACGGCGGCCCGGTCGCCCCGTCGTGGAGCCACGAGGTCATCAACTTGGCGGCGACGACCGAGGACAGGGCGGTCACGGCCCCGACGGACAGGTCGATCCCGCCCGAGATGATGACCACCGCCGCGCCGACGGCCAGGACGCCGTACAGGCCGATCTGGTGCCGGAGGGCGAGCCGGCTCCCCTCGCCGAAGAACGACCGGGTCGGGTCGAGCGCGTAGATCAGGCCCAGGACCACCAGGATGCTCGCGGTGAGGCCCCACTCGGGGGCCCTCAAGATCGCCGACGCCCGACCCGACCCGTTGTTCGCGCCCATGAGCCTCGTCTTCTTCTTCGTCGTCGGAAGGGATGGCGGGCCGGGCCCGGTCCCGGCGCGCCAGGGGGATCTCTCGGAGGGTTCAGGACGACTTGAGCCCCTTGGTGGCCAGCCATTCCTTCATCGCCTTGATCGTGATGACGTTCGGGGCCTTCACGGGCGAGTCGTCGGCCGGCACGATCACGCGGACGTCGATGGGCATGGTCATGGCCCCCTTGGGCAGCATCTCCTCGACGGCGGCCTTGTCGTCGGAAACCATCGCCTTGAGCATCCGGATCGCCTGGAGGCCGATCTCGTACGGATTCTGGCAGACCGAGACGTCGATGGCGCCTTTTTCCAGGTGCTCGACGGCCTGCTCGTCGAGGTCGAAGGTGACGACGGTGGTCTTCTCGCGGAAGGCGGGGACCTTGGCGGTCTCGCTGGCGATCCGGGGGCCGTTGTAGGAATAGAGGCCGAGCATCACGCCAGTGTTGGGGTGCTTGGTGATGGCGATCTGGGCGAACGACTCGGCCTTGTTGGTATCGGCGCCGTCCTCGAAGATCTCGGCGGGCGGCTTGACGAACTTCGGGCCGGCGCCGGCGAAGAACCCGGCGAGTCGCTCGCGGGCATTGGCGGCGGCGGCGGTGCCGACGAAGACGACGACCGTCCCCCCCTGGGGCCTGAGCATCGCGGCGGCCCGGCCGGCGGCCTCGCCCGCCTTGGAATTGTCGGTCCCGATGTAGGCCCGGCGGGCGTCGGCGGCGCTCGGGGCGATGTCGGAATCGATGGTGATGATGACCTTGCCGGCGTCCTTGATCTTGCGGATCGTCTCGGCGATCCCGGGGGCATCGGCCTCGACCACCGACACGGCCACGCCCTTGACGTCGGACGAACTCAGGGCCTCTTCCAACAGCCGGATCTGGCCCTCGGTCGAGCCGTCGTTGTTGCGCTTCATCTCGGCGTCGGCCCCGAACTTGGCGGCGCCGTCCTTCATCCCCTTCTCGACGGCCGACCACCAGTCCGAATTGCCGTTGGTCACGAGCACGACCCGGGGCCTGGACCCGCCCTTGTCGACCGGGTTGCTCCCCCCTTTGGTCGACGGCGGGCCGCCTTCCTTGACCGGCTCGTCGGCGGTCTTGCCGCAACCGGCCAGGCCCAGCCCCGCCCAGGCCGCCAGGGCCAGGGCCCCGAACCCTCGGACCATCCGCGATCGATCCACGACAACGACCCCCGCCCTCTGGGCGTCAGCGATCCGATTCGACAAGGAGAGAAGACGATCGGCCGAGGAGACCGGCCCCGTCCGATCTTAGCGAGCCCGGCGGCCGAGGGGAACGGGCGTGATCCCGATCGGCGATTTGATTCTCTTCGCGGGCCGCCACCCCGCCGCGAACCGACCCGATCACGGCGACTTGGGCCGCTCGCCCCGCCATCGGTCGGCCTCTTCGGTCTTCCCTCGGGCTTTGTAGAACTCGACGAGGCGGTCGACCGCCTCGGTCAGGGGGACGCGGGCCTTGCTCGGCTCTCCGCGGGCGATGACCTTGAGGCCCTCGCACCCCGCCCGGAGCAGCGGCTCGGCGGCCTCGTCCTTTCCCTGGCCCGCGAGGGCCGCGCCGAGCCGCGACTTCGCGCCGGACGCCCGCCAATCCTCGGGGGTGGGCTTCTGGCGGATCGCCAAGGACTCGCGGAGCACCGCCTCGGCCTCGACGAACTTCCGGGCGGCGAGCAAGGTATCGCCCAGGCCGGAGAGGAACCCGGCGAGGACCTGGCTGTCGGGCGGCAGTCGGGGGCGCGACGCGGCCAGGAGGTCGCGGTAGGTGGCCTCCGCGACGTCGAGTCGACCGTCCTTCAGGTAGGCCGCCGCGAGGTATCCGGTGGCCGTCCGGAGGTCGGGATAGTTCGGCCCGTACTTCTTCCGGAACGCGGCGACGATCCGTTCGAGGAGGCGGACGGCATCGGCCGTCCGCCCGGCGGAGCCGTACGCCAAGGCGAGGTTGGATTCGGTCACGAGCAGGTCGCGGTGGTCGGGGTCGAGCCGGGCCTTCTGGGCCTCGAGGAGCGGTTCGAGGATCGCGATCGCGTCGCCGGGCCGGCCCGCCTGCTCGTAGGCCGAGGCGAGTTGCGTCAGGGTGATCTGGCGCGCGGGGTCATCCTGGCGCAAGAGCTCCTTCCCGATGGCCGCGGCTTCCTCTAAGAGGGGGATGGCCTCGGCCGACCGGTCCGCTTGCCGGAGCCTCACGCCCAGGTCGTGCAAGATAGTCCTCGTCTCGAAATGCTTGGGCCCGAAGTGCGCCCGCGCACGGGCCAGGGAGTCGCGGAGCAGTGCCATCGCCTCGGCCTTGCGATCGAGCAGGTTGTAGGCGTCGGACAGGTCTCGCTCGGCGGCCAGGACGTCCGCGAGATCGGGGTGGGCCGCCGACTTCTGCAGCCGGAGGACTTCCTCGTTGATCGACAGCGCGTCGGCCGACTTGCCGGTCGATCGATAGGTGAAGGCCAGGCTTTTCATGGCCTCGATCGTCCTCGGGTGGGCCGGCCCGAAGGTCTCCTTCATCCGGGCCAGGGTGTCGCGCTGGAGGGCGATGGCGTCGTCGGTCCGGCCGGCGTCCCGATACCCCTGGGCGAGGAAGCTGGTCGCCAGGACCGTGTCGGCGTGATCCGGGCCATGTTTCGCCTTGTGGAGCGCGACCCCTTCTTCGAAGAGGCGGACGGCGTCGCTGGTCCGGCCGGCGGCGCGGTAGAGCATCGCGAGATTGATGATCGAGTTCGCCAGGGTGTCGGCCTTGAGGTCCGGGATTTTCCGCTGCCCGGCCACGGCTTGCTCCGCGAGGGGGACGGCGTCGCCCAGGCGGCTGGCGGCCCAGTACCGGCCCGCGAGCTGGCCCATCGTCAGGAGCGTGTCTTCGTGCTCCGGGCCGAGCACGGCCTTCCGCCGCCAGAGGGTTTGCTCGCCGAGCTTGATGGCTTCGTCGTTCCGACCGGCGTGCCCGAGCGTGTAGGAGAGGTGGTACATGACCTTCAAGGTCGTCGGGTGGTCGAGGCCGAGCCCCCGCTCGTAGGCTGTCCGGGACTTTTCGAGCTGCACGAGGGCCGGCTCCATCAGGCCGAGTCCGAAGAACGTCCGCCCCAGGGCGTCTTGCAGGCGAGCCCGGGCGAGCGGGTCCAGGCTGCCGTCGGCCTCCAGCTTGGCCGCGGCCTTGTCGAGCAGGTCGACGACTTTGACCTGGCGGCCATCCTCGCCCGGGTTCGGCCTCTCGAACGCATCGACCAGGAAGTCGGCGACGGCCGAGGCTTGCTTCTCGGCGACCTCGGCCTTGACGCGGGCGGCCTCGGACTGGCCGAGGGCCTTCTCGGTCTCGCCGCGGGCCCGCTCCACCTGGAGCAGGCGGTTGTCCGCGAGCCGCTCGGCGGCGCGGGCGCGGACCATCCCCCAGGTGGTCCCGACCACGCCGGCGACCAGGGCCAGCAAGACCAGCGACCCGGCCAGGACCGGCCCCCGGTTCCGGCGGACGAACTTCCTCGCCCGATACCAGCGGCCCGGCGGCCCGGCGGTCACCGGCTCGTCGGCGAGGTGGCGGAGCACGTCGGCCGCCAGGCCGTTGGCCGTCTCATACCTCCGGGAGCGGTCCTTCTCCAGGCACTTCAGGACGATCCATTCGAGGTCGCCGCGGACCTCTCGCGCCAGCCGAGCCGGTTCCGTGTTCCGCGCCGCGGCGACGCTCGGCCCGTCGGTGGCGGCCCGGAGCCGGGCGGTTGGCGTCGGGGTGTCGGCTTGCTGGACCAGGCGGAGGACCTCGCCCAGGGCCGCCCGCTTGAGCGTCTCGCGGGACAGCGGGGTCGAGCCGGTCAGCAGCTCGTACAGGACCACGCCCAGCGCGTACAGGTCGGCCCGGGTGTCGACGTCGGCGCTCCCGTATACGGCCTGCTCCGGGGCCATGTACAGGGGGGTCCCGAGCACCGACCCGAACGCCGTGTCGATCGACAGGTCGGGCAGCGAGCCGGCCTGGAGCGCCTTGGCCAGCCCGAAGTCGATCACCTTCGGGACCGGCCGGCCGTCCACCTCGGTCACCAGGATGTTCGACGGCTTGAGGTCCCGGTGGATGACTCCCTTCTGGTGGGCGTGCTGGACGGCCTGGCAGACGGCGATGAACAGTTCGAGCCGCGCGCGAACGGTCAGCCGACGCGCGTCGCAGTAGTCGGTCAGCGGGACGCCGTCGACCAGCTCCATGACGAAGAACGGCCGGCCATCGGGGTTGGTCCCGGCGTCGAAGACCCGGGCGATGTTCGGGTGGTCCATCAGCGCGACGGCCTGGCGCTCGGCCTCGAACCGGGCGATCACCCGCGTCGAGTCCATCCCCGCCTTGACCAGCTTGACCGCGACGATCCGCTTGACCGGGTGGATCTGCTCGGCCCGGAAGACGGTGCCCATCCCGCCCTCGCCGAGCCGCGCGCCGAGGAGATAACGCCCCGCCAGCAGCGAGCCGGCGGCGGACGGGCCCGGCTCATGGCCCGCGTCCGGCTCGGTGGCGGCGAGCCCGCCATGATCCAGGGTGACCTGCCCCGATCCGGCGTCCAGCCTCGTGGCGTCGGCCTCGGGGACGACGCGGGGATCGCCCCCCTCGGTCCGGGTCGAGTCTGGGTCCGTGGACGCCATCGGTCGAACTCCAACGGGCGGAACAGGCGACCCGGGGCGAGCCGAGGTTGGCTCGCGGAGAACTCGGCGATCCGATCACCTTTTTACCCGTCCCAGGCGCGGATCGATAGGGAGGACTTGCCGGAGGTCGGCGAAACGTCGTCGTCATGACGTGAAAGCCGCTCGACCCGGCCCGCCCGTCCAAGCCCCCTTGCAATCGCGGGCCCCGCGCCCGATCATCGGAGGCGGGATCGTCGAGCGAGGCGGAGGGGATGGCGGTGATGCGTTGGACCGACCGGGTTTATGGCGAGGTGGCGGTCGACGACCCCGCCGCCCTCGCCCTGATCGAGTGCCCGACCTTTCAACGCCTCCGGGGCATCCGCCAGGCCGGCCCCTCGGCCCTGGCCTTCCCGTTCAAGACCGTCACCCGGTTCGAGCACAGCCTCGGCGTCTACCTGCTGCTCGGCCGCCTCGGGGCCGGCCGCAAGGAGCAACTCGCCGGCCTGCTCCACGACGTCTCGCACACGGCGTTCTCGCACGCGGTCGACTTCGTGTTCGCCTCCCGGGAGCAGGACCACCACGAAGGGCTCAAGCCCGAGTTCCTCAACCGGCCCGACATCGTCGCCGCCCTGGCCTCGATGGGCTACCATCCCGAGGAATTCTTCGACGACTCGGTCTATCCCCTGCTCGAACAACCCCTGCCCCTGCTCTGCGCCGACCGGCTCGACTACTTCTTCCGCGACAGCCTGGGCTGCAAGGTGACGACCCCCGACCAGGTCGCCCGCTACCTCGGCCACCTCAAGGTGGTCGGCCGGACGATCGCGTTCGACGACGTCGAGGTCGCCCGCGAGGTCGCCGGGCACTTCGCCGTGATGAACCGCGACTGGTGGGCCAGCGAGACCGAGGCCTACGTTTACAACGAGTTCGCCGACGCCCTCCGCGAAGCGCTCCGCCTCGGAGTGCTGGGCCGCGACGACCTCCTGGCCGACGACGCCCACGTCCTGGCCCGGCTCCGGTCGAGCCGCGACGGGAGGGTCGCCGAGAAGCTCGATCACGTCCTCCGGTTCCGACCCGAGGCGCTCCTCGGGTTCGCCCCCCGGGTGATCCCCAAGAACCGTTGGCTCGACCCGCCGGTCGTCGACGCCTCGGGCGTCCGCCGGCTCTCGGAGCGGGGATAAACCCCGGGATCGACTCAAGCCGCCCGGCTTTCCCCGTCGATCTTGGCCATTGACAGGTTTCCGGCGCGAGACTAGGATTCGGCCGCGCAGGGCCCTACCCTCCGGGATGGGGCGGGACGATCGGACGACCGCGGCCCGGCCCCCAGGGAAGTGCGACCCAAGCATGGCAACCACGCCCCTCACGAGTCGCCCGCCCGCTCGGCTCCGTCCCCCACCGGCCCCCCGGATCGCCCCCGCCCCGCCGCCGGTCGATCCCCGAGCGTCCCACCTCCCGGCCCCGAAGCGGATCGCCTCGAACTTCCTCTCGCTGGGCGCCGCCGAGGTCGCGTGTCGGGGGACCTCGTTCCTGGTCACGCTCCTGCTGGTCGGCCGCCTGACCAAGGCGGGGTGCGGCCGGACCGAATACGCCTTCAGCATCGTGAGCTGGCTGGTCCTTTTGGTCCGCAACGGTTGCGAGGTCATCGCCGCCCGCGAGCTGGCCCGGCATCCCCGGCTGGTCCGCCCGCTGGTCAATCACCTCTTGTTCGTGAAGCTGGCGCTGGCGGCCGTCCTGTTCCTGGGGCTGGCGGTCGTCGGGACGCTCCGCCTGGCCGACCCGGTCGACCGGACGATCCTGATGCTCTATGGCCTGATGCTCGTCACGACGGCGATGGGCCTGGACTTCGTGTATCGAGGGATCGAGCGGATGGGGCTGGTCGCGATCTCGCTGTACATCCGGACGGCGGTCTACGCGGTGGGCGTCTGGTCCTTCGTCGGCGACCCGGGCCGGATCGTCTGGGTCCCGGCGTGGCTGGCGGCGGGCGAGGCGTCCGGGATCGCGCTGGTCTGGTCGCGCTATCTCCGGGAATATGGCCTCCCCCGGCCGACCCTGAGCCTCCGGTTCCTCGGGGTATTCGTCCGCCGGTGCAAGCCGGTGCTCCTGGTCCAGGTGGCCCAGACGGTCCTGGGGTCGGTCGACCTCCTGGTCGTGGGGGCGTATTACTCGTGGGATGACGTGGGGCTCTACAGCCTCCCGCACCGGATGATCCTGGCGGCGTTGACGTTCGGCCTGATCTTCCAGCAGGCGGTGTTCCCGACCCTGGCCCGGTCGTGGCGGGACTCGCCGGCGGCGAGCCGACGGGCCTTGAACTCGCTGGTCCGCTTCCTGGGGCTGGGGCTGGTCCCGATGGCGGTGGGGGCGGCGGTCCTGGCGACCCCGCTGTTCCGGGTCATGCCCCGGGCGTACCAAGAGGGGAGCCTGTTGCTGGCCCTGGGGATCTGGCGGGCCCCGCTGTTGAGCCTGGCGTTCCTCTACCACACGACGCTGATCGCCCTGAACCGGGAAGCGGCGGGGGTCCGGCTCCTGGCGGCCGGGGCGATCGGCTCGGCCCCCCTGGTGGCCCTGAGCATCCGGGCGTTCGGCCTGGCCGGGGCGTCGTCCTCGATCGTCCTGATCGCCCTGGCCCTGGTGGTGGCCGGCTACGGCTGCCTGGCCCGCGAAGGGCGCCAGCCGGCCTGGCATCACCACCTGGCCCGCCCCCTGGCCGCCTCGGCGGTGATGGTCCCCGCCTGCCTGGCCTTGCTCCGGTTCCACGTCGGGGTCGCCATCGCGGGGGGGGCGGCGACCTACGTGATCGCCCTCGCCCTGTTCGGCGGCCTCCGCCGGGACGAGCTGCGGGCCGTCTTCGGCCGGGATTGAAGCGGGGAATGGAACCGCCAAGGCGCCAAGATCGCGGAGAGAGGGAAGAAGAGTCAAGTAGAGGTGTAAAGATTGATTTAAGGATTGGAATTCGTTCCTCCCGGCTTTCCTCCTCAATACCCTTTCCCTCCTCGGCGATCTTGGCGCCTTGGCGGTTCGATCTCCGGTTTCCCCGTCATCAATTCGCCTGGTGCGATCGGGCCGGATGGGTTAGAAGCTGGGCGAATCGCCGCTCCTCCGGGAGGCATCCCCGGCGGTCGGGACAGGAGGTCGCCGCCTTGAAATTTTGCATGGTCACCACCTTCTTCGGCGCGCACAGCTTCGGGGGCGACGCGGCCTACGTCGACCGGCTGACGCGGGCCCTCTGCCGCCGTGGGCACGAGGTCCACGTCTTCCACTGCGTCGACGCCTTCGACTCGGTGAAGGGGAAGCACCCGCTCCGCCCGTATTCGCCGCCGCCGGGCCTGCGCGTCCACCCGCTCAAGAGCCCGTTCGGCATCCTGTCGCCGCTGGCCACCCAGGTGACCGGCCGGCCCTACTTCAAGGCCGAGGCGCTCCGCGAGGCCCTCGACGCCGTGGACGTCGACGTCGTCCACTTCCACAACATCTCGCTCGTCGGCGGGCCCGGGGTCCTGGAGATGGGCCGCAAGGCCGTCCGGATCATGACCGCCCATGAGCACTGGCTGATCTGCCCGATGCACCTGCTCTGGAAGTACGACCGCAAGCCGTGCGACGCGCCGGATTGCGTGTCGTGCTGCCTGGCCGGCCGTCGCCCGCCGCAGGCCTGGCGGGCCACCGACGCGATCAACCGGGGGCTCCGCGAGCTCGACGCCCTGGTCTTCCCGTCCCGGCACGCCCTGGAAGAGCACCGACGCCGGGGGATCGGCGCCCCGCTCGTCCACCTCCCCTACTTCCTGCCCGACGACTGGACCGGGGGGATCGAGGACGCCGAGCCCGAGCCGACCGCGCGGCCCTACCTCGCCGCCGCCGGGCGGCTGGTCCGGATGAAAGGGTTCCAGCGGCTGATCCCCCTGATGCGGCTGCTCCCCGAGGTCGACCTCCGGATCGCCGGGACCGGCCCGCACGAGGCCGAGCTGCGGGCCCTAGCCGCCGACGTCCCCAACGTCCACTTCGAAGGGCTCCTGGGCGGCCCGGCGCTGGCCCGGCTGTTCCAGGGGGCGCGGGCGGTGGTCGTCCCCTCGCTGTTCCCGGAAACGTTCGGGTACGTGGTCCTCGAAGCCTTCGCGGTCCGGACCCCGGTCATCGTCCACGAGGGGGGCGGGGCGATCCACGAGACCGGCGTCCTCAGCGGCGGCGGCCTGGGCTACAAGACCGACGGCGAGCTGCTCCTGGCGATGCGCCGGCTGGTCCACGACGACGACCTCCGCGACGAGCTGGCCCACCGGGGCTATGCCCGCCGGATCGGCGAATGGTCCGAGACCGCCCACCTCGACCGCTATTTCGGCCTGATCCAGGGCATCCGCGCCGGCCGCGCGACCGCGTCGGCCGTCCCCCGGCCCAAGTACGCGACCACCTCGCCCGACTTCGCCCGGATCGACCGGGGCGACGACGCCGCTTGACCCCCGGGAGCCCGCCGCCCCATGCCGCGACGACTCGGAGCCGCGACCGCCGCCGGGCTGGCCCTGGCGGCCCTGCTCCTGGCCAGCTTCGCCCGGCTCGCGGCCGACCCCTCCGCCCTGATCGCCGACGCCGACCGCCCGGGCGTCGACCTCAACCGCAAGCCCGGCGACGTGTCGCCCGGCAACGACGCCACCCGCCTGTTCCTGCCGCACCACCTGGCCATCGCCGGCCACTGGAACCGCCTGGGTCGCGTCCCGGGGTGGGACGACCGGGGGTTCGGCGGCCGGCCCCTCGTCGGCAACCCGCAAGCCGGCCTGTTCTACCCCCCCGCCTGGCTCGCCTGGTGGGGCGGCGCCCCGTCGAGCCTCGGCTGGATCACCGTCGGACACCTCTTCTGGGGCGGCCTGGGAACCTATGCCCTCGCCGGGACGCTGGGCCTGGGCGGATGGGGACGGTTGACCTCGGCGGGGTGCTTCCAGCTCTCTCCTTACGTCCTGGCCCAGGCGAATGAAGGCCATTATCCGCACGTCTGGGCGGCGACGTGGTACCCCTGGGCGTTCCTGGCCGCCCTCCGGCTGAGTCGGGGCGACCTCCGGGCCGGCCTGGCCCTCCCGCCGATCCTGGCCGCCGCCTTCCTGGCCGGGCACCCGCAGGAGGGCCATTACCTGCTGATCGCCCTCGGGGCCTGGGTCGCCGTCGACGGCCTGGCCCGGCTCCGGGCGGGGCGCGGGCGGTCGGCGCTGGTCCTTTGGGGGGCGTGGGCGGTGGCCTTGACGCTGGCGGTGGGCCTGGTCGGGGTCGAGCTGGTCCCCGACGCCCTGGCCCATCCCTGGGACTTGCGGCTGGCCAGGCTCACGCTCCGCCTGGCCAGCCGCTATCACCCGTTCCCGGTCAACGCGCTCCAGTTGCTCGGCCCGGGGGCGTTGGGCGGGCCGGCGGACTTCTTCGGGCACGAGAACTACTGGGAGTCGGTGCTCTCGATCGGCCTGGTCCCGATGGTCCTGGCGGTGGTCGGGGCGGCGTGGTCGTGGGATCGGCGGGGGGTCCGGGCCTGGGCGTGGCTGGTCCTGGCGGCCTTGATCTTCGCTTCGGGGCGGAAGCTCGGGCTATTCGCCGCTTTGTTCCACCTGGTCCCGGGGATGGATCGGTTCCGGGTCCCGTCCCGGGCCCTGTTCCTGGCGAGCCTGGGGGCGTCGGTCCTCGCGGGGTTCGGGGTCGAGGCGCTCCGGTCGGTCCGGGATCGGACGGCCTGGGACCGCCTGGCCCGGCGGTGGGGGATCGTGGCGGCGACCCTGGCCACGGCGATCCTGGCGGGCCGGTGGTCCGCGGGGCAAGGCGCGGTCGTCGAGTCGGACTTCCGCCGCCCGCCGATCGCCGGGGCCCTCGCGACGGGCCCTGGCCGGCTCCCCGAGGGCGCCCGCTGGCTCCTCGGGCTGTCGAGGCTCTCGCGGGACCCGGCGTTCTGGCTCGTCCTGGGCGGGACGACGATCGGCCTGGCCTGGGGCCGAGGGCATCCCCGGGATCGCCGGGCGGTCGCCGCGGCTTTGGGGCTGCTCGGGCTCGGCGAACTCGCCTGGCACGGTCACGAGGTGATCGCGACGTCCCCCGCCGCCCGGTTCCTCGGCCCCGACCCGATCGGCCGAGCATTGCGACTCGCCTCCGGGGACGGACCCGGCCCCCCTCGCCTCCGGGCCGTCGACGCCCTCTACGACGACCTTCGCGCCGGTCAACTTGGGCTGGCCAAGGCCAACGTCAACGACTCGTTCCAGATCCAGCACGCCGCCGACCTGTACGAGCGGCTGTACGACCTGTTCGACCGCGACCGCTTCGACCGCGACGGCCCGATGGACCGGGTGGCCGCGCTCCGACGTCGCCAGGTCCGCCAGGCCGTGCTCGACCGGATGGCCGTCTCGCTCCTGGTGTCCGACCACCCGGACCCCGACGCCCCCTGGTCCCCGGTGGCCTCGGGCTCGATGGCCGGCTCGCCATTCGTCGTGTCCCGGAACCCGACCGCGGTGCCGAGGGCCTACGTCGTCCCCCGGGCCGAGGTCGCCCCCGACGACGGATCGATGGTGGACCGCTTCCCCGAGGTCGACCCGCGCCAGGCCGTCTTGATGGCGTCCGACCCGCTCGCCGACGTCCGGGCCCCTCGCCAGCCGTTCACCCCGGCCGCCTGGTCCTCCGACGACCCCGACCGGATCGTCCTCCGGGTCGCGACCACGGGCCCCGGCCTGCTCGTCGTCGCCGACACCTGGATGCCCGGCTGGACCGCCGAGGTCGACGGCCGGCCCGCGCCGATCTCGCGGGGGAACCGAGCCCAGCGCGTCGTCCCCCTGCCCGACCCCGGCCGCCACGAGATCCGGCTCGCTTATCGTCCCCCCGGCCTTCGGGCCGGCCTCGCCCTCACCGCCGCCGCCGCCGTCGCCTGGGCCGCGCTCGTCCTGGCCGCCACCCTCGCCGGCCGCCGGCTCGCCGATCTCTGACACCTGTCATTGACGCGGCGCCCGGCCTCTGGCTAGGCTGGATCGGGTCGACCCGGGCCTCGGCGTGGGAGGGATGATGGATCGCGATGAACCGATGGCGGAGCGGTCGGCGCGGCGGCGTGGCCGGGTGCTGGCCGGGGTCGGCCTGGTGGCATTGGCGCTCGTGGTCACCTGGCGGTCGACGAGCTTGCGGGGCCTCCCGGACATCGGCGACCCGTTCGACGTGGCGGCCTATGTTTCGGCGAAAATCTCGGACGAGGCCAACGCTTTCGTGCTCTACTACCAAGCCCTGGCCCGGCGGGTGGGCAACGAGCCAGCCAGGTTGATCGCTTCGTGGGCCCAGGCCGATCCCGCCGAGCGCCGATGGCTGGCCGAGAACCGCGAGGCGTTGGACCTTTGGAAGCGGGGGAGCGAGCGGCCCGACGCGGTCAACGTCCTGGCGGCCGACCTGACGACCGAGACCAATCTCGAGGACGCGCGGGGCCTCCGCTCACTTCAACGGATGGGCCTCCTGGAAGCGAGCCGCCGGGAGGCCGAGGGGGACCTCGCCGGCTCCTGGGAATGGTACCGGGCCGCGCTCCGGTGCAGCCGGCACCTCGGCCGGCGGGGGACGTTGATCGAGCGGATCGTCGGGATCGCGATCCACCGGGAGGCGGCGGCCAAAGCCCGGGTCTGGGCGACGAACCCGGAGGTCGACGCCGACCTCCTCCGCCGGGCCTTGGCCGATGTCCTCGCCATCGACCGGATGACCCCGCCGAACTCGGACGCCATCAAGTCCGAGTACATCGTCTTCACCAACTCGATCAACGACCCCCAACGCTTCGACCGGGCCCTGCTCGCAACCGAGAAGGGGCCCTCGTGGGCGAACCCCGGGGTCCAACGCTCGATGGACACGTTGAGTCGGGTCCTCCGGAGCGAGCCGGAGCGGAGCCGGCGGGTAATCCGGCTGATCTTCTCCAACTGGCTGGCCTACTGCGACCGGCCCCCCAGCCAGCGGCCCCCGATGGTCGCGCTGGGCCCCTTGCTCGCGGCCAACCCGACGGGCTCCCCCTTGACCGAGCTCTACGCCGTCGACGCTTCCGCCCCACCCTCCGCCCGGGCCCTCGCGGCCGAAGACCTGGCCCGCTGGACCGAGACGGCGAAGTATGCCCGGATGATGCTGCCCGCCTACTCGGGCGTCCGGATGGCCTTGGCCCGCGAGCGGGCCGAGCACGCCGGCCTGGTCGTGGCCCT
>JAABUQ010003642.1_pt1 | contig 27721 bp, 22 predicted proteins | sample 5560001 | NCBI WGS metagenome assembly JAABUQ01 (sample SAMN10711888, study PRJNA513371) | rock metagenome | isolation source: Antarctica rocks | place: Antarctica: Victoria Land, Finger Mt nord | collected 2015-12-18 | reverse complement strand
CCGCGCCATCGCGAAGACAGCCGGGGACGGCCACCACGCCACCCCCGCCGCCGAATGGCTGGCCGACAACTACCACCTCGTGGACATGCAGATACGCGAGATCGGCGTGGACCTGCCGCCGGGCTACTACGCGCAGTTGCCCAAGCTGGCGGCGGGGCCGTTCTCCGGGCTGCCGCGGGTGTTTGGCGCGGCGTGGTCGCTGGTGGCGCATACGGACAGCCACCTCGACCCCGAGGCGCTGCGCCGCTACCTGCTCGCCTACCAGTCGGTGCAGCCGCTGACCATCGGCGAGCTGTGGGCCGTGCCGATCACCCTGCGGATCGTGCTGATCGAGAATCTCCGGCGCATCGCCGAACTGGTCGTGGACGACGCGGCGGCCCGGCAGGCGGCGAACGAATTGGCCGAGCGGATGCAGGATGCGGACGGGACCGCACTTGGCCAGCCCGCTGACCTGCCGTCCCATCTACCGGAGCGCGCGATGGTGACGGACCTCTTCGCGGTCCAGCTCGCGCACCGGCTGCGCGACCACGACCCCAGGACGGACCCGACGCTGGCCTGGCTTGACGCGCGCCTGGGGGCCCAGGGCACGGACGGTCGAGGCCGCCGTGCGGGACGAACTGCAGCAGCAGAGCATGAGCAACGCCACCGTCCGCAACATCATCACCAGCCTGCGCCTGACCGCCGGCATGGACTGGACGGACTTCTTCGAGCGGGTTTCCCTGGTGGACGCCGCCCTTGCCGGCAGCGTGCCCGCCGGGATGGATTTCCCGACGCGCAACCTGTACCGGACCGCGATCGAAGGGCTGGCGCGCGGGTCCGGCCAGGCCGAATTGGACATCGCCCGGGGCGCGGTGGCACGGGCGGCCGGACACGGAGGCGGGCAGCAAGGCGACCCGGGCTACTACCTGATCGGCGGCGGCCGTCCGGGGTTCGAAGCCGCGATGGGCTACCGAGTGCCGCTGCGCGCCCGGCTGGAACGGGGGTGCCGTAGCGTCGGCATCGGCGGCTACGGCGGCATCGTCATCGCCCTCGCCGCGGCCTTTCTCGCCGTGCCGCTCCGGTTTGCCGCGGAGGCCGGGACCGCCAGCCTCATGCTGGTCCTGCTCGCCGCCGCCGGCTTCGTCCTGGCGTCCGACGCGGCGGTGGCCTGCGTGAACCGGCTGGCGACATGGGCCTTCGGCGCCACCACCCTGCCCGGCCTGCACCTCGAGGACGGCATCCCCGCCCCGTTCCGCACCCTGGTCGCCGTCCCAACCATGCTGACCAGCGCGGCAGGGGTGGCGGACCAGGTTGCACGCCTGGAAATGCGACCAGTTGCAGGACGGCATGGCGCTGGCCGCGTCCCGCCCTGACCTGGTGCGCGAGCACCTGCTGCGGGCAGCGGGGCGGCAGTTCGTCGAGGGGGACGTGCAGCACTGGTGGCTGCCGGGGTCCGGCATGGGCGTGCGGACGCGGATTTCCGACGACTGCGCCTGGCTGGCCTACGCCGTCGCACATTACGTCGAGGCAACGGGCGACCTGGCGGTGCTGGATGAGCCGGTGGGCTTCTTAGCAGCGCCGGTGCTGACGGCGGAGGAACACGACAGGTTCTCCACTCCGGCTGCGGCGGACGCGGGCGCAACCCTGTTCGAGCACTGTGCCCGCGCGCTCGACCACAGCCTCGCCACCGGCAGCCACGGCCTGCCGTTGATGGGCACCGGCGACTGGAACGACGGCATGAGCCGTATCGGCGAGGCCGGGCGGGGCGAGAGCGTCTGGCTCGGCTGGTTCCTGCACGCGGCGCTGCTGGCCTTCGCGCCGCTGGCCGAGGCGCGGGGCGACACCCGTGCGGCGGCCTGGCGCGCCCACGCGGCGGCGCTGCGGCCGGCGCTGGAAGCAGCCTGGGACGGCGAGTGGTACTTGCGCGCCTATTACGACGACGGCACCCCGCTCGGCTCCCACCTGGATGCGGAGTGCCGGATTGATTCCATCGCCCAGTCCTGGGCGGTCCTGTCCGGCGCGGCGTCGCCGGACCGCGCCGCGCAGGCGATGGCCTCGGCCGGGCGGGAGCTTGTGCGGACCGGCGAGGGATTGGCGCTGGTCCTGACCCCGCCCTTCGACCGGACGCCGCACGACCCCGGCTACATCAAGGGGTATCCGCCGGGCCTGCGGGAGAATGGCGGGCAATACACCCATGCCGCCACATGGGCGGTGCTGGCCTTTGCGGCGCTGGGCGACGGGGACCGGGCGGCGGCGCTGTTCCGGCTGCTCAACCCGGTCCGGCGGGCGCTGACGCAGGCGGATGCCGACCGGTCCAAGGTGGAGCCTTATGCCGTGGTGGCCGACGTTTACTCCACCGAGCCGCATGTCGGGCGCGGCGGGTGGTCCTGGTATACGGGGTCCGCCGGCTGGATGCAGCGGGCGGGGGTGGAGGGCATCCTGGGCATACGCATTCTGAACGGCATCCTGCACGTTGACCCCTGCATCCCCCGCGACTGGCCGCGCTTCGAGGCCACCGTCACCTGGCGCTCCGCCCGCTACCGCATCGTGGTCGAGAACCCGGGCCGGGCCTGCAAGGGGGTGGCCTCGGTCCGGCTGGACGGCGCGGACGCGGCAGCCGGGCCGGTGACGCTGCTGGACGATGGCGGCTCCCATCTTGTCGAGGTGACGCTTGGCTGAGAGTATGGCGCATGACGGTCAGCCCTCTCGCCGGCAAGCTGCTTCCCGCGCCGCTCCTGGTGGACGTGCCGCGTCTGGTCACGGCCTACTTCACCACGGTGCCCGACCCGGCGGTTCCGGCGCAGCGCGTCGCCTTCGGCACCTCGGGCCACCGCGGGTCCGCCCTGAATGCAACGTTCAACGAGGCGCACATCCTGGCGATCAGCCAGGCCGTGTGCCAGCGCCGCCAAGGGGCCGGCGTCAACGGCCCGTTGTTCATCGGCATTGATACCCATGCCCTGTCCCGGCCTGCCCTCGCCACCGCGTTGGAAGTGTTCGCCGCCAACGGCGTGGAGGCGTTCATAGACGAGCACGACGGCTTCACGCCGACGCCGGTCGTCTCGCATGCCATCCTGGCCTACAACCGCGGGCGGACGGCGGGGCTGGCCGACGGGGTCGTGGTTACCCCGTCGCACAACCCGCCGGAGGACGGCGGCTTCAAGTACAACACCCCGGATGGCGGCCCGGCGGACACCGCCGTGACGGGTGAGATCGAGCGCACGGCCAACGCCCTGCTCGCCGCGGGCCTGGATGGCGTCAAGCGCATCCCGCTCGGCCGCGCGCTGCAATCCGGCCATGTCCACAAGCACGACTACATCGGCCCCTATGTCGCGGACCTCGGGAATGTCGTTGACATGGGCCTGATCCGGTCGTCCGGCGTGCGGATCGGCATAGACCCGCTCGGCGGCGCGGCGGTCGGGTACTGGCAGTCCGTCATCGAGCGTTACGGCATCGCAGCTACCGTCGTCAGCGACGTGGTGGACCCGACGTTCCGGTTCATGACCGCCGACTGGGACGGCAGGATACGGATGGACTGCTCCTCCCCCTACGCCATGACCCGGCTGGTCGCCATGCGCGGCGGGTTCGATGTCGCCTTTGCCAACGACACCGACGCCGACCGGCACGGCATCGTGGCCGGGCCGGACGGGCTGATGAACCCCAACCATTTCCTGGCCGCCGCCATAGGCTACCTGTTCGCGAACCGCCCGGCGTGGGGACTGGCGCCCGCAGTCGGCAAGACGGTGGTCAGCAGCGGCATCATTGACCGCGTGGCCGCCCGGCTCGGCCGTGCGCTGGTCGAGGTGCCGGTCGGCTTCAAGTGGTTTACGGACGGCCTGCTCGCGGGCACGCTCGGCTTCGCCGGGGAGGAGAGCGCGGGGGCGTCTTTCCTGCGGCGGGACGGGTCGGCCTGGACGACGGACAAGGACGGCCTGATCCTGGGCCTGCTGGCGGCGGAGATGACGGCGCGCACCGGGACCGATCCGGCCGCCGCCTATGCCGGGATCACGCGCGACCTGGGCCGGTCTTGGTATGAGCGCATTGATGCGCCCGCGACGGCGGCTGAGAAGGCGCGGCTGAAGGCGCTGACGCCCGAGGGGCTGGCGATGCCGGAGCTGGCCGGGGAGCCGGTCCGCGCTGTGGTCACGGCAGCGCCGGGCAACGGCGCCCCGATCGGCGGGGTGAAGGTATCGGCGGACAACGGCTAGTTCGCCGCGCGGCCGTCAGGCACGGAGGACGTTTACAAGATCTACGCCGAAAGCTTCCAAGGCGAGGCGCACCTGCGGCAAATCCAGCAGCAGGCGCAGGACACCCTGGCGCGGGTGTTCAGCCTGGCTGCCGGGCCTGCGGCGGCATAGGCTCGGATTCAAGCGAGAACGCAGCCCGTCCGCCAATTCGATCCCGATCATCCCGGAACGCGATGGCTGCCGCCGCTTCCCGGCCGTGCTCAAGCAATCCCCAATCGCCGGAACGCCGCGAGCTTGATTGCGTCGAGCAAGAACGCGAACGCTGACGCTGCAAGGAGGACACCGGCCAGGAGTCCCAGAGGAAGCGCCGGCATCAGGTATCCCCGCCCAGCCAAAACGCAGATGAGGCCGATGTCCACGACCGAGGAGATCATCAGCCAAATGCCGGGCCGCGAGCTCCAGAGATGCTGCCGTTCGCGCGAGACGTAGAACACGGCCTGCCCGCTGAACACGAGCGTCACCACAGCGAGGGTCTGTATCTGACCGGCGGCGAGGCCGGCCTTCCCCACCATCAAGCATGCGATGCAGAACACCAGATCGGCCGCTCCCATGGCGATGCCGGCAATCGTCAGCCTGCCGATGCGCCAGCGGTTCGGCAACGGCGATGGCCGGACGTTGTCGGTGGATGAGGACATGGCCAGCACGTCACCCACGACCATCATCAGGACCATGAGCGTCGGGGTCAGGATGGGGTGGCCGGTGATGACCAGCCCCGCGAACAGGAACAGGACCTGCACCACCTTGTGGACGATCGAGCGGAGCGCATAGGTCAGCACACGCTGGAAGGTCATGCGACCCTCCCTGACCGTGGCGACGATCCCACTCAGGCCGGGCTGGGTCAGCACGATCCCTGCAGCCGACTTCGCCACGTCGGTCGCCGTGGACACCGCGATGCCCATTTGCGCTTGGCGCAGTGCCGGCGCATCGTTCGCGCCGTCACCGCACATCCCAACGATGTGCCCGGCCTTCTGCAAGGCGCTGACCAGGTGCGCCTTATCCTCCGGCAGGACCCCCGCGAATACCCCGGAGTCCGACGACGGCATCGCATCGGTCAGCGTCGGCGCGGCCGGGGTCGGCACCCAGACAGGGCCCGCGATCCCGACTGACGCTGAAACCACTTCCGCTGTGACTTTCGCATCCCCGGTCACCATCAGCGTGCGGACCCCGAGCGTCTTCAACTCCGCCACCAGTGCCGCCGAGTCCGGGCGTGGCGGGTCGCTCAATGCGATCAGGCCCACCAGGGCGGGATGGCCCACCAGGCCCGCTGCCACGGCCAGGACCCGATAGCCCTTCGCCTGGAGCGCGTCGGCCGACGCGGCACTCCCGGGCGAGGCGTGGCAAAGCCCGGCGATGACGGAATAGGCGCCTTTGCTCACCTGCCAGACGGTTCCATCACCCTGGCGGACCTTAGCCTCAGCCCGCTTTTGGGCCGGGTCGAACGGAATGAAAGTCAGGAGCATGGGTCCATTCGGGACCGGCGCCTTCGTACTCGCGGCCTGGATCGCCGTGTCCACGGGGTCCTGTCCGGCATCCGAGCTGGCGAGCGCCGCCAGCCCGAGGACATGTGCCGCGTCGAAGCCCGGCATAGCCTGGACATCGGCCACGGCCAGCGCATTCATCGTCAGCGTGCCCGTCTTGTCCGAGCAGAGGACATCAATGCCGCCGGCCTCCTCCACGGCGGCCAGGCGGGTCGGAAGCACCCCGCGGCGCCCCAGCGACCGCGCCCCGATCGCCGCCGCCAGCGTGAACATGGACGGCAGCGCCACCGGGATCGAGGACAGCACCGCGACCAGCACGAGCGAGACGATCTCGAGCGCCGGCAACTGGAGCCAATAGGCGTATCCGGCCAGGAAGACCGTGACCGTCCCGTTGAACATCACCAGGTTGCGGACCACCCGCAGCACGGCTTTCTGCTGCGAGCTTTCGGCCTTGGCCGTCCGCACCAGCTCTGCCGTGCGGCCGAACTTCGTGCGCTCCCCGGTCGCCACCACCACGGCGACGGCCTCCCCGCGGCGGACCAACGCGCCGGCATAGGCCTCGGCCCCCGGACCGGCGTCGGCCGGTATCGATTCGCCGGTCAGCATGGATTGGTCCAGAAGGATCGAGCCGCTGATCAGCCGCACATCGGCCGCAACGACCCCGCCGAGCGACAGCTTGACCACGTCTGCTGCCACCAGGCGGGACGCAGCGGCGGTCGTCCAGGTCCCATCACGCCGGACGGTCGCGACCAGCGCCAGGCGGGATCGAAGCGCAGCGAGCGTCGCCTGCGCCCGGCTTTCCTGAAACAGGCCGAGCGCCGCATTGAACAGCAGCAGCGCCGCCACGACCGCAGCCTCGGGCCACTTGCCCAGCAGCAACTGCAGCAGGATCGCCGCCTCCAGCATCCAAGGAACTGGCGCCCAGAGCGCCTTCAGCGCGTGCCGGACCGGGTGGCCGGCGACGTCGGCGATCGCGTTGCCGCCATCATGCAGAAGCCGGCGCTCGGCCTCCGCTGTCGTCAGGCCAGCCCCCTCGACAACCTGTTGCTGGTCCAACCTATCTTTCCACGGCCGGCGCGCCGGTTCCGATGGCGGCGGCGATCACGTCATCGGCGGTTTCCAGCCAGGCGAACCGAATCCAGTCCCGCGCACTGGCCGGGATCGCATCAAAGTCCCGCCGGGTCCGCGCCGGCAGCGCCGGGCCACGCAGGCTGATGTCCTCCGTCATCGTCGTCGCCGGCGGGACGGAGCAGCCGGTCATCGGCGAGGCCGGCGAGACGAACATCGTGACTGAAGCGACCGTGTCGGGCATTCGGGCATCCTCGCCGTGGTGGGGCGACCGGACGACGGACCACATCCGCGCTCCAATCCCGCCCTGTGCCCAAGCGGCCATCTGGGCACAGGCATTGACGACATGGCGACCCCAAGACGCAGGGTCGCGTCCTACATCTGCATACCCGGTCACGGAATTCGGTCGGCTGGGCGAGGCTTGGAAAGCGATAGGTCTTTCAACCGCGTAAGCGTCACCAAAATCCTGCAGGGATACGAAGACATGACTCCTCTCCTCCAAGCATCCGATGTCATGACGTCCAACCCGGCGACCGTGACCGAGGCGAGTGCGGTCGAAGCTGCGATCCGCCTCATGCTCGATCGGCACATCAGCGGCCTGCCGGTCCTGGATGCCGCCGGATCGCTCGTCGGCATCGTGACGGAGGGCGACCTGCTGCGCCGGGCCGAGCTTGGCACGGAGGTCCACCGCACGGGATGGCTGCAGTTCCTGCGCGGCCCGTCTCGCCAAGCCGATGACTACGTCGAGTCGCATAGCCGCATGGTGGGCGACGTCATGACGCAGTCTGTCGTGACCGCCGACGCGTCGGCATCGCTGACCGAGGTCGTGGCGATCATGCGGGACAAGCACGTCAAGCGTGTTCCCATCCTGAACCAGGGCTGCCTGGTGGGCATAGTCAGCCGGTCGGACCTGCTGCGCAAGTTGGCAGACGCCCTTTCGCATTCCACGTCCCATGCCGACGGCCCGTTCCGTGATGCTGACGTCCGGCGTGCCGTCCTGGCTGAGTTGCAAGCCCGCCCCTGGGCCCCAGTCGCCGCCATCACCGTCCGCGTCCTGGATGGGGTCGTTGACCTCGATGGTACTCTCTTCGTGGAGGCAGACCGCGCAGCGATCCGCGTCGCCGCCCAGAACGTGTCCGGCGTGACTGCGGTGCGGGATCACCTGATCTGGGTCGAGCCGAACTCAGGCATGACCTACGCGCCGTCGCCCTGATCATCCTCCTGCGGCCGCACCGACCGGGCTACGGCAGTCCGAGCTTCGCGGCCCCCCGGTCTATGCTGCTGCTGGCACGACGGTCTTGCCGACGCTGCACCCGCCGAACCGGTTGGTGAGCAGGTAGCCGGTTGCTGCCGTGAGATAGTGGTCCAAATTCATTAGCCCGCTGGAGAGGCAGACGCTGCCGTGACGGTCCGCGTCCGTGTCGTTGGCGAAGGCCACGTCGAACCGCCGGCGCAGGCCGACAAGCTGAGGTGCTGCGACGGGGATGGCAGGTTCGGGCACGCCAAAAGCAGAGGCGGCGACCAGGCGCGGCACATCCACTGGGGCAGAGGAGCGCAGCAGCCTGCCCGCACGAGGGGTCATGGGACCGACCCTGCTGAGTCGTGCGCGCCGCCGGCCAGCGGCCAGGGCACCAAGCTGTCCTTCAGACTGCGCGCACCAGGGCGGATTCCAGCGTCACGTCCAGGTGGACCGGGTTGTGCAGCGTGTTGGCGACCGGCGACCACAGTGTAGCGTGCCGCACCAGCGCCTCCAGCGTGGTGCGTGGCGCATCCGCATCCATCCTGACCACCACGCTGATGGCCTCAAACCCGATGGTGTGCGGGTTCAGGTTGCCCGCGCCCCACACCGCCGTGGTGTTGAGGTCGGCCGCCAGCTCCAGCTCCAGCGACCGGATCGGGATGCCCTGCGCCAGCGCGTTGGCGTGTATCCCGACCGCTAGGCAAGACCCGAACGCCGCCAGCAGCGCCTCCGAGGCATTGGGGGCGTTGGTTTCTCCTAACAGGCCTGCCGGCTCGTTTTCCATGACAGGCTGGGGCGGCAGGTTGCGGATGTAGTTCAATTGGCTCAGGCGGCCCTGTGCCACGGTGCGGCACCGGAGCGTGCGGGAGGCGGATGGATCGGCCTTGCCATGGGACACCAGGGCTGCAAGCTGCCGCTGGCCAGCCGGCAACGGAGTTGGTAGTGCGGCCGACTTGGGGGGCTTCGGCAATTGGCATCCTCCACGGTTCCTGGTGCGGCACGCAGCCGGTTGCTGCCGTCTGGCACGGCACCTCATTGGCAGGCAGCCACGGCGCCTGGTATGCAAGGTTGATCTTATACACCCTGGCCAGTCCGCCCAGCGGACCAAACCTGGCGAGCGGGAATGCGCAAACGCGCGGAGATCAGCCTATGCTCGACTGGGACGACCTGCGATTTTTCCTGGCGCTGGCCCGGCACGGCAGCCTGTCCGCCGCAGCCAAGGAGCTGCAGGTCGCACAGTCCACCGTCGGACGCCGGCTGGCTTCGTTAGAGGCAAGCCTGGGCGTGCGCCTGCTCAACCGCACTCCGGAGGGCTACGTACCCACCCAGGCCGGCGACGGCGTCCGCACCCATGCGGAGCGCCTTGAAGCCGAGGCGCTGTCGCTGGAGCGCGACGTGGGCGGACGGGATGTGCGCATGGCCGGCCTGGTGCGCGTGACCTGCGCCGAGACGGTGGCGACGCACATCCTTGCACCTGGCCTTGCCACCCTGCACCGGAAGGAGCCCGACATCATGGTCGAGCTGATCCCCAACCTGCGGGAGCTGAGCCTGTCCATGCGGGAGGCCGACATCTCAGTGCGGCTGCGCCAGCCCGACCAGCACGACCTCGTCGTGCGCCGGATCGGGACTATCGCCTTCGGGCTGTATGCCTCGCCGGGCTACCTGGACTGCCACGGCGGGCCGGACTTCGCGGACGGGTGCGCCGGCCATCACCTCATCACCCAGTCCGAGGACATCGAGGACGTAACGCAGACCGGCTGGCTGACGGACCGTGCGCCCCGCGCGCGGGTGGCCCTGCAGACCAGCAGCCATGAGGCGGCGGTGGCGGCGGCGGTCCACGGCGGCGGCCTGGCCTGCCTGGGACGGTTCCGCGCCGACGGGGAGGCCGGGCTTCAACGGCTGCCGGCGCCGCTCCCCGTCCCAACCGCCAGGATTTGGCTCGTGGTACACAGGGACAACCGGGCGATGCCAAGGATCAGGGTGACCCTGACGCATATCACCGAGTACGTCCGCCAGCTTGCCCCGAAGCTGTATCCGGCTGACGCCGTGGAGGAGGATGCCGAGACTCCCCTCGAGCAGGCCAAGGCCTGACCATCAGGGCGCCTTGCGGCAGCGAGGGCGCATAATACTGCGGAGGGGACGCGGCGGCAGAGATGCTGTCCCGGCTGCGAGATTGCCTGCCGCCTCCGGGCTTATCTGCACCCCTGCAACCGGGCCGCTGTCTGAGAGCCTGTTTGAGCGGCGCAGGGAGTGACTGTGCCTGGCGCGTCCTCCACCAATTTGCTGCCTGCGCGTTTCCGCATTCCCGCTGTCCGGCGTTGGTTCGGGCGCGGGACCGCGTGGAATGGCATGGTCTCTGGGCGGGTGCCGATCGGTCCCGGGGAGGGACCACGTCATGAGCAGTTCGAGACCGGGAAGCCCGACCTGGGCAGGAATGCCGGACGGCGCCGAGGTGTTGCCCGTGGCGCCGGCATCTTCAGAGGACAGCGAGGCGGCCGGCCTGCGGGACCGCTGGATGCGGGCCGAGGCCGAGATCGCCAACGTCAGGACGCGCGCCCGCCGTGATGTGGACGCTGCCCGCCTCTATGCGGTGCAGAAGTTCGCCGCCGATGTAGTGGAAAGCGTGGAGAACCTCCGCCGCGGCCTCGACAGCCTGCCGCCGCCGGCGCCCGGCGAGCCAGCGTCCGTCACCAGCATGCGCGACGGCTTCGAAGGCATTGAGCGGGGCTTCGTCGCGTTGCTCGCGCGCAACGGCATCGAGCGTGTGGAGGCCGTGGGCGTCCCGTTCGATGCCGACCTGCACCAGGCGATGGCCGAGCAGGAGAGCACGGCGCCGCCGGGCACGGTCGTGCACGCGCACTCCGCGGGCTGGACGCTGCACGGGCGGCTGCTGCGCCCGGCGATGGTCGTGGTCGCCAAGCCCCATCCCATGCCAGCCGATGCCCCTCACCGGCACCGGGCACCAGACAATCAGCATTTTGAAAGACAGGCACCATGAGCAAGGTCATCGGCATAGACCTCGGCACCACCAACTCCTGCGTCGCCGTGATGGAAGGCGGGGACGCCAAGGTCATCGAGAACGGCGAGGGCACGCGGACCACGCCCAGCATGGTTGCGTTCGCCGACAACGGCGAGCGGCTGGTCGGCCAGGCCGCAAAGCGCCAGGCCGTCACCAACCCGTCCAACACGCTGTATGCCATCAAGCGCCTGGTCGGACGCCGCTACGAGGATCCGATGGTGGCGAAGGACAAGACCCTGGTCCCTTACGCCATCATTCCCGGCGGCAACGGCGACGCCTGGGTTGAGGCCCGCGGCGAGAAGTACTCCCCCAGCCAGGTCAGCGCCTTCATCCTCGGCAAGATGAAGGAGACGGCGGAGGCATACCTTGGCGAGAAGGTGACGCAGGCGGTCATCACCGTGCCCGCCTACTTCAACGACAGCCAGCGCCAGGCAACGAAGGACGCTGGCAAGATCGCCGGGCTGGAGGTGCTGCGCATCATCAATGAGCCGACGGCGGCGGCGCTGGCCTACGGGCTGGAGAAGCAGCACACCGGCAAGATCGCGGTCTATGACCTCGGCGGCGGCACCTTCGACGTGTCGGTGCTTGAGATCGGCGACGGCGTGTTCGAGGTGAAAAGCACCAACGGCGACACCTTCCTGGGCGGCGAGGACTTCGATTTCCGGGTGATCGGCTACCTCGCCGACGAGTTCAAGCGCAGCCAGGGCATTGACCTGCGGACCGACAAGCTGGCGCTGCAGCGGCTGAAGGAGGCTGCCGAGAAGGCGAAGATCGAGCTGTCCTCGGCCAAGGAGACCGAGATCAACCTGCCCTTCATCACCGCTGACGCCAGCGGGCCGAAGCACCTGGTGGTGAAGCTGTCCCGCGCCAAGCTGGAAAGCCTGGTGGACGACCTGATCGAGCGGACCATGGAGCCGTGCCGGGCCGCGCTCAGGGACGCTGGGGTGACGGCGGCGGAGATCGGCGAGGTGATCCTCGTTGGCGGCATGACGCGGATGCCCAAGGTGGTTGAGGCGGTGAAGGCGTTCTTCGGACGTGACCCCGCCCGCAACGTGAACCCGGACGAGGTCGTCGCCATCGGCGCCGCGATCCAGGGCGCGGTGCTGAAGGGCGACGTGAAGGACGTGCTGCTGCTGGACGTGACGCCGCTGTCCCTAGGCATCGAGACGCTGGGCGGCGTGTTCACGCGCCTCATTGACCGCAACACCACGATCCCGACCAAGAAGAGCCAGACCTTCTCGACCGCCGACGACAACCAGAGCGCGGTCACCATCAAGGTGTTCCAGGGCGAGCGCGAGATGGCGGCGGACAACAAGCAGCTCGGCAACTTCGACCTGACCGGCCTTCCGCCTGCCCCGCGCGGCGTGCCGCAGGTGGAGGTGACGTTCGACATTGACGCGAACGGCATCGTCGCCGTGCAGGCCAAGGACAAGGCCACCGGCAAGGAGCAGCAGATCAAGATCACCGCGAGCGGCGGGCTGTCGGACGCAGACATCAAGCGGATGGTGCGGGAGGCCGAGACCAATGCCGTGGCGGACAAGAGCCGCCGAGCGTTCGTCGAGGCCAAGAACCACGCCGAGGCGATGATGCACCAAGTGGAGAAGACGCTGGCCGACCATGGCGCCCAAGCCGGCGCCCCGCAGCGGGCCGAGGCGGAGGCGGCGGTGGCCGCTGTGCGCGCCGCCCTGGCGGGCACCGACGAGGCCGCGCTGAAGCAGGCGTCCGAGCGTCTGACTCAAGCTGCGATGAAACTTGGCGAGGCCGTGCAGGCAGCCGGGCAGCCCGGCGATGCCACGGCGCCTGGCGGACCCGGCGCCCACCCGGACGAAAAGGTAGTGGACGCCGAATTCGAAGAAGTCGCGGACAAGCGGAAGTCTGCATAGGGCACCTCCCGGTCGAACGGCGCTGTTTGATCTGGACACCCGCCGCAACAGGACAGGGGACTCTATGGCAACCACGATGCACGCGGCCGTCGTCACCGGCTTCGGCAAGCCCCTGGCGTTCCAGGACTGGCCCATCCCCGCGCCCGGCCCCGGCCAGATCCTGGTCAAGACCGAGGCGTGCGGAGTCTGCCACACCGACCTCCACGCCGCGCACGGCGACTGGCCGCTGAAGCCCACCCTGCCCTTCGTCCCCGGCCATGAGGGGATCGGCCGGGTCGCTGCCATCGGCGCCGGCGTCACCATCGTCAAGGAGGGCGACCGGGTGGGCGTGCCCTGGCTGTATTCGGCCTGTGGCCATTGCGAGCACTGCCTTCAAGCGTGGGAAACCGTGTGCGGCGAGGCGCAGTTTGGCGGCTACACCCGGAATGGCGGCTTTGCCGAGTATATCCTGGCCGACCCCAACTATGTCGCGCACATCCCGGACGGCTTGCAACCGCGGGAGGCCGCGCCGCTGATCTGCGCCGGCATCACCAGCTACAAGGGTATCAAGGTTGCCGACGTGCGGCCCGGTGAGTGGATCGCTGTCTCCGGCGCCGGCGGGCTGGGCCACCTGGCGATCCAGTATGCCAAGGCGATGGGCCTGCAGGTCTGCGCCGTGGACACCGACGACGGCAAGCTGGCCCACGCCACACACCTGGGCGCCGACCTGGTGGTGAATGCCACCGCGCCCGATGCCGTGGAGGCCGTCAGGCACGGCACCGGCGGTGGCGCACATGGCGTGCTGATCACCGCGCCCTCGCTTGGCGCTTTCAAGCAGGGCATCGGCATGGCCAGGAAGCGCGGCACCTGCGTGCTGGTCGGGCTGCCGCCGGGCGACTTCCCGGTGCCGCTGTTCGACGTGGTGGCCAACTGCATCACCATCCGCGGCTCGTTCGTCGGCACGCGCGAGGACATGGCGGAGGCGCTGGCCTTTGCCGCCCAGGGCAAGGTCCACGCCGATATCGAGCTGCAGCCGCTGTCAGCCATCAACAGCGTGCTGGACCGGCTGGAGCACGGGCAGGTACCGTCGCGGGTCGTGCTGGAATTCGGGGCGGAGGCGGCATGATGGACGGGGCAACGGCAACGCGGCAGTTGGATGCCGGCAGGTCCGGCACGTTCCGGATCGGCGGCGGCATCACTGTCAACCGGCTCGGCTTCGGCGCGATGCGGCTGACGGGCGCAGGCGTCTGGGGCGAGCCTGCCGACCGCGCAGAGTGCCTGCGGACGCTGCGGCGCCTGCCGGAACTGGGCGTGACGCTGGTTGACACGGCGGACTCCTATGGACCCGACGTGTCCGAGCACCTGGTCCATGAGGCGCTGCATCCCTACGGCAATATCCTGGTCGCCACCAAGGGCGGGCTGACGCGCACCGGGCCGGGCGAGTGGCACCCGGTGGGACGGCCCGAATACCTCCGGCAGCAGGCCCTGATGAGCCTGCGCTTCCTCGGGCTGGAGCAGATCGGCCTGTGGCAGTTGCATAAGATTGATCCCAGGGTGCCGCGCGAAGAGCAGTTCGGGGCTATCAGCGCGCTGCTGGACGATGGCCTGATCCGCTACGCCGGCCTCAGCAACGTGTCGGTCGAGGAGATCGAGGTCGCCCGGCAGGTGTTCCCGGTGGCGACGGTGCAGAACCGCTTCAACCTGACCGACCGCACCAGCGAGGGCGTGCTTGATTACTGCGAGGCGCAGGGCATCGGGTTCATTCCCTGGTTCCCGCTGGCCTCGGGCAGCCTGGCGAAGCCCGGCCCGCTGCTGGACGGCGTGGCGAAGGCCCACCATGCGTCGCCCGGCCAGGTCGCGCTGGCCTGGCTGCTGCGGCGCAGCCCCGTGCTGCTGCCGATCCCAGGCACCTCGCGCGTCGCACACCTGGAGCAGAATGTCGCGGCGGCGGATATCGTTCTGTCTGACGAGGAGTTCCTGGCCCTGGACCGCGAGGGCCGGGCAGCATCCCAACAGGGCTGATCCCGCGCCGACGTTTACCGCCTATGGAGATGCTGCCATGCTCGACCACCGGGACAGCCACGGCCAGGACGGCGCAACCGACGGCACGGGACAGGCCGCGTCCGCAGCGGCCCAGGGCCTGGCGGCCGTCACGGACCCCGTATGCGGCATGACGGTGGACCCGGCCACGTCGAAGCACCTCTTCGAGCACGCGGGTACGGCCTACCACTTCTGCTCCGCCGGGTGCCGGTCGAAGTTTGAGGCGGACCCAGCGAAGTACCTGGCGACCCAGCCGGCGCCAGCCCAACCCCAGCCGGCGGCAGCCCAACCCCAGCCGGCGATAGCCCAACCCAAGCCGGCGGCAATCCCGGCCAAGCCCGGCGCCATCTACACCTGCCCCATGCACCCGCAGATCCGCCAGGCCGGCCCCGGCAGTTGCCCGATCTGCGGGATGGCGCTGGAGCCGGCCGTGGTCACGGCAGAGGCCCCGCCCAACCGGGAGCTGGCCGACATGACACGCCGGTTCTGGATCGGGCTGGTGCTCGCCCTGCCCGTGTTCATCCTGGAGATGGGCAGCCACGTCCCGGCGCTCGGGCTGGACCGCCTGGTGCCGATGCAGGCCTCCATCTGGATACAATTTGTTCTGTCCACACCAGTCGTCCTCTGGGCAGGCTGGCCGTTCTTCCAGCGCGCCTGGGCGTCGCTCGTCACACGCCACCTGAACATGTTCACCCTGATCGCGCTCGGGACCGGGGCGGCCTACCTGTATAGCCTGGCCGCCACCTTTGCGCCGGGCCTGTTCCCCGCGGGCTTCCGCGGCATGGGCGGCACGGTCGCGGTCTATTACGAAGCCGCCGCCGTCATCACGGTGCTGGTCCTGCTCGGCCAGGTGCTGGAGCTGCGCGCCCGCGAGCAGACCGGCGGCGCCATCCGCGCCCTGCTGAACCTGGCGCCCAAGACCGCGCGCCGCGTGCGGGACGGCGCCGAGGACGAGGAGATCGGCATTGCCCAAGTGGCCGTCGGCGATCGCCTGCGCGTCCGCCCCGGCGATGGCATCCCGGTGGACGGCACGGCCCTGGAAGGCAGCAGCGCCGTGGACGAGTCCATGGTAACGGGCGAGTCCATGCCGTCCGCCAAGGCCGCCGGGGACAAGCTGATCGGCGGCACCGTCAACGGCACCGGCTCGCTCGTCATGCGCGCTGACAAGATCGGCGCGGACACCATGCTGGCCCGCATCGTCGCCATGGTCGCCGAGGCCCAGCGCAGCCGGGCGCCGATCCAGCGCATGGCCGACCGGGTCGCGGGCTGGTTCGTCCCTACCGTGCTGGCCATCGCCGGGCTGGCCTTCGCAGGATGGGCGGTCTGGGGGCCGCCGCCGGCACTGTCCTACGCCCTGATCGCAGCCGTGTCGGTCGTCATCATCGCCTGCCCCTGCGCGCTCGGGCTGGCCACGCCGATGTCCATCGGGGTGGGCGTCGGCAAGGGGGCCGGCCTGGGCATCCTGGTCAAGTCCGCCGAGGCGCTGGAGCGCATGGAGAAGGTGGACACCCTGGTGGTGGACAAGACCGGCACCCTCACCGAGGGCAGGCCCAAGGTGACTGCGGTCATCGCGGCGCCGGGCATCAGCGAAGCCAAGCTGCTGGCGCTGGCAGCCGGCCTGGAGCGGTCGAGCGAGCACCCGCTTGCCGCGGCCATCGTGGCGGCGGCCAAGGCGTCTGGCGCCCCGGCGCTGGATGCGTCCGGCTTCGCCTCCGTCACGGGCAAGGGGATCACCGGCACGGTGGACGGACATGCCGTCGCCCTGGGCAACGCCGGGCTGATGGCGGACGCCGGCGTGGAGCTGGGGACGCTGGCGGGCCAGGCCGACGCGCTGCGGCGGGACGGCGCGACCGCGTTGTTCCTGGGCGTGGATGGCCGGCCAGGGGGCGTCATCGCGGTTGCCGATCCGATCAAGCCGACGACGCGCGCGGCCCTCGATGCGCTGCGGGCCGAGGGCGTCCACGTCGTCATGCTGACCGGGGACAACCGCACGACCGCCGAGGCGGTGGCACGCACGCTGGGCATCGAGGACGTGCATGCCGACGTGCTGCCGGACGACAAGCACCGGATCGTCTCCAAGCTCAAGGCGGACGGCCACGTGGTCGCCATGGCCGGCGACGGCGTGAACGACGCGCCGGCGCTGGCGGAGGCCGACGTGGGCATCGCCATGGGCACCGGGACCGAAGTGGCGATCCAGAGCGCCGGGATCACCCTGGTGAAGGGCGACCTGGCCGGCATCGCGCGGGCACGCGCCCTGAGCCGGATGACCATGCGCAACATCCGGCAGAACCTGGTGTTCGCCTTCGCCTACAACGCCGTCGGCATCCCGGTGGCGGCCGGCGTGCTGTATCCGGTGTTCGGCCTCCTGCTCAGCCCGGTGGTCGCCGCCCTGGCCATGTCGCTCAGCTCCGTGTCCGTCATCGCCAACGCCCTGCGGCTCCGCGCGGCAACGCTGTGACGCGGCTGAAAGGCCATGCTGAACACCACGTCGTCGAGCGTCTGGGCTGGCTGCGGGCGGCGGTCCTGGGCGCGAACGACGGCGTGCTTTCGACGTCCAGCCTGATCATCGGGGTCGCCAGCGCACAGGGGACGCACCAGAGCATCCTTGTCGCCGGCGTCGCGGGCCTGGTTGCCGGGGCGATGTCCATGGCGGCCGGGGAATATGTCTCGGTCAGCTCGCAGGCCGATTCCGAACGCGCCGACCTTGCGCGCGAACGCGACGAGCTGAGCGGCGACCGCAGCGCGGAGCTGGCTGAGCTGGCCGGTATCTACGTCAAGCGGGGGCTTGAGGAGGCGCTTGCGCTCCAAGTGGCCGGGCAGCTCATGGCCCATGATGCGCTGGGTGCCCACGCCCGCGACGAGCTTGGCATATCGGCAGCGAACGAGGCGCGTCCGGTGCAGGCGGCGCTGGCGTCGGCGGCCTCGTTCGCGGTGGGCGCGGCGCTGCCGCTGCTGATGGCGCTGGTGACGCCCGATGGCTTCGTGATCGGCGCGGTCTCCGTCGCATCCCTGCTGTTCCTGGCCCTGTTGGGCGTCGTCGGCGCCTGGGTCGGAGGGGCCGGCATCCTCCGGGCGGCCATCCGGGTCACGTTCTGGGGGGCGCTGGCGATGGCGGTCACTGCCGGGATCGGCGCGGCCTTCGGCACCAAGGTTTGAAGCTAGTCCGGGCCTGACCTCAAAGGAGCAAAGACAACGCGGCAGGGAGCCGGGACGTCAGCACCCCAGATGCGCTGCTGGTGATGTCTCAGTTTGAGAATGCCGAGGGTTCAACGTCGCTCGGCATATACCGCGATGTCCCACATACCTGCCTCAACCAACATTGGAGCGATCACGATGGGCACAGACGTCACGTCACCGGCAGCCGCCACGCGCGCACTCGCAGCCGGCGCACTTGCCGTTGGTGCTCTTGCGATCGGGACAATCGCCATGGGCGCCTTCGCGATTGGACGACTTTCGGTTCGCAAGGCGCGCTTCGGCACATTGGAGATTGACCGGCTTATCATCCGTGAGATCGCACTTCCACCTCGGTAGACCAAACGGTCGCGGCTTGGATGGCTCTGGGTTTTGTAACGGACCTGACTGCAAACCGGGATACTGCCCTGCTGCTCCCGCGGTCGTCCTCTGCGGCCACGTGCACTATTGAAATTTCGCGGAGCCGTGGATGTTTCCGGACCTGAGCCATCTGCTGCCACAGGCCGTGAACGGCTTGGTCCCTGCAGGCGTCGTCCTGGCGGCAGGCGTCCTGGCCGCACGGTTCGCGTTGCGCGGCAGGCCGGTGTGGCAGTTCCTGTGCCGGTTTGCCGCGTTCGCCGGCTTCACCGTCCTGCTCGCCGCCGCCGATGTGGCGCCGGTCATGCCGACGCCCGCGATGGCCTGGACCGTGGCCTACGTGACGATCAGCGTGTTCAAGGCGGCATGGTGGCTTGCCGCGGCCTGGCTGGTCGCGGGGTTCCTCCGCGCGCTCCTGGTGTTCAAGCGGAAATCCGTCGAGACCCGCTTCCTGCAGGACCTGTTCGCCGCCTTCGCCTATGTCGGCGCGGTGCTGGGCATCATTGCCTACGTCCTCGACATCCCGGTCAGCGGCCTGCTGGCGGCATCCGGGGTAATCGCGATCGTCCTTGGCCTGGCCCTGCAAAGCACGCTGGGCGACATGTTCTCGGGCGTCGTCCTGAACCTGGCCAAGCCCTTCCACCCCGGCGACTGGGTGATCCTGGACGGCGGCATCGAAGGCCGGGTGGTCGAGACCAACTGGAGGGCGACGCAGATACTCACCCTCATGAACGACTTGGCCGTCGTGCCGAACAGCATCATCGCAAAGACCAAGCTCGTGAACGCCAGCGAGCCTTCAGAGGTCCATGGGCTGATGCTGACGGTCAGGCTTGATCCCGCGGTGTCGCCGCGGATCGCAGCGGCCATGCTCGATACGGCATTGCTGAGCTGCAACACCATCCTGCGCGTGCCGGTGGCGACCGTCATGATCCGGTCATGGGATGCGTCCGCGCTGGAATGCGAGCTGACGGTGTTCGTCGCAGAAATCGGGCAAGCGCCGGCAGCCCGGAACGAGGTATTCGACCGCGTGTTCCGCCACTGCGCGTCGTCGGGCATACGCGTGGCCCCGCCTGCCGGTAGCGACTTGATCCTGCCAGTCCAGCCCGCGCCGACCGTCCCTGAGGACCTTCCGCTCCGCCTGCTCCAACACCTGCCCCTGTTCGTCTCGCTGTCGGAGGCCGAGCGGCGGCTGCTTGCCCCGAAGATGCACCGGCGGACGTTCAAGGCCGGTGACACCATTGTCGAGCAGGGCACCGTGCCGCAGGCGCTGTTCATCCTCGGCTCCGGCGTCCTGGCCGCATTGCAGCAGCACGAGGGCGGCGAGGTCGAGATGTTCCGGCTGGCGCCCGGCGACTGCTTCGCCCAGGCCAGCGTCCTGACGGGCGCCCCAGCCGCCTTCAGGGTCAGCGCGCTCTCGCAGGCAATGGTCTATGAAATCGCCAAGGCCGACATCGCACCGCTGCTGCAAGCCCGTCCGGGCATCGCGGCGGAACTCAGCCAGATCATGGCGAAACGCGAGACCACCACCCGGATGCGGCTGACCGAACTCGATGACAGCGCGGCCCATGTTGACAGCCTTGCCGAGCGCCTGGTCGGCCGCATGAGGACGGTGTTCGGGCTGGGTTGAACCGGCTGCGGTGCGGCCCGTTCAACCGCGCCGGGCGCTGCCGGACTATGTCGAAGCCGATCCTTCCGCTGCCAGCGCAAGCCGGGCCAGAGCCGGCAGGGACCGCGTGCCGGTCTTATGCATGATGGCGTGCTTACGGTCGCGTTCAGCCACCTGGCTCGCTCGATCTGTCCAACCGCCCGGCCGGCGCGGCCGGGGGCTCCCGGCCAGTTGGATCAAACGGCTTGGAACTCCTTATGCGATATAGTTCGCCGCCCTCGCGGGCTTGTGATAGGCCTACTCTACCAAGGTTAGTGAGAGCCGGTTCAAACCGGCCGCTTCGGGGGATACGCGGTGATTTCAGGACCATTCGTCTACCATCGGCCGGTCAGTGTCATCCAGGCGACCGGTCTGTTGAGCCGCCTTGGGATGGACGCATGCCCTCTCGCGGGAGGGCACAGCCTGATTCCTATGATGAAGCTGCGGATGGCGTCGCCCGAACACCTGGTTGATGTCGGACGGATCCCCGGCCTCCGCTTCATCCGCGACGACGGCGATGCCATCGTGATCGGCGCCACGACGACCCAGGCGGAGATGATCAACTCCGAACTGCTCGTATCGCGCTTGCCTATCATCCGCGAGACGTCACTGCAGGTCGCAGACCCGCAGGTCCGTGCGCGCGGCACGCTGGGAGGCAACGTCGCGAACGGTGATCCCGCGAATGACTTCCCCGCGCTGATGCAGTGCCTCGATGCGGTGTTCGTCCTGCAAGGGACGGGCGGCGAGCGCAACGTGCCTGCCCGCGGCTTCTACAAAAGCCCGTTCGAGACAGAACTGCGCGCAGGCGAGCTTCTTACCAGCGTCCGCATTCCCGTGCCTCCGCCGGGTCACGGCCACGCTTACGAGAAGCTCAAGCGCAAGGTCGGCGATTATGCGACGGCTGCGGTCGCCGTCCTCCTGACCCTCCGGGGCGGCCAGGTCGCGACATGCGCGATCAGCCTGACCAACGTCGGCCCCACGCCGCTGTTCGCCGCCGAGGCGAGCGCGATCGTCATCGGCACCTCCCTCGATCCGGAGACGCGCAAGCGTGCGGCCACGTCCGCCAAGGGCATCACCGACCCGGCGACAGACGGACGCGGCACCGCCGAGTATCGCCGGGAGATGGCGGGCGTCATGGTCGCCCGGGCGCTCTCCAAAGCAATGGCCCGCGCACAGGGAGCCGCATGATGGCCGATGCCGAGACTCACGCCCTATCGGTCACCGTCAACGGCAAGGTGGTGCGCCGCTTCGTTGAAGCCCGCACGCTGCTAATCCACTTCCTGCGTGAAGACCTGTCGCTAACGGGCGCGCATATCGGCTGCGAGACCGGCCACTGCGGCGCATGCACAATAGAGGTTGACGGGCAGGCCATTAAAGCCTGCACCATGTTCGCAGTCCAGGCCGATGGCTCGACCATCAACACGGTTGAGGGCATGGCAGGCGCCGACGGCACGCTGCATGTGCTGCAAGAGGCGTTCCGCCAGATGCACGGACTGCAATGCGGCTACTGCACGCCGGGGATGCTGATGCGCGCCGCCGTGCTGCTGCGCGAGAACCCCCACCCGACCGAGGAGGAAATCCGCTACGGCATCTCCGGCAACCTCTGCCGGTGCACGGGCTACCAGAACATCGTCAGATCAATCCAGTACGCCGCCGCTGCCGTTGGCGACGTACCTTTCAAGGACGCCGCGGAATGAACGACATGACGCCGGTCGTCTCCCGGGAAATCCGCGAGGCGCGCCTTGAAGGCATGGGCTGCAAGCGCAAGCGCGTCGAGGACGTCCGCTTCACCCAAGGGCGCGGAGCCTACGTTGACGACCTGAAGCTGCCGGGGATGCTGCACGGCGACTTCTTCCGCAGTCAGTATCCGCACGCCCGCATCGTCTCGATTGACTGCAGCCGCGCCAAGGCGCTGCCCGGCGTCGTGGCCGTGCTGACCGCCGACGACCTCCGCCCGCTCGGCCTGCACTGGATGCCGACCCTGGCCGGTGACGTGCAGGCCGTGCTCGCAGATGGCCGCGTCAGCTTCCAGAACCAGGAAGTCGCCTTCGTCGTCGCGACCGACCGCTACATCGCCGACGATGCGATCCAACTGATAGACGTCATCTACGAGGAGCTGCCCGTCGTCGTTGATCCGTTCCGCGCGATGGACGCGGACGCGCCGGAACTCCGGCCGGACCTCGCAGGCAAGACCTCGGGCGCGCACGGCCCCCGCAAGCACCCCAACCACGTCTTCGAGTGGGTGGTCGGCGACGCGGAGGAAACTGACGCCGCGTTCTCGCGCGCGGACGTCACGATCAAGGAGATGATCTCCTACCACCGGACGCACCCGTCGCCATTGGAGACGTGCCAGTGCGTCGCGTCGTTCGACAAGATACGCGGCGAGCTGACGGTCCACGGCACATTCCAGGCTCCGCATGTCGTGCGCACCGTCGCGTCGCTCATCTCGAAGATCCCGGAGCACAAGATACACGTCATCGCGCCCGACATAGGCGGCGGCTTCGGCAATAAGGTGGGCGTGTATCCCGGCTACATCTGCGCGATCGTCGCCTCCATCGTCACCGGCGTGCCCGTGAAGTGGGTCGAGGACCGGATGGAAAACCTCTCCACCACGTCCTTCGCACGCGACTACCATATGACGACCGAGATCGTAGCGACCAAGGAAGGGCGCGTGACCGCGTTGCGCGTCCATGTCCTTGCCGATCATGGCGCGTTCGATAGCTGCGCCGACCCGTCCAAGTGGCCTGCGGGGTTCTTCAGCATCGTCACCGGCTCATATGACTTCCCGGTGGCCCACGTCGCGGTTGACGGCGTTTACACCAACAAAGCGCCCGGCGGCGTCGCCTATCGCTGCTCGTTCCGCGTGACCGAGGCGGCGTACTGCATCGAGCGCGGCATGGACATCCTCGCCCAGAAGCTCGGGATGGACCCGGCTGAATTGCGCCTGAAGAACTTCATCCGGCGGGAACAGTTTCCCTACCAGTCCGCCCTGGGCTGGGAATATGACTCCGGGGACTACGACGTCGCGATGCGCCGCGCGATGGAAGCCATTGGTTATGGCGCGCTACGCCGCGAGCAGGCCGAGAAGCAGGCCGCGTTCCGCCGGGGCGAAACGCGCGAGATCATGGGCATCGGCGTCAGCTTCTTTACCGAGATCGTCGGCGCCGGCCCCTCGAAGAACTGCGACATCCTCGGCATCGAGATGTTCGACTCCGCCGAAATCCGGATACATCCGACGGGATCGGTGATCGCGCGCATGGGCACCAAGAGCCAGGGCCAGGGCCACGAGACGTCCTACGCGCAGATCATCGCGACGGAGATCGGCATCCCCGCCGACGACATCATGATCGAGGAGGGCAACACCGACACCGCCCCCTACGGCCTCGGCACGTACGGATCGCGCTCCATCCCGGTCGCCGGCGCGGCGATCGCGCTTGCCGCCCGAAAGATACGCGCCAAGGCGCAGATGATCGCGGCGCACCTGCTGGAAGTGTCCGAGTATGACGTCGAGTGGGATATTGACGGCTTCCGGGTCAAGGGCGTCCCGGAACGGTCCAAGACCATGAAGGAAATCGCCTGGGCCGCCTACAACGCGCCGCCTCCCGGGTTGGAGCCAGGGCTGGAGGCGGTCAACTACTACGACCCGCCGAACTTCACCTTCCCCTTCGGCGCCTACTTGTGCGTCATGGACATTGACGTTGACACCGGCGTGGCGAAGACCCGGCGCTTCTACGCGCTCGACGATTGCGGCACGCGCATCAACCCGATGATCATCGAGGGCCAGGTGCATGGCGGGCTGACGGAGGCGTTCGCCATCGCGATGGGCCAGGAGATACGTTACGACGAGATGGGCAATGTCATGGGCGCATCGTTCATGGACTTTTTCCTGCCCACGGCGGTGCAGACGCCCAACTGGGAGACCGACTTCACCGTCACCCCGTCGCCCCACCACCCCATTGGCGCCAAGGGCGTCGGGGAAAGCCCGAACGTCGGCGGCGTCCCCGCATTCTCGAATGCCGTCAACGACGCGTTCGGGTTTCTGGGCGCGACCCACATCCAGATGCCACATGATGCGTGGCGGGTCTGGGAGGCCGCCAAGCGCTTGGGCGCGCATGCTTGATGCCGGACCCCGCATCCGCATCGCGTTCCCGCCAATCCCTGGCTGACGGCCTTGCCGCGGTCGGCTACGTTGCCGACCCGGCGCTTGCCTCCGCCCTGTCGCTTATGGACCTCCTCCATCGTCCGCTGCTGCTGGAAGGCGAGGCGGGCGTCGGCAAGACAGAGGTCGCGAAGGCGCTCGCCCTGGTGCACGGCACCCGCCTGATCCGGCTGCAGTGCCATGAGGGCCTGGACCGCGCGGACACGCTCTACGAATGGAACTACCAGCGCCAGTTGCTGGCCATCAAGGCGCGCGAGCATGGCGATGCCGACGAGACCGAGGCGCATATCTTCAGTGAACGCTACCTGCTTGAGCGTCCCCTCCTCACGGCCATCCGCCAGCCCATCGCGCCGGTCCTGCTGATTGACGAGGTGGACCGCGCGGATGACGAGTTCGAGGCGTTCCTGCTCGAAATCCTCTCCGACTTCCAGGTCAGCATCCCGGAACTCGGCACCATCACGGCGACGACCATCCCCCGCGTGATCCTGACCTCGAACGGCACGCGGGAGCTGTCGGACGCGCTCCGCCGCCGGTGCCTGTATCACGCGCTCGACTACCCCGACGTTGACCGGGAGGCACGCATACTGCTCGCGCGCATTCCTGGGATAGACACCTCCCTCGCGCTGCAGATTGCCCGGCTGGTCGAGCAGGTGCGGCGTGAGGACCTCTCGAAGACGCCGGGGATCGCCGAAACCCTCGACTGGGCCGCGGCTCTCGTCGGGCTCGGCGTCAGCCGCATTGATGCGGATCGCGAGGCGGTGTTCGACACGCTGGCCTGCGTGCTGAAGACCCGCCCCGACCGCAGCCGGATGACGCGGGAGGTCACGGACCGCCTGATCGGACAGGCCGCATGACCCCGGACAAGGTCGGCCCGGCAGTTCGTCTCCGCGCATCCGGCTTTGTCCGCACGTTGCGGGGCAACGGTTTCAAAGTGGGACTGGCGGAAAGCCAGGACGTGCTGCGCATCCTGTGCGCGTCCGGGATGGACCGGCCTGCGCTGGCTAAGCCTGCGCTTCGCGCGCTTCTCTGCGGCTGCCGCACGGATTGGGAGGCGTTTGATGGGCTTTACACTGCCTTCTGGACCGGCGCGCACGTCAAAACCCGCGTGAGCGCGGTCAATCCCGCCGCGGCTTTGAGCAAGCGGCCCGGCCCGCCTGGCGCCAGCCTGTCCGCCGGGCTGCCCGACGATCCCAGCCGCACGGACGCTCCTGGCGACGCCGATGCGGACCCGTCCGGCCGGCGCGAGGGTGCGAGCGCGGCCGAACGCCTGGCGTCCACGGACTTCCGCCGCCTGGCCGACCCTGACGCACTCGCTCAGGCCCAGGCGCTTGCGGAACGCCTCGCCAAGGCCATGCGCGCCCGCCTGACGCGCCGCGACCGCCCGACGCGCCGCGGCAGCCGGATGGATTTCCGGCGCACGATCCGCGCCAGCCTCGCGACAGGCGGCACGCCGATCGAGCGTGCGTATCGCCGACCCCGGCGCAAACCGCTGCGCGTGGTCCTGCTGGTGGACGCATCCGGCTCGATGAGCATGTATACCGCCGTGTTCCTGCGGTTCGTGCGCGGGGTCATCGGCGCTTTCAAGCAGTCGGACGCCTTCCTGTTCCATACCAGGCTGGTGCGGATCTCCGACGCGTTCCGTGAGCCGGACCCGACCCGTGCGCTCGACCGGCTGTCGCTGATGGCTGGCGGCGTTGGCGGCGGAACCTGCATCGGCGACAGCCTCGGCACGTTCAACCGCCAGCATGCCGCCCGTGCGCTGCAGGGGCGCGCGTGCGTGATGATCATATCGGACGGTTATGACACCGGCGAGCCGGAACGGCTCGCGCACGAGATGGCGGCGCTGCGCCGGCGCTGCCGCCGGATCGTATGGCTCAACCCGCTGCTGGGATGGGATGACTACACCCCGTCCGCCCGGGGGATGGCCGCTGCCCTGCCGTTCGTGGACCTGTTCGCGCCTGCCCATACGCTGGACAGCCTCGCCGCCCTCGAACCCTACCTTGCCCGTCTCTGATGCTGCGGTCGCCGCCGCCGCCCACGCTCCTGGACCGCGTCGCCGAGCTGACGGCCGGCAACGCCGCCTTCTGCCTGGCGACCGTCGTGCGCACAGTTTCCGTCACCGCGGCCAAGGCGGGCGCCAAGGCTGTGATTCTTTCCGACGGCACCATCGTTGACGGCTGGATCGGCGGTGGCTGCGCCAGGGGCGCGGTCCTGAGGGCCGCACGTGAGGCCCTGGCTGACGGCAAGCCTCGCTTGGTCTCTCTCATGCCCGGAGACCTGCTCACGGACCTGGGCGTCGCCGCTGGCGTGGAACGTGATGGCGTGCACTTTGCCCGTAACCGTTGTCCCAGCCAAGGCACGATGGATGTGTTCGTCGAGCCTGTGTTGCCCCGCCCGACCCTGGTTGTGTTCGGTGCCAGCCCCGTTGCGGTCGCACTCTCCGACCTCGCCCCCCGCTTCGGCTACTGCGTGATAGTGGGCCTGGAACCCGGCCCTAGTGATCGCGATGACGCGTTCATCGTCGTCTCTACCCAGGGCGCCGGCGATGAGGCGGCGCTGAAAGCGGCGTTGTCCCGCGCGTCGCGCTACGTCGCCTTCGTGGGCAGCAGCCGCAAGATGGCGGCCCTGCGCGAGGCCCTGGTCGCCGACGGTGTGCCCGCCGCCTTGGTTGACCAAGTGAACGCCCCGGCGGGCCTCGACCTCGGCGCGATTACGCCCGACGAAATCGCGCTTTCTATCCTCGCGGAGGTCCTGGCCATCCGGCGCAAGGGCCAGCGCGAGCCGGCTCGCGAGGTGCGGTCGTAACGCGAGCGCTCGCTGGACTGGGTGGCAGACAGGGTCCAGCGTACGACCAACCGCGCCCTTGAGGGGCTCCGCCTCCACGTCGACCCGTCCTGGACACGGACCGCTATGCCAAGCCCGCCGACGACTACGACATCCCGCTTGGCGAGGCGGCGCGCCAGGCCCGCGCCGAGGGGGTTGGGCGTGATGGCCACGCGCTGCTCGTCGCCACAACGGCGCCAGACGCGCCAGCCTGGCTGCGCGAGGTTCCCGCGGTCAGGCTGCTGCGCCGGGTCTGGACGCAGAACTTCATGCTGGCACCCGCCAAGGCCGGCGAGCAGCAAGAGGTGGACGGCCCCAGGGGGGTTGGGATGCTGGTGCGCTGGCGCACAACGGTTGAGGGCTTCCCGACCTCGTTGCAGATGGTCGCCTCGCCCTCGACCGCGAGATGCATTACGCGAAGAAGCATTCGACTGCCTGGATCGGTTACAAGGTCCACCTGACAGAGACGTGCGACGAGAAACGGCCGCACCTTATACCAACCGCCGAAAGTTCTGACCCGCCCAGGGTTCCCAAGTTCGTCTGGATGTGAGTCCATAGGTCCTGTGTTCGATTCGGAGTGGGCCTATGGCATCGGTTGGGATCACGCGCGACGAC
>JAABUQ010003641.1_pt1 | contig 27731 bp, 22 predicted proteins | sample 5560001 | NCBI WGS metagenome assembly JAABUQ01 (sample SAMN10711888, study PRJNA513371) | rock metagenome | isolation source: Antarctica rocks | place: Antarctica: Victoria Land, Finger Mt nord | collected 2015-12-18 | reverse complement strand
GTGGATGCCGCCATCGGAACCCGGCCATCGGGAGATCTGGCGAAGCGGTCCGACCCGACCGTGAGAATCAGTGCTCTGAACTGTCAGGCGGAGACTGTCCCGTTGGTGGGCGCGTCTGGAACACCGGCTAGGTCGAGCTCGCGGGCGCGGTGGCAGCGGACCATGCGGTTCGGATCCAGCTCTTCCCATGCTGGCGGGGTCGTCTTGCAGATCTCAACCGCGAACGGACACCGCGGATGAAAGTAGCACCCACTCGGCGGCGCAGCCGGATTGGCCACCTCGCCCAGGGGTGGGGGGCGCTCAGCCCGCAGGCGCGGATCCGGAGCGGGTATGGCTGACATCAGCGCGGACGTATACGGATGTTTCGGATGCGAAAAGAGCGCGGCGGCCGGCGCCAGCTCGACGATCTGGCCGACGTACATGACCGCCACGCGATCGCTGATGTGCTTGACCACGCTCAGGTCGTGGGCCACGAACAGATACGTCAGCTTGAGGCGGTCCTGGAGCTCGAGCAGAAGATTCAAGACCTGGGCCTGGACCGAAACGTCCAGCGCCGAGACTGGCTCGTCGGCCACCACCAGACGAGGTTGGAGCGCCAGGGCGCGCGCGATACCGATCCGCTGACGCTGGCCACCCGAGAAGGCATGCGGGAACCGCCGCATGTACTCGGGCCGCAAACCCACGAGCCCCAGCAGCTCCGAGACCCGGTCGATGCGCTCGGAGCGGTTGGTGACGCCGTTCACGAGCAGCGGCTCGCCGACGATGTCCAGCAGGGTCATGCGCGGGTTCAGCGACGAGAACGGGTCCTGGAAGATCATCTGCATCTCGCGCCGCAGCGGCCGCAGGCGGTCCCGCGGCAGCGCCGCCACGTCCACGGTCGAGCCGTCCTGCATGCGGAACAGGATCTGGCCGCCGGTCGGGTCCACCGCTCGCAAGATGCAGCGGGAGGTCGTCGTCTTGCCGCAGCCGCTCTCGCCGACCAGTGCGAGCGTCTCACCCTCACGCAGATCGAACGAGACGTCGTCGACCGCGCGCACCTTGCCCACGGTTTTTTGCAGCAGCCCGCGCTTGATGGGGAAGAATTTCTGGAGCTTCTTGACCTCCAGGATGTTTGAAACTTCACGCATGCGGGATCGCCGGCTCGTACAGGAAGCAGCTCACGTCGTGCTGGTCGCTAACCGGAGCCAGGACCGGCTCCTGACGGTCGCAGGTGCCAGCCATGAACGCCGGGCAGCGCGGATGGAACGGACAGCCAGCCGGACGATTGAACGGGTGCGGAATTGACCCGCTGATCGTCGGCAACCGACTGCGTCCGGCGGCGTGCACGCTCGGAATCGATCGCAATAACGCCTGCGTATACGGGTGTTTGGCGTTGTGGAAGATCGCGTCGACCGGACCCTGCTCGACCACCCGGCCCAGGTACATCACCACGACCTCGTCGGCCATCTCGGCGATAACGCCGAGATCGTGGGTGATGAGCATGATGGCCATCTCCGTGCGCCGCTGCAGCTCACGCAGCAGGCTCAGGATCTGCGACTGCGTGGTGACGTCGAGGGCTGTGGTTGGCTCGTCGGCGATGAGCAGCCGGGGTGTTGCGGCCAGAGCCATGGCGATCATCGCCCGCTGCCGCAGACCACCGCTCAGCTGGTACGCGTATTCGTCTATTCGCGCCTCGGCGCGTGGGATACCGACCAGCTTCATTAGCTCGACCGCTCGGGCACGCGCTTCCGCGTTCGATACGTGCCGGTGCAGCTGGATGGCTTCGATGATCTGGCTGCCAATGGTGTGGACCGGACTGAACGAGGTCATCGGCTCCTGGAACACGAGGGCGATCTCGCCGCCGCGGATGCCGCGCATCTGACGGCCGTCCTGAGCCAGCCCGGCCAGGTCGAGCGTGCCGCTCGAAAGGTTCAGCAGGATCTGCCCGCTGACGATGCGGCCGGGTCGCTCGACGATGCGCAAGATGGAGCGCGCCGTCACGCTCTTGCCGCAGCCGCTTTCGCCGACGATCCCCAGCGTCTTGCCCGGGTGCACGTCGAAGCTTGCGCCGTCTACCGCTTTGCTGACGCCCTCGTCTGCGAAAAAGTAGGTCTTGAGGTCGCGGACTGAGAGCAGCGGCTCACTCATCACACGCCGTAGGGGTCGGCCGCGTCGCGGAGACCATCACCCAGGAAGTTGAACGCCAGGATGACCACGATCACCGGCACAGCCGGTAGCAGGAGCCAGGGCGAAATCGCCACGGTCTGCACGTTCTGCGCTTCCTGCAGCAGCACACCCCAGGAGATGGCTGGCGGGCGCAGACCCAGGCCGAGGAAGCTGAGCGACGTCTCGCTGATGACCATCGCCGGCAAAGCCAGCGTCGTCGCGGCGATGATGTGGCTCATGAACAGGGGCACGAGGTGGACGAAGATGATGCGCCGCGTGCTGCAGCCGGCCAGCTCCGCGGCCATGACGAAGTCCTCTTGCCGCAGCGACAGAAAACGACCCCGCACGACGCGCGCAAGCTCCGTCCACCCGATCAGCGAGATGATCAAGGTGATCGCGAAGTAGACCCGAATGATGTCCCAGTCCCTGGGCATCGCCGCCGCCAGTCCCATCCACAGCGGGATTGTCGGCACCGAACGCAAGATCTCCACGACGCGCTGAATGACCGTGTCGATCATGCCGCCGTAGAAACCCGAGACTCCGCCCAAAACGACCCCCAGCACCAGGCTCAGCGCAACGCTGATCAGACCGATCGTGAGCGACGTCTGGGTGCCATACATCAACCGCGACCACATGTCGCGGCCTTCCTGGTCGGTGCCCAGCAAGAAGAGGTTTTCCTCGGCCGGTGCGCCCTCGACGCCGATCAAGTGCCGATCGGTGGGAATGAGCCCCAGGAGCTTGTACGGGAATCCCTGGGCGAAGAAGGTGAGCGGGAGCTTTTTGTTCGGATCGACCTCGTACACGCGTTTGAACGTGCGTGGATCGCGCTTGCCGGTGAGCCCATTGATGGACGGGTGGAATCCGCCGTTGTCGAACCAGTGGATGGGCTGCGGAGCGATCAGCCCGCGCTGGGCCTCGGAGACTTCCGGATCGGCGTACGCCAGAAATCCAGCCAGGACCACGCCCACGTAAAACAGCCCAACCACCACGGTTGCGAGCACCGCCAGCCGATGCTTTCGAAATCGCCACCACATGAGCTGGCCTTGGGTGGCTACCGAGATGCGCTCCTCGGCCAAGACGCCCACCGCGCCGACGGCCGGCGTGGCGGTATGCGGCGGCAGTCCCGTCTCTACGGCCAGGTTCGGGGCGAGGCTCATCGGCGTTCCATGCGTACGCGCGGGTCGATCCACATCAGCAGCAAGTCAGAGACGAAGGTCCCGATCACGGTCAGCACGCCCAGCAACAGCACGATCGCGCCAGCCAGGAACAGGTCGGTCGCCACCAGAGCCTTCAGCAGGAGGGGTCCGACGGTCGGTAATCCCAGGACCAGGGACACGATGATGCTGCCCGACACGATGTATGGCAGCGTGTAGCCAATGGTGCTGGCGAACGGATTGAGCGCCACTCGCACCGGATAGCGCAGAATCGCGCGAGTTTCCGAAAGACCTTTGGCCCGCGCTGTCACCACGTAGGGTTTGCGGATCTCGTCCAGCAGGTTCGCGCGCATGATGCGGATGGCCTGGGCCATGCCGGCGGTGCCGAGCACCAGGGCTGGGATGGGCAGGTGCCACAGCAGGTCGAGTGCCTTCGGGATCGACCACGGCGCATCGCTGTACTGAGGCGAGAAGAGGCCGCTCAAGTTGACGTTGAAGACGGCGAAGCCGAAGTACAGCACCAGCAGGCCCAGCAGGAACCCGGGGATGGCCAGGCCGAGAAAGCCAAGCAACGTGAACACGTAGTCGCCCGGGGAGTACTGGTGCATGGCCGAGTAAATCCCGATCGGCAGGGCGACGACCCAGGTGACCACGAGTGCGGCCAGCGAAACCACGATGGTTAGCGCCAGGCGATCGCCGATTACGTCGGAGACCGGGCGCTGGTATTCGAGGGTGAAGCCGAAGTCGCCGCGCAGGGCCAGGCCCACCCAGCGCAGGTACTGAATCGGCTTGGGCTGATCGGCCCCGTACTGCGCCCGGAGTGCCTGGATCTGCTCCGGCGCCGCCTGCGTACCGCCCTGGCTCATGCGCTCCGAGATATACGTGTCAATAAAATCCACCGGCGGCAGCTGGATAATCACAAACGACACCACCGAAATAGCCCAGATAGTGAACAGTGCTAGCAGCAGGCGCCGGATTAAGTAACTCAGCATGTCAATGTACGAAGTACGGGTCGACGTTAACGAAGTCCGGGTCGGGGGAGCCTGCGGCCCCCCGCCGCCAGTCGCTGCTCCGCTTCGCTGCGCGCTCCTTCCCGCGGCGACCCCCCGCTTAACGTTCGTCGTCGTCGCGTCTCTGAGCCGAGCACAGCCCTGTTGTTGCTCCCTTCCGCGGGCGGGGCATCTGTCACATGCGGTGCGTATCGCCCAGCGGCGTGGCTCTTGCTGGTCACAGCGCCATCAACATGAACGTTAAGCGGGGGTCGCCGCGGGAAGGAGCGCGCAGCGAAGCGGAGCAGCGACTGGCGGCGGGGGGCCGCAGGCTCCCCCGACCCGGACTTCGTCAATCCCGCGGGCTCCCCCGACCCGTACTTCATACATTTGACATTGCTCCGCCTAGGCTTTGAAGTAGAACGTGGCGGGCTGCGAGCTGCATGGCGTGCGGCAGTGCTGCGCGTTGATTTCTCGGTCCGGCACGTTGCCCAGCGTGTTCTTGACCACGCGGACGCCCATGGTCGCTGGCGAGAGGCCGACGGTGCCGATGCTGTAGGTTTCCTCGATCAGGATCTGCCAGATCTGCTGCGCGGTCTGAATGCTGGCCTGGGTGTCCTGGGCCGCGGCGCTGCGGTACAGGTCGAAGATCTTGAGCATTTGCGGATCGTCAGGCTTGACGCCGCCCTCGCCGCCACTCGAAAACCACTGCGCATATTTCGGCCCCATCATCGCCTGGGTCGGATCGACCGGGATGGCGTGGATGGGGAAGGTGTACAGGATCTCCGAGCCGTCGTTGGCCCACATGTAGATCTGGTGCTCGTTGTTGCGCATGCGGGCCATGCTCAAGCTGCGCTCGAGCTCGATGACGTTCGCTCCGACACCGATCTTCTTCCACTGCTGGCCGATCATCTCGCCGATGCGAGCCTGTGGGATGAAGGACCCGGCCGTGGTCATGATCTCCAGCACGACCGGTTTCCCGTCCGCGCGGAGCCGGATTCCGTCCGAGCCTTTCTTGTCGAGGCCAAGCTTGTCGAGCAGGCTATTGGCCTGAGCCACGTCGAGCGTGGCCCACTTGGTCCGCCACTCCTTGCCAGGGCTGTACGCCGACTCCTCCGACGGCGAAACGTTGCCCGGCGTGCCGACGCCCAGCCAGAACGTCTCGTTGAGCTGGTCGCGATCGATGCCTATCGACAGCGCGTGTCGAAAATCGCGGTTCTTCAGCAGCTTCGCGAGCTCTGGATCGGCGTCGAAGGTCTGGTTGGTCTGCAGCGTGGCATCCGAGCCGTTGAGCGCCGGATCGAGGTGCAGCTTGTAGTTGCCCTTGTCCTGGTTGTCGAGGAAGACGGGTGTTTTGTCGAGCGCCGTGTGGCGCTCCTGCAGGTCGTACGCGCCGGCGATGGCGCGCAGGTTGATGACCTCCAGGTTCTCGCCGAGGTCCATCTGGACCGTGTCGATGTACGGCAGCTGGTTGCCGCTCGTGTCGACCATGTAGCAGAACGGGTTGCGCTCCAGCACCCACGTCGGATTGTTGGCCGCGCCGGAGGTTCGCCACGGTCCGAGCATCGGCAGCTCGGGGTTGAGGTACCACTGGTACCGAGTTTGGAACAGCGTCTGCCAGTTGGGCATGCCGAGACTTTTGGCCTGCTGGTCGAGCGCGTCCTGCGAGCCGTACTTGGGCAGGAACTGCTTCAAGTAGTGCCCCGGTGCGTACAGGCACTGGTAAAACAGCCCGCCGGTGCCCAGGCCGTTCCCGACGGGGGTGGTTCCGCCCATGATGGTCGTGATCAGCGGGTACGGCTCGTCGAATTTGAGCGCGATGGTTGTGTCGTCAACCTTCTCCAACCGACCTGGCTTGCCGTTGATGCTGAACGCCTGGAACGGTGTTGGCACCAGGTCTTTGTTGCCGTAGATGTCCTGGTACCAGAACATGAAGTCGTCGGCGTTGAATGGCTGACCGTCCGACCACTTGTGGCCCTTGCGCAGGTGGAGGACGAGGGTCTTGTTGGCGTCGGCAAATTCCCAGGCCCGGGCAACTGCCGGCACCTGTTTGGCACCCGTGAAGTCCCAGAACAGGAGCTTGTCCATCGACACCCAGCGGTTGCCGTTCTCGTTGTCGCCGGGGCCCGTAAACGCCCGATGCAGGGTGCCACCGTACTTGCCGATCTCGCGCAGGGGCTTGATCACCAGCGGCTCGTCGGGTACTCGCTGCTCGACCGGCGGTAACTTGCCTGCCTTGACGAGGTCTGCCAGCATGGGCGCCTCGCTGAGCTTGGCTGGCCGCGTGGCGTCGGCCATGATCTCGGGACCTTCAAGCTTGCCGATGAGCTGAGCGCCGATCTTTTCTGGAGCCGCGCCGGCCGCGGGAGCAGTTGTAGCCACGGCTGGGGCGGTTGTCGGCGGCGGCGCGGCGGGAGCCGCCGCCGTCGTGGGTGCCGCGGTCGCCGGCGCCGAGGCGGTTGTCGGCCCAGGCTTGGCCGCTGGCGTACTGGTAGCCGGCGCGCTTGTGGGCGTGGCCGACTGGCACGCCGCCAGCAGTGAGGCGCCCAGCGCGCCCCCAGCCAGCGCGGTGAAGCGACCAACGAAGGCCCGTCGAGTCAGCCCCCTCGTTTGACTCTGGTTCGAGTGTGGTTCGGCTTGCAGAAAGTCCACGTATTCCCCCACGAAGGTCGCGGTCACCTACGGCGCCGCTGGCCACCTTAAGGCTACCCGATCGCAGGCCACTGTACACCTGCCACGTAGCGTCCTCAGCCCGCGTACACCGCCTCGCGCAAACCCCGGATGTAACCAATCGCATACAGACGCCCGAAGGACGAGTAACCCGGCCGATCGTTCGAGTCGCCTTCAACGGTTGGCACGTGGTCTGGGCGAAGGACGCCCTCGAAGCCGACCTCGCGCCAGGCGCGCATGCACTCCAGCAGATTGGTCTTGCCGTCGTCGTGCCAGGTCTCCTCGAATTTGTCGGCGGTGCCGCGCACGTCGCGGAAGTGGACGAAGGACACTTTGTTCTGGCGACCAAAATGGCGGATGACGTCTGGTAGGTTGTCGGTCATCAGCGTGAAATTGCCCTGGCACAGCGTGATGCCGTTGACTGGACTGGGCACCAGGTCCAGCAGGCGCTGATAGTTGTCGATGCTGCGCATGATGCGGCTCACGCCGCGGATCGGGGACAGCGGCGGATCATCTGGATGCATCGCCAGCTTCACATTGGCCTTCTCGGCCACCGGCACCACCCGCTTGAGAAAATACTCGAGGTTTTCCCACAGCGCCTCGTCCCCGATGGGCCCGAGCTCCGTAGGCGGCGCGTCGCGCAAGAGCGCTGCGTCGAAGCTGGTCACCACCGATCCCCCACGCGAGGGTGTGCTCATATTGGTGCGAGTCCAGTTGAAGTCGGTCATCCACTCGTAACACCAGACCGGTATCTTCAACTTGCCCATGTTCTCGATGAGCGTGCAGATCGCGTCGATCTCGGCGTCCCGACCCGGCAGGCCACGCTTGACCAGGTTGTACGGCGGCCGCGCCTCGATGACCGCGAGCTGAAAGCCGGCGCTCTCGTAGCGTTGCTTCGTGCGCAGTAAAGGCATGAAGTCCCACGGGGCATCGGTGCCGTTCTGCGGGTCATTGAACGGGAGCCCGCCGACGGCATGCTCGAGGCCCATCTGTCGAGCCAGCGTCCACAACGCGGACGGGGTGGGCGGCAGCATTTCAGCCAGCTGAATCATGCCCGGGCTTCCTGCCACGTGGCGAAGTCGGCCTCGATCTCGTTGGACCAGGTCGACACGTCGACCTGGCCGGAGGTGTACTTGCCCTCGGCGAGGCGCTGCTTGCCGAAGACGTCGCGCAGGCGGACCTGCTCCGACCGCTCGACGACCTCCTGGACCAGGTGCGGTGGAATGAAGGTCACTCCTTCACGAGTGCCGAGCACCACGTCGCCTGGGAGAACGGTCGTGTTGCCGATGCGAACCGGGATGTTGACGCCCACCAGGGTCACGCCTGCGATGGCCGACGGGTCGACTCCGCGGGCGAAGACCGCCAAATTAGGTAGCTCCTCGACGCGGGCCAGATCGCGGATGCCACCATGGATGACCATGCCCGTTTTGGCCCGACTGGCGATCGTGGTGGACAGGTTATCCCCAACGAAGGTGCCGTCCCGGATTTTGCCGAACAGGTCCACGACGATGACGTCGCCCTCAACCAGCGTATCGATGACCCACGTGTTCTGGCCACCCACGCGACCCGTCTCGCGCCCGTGCTGTTCGACTGCCTCCTGCAGGTCGGGTCGCTGGGGCACGAACATCGCCGTTACGGCGCGGCCGACCAGGACCCGTTCCGGGTGCAGGTTGAGCCAGTTGCCTTCGAATTGGAAGGGGTAGCCGTGGCCGCGTTCGAGCACCCCCCAGGCCTCGTCGTTGGTGACCAGTTTCATGCGTTCGAGCAGATCGTCGGGTACACGCGGACGGCCATCTGCGAAGCGGTCGAACGGGTTCAGTGGGGTGATGCTGGTTACGGCACGCGGGCTGCTGAAAATCATCGTCTCGACACTAGCGATACGGGCTCGGTGTTGTCTACGCTGCCAACGTGCAGCGTAGGGGAAGAAACGGTGGACCAGTAGCGGGGGAGCGGCGCATTCTGGACGGGTCGCGGGCTCGGGCAGCGCTGCTGCGTGGAATGGACCGTATGACCAGCCTGCTACGCCCGACGCTTGGGCCGCTGCCGCGTAGCGTTGCCATTGCGCGCCTCGTCGGCAATGAACCGCCAGAGATACTGGACAGTGCCGCGACGATCGCCCGACGCACCATTCAGTTGGCCGACCCCTTCGAAGACATGGGCGGCATGCTCATTCGCCACCTGGTCTGGCGCGTTTTCGAACGCGAGGGAGACGGTGGCGCGACGGCTGCGGTGCTGACGCGGTCTCTCGTGCATGCCGGCGTGAGCTATGTCGTGGCTGGCGGGAGCCCGGTCGGGCTGAGGCGGGGCATGGAGCGCGGCCTGGCCGTAGCTTCAGCGGCGCTGCGACGCCAGGCACAGCCAATCGATGGACCGGCCGAGATCGCCGGCGTGGTCGCCGGCAGCCTCGGCAGCGCTGAGCTGGCCGACATGATTGGCGAGGTCGTCGACGCGGCTGGTCCAGACGGAGCGATCATGGTCGAGGACGCGCAGGGCACCCAGAGCGTGCTCGAGTACATCGACGGCGTGCGCTGGAACGAGGGCTACGTCTCGGCATTCTTGCTGCGGAAGGACGAGGGTGCCACGACCAGAGTCCTGAACCCGCGCGTCCTGGTCACGGACTACTCGCTCGCCCGCGCCGAGGACCTGCTGCCAACGCTGGAAGCGTGCGTCGCGGCAGGTGAGCGCAACCTGCTGATCATCGCTCCCGAGATCAGGGATTCGGCAGTCGGGTTGCTGATGGTCAATCGAGAGCGAGGCGTGCTCGACGGGGCGGTTGCTGTGCGGGCGCCGTCATTCGGTCCGCAGCGGACGCGCATTCTTGAAGACATCGCCGCGATCACTGGCGGACGCTGTGTGTGCGAGGAACGCCATGAGCGACTCGCGGACGTGACCATTGCCGATCTTGGCAGGGCTCGTCAGGCGTGGGCCACCAAAGCCGCATTCGGCATCCTGGGCGGTCAGGGAAGCAAGGCCGGGATTCGCCAGCGCATCGCCGAAGCCAGGGCCGAGCTGAGCATGGTCGAAGACGATCCGTATATCCGCGAAAAGATCAAGGAGCGGATCGGCAAGCTGGCTGGCACGGCTGCGATCATTCGTGTCGGCGCGCCGAGCAAGAGCGAGCAGCAAGAGCTGAAGCTGCGCATCGAGGCGGCGGTCAGATCGGCGCGAGCCGCACTCCGCGAGGGGGTCGTGCCTGGGGGCGGCGCGGCGCTGTTGGCCTGCATTCCCGACCTCGAAGCCATGGACGCTTCCGCCGAAGGAGACGAAAAGATAGCTCTTCGAGCGCTGGCGCACGCGCTTGCCGAGCCGATGCGGGCGATCCTAGACAACGCCGGCCTGGAGGCCGCGCCGATCGTGGACGAGGCTCGCGGGCGCGCTGCGGGCGAAGTGCAGGCGCGTGTCTTCGACGTCCTGCGCCGCGAATGGGTCCACGGCTGGAAAGGCGGTATCGTGGACCCGTTGACGGTCACGTTGGCAGCCCTGGAGACCAGCGTCGGCACCGCCGCGCTGACGCTGACTTCCGAGGTCCTCGTGCGACGGAAGAACCCGCCCATGGCCATCAATCCCTAGGAGTTCGGCCGAAAGTGCACTGCCGGAAGCGCATAGCGGACGAACTCCGTTCGACAGACTGGGCTAGAGGGGCGATGTCCGTGCAGAAGACTTTTCGGCCGGCCCTCTAGCCCATGTGGGAGCAAGTCGCTGGCAATACGGGTGGCACGGTTGGCGGCCTCGCGTGGGCGACCGTCGATGGCCGTGCGTGTGTGTACGCGGCCACAGCTGTCGGCGTGTATCGGTCCGTCGACGGCGCGCGGACGTGGACGCTTTCAGGTGCCCGCGGCAACACGGTCCCGTTCGCCGAGGCCGTGGTACCGTCGGCGCGGTTCGAGCACGATCGGACGATCTTTGTGTGCGCGGCAGACGGGCTGTACCGCTCGTCCGACGACGGAGAGGCCTGGCAGCCGGTGCTCGTCGGCGGCAGGATGCTCAGCGTCGCCAGCGGACGTGTCGATGGAGGCGAGGGCGTCGTTCTCCTGGTGGGCACCGAGTCCGATGGCGTGCTCCGGTCCGAGGACGGGGGCCGAACCTGGGCCGGCGCGAACGCCGGCTTGCTGGACCTGACGGCGCTGACCATCGTCGTGTCGCCGGAGTTTGCATCGGACCGCCTCGGCTTTGCTGGTACCGCTTCCGGCCTGTACCGGACCCGCAATGGCGCCAGGTCGTGGCGGGAAGTCGAAACCGGTTTGGCCGAGCCGGCGGTCCAGTGTGTGGCGATCTCGCCGAGCTTTGCTGACGACCGTCTGGTACTGGCCGGCACCGAGGCGGACGGATTGCTGAGGTCCGAAGACGCGGGCGCGACGTGGCGCAGGCCGGCTTCCCTGGTCGACGAGGGTGTGACCGCGGTGGCATTCTCCAGCCGTTACCCATCTAAGGCGACGATTGCCGTGGCGATCGAGTCGGGTATCGCGGTGTCGGACGATGGGGGCCGAACGTGGCGTCGGCGTGTGGGCTCGACGCCGGGGGTGGTGCTGAGCCTGATGTTCGTGCCGGTTGGTGGTGGCGAAGTGCTGCTGGCGGGCCTGCACCGGCACGGCGTCGTCCGTTCGCCAGACGAGGGTGCAACCTGGGAAGTGACCAACACCGGCCTGAGCGCGAGGCTACTCACGGGCCTCGTGCTGCCGACTGCCTCGACCCAGGATCGCACCCTCTTCGCGTACGGGCCCCAGGATGGAGTCAGTGTGTCGGTGGACGCTGGCCGCACGTGGGCCGAGTGCAATGAGGGTCTGGACGACACCGCGGTCCTGGGGTTGGCAGTCTCGCCTCGTTACGCCCACGACCGCACGCTCTACGTGGCCTCGCCAGCAGGCGTCCACGTGAGCCACGACGGAGCCGCGAGCTGGACCCGTTCCCCAACTGCCTCAGGCCCGGCGAGCACAATCGCCACCTCACCCGCATCGGATCTCGCACACATGGTCGTCACCCCGGCGGACCCCGCGGCGAGTGCAGCTGCGTCACGGTTGACGGAGGACGTTCCTGCCACGGTTGTGGCCGCGCTGTCGGGTGGCGTGTTGCTTGCTTCGGACGACGGCGCTGCGACGTGGCGGACTCTGACGGCCGTCGCCGAGGGAGCCGAGGTCCTGCTCGTGGTGCTGTCCCCAGACTACGCTCGCGACCGGACGATCTTCGTGGCCACCAGCCAACCCGCGACAGGCGCAACCGGCGAGGTGGTGCTGTGGCGATCGGTCGACGCCGGCGAGCGCTGGGATCGCTGGCTGGTGGAGCGTGAGGCTGGAGTAGGAACCCGACAACGCTTCGTGGCGCTGGCCGTGGCGGCAGGCTATGCCAGCCATGAGCTCGTCTTCGTGGGCATCGGTCCGCGCATGTTGCAGCCTGTGCAACACGCGCGTGAAGTGCACGCCGGACAGCGCCGACCGGTCTGGCGCGGCGCTGACCTAAGCCACGGAGCAGTCGCGGTGACGGCGGTGGCTCCGACCTCGAGCTACACCGGGGACCGGACGGTTTTCGCGGCGACCAATGCAGGTGTGTTCGTCTCGCGCAATGGTGGCGAAACGTACCAACCCTGGAGCGAGGGCCTGGTCCCACCCGGCGTGGTCGGCCTGGCCATCTCGCCCACGTACGCGGCGGACCGCCTGGTCTACGCCCTGGGCCTCGGCGGCACCATCTGGCGCCGCCACGACACAGCCCCCGCGTCCGCCGGTCGCAGGTCATCCTGAGCCCGCCCGCCCTACATTGCACCGAGGATCGCACGGCCCGTTGTCGCTACACTGACGGCAAGACCTTCACGGGTCACCAGAAGGAGGCCACGTGGCTCCATTGCGTATTGGTTTCGGCGTCCCACGAGCTCTCGGCGATCCGTCCTTTCCCCCGCAACCTGACCACCGCAGCATGCTCGACTACGCTCAGCGCGCCGAGCGAGCCGGCTTCGATTCGGTGTGGGTGCCAGATCACTTTTACTTCCAGACTCGACCGGACGTCCTCGACCCGTACCCCGACGCCTGGACCCTGATGACCGCCATCGGCGTGACCACCCAGCGGGTCCAGATCGGCAGCATGGTCATGGCCGCTGCCTTCCGACACCCGGCCCTGCTGGCCAAAATGGCAGGCGCTCTCCAGGAGCTCACCGGTGGTCGCTTGCTGCTCGGCGTTGGCGCCGGCAACCAGATCGCCGAGCACACCGCCTTCGGCCTGGGATTTGACCACCGCGTGCGACGCTTCGAAGAGTACCTGCAGATCCTGCGCCCCCTGCTGGACAACCAGCGCGTGACGTTGCACGGCCGCCACTACGACGTCGCCGACGCCAGCCTGCTGATGACCCACCCGCCCGTGCCACTCCTGATCGCCGCGCTGGGCGAGCGCATGATCGGCCTTGCGGCTCGATACGCCGATTCTTGGAACGGCGGCGGCGCGGCTACGCCGGACGGCGAGCCGTTCCGCTCCCGCCTAGCCGCGCTTCAGGCGGCTTGTACGGCCATTGGTCGCGACCCGTCTGACATCGAGATCACCTACACCACCCCGGTGATCGTGCTACCCAGTCCGGCCGCGACGCGCGAAACGGTCGAGACCCTGGCCAGCACCCCGATGTTCAGCTCCGCCGAAGAGGTTCGCACCAAACTCGTCATCGGCACACCCGAAGAGGTGTACGAGCGGCTCGCCAGGATCAGGAGTTGGGGCGTCGACCACGTGATCTGCTCGCTCGGGGCCCAGTCCTTCACCCTGTGGTCCGACGCAACCCTGGACCTCTTCACGAGCGACGTCCTGCCTCGCTTGCGCGGCAGAGCACCTGGGAAGTCCGCGTGAGCTACTTGGAGCGCCAGACTTTCTCCAGATCGCGCACGCCCCAGTAGCCGTCGTACGTTTGCGGATAGTTCTGGATGTCCTTACGCGTGACTGAGATCTGGGGCGTGTTGAAGAGCACCATCATTGGCTGTTCCTGCAACACGATTTTCTGCGCGTCGAGGTACGCCTGAGCGCGCGTTGGTTGGTCCAGGTTGGCCCGCCCGGCGTCGAGCAGCTTGTCGAACTCCGGATTGCTGTACTTGGCGAAGTTGAAGCCGGCCTTCGTGTACAGCAGCGAGTACAGGTCGCCGTCTGGGTCGACGTCGCCGCTCCAGCCCAGGCTCAGCGCCTGGAAATCGCCAGCGTTGCCGTTCTGGATCACGGTTGCGAATTCGATGAGCTGGATGTCCATCGTGATGCCGATATCTGTGAGCTGATCTTTCACCAGCTCCGCGATCTGCTGCAGCTGCGGCGAGGCATTGGAGATCTGAAACGTGAACGACACGGCGCTGACACCAGCCGACTGCAGCTCCTGTTTGGCCTTGTTCACGTCGCGCGTGGTGTACGGTAGATTGTCTTTCACGTTGGCCCACGGCAGGACCTCGGGCACCGGCAACTGAAGCGCCTTGCCAAGCCCGAAGTAGACCGCCTGGCGGATCTGATCGCGGTCGATGGCGTAGGACACGGCCCGGCGGACAGCTGGATTCAAGAACGGATCCTTGGTGGTGTTGAAGTGGATGAACTGGAATCCGAGCCCTGGGATCTCCTTGACGGTCAGGTCGGCGGACTTCTTCAGGTCTTCGACGTCCTTGTACGGCGGCGGCCCGAGCAACACGTCGGCGTCGCCGGTCTTGAGATTCGTGAGCCGAACATTTTCGTCCGGGAAGGGCTTCAGCGTGATCCGGTCCAGGTACGGCAGCTGGGTACCATCGGCGTCTTTGGACCAGTAGTCCGGGTTTCGCTCCAGGATGATCTGCTGGTCCGGCTGCCAAGAAACGAACTTGTACGGCCCGCTGCCAGCGCCGGTCAGGTCGCGGGGCAGATTGTCGCCGAGCTTCTGAACGGCCGCCGGGCTGAGTATGAAGCCAGCTCCTTGAATCAGTTTACTGGGGAACGGCGCGAACGGGCCCTTCAGCGTGACTTTGACCGTCAGCGGATCGGGCGTCTCGATGCTGGTGATGTCCTTGACGTCCTGGCTACGCACGCTCTTGGGATCGTTGATGTGGCGGTCGAGGTTGAACTTGACCGCTTCGGAGTTGACGTCGGTGCCGTCCTGGAACTTGATGCCCTTGCGCAGGGTCAGCACGTAGACGTTTGGCTGCGGGTTGTCCGTCTTTTCGACGAGACTGCCCACCACCTGGGCCTTGTCGTCGACCTTGTAGAGCGAGTCGGCCACGAGCCCGACGACAGCGTTGCTGAAGACATCCTGCGACCTGGTCGGATCGAAAGTGGTCGCGTCGCGCTCCATGGCGGCAATCAGCTGGCCACCCTTGACCGGCTTGCCGGCGGCGTTGGCGGCCGGAGCTGTGGTGGCCGCCGCGGCCGGCGCGGTCGTCGGCTTGGCGGCTGCCGCGACGGTCGGCTGAGCGGCGGCTGTCGTCGGCTGCGCGGCCGCGGCTGTTGTCGGCTTGGCTGCCGCGGCCGGGGCGGTTGTCGGGGCGGAGGTCGCGCTCGGGCCTGGACTCGACGACGGCCCGCAGGCGGCCGCGAACAGGCTCACCGCGAAGGTGACCGGGAACAGGAAAGATAGCGTACGTTGCACCATGGCGGGCTCCTTCATCGATCGTCCGAGAGTGGGATCGGCTGAGACTCAGCGGTTGCGCAGGCGGGGATCGAGCGCGTCGCGCAGCCCATCCCCCAGCATCGAGAACGAGAATACCGTCAGAAAGATGGCCAGGCCCGGCCCAAACGACAGCCACGGCGAACGGTTCAAAGCGCCTGAGGCAGCGTTGATCATCGAGCCCCAATCCGGATCGGGCGGCTGCGGACCAATGCCAATGAAACTCAGCGCGGCCAGGGCCAGAATTGCCGTGGAGCTGGAGATGGAGGCCGCCACGATCAGCGGATTGGCGATGTTCGGCATGATATGGCGCGTCAGAATCCGCACCTGAGACGCGCCCAGCACGGCGGCGGCGGTGACGTATTCGTGCCCCCGCGCCTGGAGCACCTGGCCGCGGGTCAGGCGGAAATACAACGGAATACCGATGATGCCGACGGCGATCATGGCATTCCGCAGCGACGGACCGAGCGCGTTCGTGACCGCGATCGCCAGCAGCACACCGGGGAATGCCAGCATGGCGTCGACGAAGCGGCTCAGCACCTGATCGACCGCACCGCCAACGTACCCTGCGGCCAGCCCCATCGCGACGCCGCCACCCAGGGCGATGCTGACGGCGATGACGGCCACCAGGAGCGAGACGCGTGTCCCGTAGATGACCCGGCTCAGCTGATCGCGACCCAGATTGTCCGTACCCAGTAGGTGGCTGGGCGACGGCGCCTGGAGCACGATCGCCGGCTGAGGTTTGATCGGATCGTACGGCGCCAGCCACGGCGCGAAAACGGCGATGAACACCATCGCCAGGATAATCAAGCCGAACACGAGCAGGCGCGGCTCCCGCAGGCTGGTGGCCAGCACCCGTTGCGCCCGGGATCGCTCGATTGGCCCGCTCAGCGCCGTCCGGGCAAGCGCAGGTTGGCCTGCCGCGACTTGCACCACGACTACCGGCTGCCCCCGCTGAAGCTGATGCGCGGATCGAGGTAGGCATACGCGATGTCCACCAGCAGATTGGCGAACAAGAAGACGAACACCGCGAGCAGCACGACACCCTGAACCGTCGGGTAGTCGCGCGCACCCAGGGACTGCACCGCCAGGCGGCCTATGCCTGGCCAGGCGAATACCGATTCGACGATGAACGCGCCCTCGAGGATTGCCCCCACCTGCAGACCCAGGAACGTGATGCTCGGGATCAGTCCGTTGCGCAGGGCGTGGCGCAGGATCACGGTCGATTCGGCGAAGCCTTTGGCTCGCGCGGTCCGAATATAATCCTGATGCAGGGTATCCAGCAGGCCCGAGCGAATGAAGCGCGTCTGGGTGGCCGCGCCGAACAGGCTGAGGGTGACTGCTGGCAGGATGATGCGCCGCAGCCATTCCCCGGGGTTTTCGGTGAACACCGTATAGCTGCCGGGCGGGAACCAGCCCAACTGCAACGCGAACACGTAGATCAGCACCAGTCCGATGAAGAAGCCTGGCAGGGCCACGCCGACCTGGGTGAAGGCTGTCGCCGCGAAGCCCACGGCTGAACGCCTGAACACGGCCGACAGGATGCCGAGCGGTACGGCTATCACCAGGCCAAGGACCAGGGCGACCAGGCCGAGCTGGAACGTCGCGGGAACGCGGCTGGCGATCTCGTCGCGAACGGGCCCACCGTTGCGGATCGACTTGCCGAGATCACCCTGGGCCACGTGGCTAATCCACCGCACGTACTGCACGGGGTAGGGGTCGTCGAGCCCGAGGTCGTGGCGCAGGGCGTCGTAGTTCTCCGCGGTCGCTCTCTCGCCGAGCAGGATCAACACGGGATCGCCGGGTGTCAGCTTGAGCAGGATGAACAGGATCACGCTGGCCAGGAATGCCACCGGGATCATGAGCAGAAGCCGGCGCAAAATGTACCGCGTCACTGGCTGTAGCGCTTCAGGCTAGATCGCTTTCGATCGGCGTGTCTAGCCACCGATACGACGGACGTGAGCGCGATACAGAGCCGCCCGATTACGATTTGACTCGTCTGAACTCGGTTGAAAGGAGTAGCCTGCCGGATGATTACGCAAGTTCGAATCTACACCATCAACAAGGGCATGCTCGACTCGTGGATCAAGCTCTTCAACGAGAAGATCGTGCCGACCAGCGCACGGTACGGCGTCACCGTGATCGGCGCCTGGGCCAATCGGCCCCAGAACGAGTTTATCTGGGTCCGAAACTTCGAGACAGAGGACACGCTCAAGGCGTACGAGTCCTCACCTGAGCGAGCGACCTACTCCGGCCAGACGGGCTCGCACATTGCCAAGACGGAAGTGCGCACCGTAGAGGACGGCCTGCTGAAGCAACCCCAGGCGGGCTGACGAGGCAGCGGTCGCCTGCGTGGGAGAAGACTTTTCGGCGCCCCGCTAAGGAGTTCGGCCGAAACGCACATGGCCAAGAGCGAACAGCGGCCGAACTCCGTTCAAACAGACTGGGCTAGAGGGGCACATGCGTGGGAGAAGACTTTTCGGCCGCCCCGCTAGGCGGCGTCTCTGGCGAGCTGTCGTTCGTCGATGGGCCCGACGGGCCCATCGTCGTCAAACGGGCGCTGCCCAAACTGAAGGTGGCCGCCGACTGGTTCGCCAGCCCGAAACGCTCAGCCGTGGAGGCCGCCTGCTTGCGTGTGCTGGCCGAGGTCCTGGGCCAGGACTGCGTCCCGCGCGTGCTCTGGGTTGACGAACACGCGCATGCGTTCGGCATGCAGCGTCTGCCCGAGCGCTTGGTGGTGTGGAAAGCTCGTCTGCTCGGCTGCGACGTCGACCTGCTGACGGCCAGCCGGGTCGGCCAGCTGCTCGGGCAGATGCATACGCGAACGAGCGGCCGGCGCGATCTCGCCGACCAATTCGACGACCGGTCGTACCTGTTCGATTTGCGTATTCGGCCCTACCACCACCGCGTGGCCGAACGTCAGCCGCGACTGGCCGAGGCTGTGGACGGTGTCGTCGAGCGCATGCTGCGGGATCGGCAATGCCTGGTGCACGGCGACTTCAGTCCGAAGAACCTGCTGACTGATGGTCCGGCGGTGGTGGTCCTCGATTGCGAGGTGGCCCACTGGGGCGACCCCCGCTTCGACGTAGCGTTTTGTCTGTCGCATTTGTTGCTGAAGACGCTGCACTCTGCCAGTTGCTCCGACCGTCTGGCCGAAGCAACGCTGGCCTATCTCCAGGCGTACGCGAAGGCAGGCCCGAGGGTACTGGACCAGGAGCTGTCGCGTGCTACCGGCTGCTTGGTGCTGGCACGCGTGATTGGGGATTCACCCGTGGACTACTTGGACACGTCTGAGCTCCGCGACGCGGCGCTTCGACTTGGCGAGAGCCTGCTCCTCGATCCCCCAGCTGCGGACGAGTGTGTCCAACGCGCCCTGCATATCCGGGCAAAATGCTCATGATGGACAGCGCAATTCAGCGGGTGCGTGCCCGCCAGATCTACGATTCGCGCGGTCGCCCCACATTGGAAGTCGACGTCGAGCTTGCGGATGGCACGCTTGGTCGGGCGGCGGTGCCAGCCGGCGCGTCGACCGGCATGCACGAAGCGCATGAGCTGCGCGACGGAGATCCGGCAGCGTATGGCGGTCTCGGGGTACTGCGGGCGGTCTCCAACGTCGACCAGGTCCTGGGGCCGGCCATCCAGGGCCTGGACGCCCTGGATCAGCGCGGACTCGACACGCGTCTGCGCCAGATCGACGCCTCTCCGGGCTTGCAGCGTCTCGGAGCCAACGCCGTATTGGGTGTGTCGATGGCTGCCTGCCGTGCCGCCGCGGCCTGCTCGGGTGTGGCGCTGTACCGGCACGTGGCCGGGCTGGCCGGCGTTGACCAGCCGCTACTGCCGCTGCCGATGGTGAATATCCTGAGCGGTGGCGCACATGCCCGGCGCGGCATGGACGTCCAGGACTTCCTGGCCATGCCCGTGGGCGCAACCAGTCTGGACGAGGCGCTGGCCATGGCCGCTGCCGTGCGCACAGCCGCCGGCACGCTGCTGGCCGAGCAAGGCGCCTCGCTCTTGCTGGCCGACGAAGGTGGTTTCGCGCCTGGCTACGCGCTGGCTGAGCAGGCGCTCGAATTGATGGTCCGTGCGATCGAGGCGGCCCGGCTGCGACCGGGTGTTGACGTCGGGATCGGCCTGGACGTGGCGGCGACCCAGTTCGTCCGCGGCGACGTCTACGAATTGCGGCGCGAGGGGCTGGCGCTGAGCTCCGACGAGATGGTTGCTCGGCAGCTGGACTGGCTGGCGCGCTACCCGATCGTGTCGGTGGAGGATGCGCTGGGTGAAGATGATTGGTCGGCCTGGCAGCACCTCACCCGCGAGGCGGGGGCACGCTGCCAGCTGGTGGGGGACGACCTGTTCTGCACCAATCCAGAACGCATCCGGCGCGGGATCGACCTCGGAGCCGCAAACGCGGTGTTGATCAAGCTCAATCAGATCGGCACCGTATCCGACGCGCTCGCGGCCCTCGCCCTGGCCCAATCCGCCGGCTACCGCGCCATCGTCTCCGCCCGTTCAGGCGAAACCGAAGACCCCTTTATAGCCGACCTGGCCGTAGGCACCGCCGCCGGTCAGATCAAAATCGGCTCCCTGGCCAACTCAGAAAGGCTGTCCAAATATAACCAGCTCCTACGCATAGAAGAGGAAGTAGGAGTTGAAGCATTCTCAAGACTAGAGCTGGCTTCGTAAGCCCACCGGAGGCGTGTGCATGGGTTCGCTGCTTTGCCACGGGAAGCAGGAAGCGTGCGAGATTCGTGAGCTGCTTTGGCACGGCGCTACGCGCCGGAGGGGCTCTGCCCCTCTACCCCGCGCTCTGAGCGCACGTCCAGTGGATTCGCTCAATACGCGGAGTGGGCGTAGCCCCTCCACACCTCCCCAGCGGCTTCGCGGGCCGCAGCGCGATCGAACGCGGAAAGTCAGATGCGAGACAGCCCGGGCGGCGCCACGTGGATCTGAACCGCCGCCCCAGTGGCGTTGCCGGACTGGACGCCGCCGAATGGGGAAAGGAAGATGGGAGAAGCCCGCGTGCCCGAGCACCTGGAGCAGAACCGCGCACGTGACGCGCGAAGGCAACCCCATAGCCCGGGGTGGAGGCTGAACTCCGGACCGAACGGGTGCAAGGCCAGCTCAGACGCGGAGCACTGGGGAGGTGTGGAGGGGCTGCGCCCCTCCGCGTACTGAGCGAAGCCACTGGACGTGCGCCAGTCCGGCGGGGTAGAGGGGCAGAGCCCCTCCGGCGCGGAGCGCCGTGCCAAATCCGCGAACGACCTACGACCTTCCGAGCCTGGGCAGAGCCTTTCCGGCGCGTAGCGCCGTGCTAGAGCAGCCAACGAAGCGGTCCACGTCCGCGCTACTCCTGCTTCCCGTGCCAAAGTAGCCAGCCTACGAATCCACACACCCCAGCGCCCATCGTGCGTCAGTTGAACTTGACTTACTTGTCTCCACCGATGAGAAAATCGAAGTCCGCGCCGGTGTCTGCTTGTTGTACGTGCTCGACGTACATGCGGGTGTAGCCGCGGGATTGGGTCAGGCTGGCTGGGGGCTGCCAGTCGGCTCGGCGGCGGGCGAGCTCGTCTTCGGCTACTTCCAGGTGCAGGCGGCGCTCGGCCACGTCGAGCTGGATCCAGTCACCGGTGTGAACCAGGCCCAGCGGACCACCGACCGCGGCCTCAGGCGCGACGTGCAGGACGACAGCGCCATAGCCCGTCCCGCTCATGCGGGCATCGGAGATGCGAACCATGTCGCGCACGCCCTGGGCCAGGAGTTTCCTGGGTATCGGCAGCCCGCCTGCCTCCGGCATGCCCGGCGCACCCCGAGGACCCCCGTTCTGTAGCACCAGCATATTATCGGCCGACACTTCGAGCGCTGGATCGTCGATGCGCTCGGCAAGGTCGGTCAGGGAGCTGAACACGACCGCCTGGCCCCGGTGCCGCATCAGCCCAGGTGAGACCGCGGTCTGCTTGACCACGGCTCCGTCTGGTGCCAGGTTGCCGCGCACGATGGCGATGCCGCCTTGTGGACCCAGCGGCTGCTCCAACGGAAACACGATGCGCTCCGGTCCGTACCAGCCGGTGCCATTGCTGGCGCCCGTGCCGAGCGGAGCGACCGTCTCCAGTTGCTGGCCGATGGTACGGCCGGTGACGCTGCGTTCATCCAGATGCAGCAGACCACCACGCGCCAGCTCCTTCATGACCGCCGGTACCCCGCCGGCGTCGAACAGCTGCTCCATGTGAAATGTCCCGCTGGGACGGAGATTGGTGATGAACGGCGTCTCTCGCGAGATGCGGTCGAACAGGTCCAGAGGCAGCCGAATGCCGCGCCGACCGGCGATGGCCGTGAGATGAATGACCGCGTTGGTGGAGCCGCCGAGCGCCATCATCAGCCGGATCGCGTTTTCAAACGCGCCCGGCGTCAACACGTCGCTCGGCCGAATGCCAGCCTGAACCGTGGCAACGATCTGTCGGCCGGCGGCTTCAGCCAACCGTAACCTGCGCGCGTCTGGCGCCGGGATGGCCGCCGTACCCGGCAACGCCAGCCCCAGTGCTTCAGCCATGGCAGCCATGGTCGAAGCCGTGCCCATCACCGTACAGTGGCCGTCAGAGCGATTGATGCCCTCCTCGAGCTCGGCCATGGCGTCGGCGTCGATCGTGCCCGCGCGGTACTCAGCCCAGAAGCGGCGGCAATCCGAGCAGGCGCCCAGGCTTTCGCCGCGGAAGCGACCGCTCAGATGCGGTCCGCCGGTCAGCATGATGGACGGAACGTTGGCACTGGCGGCGCCCATCATCTGGGCCGGCGTGGTCTTGTCGCAGTTGCCGAGCAGCACGACACCGTCCAGCGGATGCGCACGGATCATCTCCTCGGTGTCCATGGCCATGAGGTTGCGGTACAGCATCGTCGTGGGCCGCATGAACAGCTCGCCGAGCGAGATGGTGGGAAACTCCAGGGGCGTTCCGCCAGCCTGCCAGACGCCGCGCTTCACGTACTCCGCCAGCTCGCGGAAGTTGTTGTTGCAGTTGTTGAGGTCGCTCTGGGTCTGGGCGATGCCGATGATCGGCCGCGCCAGGTCGGCGTCGTCGAGGCCCATGCTCTTGGCGAACGCGCGCCGCACGAAGCCATACATGTCTGGATCGTGGAACCACGCATCGGAGCGTCGACTCGTGCCTGCACTGGTGCCGCTGGGCATCTTCACAGCTTATGCGGTGCTACAGTCGGGGCGTGCTGAATCGCAGGACACTCGGTCGGACCGGAGTCAAGGTCACCACGGTCGGCCTCGGTTGTGCATATCTTGGCAGCCTGGGCGACGACTTCAACGAGGATCGTGGATTGCAGACTGTCTGGGCGGCGCTCGAGGCGGGCATACGCCTGATCGATACCGCTCCGCTGTACCAGGGAACGCGGAGCGAACGCATGGTTGGCCGCGCGCTTCGAGAGCGGCCCGACCTGGCCAGCGGCGTCGTCGTCGAGACCAAGTGCTGCAGGCTCCAGGAAGGGTCGGACTATTCGTACGACGCGGCCATGCGCTCGGTCGAGGGCAGTCTCGAACGCCTCCAGGCGCCTCGTCTCGAGTTGCTGTACGTGCACGACCCGCCCAAGGCGGCGCTCGAGCAGGTGATGGGACCCGGCGGGGCCGTCCAGGCGCTGCGCAAGTTGCAGGCAGAAGGCGTCGTCGGCCACATCGGTGTGGCGTCGAATTACCCGGACGACAATGCGCCGTACGTGGAGACGGGCGAATTCGAGATGGCAGTGGTGCCAGACGCATTCAGCCTGCTCAACCAGGTAGCGCTCGAGCGTATCTTGCCCGCCGCGGAGCGCCTGGGCATGGGTGTGGTGGTCGCGACACCGCTCGAAAAAGGTTTGCTGGCCGTGGGTGCACGCGGGGCACAGACGCCGGGCGTGGTGCCCCAGACACGCCACTTCTCGCCTGAGGCGCTAGCGCGCGTCGAGCAGATGGAGCAGGTGTGCGCCCGCAACGGCGTCAGCCTCTTGGCCGCTGCGCTGCAGTACGTGACGCGCCACCCCGTGGTAGCCTCCACGATCCCGGGCGCGCGTACGCCGGCTGAGGTGCTCGCCAACGCCAGGGCCGCCAGCGAGACCATACCCGAAACGGTGTGGCAGGAGCTCCAGCCGCTCATCCAGACCTGGGACATCGTGGCGCGAGCATGAATTCGAGCGACCCTGATACTCCAGACACAAAGTAAATCCAGGCGCGGGAGGCTCGGAGCACGTGTTCAGAATCGAGAAGGTCACCGATCAAGACGGCCGGGTGCTGATCCAGGATCCGCCTATCGCTCGATTGTTGTTCCAGAGCACTCTGGCGGCCTGGTTGTGGCTCGCCGTCCGGCTCTACGTAGGCTACGATTTCCTCGTCGCCGGCTGGCACAAGTTCAACACTCCGGCGTGGATGGATGGGTCCGGTCAGGGCATCACGGGTTTCTGGAAGGGTGCACTCGGAACCACCCCCGCCGGTGCACCGGTCATCACGTTCGACTGGTACCGCAGCTTCTTGCAGCTCCTCGTGGACACCAACAGCGGCGGCTGGTTCAGCTACATGATCGTCTTCGGCGAGCTGGCGGTTGGCCTTGGCCTGATCGTGGGTGCATTCGTCGGACTGGCCGCTGCTGGCGGGTTGATGTTGAACATGGCCTTCCTGTTGGCTGGCACGACCAGTACCGAATCCCGTGCTCGCCATCCTGGGCGTACTGCTCATCCTGGCCTGGAAGAACGCCGGCTACATCGGGCTCGACTACTTCCTGCTGCCGCTGCTGGGCACGCCCTGGAAGCAGAAGGCGCGTGCTCCCGCGATCGTTGCGGCGCCTGCGGTCACTCCCCATCCTCGAATCGAACCCTCATAGCGGTACTCTGCACCGTCTGCCTCAGGCGTGCTGTACTGGACCCACTCGCCTGCCTGGACCAGAACGGCCTGTCGCGCGCGTACGTCCAGCGTGCGTGCACGAGGCGGGCGTCAGGCGGAGCAGCCGGCAGCCTCGACCACGGTCGGCGCGGGGATCAACGTTGGCACACCCAGAGCACAGTGAATCGGCCGGGCGCCGGCACGTGCCTGGTACCCTGTCGCCTGGTAGAGACGGGAACCAGACCGTATGTATGCTTTCGTCGGCTGCTACACCACCGCCGACCGCGACGGCCGCGGCGTAGGCATTGGCGTCTACGGCGTGGATGCCGCGAGTGGAGCCTGGGAGCAGGTTCGGGTTGTGACAGACGTCACCAATCCGTCGTTTCTGGCGCTCCATCCTCAGCAGCGCGTTTTGTACTGCGTCCACGGCGGCAGCGGCGAGGGCGTGAGCTCGTTTGCCATTGATCCAATTGGTGGCGAGCTGAACGCTCTGAACACGCGTCCCTCTGGCGGTACCAATCCGGTGCACCTGAGCGTTCATCCGGGTGGGACGTGCCTGGTGGTTGCGAACTACACCGGTGCTACGGTGGCGATGCTCCCGATTGCTCCAGATGGATTTCTGGCTCCGCCCAGCCAGGTGGTCGACTTGAAAGGTGAGACGGGTCCAGATCCGATCGAGCAGTCGGGACCCCACCCGCATGATATTCCGTTAGATCCGACTGGCACCTTTGCGGTCGTGCCGGACAAAGGCCTCGACCGGGTGTTCGTCTTCCGTCTGGACGTCGACCAGCAGACGCTGGTGCCAACACCACAGGGTGGCGTGCGGGCACGCGCCGGGGCAGGTCCTCGCCATGCGGCCTTTCATCCGAGTACGCCCCACGCGTACGTCGTCAACGAGCTGGACTCGACGGTCACGACCTATCACTTCGACAAGGACACCGGAGCGCTCGAGACGCTGCAAACGCTGGGCACCTTGCCCGTGGACTTCAGCGGCCAGAATACCGGTGCCGAGATCGCCGTGGCTCCGTCAGGGAGCTTCGTGTACGCCTCGAACCGAGGGCACGACAGCGTGGTGATCTTCGCGGTGGACCCGGGCTCTGGCCGGTTGACGACGGTGGGTTGGGAGCCGACGCAAGGACAGCAGCCCAGGCACTTTGCCCTCGACCCCTCAGGCACGTTCCTGTACGCCGCCAACCAGGCCAGCGATACGATCACCACCTTCCGTGTCGACCCCACCGCCGGTACCCTGCAGCCCACCGGCCAGGTGATCCGCACGGGCAGTCCCGTGAGCATCGTCTTTGCTGACGTATGAGCCCGAGGCACGCGCCGACGTCCTAGTTCTGGATCTGCTTCACTGGGCGTATGCCTGAAGTTGGTCTGGGTCTCCCGCTCGAGCGATTCACGCTGGTCGCGCGCGGGGATGTCTACTGCGTGGTCGATTTCGTGGACCAGGACGCGGCCAGCATCGTGCTGACCCCTGTACCCGACGCTTCGCTCGATCTTGAAGCCGCCAAAGCCCGCCAGCTCGTCTCGGCCTGGAAAATGCGCGCTGAGCTGGAGCCGCAGTCGTACGAGGTTCGGGTGGAGCAAAGAGCAGTCTGAGTACGGCCAGTGCCGGCATTGGTCAAAGGTGCTTGCACAGGAACGAGAACACGCGATCGGCTATGTTGGGCAGCGTCTCGTGCGCGAAATCCGGGTAGATGACCATGTCCTTCGGCGAGGTGATCTTGTTGTACGCGGCGAACTGGGTCGACGGCGGGCACACCCTGTCCATGAGACCGGTCGCCATCAGTACGCGTGCCTGGATGCGGGCGGCCAGGTGCTGCACGTCGATGTAGCCAAGGGTGGTGAAGGTCTCCGCCGCGCGCTCGTGGCGGGGATCGAAGCGTCGGAAGAATTGACGCAGCTCTTCGTACGCGTCGACCGCGAGGTCCATCTCCCAGGTGCGCTGGTAGTCGCTGAGAAATGGGTAGATCGGCGCGGCCAGCTTCACCCGCGGCTCGAGTGCCGCACACGCGAGCGTCAGTCCACCACCCTGAGACCCGCCTGTCGCGCCCAGCCGGGTCGGGTCGACCTCTGGCAGGGACATCACGATCCGCGTCAGCTGGACGCAGTCCAGGAAGATTTGACGGTACAGCAACTTGCTCGGGCTATCGAGCAGGCCGCGGATGATGTGTCCCTGGAGCGTATTGCCGGCCACCCCGCCGACGTCCTCCGAGCGCCCGCCCTGGCCGCGACAGTCGAGCGCGGCAACACAGAACCCCTGGGCCACATAAGGTAGCAGCGCGAACCAGTCCGGGCTGCTACCGGAGTAGCCATGGAACACGACGACCGCTGGATGGCCTGTCGAACCGAGCGCCCGGGGCCGAAGATACTTGGCATAAATACGCGCCCCGCCCACCCCGGTGAAGCGGAGATCGAAGCAATCGGCAAACGCAGCCGGCTGATCGACCGGCTGCATGTCCACCTGGCTGTCGAGGGCGTCCAACTCACCGAGCGCATCCGCCCAGTACGAGTCGAAATCACGCGGACGCGGGTTTCGCCCCTGATAGACGCGCAGCTCCTCCAGGGGCATCTCGAAAACGGGCATGACGTGCTCCTCTTCTCTTGGGATCAACTCTCGGCATGATCGTACGTTGACCGCCGCGAAAATGTTATGGTGCGCGGCGGCACTCACGTCTCGGAGGAGCCAACTCGTGATCAGCACCCTGCGCAAAAACGGCAACAGCATCATCGTCACCATCTCGCGAGAGGAGATGGACCGAATTGGCGTCCACGAAGGCGACTGGTCTTGACCCGTTCTGACGGACGGTTTTCTTAGGCTGTCAGGGTAGCGGCTAGGTAATCGGCCTCGTAAGCGTCTGGGCTCCGGTAATTGAGTGTAGAGTGGCGACGGAGACGGTTGTAGAAGCCCTCGACGTAGTGGAAGACGGCCGTCTGGCGTGCTGGCGTGTGGGCCAGACGGCGCGGTGTAACAGCTCCGATTTGAGCGTGGCGAAGAAGCTCTCGGCCGCGGCGTTGTCAAAGCAGGTGCCCGGGCGACCAACGCTCGAGCGGATCTCGTACGCGGCGAGCTGACCGATGTACGCGGCGCTCAGATATTGCCCGCCGCGGTCAGAGTGATGAATCAGACCGGGTCCTGGTCGTCGGCTGGTCAGCGCCATCTGCAGCGCGTCGGTCGCGAGCTCAGTGCGTAGGTGATCGGCGAGTGCCCAGCCCACGACACGCCTGCTGAACGCATCCAGGATGACCGCCAGATACAACCAGCCTTCCCAGGTGCGCACGTAGGTGATGTCCGCCACCCAAAGCTCGTCCGGTGCGGCCGGATTGAAGTCGCGCCGCACCAGGTCCGG
>JAABUQ010003640.1_pt1 | contig 27731 bp, 38 predicted proteins | sample 5560001 | NCBI WGS metagenome assembly JAABUQ01 (sample SAMN10711888, study PRJNA513371) | rock metagenome | isolation source: Antarctica rocks | place: Antarctica: Victoria Land, Finger Mt nord | collected 2015-12-18 | reverse complement strand
TGAGGTCAGCGACGAGTTTCTGGCCTGGTACCAGTCTTTGGATGAGTCGGAGTGGGAGAGCGTGAACGGCGCGGTCGCGAAGCTGGAGCACTATGGTCCGACGTTGGGACGGCCTTATGTGGACACGTTGATTGGGTCCAAGTACCCGAACATGAAAGAGCTGCGGGTGCAGCATCAAGGCAAACCCTACCGCATCCTGTTCGCATTTGACCCTCGCCGCAACGCCTACCTGATTCTGGGCGGCGACAAAACCGGCGACGCGAACTGGTACGTAGATGCGATCCGCCGTGCGGAAGCAATCTATGCCCAGCACCTGATCGAGATTGGAGAGTGAACCCGATGGCCCACAAATGGAAGGACATTCGCAAGTCGCTTTCGCCGGAAGCCGAGGAACGGATTCAGCGGAGCGTAACCGAAGCGGCTGCGGTCATGACTCTTCATCAGCTCCGCGAAGCCCGGAGTCTGACCCAGGTCAATCTCGCCAAGGTCCTCCAGATCAACCAGGGCGCGGTTTCGAAGATGGAAAAGCGGGCGGATATGTACGTTTCGACACTGCGAAATTTCATCCAGGCAATGGGCGGACAACTGCAAGTGAAAGCGATCTTCCCCGAAGGCGAAGTTCAGATCGACCAGTTTGAGAATGTGGCTGAACCGCACGACACTCCCCTCGCACCGGCGCGATCTGCCTAAACTCGGCGCTCAGCGCCTCGTAGAGCGATTAGCTTTGTGTTTTTGATGGGATGCTTGACCGCAGCCTCAGCGGTTCGTTCTGGGTGTCTTTCTGCTCGATTGGCGAGAGTTTTATCGTTAGCCACAATCGCTAGACCCCCCCTCACTTTCATTAGGAAGGTTTTGTTTTTGCTGTTGTCTCTGCTGGTTTGGGGCGCAGCTCCAAGAAAATGGGCTGTCACGCCGTTAGGCGTGTCCGGTTTGCTTTCCACTTTGGATTGTCCACAGATTTTGACGGACTACTACCGGCTTATATATAGGGTTTTTAAAGCTATAGGCTTGTGTGACAAAGTGATCGTGCTTTTAACCCTGTTTTCTGGGTCAAGCGTGACAAAGTGATCGTGAATAGCGTGACAAAGTGATCGTGGATAAGTCGCACAAATCACAGGCTTTCCCAGATCAAACGCCACCAAATCCAGGAATTATCTCTGCGGCTTGCCCATGAAGGTTGGAAAGAGCTTGCGCTTGACCGGTGGGGGGCTGTGCCAAAGGGTTAGGCCACCGGTGCCCGGCTTCACCCGCGCCTCACGGTAGACCGCCTGAACCTGGTTGAGCGCCACCTTGAATGCGCGGCGGAACATGCGGATTTCGTCGTACCCCATGCCGAACTGCTGCGAAACGGAGACCCACGGCACGAAGGCCGTTTTGTGCTGATCGATGCGGTGCAATCGCTGCGCCAGCCATGAATACACGTCAAGCGCCATGGCCGAATGAGAGAGCGCCGCCAAGTGGTGCGCATCGAGCGGCACGGCGTGACGCTGCAAGCTCTCGAAATATTTAGGGTCTAACTGGATGATGGACGGCCATAGAACGCGCTGCCGCACATCCTTTTCGAGCCACACGCTGAACGTCGAAATAACGTCTGACTTCACCGTCACGGCCTGGCCGTCCTTCACCATGCCAAGCCGTACGGAACACGCAGCCAGCCGGGTAAGCTGCTCCTTGATAACGTTCATATTCCGGCCCGAGTTCGCCAGTCCTAAGCCGTTCGACACAAATGCTGTGAGCGTCCGCTCGGTCTCAATCTCCGGCTTTCCGGTAATCAGAGCTTCGGTGTTCAGGTGGGCAAGGATCAAGCGCGGCTTAGGACCGAAGGGCAAGCCCACGTCTACAAAGCTCGATGTCGCGGGACTCATGTACGACCCTGCGGTGATCCGCAATGCTGCACGGCCGTTGGAGCGGTCCCATACTCGAACGTCTTCCCCTGGATCGCGGTACGGCATTCCCGTCTGACAAAACACGGTGTGCTGGTAAAGGATGGGCTGATCTGCCTGGTCTGCCGCCGCCGCCTCGATCAACCGCCGCTCGATGGGTGTAATGATCGCTCTGGGCCGCTTCCCTGCCCCGGTCTTCTTGTCTGGGACTTTGAGACCGCTCCCCAGGTCGAGCCCCGGCAGAAACGCCGTTAGGGGCTGTAGCTCGTCGTCTGGATTGTTTCGGCTCATCGGTACTGACTTCCTCGGATTACGCGTATACACGTATAGGATTATTTTTAGCTACCTGTTGTGAACTCTGCGATTTCTGGCTTTCCACGACTGGCGAAAACCGTATTGATCCCCTCGGCTAGCAATGCCTGGACTGTCGTCCGCTCCTGGGCGGCTACGATCTTCAAGGCGGTTTGGACCTCGGGCGCGAAATGCCCACCGACTAGGACGCGGCCATTACGTGATAGTCGGTCAGACGACTTTATGATCTTCATAGGCTCCGAAGTGACACGGGACGGAGCCTGTTGCTGTTCAAGCCCTTGCGAGAGCGGATTCGGCTTTGGCATCTGTTTTCCTCTGAGTGCTTACAAACTTGAGTGTATACACGTATAGCTGTAGTGTTTCCTGTGCGGCTTTACTGTCGGCTTCGTATTCGGCTGCGGTCTTTCCTATATTGCTTGCATGACGGTGAGCGGCCCGCAAGTGGATCACGGTCGGACAGACTCTAAATCCTTGCTGCTTGATGTACTCCACGGCGTTCGCGCCCTCGGTGCCTTGGGTCGGTGCCTTGTTGACTACAAAAAACGATGGAGGATCACCGGCAACGCGCAATAAGTCGGCCAGCTTGGAAACGGTCTCAAGGCCGAACAGATGAGGCTCCACTGGGCTAACCACCACATCGGCGCGACGTGCTGCCTCGGCTGCATCGGTGGACGAGTGCGGGGGAGTATCGATGACGATGAAATCAACTCCCTGAGCCTTGGCCTGCTCGATGGCTGCGCCCAACCTGACGGCATGTGTAGGCACAACCCACGGCAGTTCCTCAGTGCGCCGGTCGGTCCACTTTGACGCGGTAGCTTGAGGGTCCACGTCGAGAATTGCGGCCTTGTGGCCCTTCTGCACCGCTGTAACGGCTAAGTCGAGAGACAGCGTTGTTTTGCCTGCTCCGCCTTTTTCAGCTATGACCGCTATAATAACCATACGCGTATACACCTATACTTCCCGACGATTTGACGAGTATACCGTCGCATCATTCTCTCGCAATGGCTTTTCTCACGGTCGTATCGTGCCAGATACCCACTGGTGGCTTTGAAACGGCTTTTTACTACGATTCGATATTGCCGAAAACCTGATTTTCTAGAAGCGCCCCCGGCAGAAGACACCGAGGGTAGGATCGGGTATCAATGAATCTGCTGTTCGTATGCAGTCGGAACCGGCTCCGCAGTCCCACCGCTGAGGCAATCTTCTCCGGGCTGGATGGCTACGACGTCCTGTCCGCTGGAACAAGTCCGGACGCTGAGACGATCATTTCCACGGACCTCGTTGAATGGGCCGACATAATCTTTGCGATGGAGGGAGTACACCGTCGCCGGTTGACTCAGCGTTTCGGCCCGAGCCTTCGCACAAAACGGCTCATCGTTTTAGGTATTGCCGATGAATACACCTACATGGACTCTCGACTAGTCGGGCTTCTCAAAGAGAAGGTGTTCCGGCATCTCGGGATAAGCCGTCCTCCTGGTGAGTGATCCTCATTGCCGAAAACCCGACTTTCTACTTGGAGTGTGAGACGATGCCGTCATGATCGGGCGTTGGAACGAGGAGAAGCCGAGGCAGGGTAAAAACGGAGAGCATTGGAGCTTCACCTACTGGCATTCAGTCTGGACTTCAGATCGGACGAAGAGCGCTCAACGACTCTTCTTCTGGAATCAGAACAAGAGCCAGTGTGGCGTCGTAATCCTTCCGCCCGGCAAGACAATGCACTATGCCCGAATCAAAAGTTTGATTGAGAAATTGGTTGCGGACCAGGAACTCCGGAAAAAGTACCAGAGAGACATCGAGTTTCCCTTGGAACGCCACTATCCCGAGTACGGTGCCTTCCCAGAGGAGCTTTCCGCCTAGGTGTTAACTCAATCCTTGAAAATACGTTAGGAAACCACGCGTCAGACTCTCTACGCGCTACCCGTCCCGGCCTCTTCAATGCTTCGTGAAAGCAGATCCCGGATGGTCTTGGCGTGCCAATGATTGCCATAGGGCGTCATAATTCCGAGCCCATGGAGGTGATCCGCGATGGCTCGAAGCGTATGGCCCTGCTGGCGTTGCTGCTGAACGATCTGGACCACCTGCGGGGAAGGGGAGAGCGGGTTACGGACTTTCCGGGCAAGGTGCAAGGTCTCTTTCCAGTGTGGATTGCCCAGCCGGGTACCGCGCTTCTTCACCTCGGCAAGAGCCGCCTTGGTCCTGGCGGAGATCATCTCGCGCTCATGCTCTGCGACAGCCGCGAGGATGTGAACGGTCAAGCGGTTTGCATGGGGCATGTCCACGGCCACGAACTCAACGCCTGACTTCATCAACCCGGAGATGAAGTGAACATCACGCGCAAGCCGGTCCAGCTTGGCGATGACAAGGGTAGCCTTCTGCTTGCGGCAGAGTTCCATGGCTGCGGTGAGCTGAGGCCGGTTAGTGTGGCTCTTGCCGCTCTCGATCTCCTGGAACTCGGCCAGCATGGATTCGGCGGCGACATAGCGGGAGACCGCCTCGCGCTGGGCATCGAGGCCAAGGCCGCTGATGCCCTGGCGGTCGGTGGAGACGCGATAGTAGGCAACAAAGCGGGGCATGTTACCCACTATAACGTCCGTTTCAGGGGTAACAAGATGGCCCGTCACCTTCTGAAGGGCACGCTTCAGTGAGTACAAAGCTGAAACGCTCGTTTCAGGAGTAACAAGATGTCCATCGCAGCGTCACACTGCCTCCTCGTTCACCGAGACTACTCAAATGCGCCATGGCCGGGAGGAAAGTCTTTCAAGTCCGACGTAATGTGGCCGGTTGGTGAGATTGGAAATAAGGGCGACGGCTGCGCTAGTGAACTGCCCCCGAGGTCCGACTACAACATCGCCGTAGTCGTGTGCCGCGTGCGCGAGACGCTTGCAGAGATCTCGTACTCGCTGATCCTCGAATGAAACATGAACGTTATGAGCAAACTCGTTGCGGACTTTCCGTAGCAAGTCGAGGTCGGCGTATTCGTCTTCGGAGATGAGCCCCAAGGAGAACGCCGCCAAAGCGCGGGCTGAAAGTGTCCCTAGGGGGGCATTGAACCCCTCAAGGAGAGGCTTTGTACGGGGGTGGTCCAGCAAGAATGCATGAATGATCTGTCGCAGCTGATTGTCGAGCATGGACAGAGAAATGAGCACGGCCCCGCGCTCGCTTTCCTCGTTTAGTGCGTCCAGGAACTTCATGAGCTCACGCAAGTGTGGCAGAGATTCTTTGCGCTGATCGTTCATCGAAGCGATGTACCACGGCTAGACCCGTTTGCCAGTGTTGTGGGCGTGCCCCGAACACAATAGTCTGACTGAAACGCACGTTTCAGTGAGTACAAGATTGCAGCTGACGATTTGTAGAACGAGATTTCACCCGATAATCCGCTTAGAAAGTCCCCGGAACAAAGGTGACATCGACGTTTGCAAACCGAATGACGGCCAAATCAGGTTCGACTGGCGACTTGTGCCCGATCTGAAGATGAGTAGGTGTGAGCCACGTCACCTGCAGATCAGCATCGGCGTTTTCTGGGCTGAGAACGTATGTCTTCGGAATCCGACCACCACCCGGGTAGCTGAAAACATCGAACGGCTTCCCCTTGTTCACCGTCTTATCTGTCTTTTTGATGCTGACGGTGGTTTCGACCCATGCCGAACCGAATCCACCCCATTGCCTGGTTATAGCTGTAGCAGTCCATGCTCCATCGGGAGAACGAAGATCCCTTACCCAGACCGTAGGATCGTAGCGATAGCTGCACCCTGACAATGAAAGAGCAGCTAATGTCGCGCCCGCTCTTGCTGCTTTGCTCCAGACCCCCAGAGAAGCCATGCAACATCCTCGCATGACGCTGGGTGCTGCAGACAGAGACTCGCTCGTACTGCACGTTTCAGGAATACACGCATAGGAGGTGCCTTATAAAGGATTCACGATGGAAAGCTTGATTTATACTGCTCTACGAGACATCGCCGCAGACGGTGATGCCAAAATTTGGCTGAGCAAAGATGACCTCTGGCTAGAGAAACCGACGGAGAGCCTGTTGGCTGCTAGGTGGACGTATGCAATGGGCCAAGGCGATTTCGATGCTCAAGCGACAGCGACACGTTTTCTCGTCTGTAAATATCGGACATGGGATGAGAACTACTCTCCAGTTGGAGCGCAGCAGAAAGGGCTGGGGAGGTTTTATAGCGGCCTAATGGCTCTACAGGTCATCAAGCCCATACAGACCTTTGGGCATATTTACTCACCGAACAATATCGAATCCCGTCCAAGGATGGTGCCCGGGCCTTGGGCATTAACGAAGCACTATGACGCTGAGATGTTGGGCCGTGTTCCTGAAATGATTGCTCGTATACAGAGGGTCACGGATGGAGCTAAAGTCGAACCCAAGAATGCTCTGACCCTTCTGCAGCTCGGCCTTGAACACTTCCACCCGCTAATCGCTGGCCTATTCTGGGTGATGGGCATGGAAGCAATTTTCAACAGCACGAATCGCAACGACTTCAAAACGAAGCTGTGCGACTGTTTGGGTGCGGACACTCTGGCGTTTCCCCAGTGGAGCACTCCTGGACCGGCCTACACTGTAGGGGAAATCGCCCTGGACCTCTACATGCTTCGCAACAAGCTTGCTCATGGCAGAGATTTACGAGAAGCAAGACTCGACAAAACAACGCCGGTGGATCTGACCAAACAAGTGCAGCCCCTGGGATTCGCAGAGCCTACCGCGAACGCTGCTGTTTTGAGTGAGGCCGCATGCTTCCTTCTGTGCCAAGTTCTGCAAAAGACACTTTGATGCCACAGTGAAACCGCCTTTACTGTGGCATGAGGAAGTCGGCTATTTCTGTCGCGTCATTGTGTTCCAAGGCTTATCCCACCTGTTTTCAGCCACTACCGTCTTGATCCGGGCCGCATACGATTCTTGGATCCGCTTATAGAGCTCCAAAATGTCTTCTTTTGTTCCCTCGCGACGTAACCCAAACGGCTTCAGTTGTTTGCAGAAAACCAAGAACTGAAGGGTCGCTCGCCGAACAAAATCTAATGCATCCTTTGTAAGGACGGCAGGAGCAGCGTTAAGAGCCTCCACATTTCCGTGCGCAATGTCACTTCGCCGGGCATATAGAGATTTGGCGACTGGCACACAATCTTCGAAGGAGAGCTCGTCGCGCTGAGCTAGCAAGGCCCCTCTAATCGAGAAGGATGCTGTAGCTGCGCGATCTGCAGGAAGTACGAGGCATTCCAGCGCGGTCACACACTTAATCAGTTTCGTTTCATCGTTTACGTCGGAGATAGCATCGGAGTACCAACTGATCGCTCGCAATGCAATTTGATATGCGAATGGCCGACAGTTGCCGTTTAGAGCTTGCTGAATCAGCTCTTCACATACCGCCAGCACTGGGGCTGCCGCGCTCTCAATATACGAGGACCATTCAGTGGTGGCCGTTGGCGTGCCGAATTGCCAGCTTCCAGTGGTCCGAAACATCTTGCCATCGAGGCTGCTCAATCGTTGACGCGTGTTGAATGGTACGGGATCATCCGGCGCTCGCAGGCCAGCTCCCTCGCTTCCTTGCAACAGCAGCTTCGTCGCTGAAAGCGCTATTCGCACAGCCTCATCGGCTCTCTTCTCCGCAACAGAATGATCACATCTCGGCACTTCTACAACTGCAATCCAAGGAAACCCTTCTGTGAACTTCCGGAATGCTTCAGTGGCTCCCGTGCGTTTCTGCCCTTTGATGTTCTGTAAGCATTCCTGTTGTGATGGAGTAGCGTTGCGAAAAGCTCGTGTGCTAAGCCGCTCCCGAGCTCGTTCGTAGGAATCAATCCCGGCCTCGTGGGTTTTGAAAAATGAGGACTTGTCGAGGAATGTTACAGAGCCAAACGTATGTGAGGATTCGCTCCCCAAACGAAGAGCCACGCAAGGAATGTAATGCGTGCTCTTGCGATGGCGAGTTCGAACTCGACGCACCGAGTCCTGGAGCCAAGCGAAAGTAGCACCCTTACTGTCCTCGAAATTCTCGTTAGTCATGAACCCCAGAAACGTTGCGCGGAGTTGGTCATCCAGCGTCGAAATGTTCCAATCAGGGGCGTCTATGCGAGCCTGGATCAATCGTTCAGCTATTGCTCGAAAACGCTTGAGGGCTGCTCGTCCACATCGGCATTCTTGCTCATTATGGGGATGTTTCAGTGTTGCTGAGAGTTCGAGGATTCCATTCACTCCCGTGCCAAAGATGGCTTCAAAGGAGTTTGAGGAGGTTTGAAGCTGATGCAGTCGAACGATCTCTTGCTCAATAAAGGAAACATCCTGCTCACAGGCGGTCTGCACGTCTTCGGGAATCGTCGTCATAAAAGGTGTTCCGGATCTTAACCCCTAGCCGAGGCTGTGGGTTTGTGGGACGCGGCCCCGCGTTCCAAGCTCGCCCTTGGCGAGCGTCAAATCCATCAGCCTGCCTTTAGTGCTGCCCATGCTTCTTCTTGGTCTGGGGTGGCGGGGCTTGGGTGTCCGCTGAAGCGGGTGCCGGCGCGGCCAGAAGTTGCTGAAAGTGGTCGAAACGGTCGTTCAGTGCCGATACTTGCCGGATAAAGAAGAAGTAGCTCCCAAAGGCCCCCAGAGCAAAGCCCAGCGCGAGGACGATGGCGAACCAGGTCCAGTTCAGGTAGCGGGACTGCTCCTTGAGCTGCCCGACCGCCTCCCGGGCATGGTAAGCCGCCACCTCGATCGACCGGATCGGCCCCTCGACGGCCTTCTCGATAGGCTGGCGGAAGTCCTCTTGAACGACCTCCCGGATGCCGGAGGCGATGTACTTGCTGGTCTGCGCTCCAAGCATGGCCGGCAACTGCCGCACCTGAACGATGGTGGCCTCGAACGCCGCCGTGCTCTTCTTCAGCTCTGCATCCCGCGCTTCCATGTCCTCGGCCAGCTGGCGGGTGGCCCCATAGATCGCTAACAGCTCATCGTCCCTCATGGTGCTTCTACCTCCCTATGCCGAACCCACGCCCACGGGAGTGCTCTTGCTCCACCTCCGGCTCCTTGGCCTTCGTCTGATCCTGTCCCTGCTTCAATGCCTGCTCCTGCTGCTGGCGGGCGAGCGCCTGGGCCTGTTCCTGCTGCAGCTTGGTATCCATCCGATTGCCGAAGTCGGCCAGCTTGGCCTCGACGGACTGCTGCGCGTCCATCCTTCGATGGAACCCCGCCAATAGCTCGTCCAGCCTCGCCTGCATCTCCGGGGTAGGCGGTCGCGCCTGCTCCTGTTCCTTAGAGGCCTTGGCCTGCTCTTCCCGGGGCTCTTTACCGAACAGGGAACCAGCCCGCTCCTTGATGTCTTTGGCAAAGGCGACGGTACGGTCCTTGACCTCGTGGGCAAACTCTTTGGCGGCAGCGATCAGCTTGTCCAGACGGGACAGCTCCTGAGCCTCACGCTCACGTACCTGAGCGATCTGCCGTTCGGCCCCCTGCTCCCAATGCTCGATCACCTTGTCCTGGCTCAGGTGAGGGGCAGGCAGCTCGGCTCGCTGCTGTCGGAGCCCGTCCACATGGGCATGCAAGGCCCGCGCCTCGGCCTCGCTGCCGGCGAGCAACTTCGGCTCTACCAGCTCCGCTAGATCGGGGCGTCCCTGGTCAGCCCAGGAGCGATGATCCAGGCGCTGCTCGTGGCCGTGCCGCTCCATGGCCGCGTTCATCATTTCGACCCACTTTTCACGCACTTCCATGGGCTTGTCGCGGGCATTCCACTCGGGGTCTTTCTTTGCTCCGCTGCGCTTAAAGAACTGCTCCTCGGAGAGCTCGCGGGTGCGCTCGTCGATGGCCCGTTCCGAGAACATCAGGTGCATGTGCGGCTGCTCGACGTTGTCCTTGGCTAGTGGCGTATGCACGGCCAGCGTGTACGCGAACCGCTCGCCCAGCAACTCCCGTGCCGCGTCACGGGCCAGCTCATTGCGCTGCTCGGGCGCAAGCTCACGCGGAAGGGCGATCTGCAGCTCGGTATAAGCGCGGCCGTTCTTCCGCTCGAAGTCATCCGCCGCCTGCCAGAAGCTGTGCGGATCGTCACGCGCAAACTCGGGCATGTTGCCCGACTCGACCAGCTCCAGGCCGCCGCGTTGCTCGTACTGGCCATCGCGGGCAATATACTGCGCGTGCGCCGCTGCGGGAGGGGCCTGGCTAGACGATTTCATCACCACGTGAACGATGGCCAAGCGGGCGAGCCTTTGCGGTTGCTATTGTTCTTGCCGTTGCGGTTGCGGCTGTTTTTGCTTTTGCTTCTAGCGATAAGTTTGCGCAGCAAACTAGGTATCGCGCATTAGGTGTTTACATCCGTTTGCGGTGGCATGGTCATGATTGTATGCTCAGATGCATGGTCCGGTCTAATCCCAAGTCTATTCAGGAACTTGAAGCACAGAAGAAAGCGATCAAAGAAGCAGCAGCGGCAGAGGTTGCAGCCATCCGCAAAGCAACAGCAGAGAAGGTTGCAGCTCTCAAGGGCAGCGAACGACGGCTGCGAGCTTTAGATATCCGGGAACAGAAGAAACGCGAGAACCACGCCAAGATCCTCGTCGGCGTGGCCATGATCCATCAGTGCCAGATTTCAGAAGGTTCGGCTGGCAAGTTCAAGGCGCTGCTCGAAGAGTTCTATGCCAATTCCCCAGAACGGCTCAAGAACGCGCTCTATGGGCTAGGGCTCGTGGTGATAAAGCCGAGTAGTGATTTGGAGCAAGATTAGCCATGCCCTACTCGCGGGCCGTGGTACTCAGGAACAGGGTTCTCGCTGCGTACAAGTGGCTTCTTTCTTTCGAAAGAGCACTTGGGATTTAAAGATTATCCCGTCGGCATAGCAACACAGGAGCCTGATTATGCTCAGAGTGCGTCTCGTTTCACGATGCAGCCGTACCGGGCTTACATCATCAACTGGACCGTTATCGGTTTAGGAGACACGCCTGAGGAAGCAAAAGCCAACCTCGCGCAGAATTTCACAACCATAAAAGCGGAAGGTCAACAACTGACGCGCCCTGGGAGAACTCGCCCGATTGTGTTCGCCTCTCAGGAGAAAGTCTCCATGAATGAAGCTCTCAGCGCAGACTTTATTCAACAGATTGTGGGCTTGGATTGGGCTTGGATCTCCGACGAGTCGAGCCTCTGGGATTTCCATACAGAGCATACAAACGATCTGCTCTATGCAAAGATTCTGGAGGTTTATGGAGTTGATGTGTCAGATGTTGAATCAGGCAGGCTCTGGGTGATCTTCGAGCGTATCGAGCAAGGCCAACGTGCACACCTGCTCTAACGATGAGCTCTGGGGAAAGCATAAGGAGTCACCTTCATGACACGATCTAGCGCCGACCCTGACCTGACAGAACACGAAAGAAGTGTCCTCGGTCGATTGGAAGCAACGGGCTGGTTCGTCAACATGATTGCTGCCGACGACAGCGGACCAGGGTTCGCCTACTCCTTTGGTCTTTACCGAACTTTCCAATATCCAGAGATCATCCTTTTCGGCCTCCCGGAAGACGTGATGCATCAGCTCATCAACGACATCGGAAGACAGCTCCGGAGTGGATCACCGGGTTATTGGGATGGCAGTGAATCGTCGGACCTTCTGGAGGGCTACCGCTGTCAGTTCCGTCGCGTTGTTCCGGGCTGGTACAAAACCACGCTGACCTGGGCTAGTTGGTTCTATCGCAGTTCTGACTTTCCCGCGCTTCAGCTCTTCTGGCCTGACAAGGCCGGGCTCTTTCCATGGGAGCAGGGGTGCAATGAGAGGGTGCGCGACTTGCAACCAGATCTCAGAACACTCCCCAACAAAAACTGAGCTATGGAAAAGACGGCGGCCTTCTGCCGCCTTGGACGCTGCTGTGCGCCGCCCACTTTCCGCACAGCTCCGGCGACGGGTCTACGCTTTTCGCCTGACAGCAGCCTCTGCCTGCTCCACTTTGGCCGGATGCAGGGCCTCCAGGACAGCGGACGGGTTGCGCTGGATGACGGTGAGGTAAGCCCTAGCCGGCACCTCGGGGGTCCGCCGTCCCCCTTCCCAGTGCTTCACCGTATCGAGACTGAAGCCGAAGCTGTCCGAGAACGCCGCCTGGGTCATGTTCAGCCCCTTACGGATGCTTTTTACGTCGACGGAAGGCGGTACGGTGACCTTGTAGCCCTCCCGCTCGCCTTCCATGTATGCCTTGGCCTCTCCCAGGCCCCGCATGATCTTGCTGAAAGCTTTCTCGCTCATACGTCCCCTCCGGTTGGTTTGAAGAGCGTCTTGACGAATTTCGCCATTTCATTCCGCTCGGCCTTGCTGAGATTGGCCTTCTCGTTCTTGGCAAAGGCTGCGAGCAGGAAGATGGGATGGTCCGCGTCGTGGTGGATGTAGACCACACGGCCACCGCCGCTCTTGCCTCGACCACCACGACCGACCCGCACCTTGCGGACGCCGCCCGTGCCCTGCATGATCTCGCCGCACTCTGGGTCGTTCGCCACCATGGTCACAATCGCTTCACGCTCTTGGGTGGTAAAGATCGCCTCGGCATCCTTGAGATAACCGGGAGTCTCGACCACACCGTGCATGGGACCTATGGTACTCCATTGGACACTTTTTTGGGTGGAGCTACCTTGCTGCTCTCATCTCTGCCACCGCATCCTGGATAGCCTGCTCAGGCACCCCGTGAGTCCTGAGCCTGCGGCTGAACTCCTCGACAGTGCTGTCCTTGGCCCGCTGCGCTTCCCTCTCGGCCAGGTGCTTGCGGAGCCCATTCGAGATGTAGGCCCGGATGAGGGCTTGGTAGCCCCCGAAGCCGAGCGACGGGGCGACTTCCTTGAGATCCTCGATGACGTGATCGGGCAGACGGAGCGAGATCAGGGTCATGGGTTTGTCGGGCTGCATGTTGCGCTTGATGCGATCAGTCATTCTCATAGCGTCTCCTTTCCGCCGGCTCCGCAAGACGTGCGGAGATAAGGCGGAGCACATCGCCTTCCCGAACCACATGGACGACGTACAGCAGCCGGTAGTCGGTCGTCAGGCCGATGCACGCCTGCCGTGTCTCTTGCTCCGGGCTGGCGTCTTCGTAGCGAGCCAAGGGATCAAGAAAGGCCTCTCGAGCCTGTTCGAACCGAACGCCATGCTGGAGGGCATTGCTGGAAGCTTTGTCGCTGTCCCAGACAAACACCTGCCCATCCAGGGTCGAGAACACGTCCATATAGCTATTGTATATACACGAGTTGATAGAAGGAAGAAATTAGCGACTTGGTTGGTCTTAGCCTGGCCGCCGTGCTTCGCTGGCGGCCCCGTAGAGCGATTGCAAGGCAGTTTTTGATGGGTAGGCACCCTTCCCTACCTGTCGCTTCGCTTTGGCGCGTTCGTTCATGTTGAATCCTGAGATTCGCGCATGTGGCTCAGCTTCGATCCCTGGATGCCGGAGCTGTAGGGGAAGGCCAGAGCGGTTCCCTTCTCCTCCAGCAGCTCGATGACCCGACCGATGCTGAGCTGCTCGGCTTCGCATAGTGGCAGCAAGTTTCGATCACCAGCCAACCCCTAGGCATAACACCGCTTCCGGTCCTTGTAGCAGCCACGTGGGAACGTTTGTGAGCTATTTTTGGTGGTGATGATCCACCCAAACGCTCGCGGTGCCTCCTACATGCCTTTCCGCTCGATTGGCAAGTCGTTCAATTATTAGCTGCAACTGCTTGCCGACCCCAACCCTCACTAGAAAGTTTTGTTTTCGCTATTTATTTCTGCCAGGTTTGGGCGGTAGCCCTAGAGAAATGGGCCGTAAAACCTCATTTCGCGTCCGAAGGACGTGCTCCGTTAAAGTGATTTCTGCTTGCGTTTTCCACGGCAGGAGTGTGAATAGCTACATGCTGTTTTCTATATGAGTTTAACTACAAGAAGAACGTCACCAAATCATCCCCCACTTTTGCGCCCTAGCGTCACCAAATCATCCCCCTTAGCGTCACCAAATCATCCCGGAAAAGTTGCTCTATTCACAGGTCTTCTGTGGATCGCTCAAAAGCTTTTAAGCGCTGCGGCTGGGAATGACGGCCAGTTTGGGCGGGTGGACCGTGATGCCTCGTTTAGTCGCCTCAACCCGCAAATGCTTTAGAAACGGGGTTACGACTGGAAGCTCTTTCTTGACGCGATCGCGAAACTGACGGACGTGCCGATAGGAGCTGCCGAGTTGCATCATGAAGGATTGCCATTCGATCGTCACCGGCTTGCCTCCACGTCCCCGTGCAAGCGTGTAGGCGCGATAGATGCACCAGGCATAGAGATCAAGATGGAGACAGGAGTTTTTGAGCGCCCGGAGTGCCATCACGTCGAGCGGAACGCACGTTTGCATCACCCGGCGATAGAACTCCTCAGACAGTACGATGTAGCTCTGAAAGAGATCCTCCTGGTCATCATGTTTGGCCGTCCACCAGAACTCACCGCGCTCAGAAATTAAGGTATCCGCAAAGGCGTACCCGTCCCCCGATGCGTGGACCTGGTCGAAATTGATCCGGACCCTCATAAACCGCTCAACCTGACTCTTGAGCCGCTTTTTGTCGCTGCGCTTCCCTGCCCCGTTGTCTGGATTCATGCCAATGTTAAGCATGAATTTGTTGAGACTGCGTCCCAGATAGATCGTGCGTTTCTCTTCCGCTGTGAGTTCGTGCCGATTCTTGATGCGCTCGGCCTCTGTCATTACGTAGAACATCAGCAGCCGCGGAACCGTCCCAAATGGATACCCAATACAAGCCGGCTTCCGTGTCTTGGGATCAACCCGATAGCCTGGCTGGAACGTGACCGTGAGCCACGGGGTAGAGCGAGACCAAGCTGGAACCATGCCCGGATCGTCGTGGGGAAACGTGCATTGCACGAGCTGACTCGGCATGTAGGCGAGCTCTTCTGTGCCGTACTCCTGCGCCTGATGCGCTGCCGTCGCGTTCATCAAATCGGTTTGCGCCCTGGTGATTGCTTTAGGCTTACGGCGCGGCTTCATGTCCCTCGCTGCCGGGATCAGCATGGGAAGCAAATCGCCTACTCGGGTGAAGTCATCGTCATTTTTCACAGGTGTACCTCTGTGCCCGTGTGGGCATGTGGACGTGTGCATTTATGCACGTTCAGCAATCCACCCTTGCAAAAGTTCCTCAATCAGCTCGGACAAGTCTTGCCGGGTTCCAGAGTCCTCCAGCGCGCGATTGGCAATCTTCTTCGTGGTCTTCCGAAGAAAGATAGTTGTTGGCTCAAATTCGGGATTGCTGCGCTTGCCGGCAGGTCGTCCTTTCCCGCTGATGAGTGTCGGCAGTGGCTTGGTCGTGGAGGTAGTTTCGATCTCGACTGGCTGTGGTAGTGGGGAGGGGTCCTGGCGGACGTTTTTTATAGCTCCGAACTTACCCATTGGTGATCTCCTTGCCTACGGATTCGTATGTATCCCAAGCTCGTGCGGCGCGGTCATCCTTGATGGCGTAGACGGGCACACCCCCAGCCGCAGCTTTTTCGAAGGCTGCTAGTCGGGGGATTTCTGCCGCGAAAATGGGGAAGCCTTCCTGGACCAACATCTCGCGGAGCTGCCTGCTCTCGGTTCGCGGGGGCGGCGGCACCTTCGTGAGCAGCACTTTGTAGCGGTCGCTCTTGAGTGCCTGTAGCTTTTCCAGCGTGTGGATCAGTCCGTCTGTGGCGACCGTTTCCGGTTCTGCGGGAATGACCATGAGATCACAGCCCTCGGCCAGCTCCCTGAAGTCTTCATCGGATGGGTTGCCCTCAGTGTCGATGACGATGTGCTCATATTCACGAACGTGCTTGGCCATCTGCGCGGCGCTGATGACCTTAAATGGCAGGCCCTGTCCGTTTCCGCGTTGGCTCCATTGGGTCGCGCTGCGGATACCGTCACCATCCACCAGGAGAGTGGGCGCTAAACGCTGAAGGTAAGCAGCTAGATGGATGGCTGAAGTCGTTTTGCCTACTCCGCCTTTGTAGCTCGTTACTGTAACTATCATGCATCCACCCTTGCAAACATTTAAACATGTGACTTTCCGAATGTATAGATTTTTGGACGTGCACAAGTCTAAACGTGTACATACTTTGATACCTCCTCATTCTGCGTATAAGCCAACAATAATAACCAAGTAGGTTATTATTGTTCCATGCAGAAGCGTACGGCCCATTGTCAGCTTTCCGTGATCCGGGCGCTGATCGAGCAGGGAAGAGTACGCTCTACGTTCTCCGCGCTGACGGGTGCTGCGGCACTCGGATTGGATTTTGATGGCATGGTGGCTGTGGTCCTAGCTCTCACCTCCAAAGACTTCTACAAAGCCATGACAACCCACGCCGATCACAGAGTCTGGCAGGATGTCTACCGCCCTACGACTCACGCCGGGGAGGTCTACCTGAAGCTGACGGTAGTGGATGACGTGCTGATCGTGTCATTTAAGGAGCTATGACGATGAGATGTCCGATGTGTGCAGAAGCGGAACTGATACGGGACACGCGCGACCTACCCTACACCTACAAGGGCGAGAGCACAGTGATTCCTGCGGTAAAGGGAGAGTTCTGTCCGGCTTGCGGAGAGGTCATTCTTGATGCGCAAGAGTCGGCCCGTAGTAGCGCGATGATGCTGGAGTTCAACAAACAAGTGAACGCAGCCATTGTCGATCCGGAGTTCATCGTCAGTGTTCGTAAGAAGCTTGCGCTCGACCAGAGGGAAGCCGCAGAGATCTTCGGCGGCGGCGTCAATGCCTTCTCTCGATACGAGAACGGAAAGACGAAGCCGCCCCTTGCTCTAGTGAAATTGCTGAGGGTTCTGGAGCGCCATCCCGATCTGCTTGCCGAAATCAAAACGGCTTAGGCCTCTAGCGCTTCCTGGGCAGCAAGCATGGCAGGGAAACGTTGGACTGCTCTCGACTTCCACTGGCGAGTCGCAGAGGCCAAGCCGGTGCGGCTCTTTAATGAGAGCGGGGCAGGGAAGTGAGGCCCTGGCGTTTGCCGGGAGGTTATAGTGGGCGGGATGGAAGCCGATCGCAACCCGTGCCGCCTCTGTGAGGAGCTCAAAAGACATGTCCACACCGCCCAGCAGCCGGACTCGCCCGAGCTCCTCTTGGGTCTGACCGAGGCGGGGGAGCGCAACCGCGCCCGGCAGCGGGAGGAGAAGCTCGAGAAGGCAGAGCTGGAGCTCGAAAGGCACCGAAAGTCGGGCCATAGCGCATGAATGGAAGGAAGGGAATAGGTGCGCGATCGCGCATTTATTCCATTCCTCTCGAACTGTGGAGAGGCGATTCCGTTGCCATAGATTCCGTCAAACGCTGGTTCCCAGCGTTCGTCACCAGCGATTCCTTTCCGAAAACGCCGGGTCGCGAGAGGTTGGGTTGACTGGTAGGGACGTCCCCTCAATCATAGAATGTGTGCTCCGCAGTACGGAGGTTCCTATGAGACGCTCACTGTTCGTAATTGCGCTGTTGGCGTTGAGTGGTGAAGCGATAGCGTTCGCGCAACCTGCACCTTTCACCCCTTCCTCTGATTCCTCTGATGGCCTTGAACTGCTCAAGCGAGTGGCTCAGCAATACGCAGACGCCGGGTCCTACTACATCGAGTCGGTGGAAGAGCGTACATTCACCAGCGAATATAGTCACTCTTGGCAAAAGACGATTCTCACAGCTGCTGAGACTGGCGGAAACCGCTATTACGATGAAGGGCGCTCGAACAACGGTCGCTCCGTAAAGGTAGCGGACGGGAAGAACGTCTGGATATATCGCGCAGGTGAGCATCGGTATACAGCGAAGCCTCAGCTAATTGCGACTTCGAACAAACCGATAGTGATAGATATGTCTGAGACGGCGATGGTGCAAGCTGAGAACCTCAGGAAGACTCTGGGCGCTCTGACCAAAACTCTCAAATCGGCGGATCGCCTTCCGGAGTCGATTCTCATGGTGAATGGCTCCGAGGTCTCCTGCGAAGTCGTTCGCGTACAAAACTCCGACCAAAAACGCGTCTCACCCAATTACACATTCGAGAAGACGATCTGGATCGACAAGACTCACCAGACAGTGATGAAGACGATCGAGCACGCCCACACCTACATGCTGAATGGCGCTGCCCGCATTCCGATCGAGGAGGAGATAACCACGACGTTCCCCACCGTTGAACTGAACGGTCCAGTACGTGAGAGTTTGTTCACATTCATTCCACCGCCCGACGCCAAGCTCATAGAGGACTTCACCGATCCCACAAAGAACTTCGGAGGTATCAACATGACCGGCGATCAGCTCCCCCCTCTGAAGCTAGAGTCCGCCGACGGCAAGACCGTTGCGCTCGACTCGTTCCGGGGAAAACCGGTTCTGCTCGATCTTTGGGCGACGTGGTGTGGTCCTTGCGTAGCAGCCCTTCCTCAACTTGCCCTGATCTATCAGGAGGCGAAACATAAGGGCTTAGTTCTGCTTGCAATTGATCAGGACGAAGAAGCTAACACGGCTGCCGCCTTTCTGGTGAAGAAGGGGTACACCTGGCGCGATTACCATGATGGAGATGGGGAAATTGAAAAACTTGTGGGATCGTCTGGGATTCCCCGGACGATGTTGATTAACGCTCAGGGAAAAATTGTTTATGACGCAATCGGGATGGACGAGGACGGACTGCGCACAGAGATTGCAAGGCTTGGCCCGGAGTATGCAGCATTGTCGCCAAAGCCTAAACAGGCTCCGTGCATCGCTTCTAAATGACTGCGGTCTCCGCAATTCAGATCCTATTTAACCGCACTACAACATAAAGGACGTTATGTGTGTCCTCTTGCGCTCACTTAATGGGCAGCGTCGCGGCAACGACGTTGCTTTGGGTGCTTATAGAAGCATCGTGACAGAACCGGATTTGCTGCCACGGAGAAGAATTCGGGGGCATCGAAAAAACGCTTAGCCCGAACTGAAGACGTTGCGAGCGACAATATTCAAGTAGAGTTCCGGCCGCAAACATGCTCTTGACTACATCGGCGGAATTGCTGGAAGCTCTCCCGCCATGTGCGACGCCATTGCGTAGCTTATATAGTTCTCGGACCGTGACGTACCAGTTGGGCGGAATACCCTAAACGAGAATGTTCCCACGTCTTCCAGGGCAAGCTTTTTCGTCCATTCAATCAACTTCTTCCCGAAAGGCTGGCGGTCGCCCTCGTTCTTTATGAAGTTAGTTTTCGCGGGACTAGGGGGAGATGACACGGCTACATCGACTAAAAGCTGTGTGAGTGCAACCTCCATCGCAACACCAGCTTCGAGGAGGGCTTTGGTAGTGTCGCCGGCGACGATGCTTAAAAGCGCATCGCAAAAGAGAGAGTCGCCTAATGGCAACTCCGCGTTGGAGTTCATCTCCAGGAGCAATGTCGCCCAAATTTCAGGCGTCAAAGGGTTAACGATGACGTTTGGACCATACATCGCGATGTTCTGTTGCGAGATGTTCGTGCCATCTCTGGTCACTAGAGTTCCGCGGTAGGTCGCACCAAATCCATTGATCCCATGCAAAAGCCAATAATGGCGGCACTTTACGCGAATCCATTCCAGCAGTCGTTTGACGATTGTCCAGCCTTCGTCGCTTGAGAGATGATACGAACAGGGGGTACTCAGGCGGATGATAGTGCAATAGGCATCCGCCTCTTCGTTTCCCATCTGAGCTCCCGTACCATGCATCGCAATGGCTCCGACTGGTCGTCGAATTGTAACGGGAACTCCGTTTGAGGTGAACTGAAGAGGCGGCCAAGTATTTGGATCTACCGCATGGAAGGGAAAGGCGAGCAAATACTCCATTTCACGCCTGTCCGAATCTAGAGCATGAGTAAGCTGAACTGGTCCGGTGACTGTTCGGATCGGCCCATTCGACAACGGCATGTGCGCAGGATTGTCCCAACTAAGATCGTCCACAATGCTCCCCAAGCATTCAAAGTACCTTGCCGTCCTACATTAGAGACGGCTCTCCAAATGAGGCACCAGCACCGCCTGAGGCGATGGCTCAGAAGGCAATCCTCTCCACCTCATCGAGCGCAATCTCATCACTGCGCCGGTCATAAAGCCCGGTCGTGCGAGCCGATTCATGGCCAGCCATCTGCTGAGCGATCTCGAGCTTGCCGCCATTCTGGAGGTAGGTGGTGATGCCGGTGGCACGGAAGCTGTGGGCGCTGATCTTGGTGCGGAGGCCGGCGGCTTTGGCGCGCCGCTGAATCATCATGTGGACATTGGCCTGGGGCAGGGAAGCGCGGCCGGTCAGCCGGCCGTAGCGCAGGGTAGGGAAGAGCGGGGCCTCGGGCTCGCTGCCGAGTCCGGAGACGGAGATCCACTCCTCGAGATACTGGTCGAGATTGTGGTGGCAGGGCAGTTCGGTCACTTTGCCGCCCTTCTCGTGAAGCCGAACCCAGCCGCGGCGCTTTTGGACGTAGAAGTCCTCGACCTTCATCCCTACCGCCGCCCCGACGCGAGCGAAGGTGTAGCCCATGAGGGCGATGAGGGCGCGGTCGCGCAAGCCGAGCAGGGAAGTGGTGTCGATCGCGGCCAGCAGCTCGTGCATCTCCTCAGCCGAGAGCACGGAGGTCTTACCCTTCCGGACGCTGTGTTTCGGTCCCCGTACCGCATGGGCCGGATTGCTCTCCAGGATGTGCCCGGTCACCAGCCAATCGAAGAGCATGCGGATCGCGGCAAGGTGCTGTTTGACGGTGGGCTTCGAGTGCGTGCGGCCGAGCTGCTCGACATACGCCGCGACGTGCATCGGCGTCACCCCGGACAGATCCTCCAGACCCTTTTCGTCACACCAGGCGGCGAATCCCTCGATGGCTTTGAAGTAGGCGCGGCGAGTGTTCGGGTTACGGATGTTGACGGTGAAAAACTCCCAGAACCGCCGGCCGCCATCAGGGACAGCCTGAAAGAGCGCCGGCAGGCGGGCTGAGACCTGTCCACGCCGAAGTGTTTTGGGGGTAGGTTCAGTCACGGCAAGCATTTGCTTAGCTCCAGTTCGCACAGCGCGGGGTCATTCGGGTATGGCTCGCTTTTGCCTGTGGCCTGAAAGCCATGCTTAACATAAAGAGCGATGGCGGCGGCGTTCGTATTGGTGACCGTCAATCGCAGCTCTCTGGCTCCGGAGGCTGTTGCCCAACCTTGTACGGCGGCAAGCAGGTCGCTAGCGATGCCAGAGCGCCGGTGCCCTGGCGCGACCCACATGGAGGCAATCTCAGCAGATCGGGAATTCTGTAGATCGATAGTGCAGCGGATAAGCCCGCATGGCTTGTCGCCCTCCATCGCTAGATAGCCAATCGCCCCCACCACATTCATGGCGGCGACGCGTTCCCGCCAAAGCTCCTCTGACAAGCGCGTCTCCTCACCGTAGGTGCTCCCAAAAGCCGTTGGAGACTCCCGCAACGCTGACAAACGAGCCTGCATGAAGGCCCCCGTCAGCTGTGGCGTGATCTTCGCTAATTCAGGCACCCGGCTCTCATCCATGTATATATATGATAACGTCCTTTATCATATATCGATCTCAAAATAATAGGGCAAAATAAAAGATAGATGAGTTCAGCATTCGATCGTGATTTTGGGGGAAGGATGGAGCAAGTAAGTGTTGCGCTGAAAGACCTACAGAAGCTGATTGATCGCTCATTTGAGCAAGAGGTCAGACAGCGAGCTGAAATTATCGTTCTCCAGCAACCAGGCATGAGCAACGCAGAAGCGGCATTTGAATTTGCCAGCCGTGTTCATGAAGCCGAACCTGAAGCGCGAAAGGCGGTCGAGCTGAGATACCGATCACTACGTGAGGCTCTCAAAAACGGTGAGAACGTGGCCGCCGCGTTATCTGCATTCATCAGTTAGGTAATGCTCCTATGCCCCCACGCAGTGTCTATGACCCGGAGCGAGTAGCAGCAGGGCGACGCCTGGTGAGAATCGTTGTCGTCTCTTTGATCGTCGTCGCCGTGGGAGTTTACGGCTTTCATCTCTACCGTAATTATCAAAAGATCGAAGCACGTCTCCGCCTGGACGAAGATTTACACTCAAAACCATTTGACGACGACCAAACTGCTTCAGAAGTCGGGTATGTCTACTATATGAACCGGGATCTGCGTTTGCGCGAAGGACGTCTCGTTCTGGTCTGGGGCGTGAAAATCGCGGACGGCACGGATTGGTCATGCGAGTACGAAGGCGGTTTCTCTCAATTCAGGGAAGGAGATGTGGTGCGGCTGGTTCGCCATAAAAACGCTGAAGACGAGGGTGACTACACGGCTTATCTTGTTGGAATTCGAGGAGGCAATGTGGGAACGGTATCGCAGGTTCAGGCCATTGATGCCAACGAGCTTGCTGGCGAGGCGATAGCCGCTCAAGATTAGCAAGACCTATTGGACTTGCTTAAAGAGCTTTCCGAAGATCATTGGACTTATCTGCCTTGATTTCACTTTTCAAGTCGATTAGTCCTCTGTTTGGCAGCCGCCACTCTCTGCCGATAAGCGGAGCGGTGACTGTACTCGTCTGAAATGACCGTTTCAGAGAGTACAAGCCCGAACGTTTCGGATCTAAATGAGAAAAGGGCGACCCGATCGGTCGCCATTTGAATCCAGGTTTGAGAAAGGTGAAACACTTGGAACGTACCGAGCAGCCTCTGCGTGCCATCTCGTTTTACTTTGTGATATGACCTTAGCTGGTCGTCTCCGCCTACGCTATACATCAATCGTGCTGCGGAGACACTCCCTTGCGGCATACTCCCCCAGCAGGTTGTAGCAGCGCGATTGCCCACGACAACTCCGGTTGTCGGAGGTGGGAAGGCCTGGCTTATGTTGGGAAACTGCCCCGGCCCACCGGCTCACATTGATAAAAACGCCAACGGCGCAAACGTTTCGGGTCACGCTCATCTTTCGCAATTTCCATAATCGACCAGGTAGGGGCAAAGCGGGCTTCTATGAGGGCGGGGAATAGCTCGGCCATTGTTCGCCAGGCATGATCGAAAAGCATCTCCGCCATCTTCGGCTGATAATAAGAGGCAAACTCCGCGACATCCTTTTTACGATGCTCTAGAAAATCGTTGCGGAACCCGGCAAGGCCCTGTTGCCAGATGGCCCGCTGCTGCCGAAGCAGCTCTGGAACGTCCAAAATAAGGGAAGGTGCCTTGCTCATGAATTCCGCTAGGCCCTTTTCAAAATCCACGTCACCCTTGAATAAAAAGCCGATGTTGAACCCTAAGAAAAGTGCCGCCTTTGGAAACAAGTCTTTGTAGGCGTGCCACAACACCCGAGCGAAATCCTCGTAAAGTTGCCGCCGATTGAGTTCAGGGACGGAGTTGGTTACTGACACCCGGATCTTTCGCAGATGCTCAAACGCGGGCATGAGTCCTTCTGTTAGGACAGTCATGATTGCGTTCTTCGCAGCGTCTCTTTCAATGCCATGGATACGACTGGCGTCCAAAAGCTCTAGAAGCTCTCCGGAAAACGTCTCAATGAATTCCTCTGATGTGCCCACGTTTGCAAAATGGACCATCTGCCATTGATTCGGCTCCTTGCCTTCTTCTGCTTTTACGCTCCATACGTCTGAGCCTCTAACGAAGTGCAGCGAATCGTCCTTTACAAACGCGCTTTTGATTTCATCTGCCATGCTGTTCGGCTTCCTTACGGTACAGTCTAGCCATGAATTCGAATCGTGATCTAGAGAGGACAAATATTCAAGTCCTGATTGGACTTTGGCAACAGGAAGAGCGTCGCCTTCGCTCAATAATCACTAGCCCGCTAACCTCTCCCGAGGTTAGAAGCCAAGCGCACGAGAGACTAGACGCAGTGCTGAAAGAGATTCAATCAGCGGGCGATGAATTAAGCGCTATTCAATGAATCAACTAGTGTCCCGCCGTCGAGGCTGTGGGTTTGTGGGACGCGGGCTCTTTCCGCGTTCCAAGCGCTTGCGCGTCAAATCCATAGCCTGCCTTTAGTGCTGCCCATGCTTCTTCCCGGTCTGCGGCGGCGGGGCGTGAGTGTCCGCTGAAGCAGGTGCGGGCGTGACCAGCAGCTGCTGCAGGTGGTCGAAGCGGTCGTTCAACGCCGATACCTGCCGGGTAAAGAAGTAGTACGTCCCGAAGGCCCCCAGAGCAAAGCCCAGAGCCAGGATGATGGCGAACACGGTCCAGGTCTGGAAACGGGCCTCTTGCTTAATCTGCTCGACCGCAGCCCGGGCGTGGTACGCCGCCACGTCCAGCGACCGGATCGGCCCTGCGATAGCTTTCTCGATAGGCTGGCTGAAGTCGTCATGCACGACCTCCCGGATGCCGGCGGCAATGTACTGGCTGGTCTGCGCTCCAAGCATGGCCGGCAGCTGGCGCACCTGGACGATGGTGGCCTCGAGCGTCGCCGTACTCTTCTTCAGCTCTGCATCCCGCGCCTCCATGCCCTCGGCCAACTGGCGGGTGGCCCCGTAGATCGCCAACAGCTCATCGTCTCTCATAATGCTTCTACCTTCCTATGCCGAGCCCAAACCCACGGGAGTGCTCTTGCTCCACCTCCGGTTCCTTGGACTTCGTCTGTTCCTGTCCCTGCTTCAAAGCCTGCTCCTGTTGCTGACGGGCAAGCGCCTGCGCCTGTTCCTGCTGTTTGGCCTGAGCGTCCATGCGGTTGCCGAAGTCGGACAGCCTGGCCTCGACGGACTGCTGCGCTTCCATCCTTCGATGGAATCCGCCCAAGAGCTCGTCCAGCCTCGCCTGCATCTCCGGGGTAGGCGGTCGTGCCTGCTCCTGCTCTTTGCCAGCTTTCGTCTGCTCTTCTTGAGGCTCTTTGCCAAATAGGGAACCGGCCCGCTCCTTGATGTCTTTGGCAAAGGCGACGGTACGGTCTTTGACCTCGTGGGCGAACTCCCTGGCGGCGGCGATCAACTTGTCCAGGCGGGAGATCTCCTGGGATTCACGTTCCTGCACCTTGCCGATCTGCTGCTCGGCCTGATGCTCCAGGTGCTGGATGGCGGCCGCCCGATCGAGATGAGGCGGTGGAAGCTCGGCTCGCTGCCGCCGCATCTCGTCGATCTCCTCGTGCCGCTGCATGGCCTCAGGGCCATAACCTTGAAGCGTCTTTTCCTCCCGCAGGGAGGCGAGGTCCCCGCGTCCTTGCTCGATCCAGGAACGGGCGTCCAGGTGCTGCTCGATGCCGGCCTTCTGCATCGCGCCGTTCATCATCTCGACCCACTTCTCCCGCACCTCTTCCGGCTTATTCCGGTCGTTCCACTCCGGATCTTTTTTAGCCCCGTTGCGTTTAAAGAAACGCTCCTCCGGCATCTCCCGCGTCGCCTCGGTGACGGCCCGCTCGGAGAACATCAGGTGCATGTGCGGCTGATCGATATTGTCCTTGGCAAGCGGAACGTGGACGGCCAGCGTGTACGCGAATCGGTCACCCAGCAGCTCGCGCGTAGCCTCCCTCGCCAGATCCTGGCGTTGGGCCGGATCAAGCTCTCGCGGCAAAGCAATCTGCAGCTCCGTGTAGGTGCGGCCATTCGCACGCTCATGCGTGTCGGCGGCCACCCAGAAGGAGTGCGGATCGGTCTGGGCGAACTCCGGCATATTGCCGGATTCGACCAGCTCCACACCGCCGCGCTCGACGTACTGGCCATCCCGCGCAATGTAATGCGCGTGCGCCGCTGCGGACGGCGCTTGGCTTGACGACTTGAAGGCGACGTGCACGATGGCCATGGCTGTGGCTTTTTGCCTTTGCGGTTGCTGCGGCTGTTGTCGTTGCTGCGGCGGTTGCGGCTGTTTTTGTTGTTGCTTGTTGTCGCTGCTTTTGCTCGTTCTTGTCTCGGCGAAGCCGGGACCGCGTGAGCTTGCGTAGCAAACTAGGTATCGCGCATTAGGTGTTTACATCCGTTTGCGGTGGCATGGTCATGATTGTATGCTTAACCCTATGGCGAAGGCGAATCCCAAGAGTATCCAAGAGCTCGAAGCACAGAAGAAAGCCATCAAAGATGCTGCGGCAGTTGAGGTTGCAGCCATCCGCAAAGCTACAGCCGAGAAGGTTGCGGCACTCAAGTCATCAGAGCGAAGACTGCGAGCGCTGGATATTCGGGAACAGAAGCGCAGGGACAACCATGCCAAGATTCTCGTCGGAGTGGCTATGATCCACCAATGCCAGACTTCGGACGCCTCGGCTGCCAAGTTCAAAGGGCTGCTCGAAGAGTTCTACTCCGATTCACCCGAACGGCTCAAGGCTGCCGTCTATGGGCTCGGCCTCACAGTAAAGAAACCAAGCAATGACCAGGAACAGGACTGAGGAGATGCAGTCACCCACTAGGTATGCTCTGCTTGGACTTCTGGGCGGAAGCCTAATGACGTTTGGCTTTGGCCTTGTTGCGGCATACGCAACCTTAGGTTTGTTCCTGCACCACATGTTCATTATTGGTGTGCACTCTGCGGTGGGCTTGTTGTTCTTTGTCTTCCCAGCGTTGCTAGTAATAGCAGGAACTTTCCTTACGCTTAGAGCCTTTCGAGGTAGCGCGGTTATCCCTGTAGGTAGGTCGGTGCTCGGTTTACTTCTGCTACTCGTTCCTCTGTTGCTGCTTGCACTACTTCCTTTCTTTGGAGTCCTTTTTGACTCTCTTGGCATGGACATCCACTGGAACGCCTCAAGAACAGCTGGTTACGGTGCGGCTATATGCGCAGCAATCGTGCTATGTCTCTCACTTCTGTTCGGTTGGCGACTGCTCCACAACTCCACCAGCAAAGACTGAGCTATGGAAAAGACGGCCAAGGGCCGCCTTGGAAAACGCCCAGAAGCGTTTCCCACTTTCCGCACAGCTCCGACGGCGGGATTGGATGGATTCCGGCTAGGTCCGGGAAGGGGAATGTTTTTGGGCTTCGACATACGCCCTGAGCACTGCATTCATGCGGGTCAGGTGACCCTTGCCATTGGCCTTGAACCAGTCCACTACGTCACTATCCAGGCGAAGATGAACGGAGGTTTTCCCACCCGGCATGACGACGCGGGCGCCGCTCCAAAAATCAGCTCCGAGAGACTCGGCCTCGGGTGCATCGGGTCTTGTCTGATCCTCACCCTGTTCGCGCATCATCCTGATCTGGCTAAGGGAGTGTCTGACGATGGTAGATTTCTCGTTCATCTCTGCTCGCTTTCTGGGCGCTGATAATGCGGATGAGGTTTTGACTGCGCCAGGTGAACACCACCCGGTAGACCTGCGTATCGATCCTGCCGAGGGCGATAAAGCGAACCTCTCCGTAGTCTTCTCGGTCGTCGATCCGCTCCATGATCTCGTTAGCGAAGATTTCGGCAGCGGTCAGGAACGAGACACCGTGCTTGGTGAGATTGGTTCTGGCCTTGTCTTCATCCCATTCAAATTCCAACTCCACGCAATCGCACCGCCTCTTGCATAATACACAAACGTGTACACAGATTTTAGTATAATTTTCGCTTTTGGATTCGTAGGGGGGCAAGTCCAAACACTTGCCGATATCACCTTGACGGAATATCACCTCTAGCACATACTCTGTAGATGGATTGGGAAGTTGAGGTCAGCGACGAGTTTCTGGCCTGGTACCAGTCTTTGGATGAGTCGGAGTGGGAGAGCGTGAACGGCGCGGTCGCGAAGCTGGAGCACTATGGTCCGACAGA